>Ga0307441_1000952_pt1 | contig 10275 bp, 10 predicted proteins | sample SalMarWE160420MG_FD_202149 | JGI IMG/M metagenome (GOLD analysis project Ga0307441, IMG submission 202149) | Salt marsh sediment microbial communities from the Plum Island Ecosystem LTER, Massachusetts, United States - WE1604-20 | ecosystem: Environmental > Aquatic > Marine > Intertidal zone >... | reverse complement strand
TGCCGATCTCGACTTCTACACCGGCGAATTCGAGCGCTCCGGCTTCGGCGGACCGCTGAGTTTCTACCACAACATCGACAACGACTGGCACGACCTGGCCGACCGAGAAGGCAAGCCGCTCACCCCGCCCGCGCTGTTCATCGGCGGGCAGTACGACGTCGGCACCACCTGGGGAGCCGAGGCCATCGCCCGCGCCCACGAGGTGATGTCGGACTACCGCGGCACGCACATGGTGGCCGACGTCGGGCACTGGATTCAGCAGGAAGCGCCCGCAGAGACCAATCGGCTGTTGCTCGAATTTCTTGCCGGGCTGCGGCTGTGAGCTGCGCCTTCGACATGGTCCCGCAGACCGTCGATCATCTCGACGGAGCAACGTTGCGCCGGGCCTTCGGTTGCTTCCCCTCCGGCGTGATCGCGGTCTGCGCGACGGTCGGCGGTGTGCCGGTTGGCCTGGCGGCAAGCTCGTTCACATCCGTTTCGGTTGACCCGCCCCTGGTGTCGATCTGTGTGCAGAACACCTCGACGACCTGGCCTAAGTTGCGCGGCCGTCCGCGCCTCGGGGTGAGCGTGCTCGCCGAGGTCCATGACGAAGCCTGTATGAGCCTGTCGCGCAAGGAAGGTGACCGATTCGCCGGGGTGTTCTGGAGCGAGTTGCCAAGTGGGGGCGTGGTCGTTCTCGGAGCCAGCGCCTGGTTGGACTGCCGCCTGCACGCCGAGATCCCGGCCGGGGATCACATGATCGCCCTGCTCGAGATCTGCGCGCTGGGAGCCGATCCCGACACACCACCGCTAGTCTTTCATGGCAGCCGGTTCCGCCGGCTCTCCGCGCTTACCGCAGTGGACGAGGGCAAATGAGAACAACCGATGTGCGGGTGCGCCGCGCGATCACCGCGGTGGCGGCGGGGCATCCCGTCGTCGTCACCGGCGACACCGACAGCGACGGCTACCTCGTCTTCGCGGCTGACGCCGCGAACACCCGGCTGCTGACCTTCACCATCCGCCACAGTTCGGGTTATGTCCGAGTTGCGTTGCCGGGCGCCGAGTGCGAGCGGTTGAACCTCCCGCCGATGTGCCACCGCGACACGACACACTGCGTGTCGGTCGATGTTCGCGGGACGGGCACCGGAATATCGGCGCGCGATCGCGCCCGCACGATCGCGGCACTCGCGTCGTCTGAGTCTGACGCTGCGGATTTCCTCCGTCCGGGTCACGTGCTCCCGGTACACGCCGGGACGGACGGGGTCCTCGGGCGGGCCGGACCCGCCGAGGCGGCCGTCGACCTTGCCGGCCTTGCGGGACGGCGACGAGCCGCCGGGCTCTGCGAAATCGTCTCCCGCCGCGATCCTGCCCTGATGGCCCGCGGCGCTGAGTTGGTCGAGTTCGCCGTCGAACACGGGTTGGCCGTGGTCTCGATCGCCGAACTTGTGGCATATCGGCGGCGCACCGAACCTCAGGTGGTCCGGGTGGCGGAGACGATCCTGCCGACCTGGGCCGGCGACTCCCGGGTCATCGGCTTTCGTGACGTACATCCGGCCAACCCCGGCGGCGATCATTTGGCGATGATCATCGGCACGGCCAGCGCCGGCGTGCCCGTTCCGCTACACGTCCACGTCGAGTGCCTGACGGGGGATGTGTTCGGCTCGACGGCGTGCCGATGCGGCGGCGAACTCAACAGCGCGCTGGCGAGGATGTCGGCTCAGGGTAGCGGCGTGGTCGTGTACCTGCGGCCGCCCGGACCGGCGAGGGCCTGCGGCCTGTTCGCCCGCGGCGACTCGACGACCGATGATCCGATGTCGGAGACCGTGACATGGATCCTGCGTGATCTAGGGGTGTATGCGATCAGACTTTCCGATGACATGCCAGGATTTGGCCTTGTGATGTTCGGAGCCATTCGCGAGCACGGCATAGCAGCCTGGCAGACAGACGCAGTGCTGGCGGCTGCGGGCTAAGTAACGAAGTGGTGCAACTACATTCGCGAGGCGAGCCATGACGTACCCAGACCTGGTCGGCAAGGCCGCGATCGTGACCGGGGCCGGTGCCGGCATAGGCCTCGCCGTCGCTGCGCGGCTGGCCGCCGAAGGCTGCACGGTGCTCTGCGCGGATATCAACGGCGACGCGGCCAATGCGTCAGCAGCAAAAGTCGGCTCCGGCGCAATCGGCCACCAGGTCGATGTCAGCGACGAAGATCAAGTCATCGGCATGGTCGAAGCTTGCGTCACGTCGTTCGGCGGGGTAGACAAGCTCGTCGCCAACGCCGGTGTCGTTCATATGGCTTCGATCATCGACACCAGCGTCGAGGATTTCGATCGTGTCATCGCCATCAACCTGCGCGGCGCCTGGCTGTGTACCAAACATGCGGCCCCCAAGATGATCGAGCGGGGCGGGGGAGCGATCGTCAACATGTCTTCGTTGGCGGGACATGTCGGGGTGGGCGGCACTGCCGCATATGGCATGTCGAAGGCCGGGATCAGCCACCTCAGTCGCGTCACCGCCGCGGAACTACGCCCCGCCAATGTGCGCGCCAACGCGGTGCTGCCCGCATTCGTGGACACGCCGATGCAGCAGACGGCAATGACAACGTTCGACGAGGCACTCGGTGAGGGAGGTGCGCGCGCGATGATTGCTCGCTTGCAGGGGCGCATGGCCGCTCCGGAGGAGATGGCCAGCATCGTGGCGTTCCTGTTGTCTGACGATGCATCGATGATCACCGGAACCACTCAGATCGCCGATGGCGGAACTATCGCAGCGCTGTGGTGACCGCGTCCGGCGACCGGCTGGTCAGAATCGACAACGCAATGGCGGTGATCTCATCCGCGACTCCAGCATAGCGCGTGAGATGCCATGTGCGAGCGACATCTTCGATGAAACTGAGCGATGCCGCGACGAGCAGTCGCGCCTCGGCGACGGTGGTCTCGGGGACCAGCTTTCGTATGAGGTCGATCCATACGGCGTCGCGGTCGGCGTGGTTTCGCAGGAAGCTCTCGCGTACCTCGCTGGACGCGTGGGCCAGTTCGGTTATCGAAACCGAAACGAGGTCTGGGACCTCCAGACTGATGCGGACACGTCCTTCGACAAGTCTGCCCAGGAGCTCCGCCTCTGCCAGATTCGTCCGTAACGCGCGAATGCACTCGAGGTTCAACCACTCGTCTAAGCGGCGGATGAGCGCATCCACGATGGCTTGCTTGGATGAAAACGAGCGGTAAAGACCCGGACCCGCGATGCCCGCTCCTTTTCCGATCTCACTGGTGCTGACAGCTGGGTAACCTTGCGCACGGAACAGGCGTGCTCCGGCGGCCAGCAGAGTCTCATATCGAGAGAACAGTGCACGTTCGTCGTTGGGTGCCGCATCAGGAGGGTCCAACGGACGGAAGACAGGCGTTCGTGCCGCTGCCATGCACGCTTGGAAGAGGAGATCCTTCAATTCGTCGCCCGGCATGGACAGGTTGTGCCGGCCCAGGCTGGTCAGGGTGCTGGACACCGCCCAGGCTCGCAGCTCCGAGTGCCGGGGGCTCAGACCCGGCACCTCCAGTCGGAGACCGGCATGGAAGCCTCCGACGATCGCATTGATTCGGCGCCGTACTGCCGCGCGGTCGACATCATTGAGGTACCGGGCCTCGCGTTGCCACAGCATCGTCAACGCCCGGGTTGCGATGGCCGCATCGATCATGTCGGGCAGATCCACGCTCAGCGGCGCGATCGTCGACTCCGTTTCGCGACCGGCGGGATGACGGGCGCTCCGGTACTCTTCCTGACCGGTGAGGATGGCTGTGGCGAGTAGCGCTTGCTTGTTGTCGTAGTGGCGATACAAAGCACGTGCGGTGACACCCGTCGCCTCTGCGATGTCCTCCAATTTGACCGAATGGAAGCCCCGTTCGCTGAAAAGTCGAACGGCTTGCTCGAGTATCTGCTTGTTTCGGTCCTTCGGCCTGCGCTTGACAGGCCGCGCGTCGGACTCCATCGCTCGAAGCCCCCTTCCTGCCGCAATGGAACCACCAAATCCTGCCAGAAGCGCCCTGGTTCACGCGTGCGGACCGTTAGATAATTGCGGCTGCCGGCTTTCTGGCGATTCGAGCGTTGAGTTTAGGCATGACTTCGGTGGCCAGTAGTCGTAGTGAGTCTTTCCATGGTCCGGGGTTGTCGCTGTAGTCGAATCCCAGGACGAGCAGGTGACCGAATCCGCCAACTTGGTCGTAGGTGGCTTCGAGTTTGTCCACCACGGTGTCGACCGATCCGACGACGAAGGTGTTTTCGGCGAGGTATTCGGGGGTGACGTCGGCATCGGGCACGCCGGGGCGGTGCTTGTAGTACTTGGTCAAGCCGAACTGGGCGAAGGTGGGCAGAACGTATTCAGCGATGGTGCGGCTCATCATGCCGTCGACGGCGTAGCGGAATGCTTGCTCATCGGTTTCTGCCACGAAAATCTCACGCACCAATCGCCAATCGCGGCGGTCGGGTGTCCGGCCGCTGCGTGCGGCCCCTTCCAGCACGGCGTCCCAGTGGGTGGCGATGTAGTGGGCGTTGAGGTCCAGGCTCATGGGCAGGTAGCCGCGCTCGCCGGCGAGCTTCAGTGTTTCGGAGCCGGCGCTGAATCCGGTGACGCCGATGGGTGGATGGGGCTTTTGGTAGGGCTTGATGTGGCGCTTCATCAGGCCGTCGAACATCGGCTCGATGCCGTTGGCGTTCCAGTATTTTCCGCGGTATTCCCAGGGCTCGTCGTCGGTCCAGATCCGCAGCATGATCTCGAGGGCTTCGCGGGTCATCTCGCGGTGTTGGCCGTGTTGCGCTTCGATGTCGAATAGTGCCCAATCGCCGGGGATTCCGCTGGCGCCCACGCCGAGCATGAAGCGGCCCCGGGCGAGGTGATCGAAGTAGGCGACGCGGTGGGCCAGTTCCACGGGATGGTGGTAGGGCAGCAGGTGGGCGCCGGGGGCCAGTTTGATCGACGTGGTGCGCAGCAGCGCTTGCGCCAAGAGCAGGTCGGGGGCGCAGATCGGTTCCCAGGGCACGGTGAAATGTTCGCCGACCCAGGCTTCGACATAGCCGAGCTGGTCGGCCAGTTCAATGATGTCGAGATCCCATTGGGTGGCGTCATAAAGGGTGCGTTCCGGTGGATGGGCCGGCATGAGGAATATTCCGATCTCCATCGCTAACCCCTTCTGGATCGTGGTCGGTCTTGAGCGCGAGGGGACGGGCCTGCGCGGGGACGACGAGCAAAATACTTTTGCGAGAACTAAGCACCTTTTGCTTGCTAGTTTACGTGCTGGTTGCGGGTTTGCATGCGTACCACCTATGGACATACGCGCCTTTGGCCCCGCCGGGCCGGCCGGACCTCGTGGACCGGTCCGCGGGTCAGAGTCATTCATCTGTAACGATGTGACTCACGATGAGCGGCGCGGATCTGGGGCTGATGGTCGGTCACCAGTTATGGCAAGCTTCACCACCGCGCCTGGGCGTCAGCCGCGTTCGGGCACACTGGCCAGCCGCACATACGCCGAGGCCGCCTCCGCGCGATTCGTCGCGTGCAGCTTCCGCAGCACCCTCTTGACGTGGGACTTCACCGTGCCCGCCGAGATAACCAGCTCGTCGGCGATCTGTTGATTGGTGCGGCCGGCGGCCATCAGCCGAAGGACCTCGACCTCGCGTCGGGTCAGCATAGCCATCACCCGCGTCTGTACCTCGGCCAACGACCTCGCGGCGGGACTACGTTCGACCGGCTCGATCTTGCGCAAATCCAGATCGGCGTCCTGCAAGGCGCGGGCCGCCTCGTCGGCGGACGCCAGCGCGCGGCGCACCTCCGCGTGCTGTCGGCGCATGCGCTCCAGCAAAACCGTGCGCTCATAGGCATATCCGAAGCCCTCGGCGAACGCCCACACGGTATCGCGGTCGATCTCGTCGACCAAACGGCCCGAATAGAGCCGGTCGGCATGCAGGAACCCGATCACCTTCCCCGTCGGCATAACCGGCGCCGCCACATAGGAATGCGTCAACGAGAAATCGACAATCGGCCGGTTGACCCGCGGGTCATTGCGAGCGTCGCGCACGATCGCGGGTGCGTGCCTGCGGATCATCTGCGTTTCAATCAGCATGTGATCCAGCAGCGGCGCCACCTCCTGGGCGAAGGCAACCATCTTCTCCGCGCCCACGACGTCGTCACCGAAGTATGCCGATTCCATGACCATTCGGCCTTCATGCACCCGAAAGAGCACGGCGCGATCAAATCCGCACGACTCCACCAGTTCTCGCGGCGCCCGGTCCACAATCGTGGCGACATCGTCGACGGCGCGCAGCTTGCTCAAGCCTTCCTGCACAGCCAACAGCGAAAGTGTGCGGCGCGCCGCACCGTCCTCGATCAGTTCCCGCTCCAGCGACGACAGGTCCAGCACCGCTTCCAGGGCATCGAGCGCACGCGAGTCACCAAGCACCGCCAGCGCATTGCGCACCAGGGCGGCCCTGGCATCGATTACCTCGGCCACCACCGCCATCGGGTCGTCGGTGGGATCGACACCGCAATCTGCGAAGGCTTCCCGGTAGTGGCGTACAGCAGCGGATTCCCTGACCGGACGCGACGCCCAGCCGGGATGATCGCCACCGGCAAGTGTACCGAGCGCGATGGGATCGGGCATGCCGCTGACAACACTCACGATGCTCACTGTCCTCTCGGCACTGCAACCTTGTGGCGGAAATCGGCAATTCCCCTCGTACGGGAGCAAGAGTCCCCCCCAACGGGGGATCGCTTTGCTGCCGCTGCTGGCAGAGGCTGGTCACCATGTCCACCGAGATCGTTTCAGGGGCCGTATCCGCTCTCGAACTACTGACCACACCAGTCGGCATCGCCAACCCCTACCCGCTGTATGACGAGCTCAGGCCGCTCTCACCCGTTGCGGGATACCGGGATTGGCCTCCCGGGACCGTGCCCGGTGCCGACGAACCGGTCACCGCTTGGGCGCTGTTCCGCTACGACCAGGTCTTTGCGGCCGCGCGGGACAGCGCGACATTCTCGTCACGAGACCCTTTGCAGGAGGCCTCGTCGGCGCCGAGCCTGATGCTGGTCAACACCGATCCCCCCAAGCACGAAGTCGAACGAAAACTGGTCGGCCAGGCGTTCTCTCCCCGCCGCGTCAAGCGCCTCGAGGGCTGGCTCAACGAACTGGTTCCGCGCCTGCTCGACGATCTCGGCTCCGGTGATGTCGAAGTGATGGGCTTCGCCGCCGAGATTCCCACCCGAGCGATGGTGCGACTGCTCGGATTGCCCGAGGGCGACCACATCCGCTTCAGACGGTGGGCCAACGCGTTCATGCTGTCGTCGTCACTCACCGCGGCAGAGCGCGTCGCAAGCAACGAGGAGATGGTGGCGACGTTCGCCACCCGGCTCGCCGAGCACACCGCCCGGTTGGCGGAGCGCGCAGCCGGCTCCCCAATTAATCCGGACGTCGACGATGCCGAGGATCTCATTTCGGCGCTGCTGCGCGTCGAGGTGGACGGACAACGGCTTACCCCGGAGGAGATCGTCCGGTTCTGTGTGACGTTGGTAGTCGCCGGCAGCGAGACCACGACATTCCTGATCGGCAATCTGCTGCACGCGATGGCACGCGAACCCGAGGTCACGGCGCGGATTCGCGCCGATCGGACGCTGCTGAACGTCTTTGTCGAGGAGACCCTTCGGCTCGACGGGCCGCCACAGCGGCTGTTCCGGATCGCCACCCGCGACGTCGAGGTAGGGGGCAAACTGATCCGCAAAGGGGAGTGGGTGGCGTTATTCTTCGGCTCGGCCAACCGCGACCCGGCCGTGTTCGGTGACCCGGGGCGTCTGGATATCGACCGGCCGAACATTCGCCAGCATCTCTCGTTCGGCCACGGCTTGCACTTCTGCCTCGGCGCCTCACTGGCCCGTTTGGAGGTCCTCGCCGTCCTCAACGCCGTACTCGATCGCTATCAGGCAATCGCGCTGACCGACGACCCCGGCACCAAGCAGACCGCCAGTCTGTTGACCCATGCGTATGTCCGCCTGCCCCTGCACTTCTCATGACCGCCACCACCGAGTCGCGCAACATCGAGGCGACGAAAGCGATCTACACCGCGGTGCCGGCGGGGGACCTCCAAACCGCCCTCGCGCACCTCGATCCGGACGTGCGCATCACCTACTACGGGACCGAGGACATCCCCTATGCGGGCGATTACCGGGGCATCGAGGAAGCGCTCACCTTCTTCGCCAAAGTCGGAGAGACGATCGAAATCGTCGAGATGGAGCCATGGAAGTTCATCGCACAAGGTGACGACCTCGCAAGTTGGGGCCGGCAGCGGTTCCGGCGACTGGCCACCGGACATGAATGGGAGTCGGAATTCGCGCACATCATCACGTTGCGCGACGGCCGCTGGTTGCACTTTCGCGACTTCATGAATTCGGCACTCACCCTGCAGGCGTTCGTCCGATGAGGGTCCGATGAGGGTCACAGTCGACCGCGAAATTTGCATCGCCTCCGGTACGTGCGTGATGACAGCAGACGCGGTCTTCGACCAGGACGCCGACGGCATTGTGCTGCCCGTCTCCGATGGGGTGCCGGCCGGCGAAGAGCGCAGGGTGCGAAATGCGGTCAAGCTGTGCCCGTCGGGCGCACTCCAGTTGGCGCCGGAGCCAGCCGCAGACTCCAATTGCGACCTAGAACACAGTATTAGCAAGATACATCATCGGCCATAAGCAGCGTTTTGCCGCGTGATTTATAAATCAACCATCGGATATTGGGCGTATTGTATATGGACATCTGGGTCGCAGGCCGCGTACGCTCACCGATATCACTCGTCCACTTCGACCTGTCCGGGGGGTCAGCGTGAGCAACTCCACCCAACGACACGTCATCGATTCCACGTCGTGCGCGGAGCGGTTGTTTTCGGTGGGCGGGGGTCCGAACGGGGCGGACGGTGCGGCCCACGAAACCGCGGTCGACTATGCCCCGACTCGCCCGTACCCGGCTGCGAGTGCGGGCGAGTCGGGGCGTCCTGGCCGCAGCGGCGGCGCTATCTCCAGGCATACCGGGGTGGGCTCAGCCGGCGACTGGGGCTTGGTGGCAGACGTGGTGACGTTGGCGTATCCGGCGACCAAGCCGGTTCGCGCGTTGGGCGATTTCTTCGCGATGACACTGGACACCTTCGTGTCCATGTTCCGGCCGCCGTTCGCGTGGCGTGAATATCTTTTCCAGTGCTGGTTCGTGACGCGGGTGTCGACGCTGCCCGGGGTGTTGATGACGATCCCGTGGGCGGTGATTTCGGGGTTTTTGTTCAACGTCTTGCTGACCGACATCGGGGCCGCGGATTTTTCCGGCACGGGCTGCGCGATCTTCACGGTGGATCAAAGCGCCCCGATCGTGACGGTGTTGGTGGTTGCGGGCGCGGGTGCCACCGCGATGTGTGCCGATCTGGGTGCGCGCACCATCCGTGAGGAACTAGATGCGCTGCGGGTGATGGGCATCAACCCGATCCGGGCGCTGGTGGTTCCTCGGGTGCTGGCGGCCACGACGGTGTCGCTGGCGTTGAGTTCGGTGGTGATCGCGACCGGTCTGGTGGGCGCGTTCTTTTGTTCGGTATTCCTCATGCATGTCTCGGCGGGTGCGTGGGTGACGGGGCTTACCACGCTGACCCACGTGGTCGATGTCGTCATCTCGATGATCAAGGCGACGCTGTTCGGGCTGATGGCGGGACTGATTGCCTGCTACAAGGGCATGTCGGTGGGTGGTGGCCCGGCCGGGGTGGGCAGAGCGGTCAACGAAACCGTGGTGTTCGCCTTCGTCGTGTTGTTCGTGATCAACATCATCGTCACCGCCGTCGGCGTCCCGTTCATGGTGTCCTGAGGTGAACCCATGACGCTCAGTGTTCCCAGCAAACCCCATCCCCGGATGCGGCGCATGACCAAAAATATTGCGGGCGAATGGAATCGGGTGGGATCGCAGATGCGGTTCTATGTCACCACACTGGCGGGGATTCCCGATGCCGTCATGCACTACCGCAGCGAGCTGCTGCGGGTGATCGCGCAAATGGGTTTGGGGGCCGGGACTTTGGCGGTGATCGGCGGAACGGTGGTGATCGTCGGGTTCTTGGCCATGACCACCGGTGCCATTGTGGCGGTGCAGGGCTACAACCAGTTCGCGTCGGTGGGTGTGGAGGCGTTGACCGGATTCGCGTCGGCCTTTTTCAATACCCGGGAAATTCAGCCGGGCACGGTGATGGTGGCGCTGGCGGCCACCATTGGCGCGGGCGCCACCGCTCAGCTGGGTGCGATGCGGA
>Ga0307441_1000950_pt1 | contig 10286 bp, 5 predicted proteins | sample SalMarWE160420MG_FD_202149 | JGI IMG/M metagenome (GOLD analysis project Ga0307441, IMG submission 202149) | Salt marsh sediment microbial communities from the Plum Island Ecosystem LTER, Massachusetts, United States - WE1604-20 | ecosystem: Environmental > Aquatic > Marine > Intertidal zone >... | reverse complement strand
AGCCGACGGCAGTCTGAATCCATATTCAACAAGGGTCTTTTTACGCGACCTGTCTCCCTTGTACATGGCTCGAATTTGAGGAATCGCAATATGGCTTTCATCGATAAACATTAAAAAATCATTCGGGAAATAATCCAAAAGCGTGGGCGGCGGTTCTCCGGGCGCTCTTTGCGTCAAATGGCGCGAATAATTTTCGATGCCATTACAGTATCCCAGTTCCTGCATCATTTCGAGGTCAAAATGAGTCCTTTCTTCGATTCTCTGGGCTTCGAGAAATTTATTTTCATCCCGGAAATAGTCGATCCTTTGTTTGAGTTCATCGGTAATGGTATCGATGGCTTTTTTGAGTATATTTTTTTGAGTGACATAATGGCTGGCGGGATATATGGTGACACGGCTCAACGTTGTTTTAACCAAACCCCTGAGAGGGTCGATTTCTGCAATCGATTCCAATTCGTCGCCGAAAAATTCGATCCGGATTGCCTTATCTTCTTCATATGAAGGGAAAATTTCGACCCGGTCTCCTCTGACCCGAAAAATTCCCCGATAAAAATCGACGTCATTTCGTTCATAATGCATGGCCACAAGGTCTGCAAGGAGTCGATCGCGCTCCAGCGTCATATTTTTTTTCAGATCAACGCGCATGGCCAGATATTCTTCAGGAGCGCCGAGACCGAATATGCAGGATACGCTCGCGACGACGATGACGTCCGGCCTGGACAATACCGATCGTGTTGCGGAATGACGAAGTTTGTCGATCATCTCATTGATAGAAGAATCTTTTTGAATGTAGGTGTCGCTCGAAGGAATATATGCCTCGGGTTGGTAATAATCATAGTAGCTTACAAAATATTCCACTGCATTTTCAGGAAAGAGAAATCTGAATTCGTTATAAAGCTGAGCGGCAAGGGTTTTATTGGGGGCGATGACCAGGGCAGGTTTTCCCATGGCGGCGATAACATGCGCCATGGTAAACGTTTTCCCCGACCCGGTAACCCCTAACAGCACATTTTGTTTTTTGCCGGATTGGATTCTTTTGCTTAACGCACGAATGGCATTGGTTTGATGACCCCTGGGGGAATAATCCGAAACTATCTTAAAGGAAGGCATGATGTTCGACTAATTATTGATCTTCCAAACCGTCCCATCGGGCCGGTCTTCTATGACAACGTCCATTTCGGCGAGTTGGTTTCTAATCTGATCGGCTTTTGCCCAATCCTTTGCTTTTCTTGCAGCGTTTCTTTTTTCAACCAATCCCGCAATCATTGCAGGATCGACGGCTTTTTGTTCAAGGATTTTTTTTTGTTTTCTATCAAAATATACAGCAGGAGAATCAAGAAGGATTCCCAATATATTTCCGATTTTTAAAATATCCGCCAGACCGGATGCAATGGTTTGTTTGATTTGACCGGATACATTGTTTTCATGCCGGTCCAGCAGGCGATTGGTCGTTCGAACCGCCTCAAAAATGATGCCGATACCCCGGGCGGTGTTGAAGTCGTCGTCCATTGCCTCACAAAATTGTCGGAACCAATCACCATGGGCGATTTCCCGATGTTGTTCAAATCCTGTTTCACTGCCTGCGCGTAAAAGCAGCGCATACATTTTGTCGAGTCCCACCCGGGCTTCTTCCATGATCTTTTCCGTAAAATCAATGGGACTGCGATAATGATTTGAGAGAAGAAAAAGTCGAACCACTTCGGGGTGATAGGTTTTGAGCACATCCTTTATCATTAAAAAATTACCCAGGGATTTTGACATCTTTTCATGATTGATGTTCACAAATCCGTTGTGTATCCAGTATCTGACAAACGGTTTATGGGAGACGCTTTCGGATTGGGCGATCTCGTTTTCATGGTGCGGAAAGCACAGATCCTTGCCGCCGCCATGAATGTCAAAGGTTTCCCCTAAATACTGACTGCTCATTACCGAACACTCGATGTGCCATCCGGGCCTTCCCATGCCCCATGGACTTTCCCAGTTCGGTTCACCGGGTTTTGCAGATTTCCATAATACAAAATCAAAGGGATTCCTTTTTCTTTCATCGATGTCGATTCTGGCGCCGGCCTCCATATCTTCCAGTTTGCGACCGGAAAGCTTGCCGTATCTTTCAAATTTTTCAACAGAATAAAAGACGTCACCGTTCACCCGATAGGCATATCCCGTTTCAATCAATCTTTCAATAAATTGTATCATCGGTTCAATATGGTCGGTGGCCCGGGGTTCTATGGTTGCTCTTTCAACATTCAGAGCGTCCATATCTTCATAAAATTCCCGGATATATCTTTCTGCAACCGCCTTCGGCGCAATCGCGAGCTGGTTGGCCTTGTTGATGATTTTATCGTCAACGTCCGTGAAATTCCGGACATAGGTTACTTCATAGCCGAGGGCTTTCAGGTATCTGGCGATAACATCGAAAACAACCACGGATCTTGCATGGCCGATGTGGCAAGCGTCATATACCGTAGGGCCACAGACATACATGCGGACCTTGCCGGATTCCAAGGGCTCGAAGATTTCTTTTTTCCCGGTCATTGTATTGAAAATACGAAGCGCCATTTTTTTATCCGTATCTGAAACGACTAAAGGGTAAATTTGCTATATTTTGAAGCTGAAACAAAATCGACTCACGAAAACACGAAAGTTCGAAATTCGGAAAAATATAAAAAAATAAATTTGAATTTGAATTCCCCCGCAGCTTGCTGCGGGGATAGGGATTTTAGCCTTTCGCCAACTCAGCGGCATAGCCGCGTTTCATAAAATCGTTACACGATTTTATTCTATGAGCGCCACGCAAAATGCGGCAATTCCCTCTCCCCTCCCGATCATTCCAAGGGTTTCAACGGTTGTCGCTTTAACATTAACACGATCCGAATCAATTTCAATTATTCGGGAAATGTTTTTTTGCATCTCGGCCCTATAGGGTGACATTTTCGGTGCCTCGGCCATAATGGTGGCATCTATATTGATCACCCGAAATCCTTTGGCATTTAACATCGCATTGGTTTTTGATAAAATCTTCATAGAGGAGATGTCTTTGTATCCGGGTTCGGTATCCGGAAAATGCAAACCGATATCTCCCAAACCGGCCGCTCCCAACAACGCGTCACACACGGCATGAACAAGAACATCCGCGTCAGAGTGTCCAAGGAGACCTTTTTCAAAAGGAATGGCAACGCCGCCCAAAACAAGTTTTCGTCCTTTGACCAGCCGATGAACGTCATATCCCGTGCCGATGCGCATTTGCCCCCGCAATATCCTGTTAAAACCGACTTGAAAAACGTGCATATATCATATAATGAATCTCACAACAATATCAAGTTCGTTCGCCAATGAGAGAACCAGAGGACGGAAAGTCAGAGGACAGAAAACCGATGGACGAGGGACGACCGCTGCGCTAGGACGATGGACGATAAAATGCAAAATCGTTAGAGCCCTTGTCTTCAGCCCTTGTATTCTGACACTGAACACTGAACTCTGAACACTGTATAATCATGCCCATTCGAATGATTGCACAAGCGCTTTACCGGTCGCTTCAGGAAGTGGCGCGTTTGGAGAAGGCGTTTAAGAACGCTCCCTTTGAAAAGCAGGCAGATATCAGGAATCTGCTTCGCAAGGCAAAAGCCGAAAGAGATCGTCTGCGTGCAATTCTCGAAGGGAAAAAAGAGCACCGTCAATAGGGGCCATTATTGCTAAATCATTAAAATGACCAGACACGCGGGGAGAAAAGTGAAACGAAGAGGCACGCCTCATGGGCAAATACGATGGGTTTCCCTTGTGTCGGCAACGGTATTATGATACGCAATGACGATGATCAAAAAATTTGTTAAATATTCATCTCCGACGCATATCCGATACCGGTTTGATTTTGAAATCGGGTATCTTTCAAAAAGCCCCTGTAAAGAGTGTACCCGTCAAAGGGATTTCCCGGGGTGTGAGGACGAGTGCCCCATTTTGGACAGGATCCACACGGCGTTGTCCGAAGTCGTCTCCTGCAGTCGACGCCGTTAGTGCGATTGTAAATATCCAACCCCAGAGAAGCCGGCCTTGAATTATCCCCCGGAAGGGACTGGTTTACATAGATCTGAACAAGTTGAAAGTGCCTAAAGTGATCTAAAGTGCCTAAAGTTATGGAGTCGCTTTGCTCCGGTAATTTCATATAATTGACAGAATTCCTCAATCCCGCCAGGGCGGGACTCACTTTAAACCCTGGCCCAGACCGATAACCATTAATCTCTGCTCAAAAAGGCGTGTTTGTAATGATGAATAGATCAGAGCTAATTATTATCGATACGCACCAGGGCGGGCTTTAGCCCACTCACTTTCCCCACAGCGCATCCTTCAATCCTGATGTGCGTTCAATACGACGCGAGATGGCGCGTTCGATGATCTTTTCCGTGCCCCAAATCGAAATATGCCTTCTGGCCCTGGTCATACCGGTGTAAACCAGCTCACGGGTCAATACGGGATAATCCTGGTTCGGGAAAATAAATAGAACTGCCTCGAATTCCGATCCCTGGCTTTTATGCACGGTCATTGCATATGCGGTTTCGTGTTGCGGGAGCCGATGGGGATGAAACCGTCGGACCTGGCCGGAAACACCGGCAAAATAAACATACAGGTCGTTGCTATTGAGTTCCGGCGCCGGCAGCGTGATTCCGATATCGCCGTTGAACAGGTCCAGGCTGTAATTGTTGCGCGTAATCAAAACCGGCCGTCCGCGGTACCAGGGAAAGGCGGGTGAATGCGGGCGTTCAATCAGGCTGTTTTCGATCAGTGTTTCCTCTGTCAATCGGTTGATTTCGTTGACGCCTGTTGCGCCGAACTTAACGGCGCAGAGTATTTTAAACTGATTGAAAAGTTCAAGGGCTTTTAAAGGATCAGCTGTATTCAGATATTGGGCATATCCCTTGATCACTGTTTCCGGCAAAAAGCGTGAAATATCACCGGGTCCTGAGAGTTTCTTCCATGATATTTGACCCGGGCTGTTTTTTATATGAAACAGTGCCTCATCGACGTTTCCCTGATTTACGGCACGGCTGCATTCGCCGATGCCGCCGGAATCAGCAAACCGAAAACTTTTTTGTAGAACCGTTATATGGTCATAGAGTCCCGGCCGGTCTTGCAGTGACGGCTGCGAAACATCCATGCCTTGTCGCGTCATCTCTTTATAGCGTTGACAAAAAGCGGTTGAAAACATCTCTATATGCTCCCGGTCACAGATATCCGCCAAAACAAAACCGGTTTCCACCGACGCCAGTTGATCCCTGTCTCCGACAAGGATGATCCTTGCGTCGTCTTTTATGGCTTCAAAAAGTTTGGCCGTCAGTGCCAGATCCATCATGGAAACCTCGTCAACCACAACGATATCGGCAGGGAGCTGATTTTCGGCATTATGATAAAAATATGGAGAACCCGGGATGGTTTTTAACATTCTGTGAATGGTGTAAGACTCAGATGGCATGGCATCGAGTATATCATCAGAACAGTTCAACGTTTTTTTGGCCGACTTTATCGATTCTCCGATTCTTGCCGCTGCCTTTCCCGTGGGTGCGGCAAGCAAAATATGAAGCATTTTTCCCGGAGAAAGTTCCAAAAGCAGCGCGAGAATCTTTGCCATGGTGAATGTTTTGCCGGTCCCTGGCCCGCCGGTAATAACGCAAAACCTTTTCATGGCGGCCATCACTGCCGCCACCTTCTGCCAATCGAACGAATCATTTTCATTTTCGGGAAAAAGACGATTTAATCCTTTACTTAATATAGATATATCTATCTTATTTATATCATTATCCATACGTTCCTTTATGGCAGCTGAAATTCTCTGTTCATAATCCCAATACCGATAGAGGTAAAGTCGGTTTTTTTTATCGAGTATCAACGGCCGCATATCTCCGGGTCTTCCCACGGCACGGCTTTGTATCAGGGTTTCGATCCACTCGGAAAGTTTGGGAGGTTTGAGCTCGTTTTCGCCATTGAGTCCAAAAATGATCGGATTCTGAGTGACGGCGTCGAGATCGAGACAGCCGTCGCCATTGCCCGTTGAACGGCTGACAAGGGCGGCCGCAAGATAGAGATCCGGTGCTTCGTTTTTTTCGAAACCCGTGATAAATTTGGCGAAATGAAGATCGATATCAGATAGATATCCAGTTTTATATAGAGCAGTTATAGAGTATTTCTTCATAATATGGTTTTAGGATTACGTTTATAGAGTGTTTATGAACTTCTTGAAATTCGAAATATCAAATCCCAAATAGCAAACAAATCCCAATAACCAAAATTCGAAAATCTAAACCCGCCTCTTTGAGGCAATTGAAGATAGGCAATGAACCCTTTTTCTAATATGAAACCTTTTTTCTCTTTCTATCTTATATGTTTGGGTCATTAAGCATTGGAGTTTGAGATTTGTTTGTAATTTGGTGCTTGGAATTTGTAATTTTAAACAGAAAATTTAGCGATTCAGCCACTTGCATCTGATTTGGCTACAGAAACAGGTTCTTATTGTGGTAATACCAGCGCTTTGATAAGGGCTTCCACAAGGTCTTTGTCCGGAAGGTCTGTGTAAACACCGTATTCCGAGTTTTTTTCAGGATCCACGCCTCTTAAAAAAATGTAAAAAACACCGCCGAAATGTTTTTCATAAGAAAATCCGGGTATTCGCTGCTGAAGATACTGCACGAGCGCAAGAACGTATAAATGATACTGCAGAATGTAAAAATCTTTTTTCATGACGCTGTTCAGCGCATCTTTTCCATAATCTTCAATATTTTTACCTAAATAATTTGACTTCCAGTCCACCAGCCAAAACCGATCCTGATCATAAAAAACCATATCGATGAATCCTTTCAAAAATCCCTTGATAACAGAGAAACTGAGTTTTCCGATCCGGTTCGGAAAATCTCCAAAAAGATCGATATTGCCGTAATCCGCAAATATCTTTTTGAGCCCGTCAGGAGACAAAGGTTTTAGCGGGAAATAGAATTCCATCTCATTGATTCTGTTTTCTAATTGAATTGAAGACAGCTTTAACGTGATGTTATCGATGCAAAGCGGCATTGAAAGCACATGATCGATCATGGAACAAACCGGCTGCTGCCATTTAGGTTCAAATCCATATGCGTGCAGCTTGTCCGAGACCAAAGAGCGCTGTTGGTCAGGATTGTCAGCGGTAAAATCAAGGTGCTCTAAAATATCGTGGAAAAATATACCGGCCCGGGTTCCTTTTGGAAAGGAAAAGATGTCTGCCCGTTCATTTAAATTCTGATCAGTTTCCGATGGGGATGTAAAAAAATCCTGGATGGTATCGCGATCCGGGGCTTCTTCATCTGCCGGTCGCCGGGAGATGAGGTGTGAAAAACTGGAGATTTTCCAGGTGGTATCGATGTTCCCTGAAAACCGCCTGTAAGATAAAGGCGCTTTTCGATCTTCCTTTGTCGAATAATCTTTTGTGTCTTCAACAGGTAATGGACAAATCTTTATGTTATTTTCGGATTTTTTTTCAATGTGTTTCAGGTCCTCAAAAAAATCCGCATCGTTTTTTTCTGAAAATCCCGTTTTTAAAGATAGCACCGGGTTTTCTTTTTCAATAAAATTATCGACGGGTTCTCGATAATGCAAAAGATAAGCCAGGGCGGACGTTTCAGCGGTATTGAATCGCCCCCAGACAAGGTAGCATCTATTGACGGCTCTTGTGAGCGCCACATAAAGCAATCTCAGATTCTCCGACAACTGCTCGTTTTGAGCCAGGACCAGATGATTGCCGAAGGCATTCGACCCCAGATCCAGGGTCGGCGTTTCGTTGCTGTCAATGTCATGAAATTGAATTTCGCCGTCTTTGATCAGGGCCCCGTCCCAGACAAAAGGACAAAAAACAATTGGAAACTCAAGTCCCTTGCTTTTGTGAATGGTGATGATTTTTACGGCAAGGTCATCGCTTTCAAGACGAAGCTGATGCGTTTCGGATAAAAGCATATCGGTGTTTATTTGGACGCTCAGCCATTTCAGGAGTCCGGTCATCCCAAGCTTTTTGTCATGGGATTCCTGATGGAGAATTTCTGCGAGATGGAGTATGTTGGTCAATCTTCTCTCACCGTCCGGAAATTTTAAAATCCGTTCCCTGACGTGTTCTTCGGACAACAACATCCGAAACATCCGGATAAACCCGTACCGTGTCCACAACCCGGAATATTTCCTGAATCGATCCCGTTTTTCTTCCAGCGCCAAAGATGTATCGCCGGCTGAATCGATCTCGATTGCCGAGACACCGACGATGTCGGTCACGAGGGCCGCACGATAGACCCTTTCGTTTCCGGGTTCGGCGACAGCCATCAGGACCCTTTCCATCTCCATGGCCTCATGGGTGTGGAAAATGTTTCCCGTATTATGGAGGACCGACGGAACGTTTTTTAATGTAAGCGCATTTTTAATGCGTTGTGCCTGCCGATTCGTTCGCACGAGGACTGCGATATCGTTTGGGGCCACGCCATTCCCCCGGAAGCCGGACGGGCAAGTAGAAGGGGTGTCTTTGTTTGAAGAGACAAGGTAAGAGATTTCATTGGCAACGGCCGTTGCGATGCGTTGAACAGACTCGGTTTTGCTCAGTGATTTCGAAGTATCCGCGGTTTCCTCTCGCTTTAAATGCCACAGGATAAATGCCGGTGAAAATGGCGGTTCCTTTGGGTCTGGTTTTTTCCCGGCGGTACCTGCTTCAAATCCGATCCGATCAAAGACAAACGGCGATTTTATGTTTGAAAACAAGGTGTTTATCGCAGTAATCAAGCCGGGATCCGATCGCCAGTTTTTAATCAACGTAAATTTGGAATCCGCATTTTGAGCGGCTTTCATGTAGGAAAAGATATCGGCTCCCCGAAAACCGTAAATGGACTGTTTTGGATCGCCGATCATAAATAACATGGTTTTTTTCGAATGAAAGATGCGGGAAAATATCGCATACTGAACAGTGTCCGTATCCTGAAATTCATCCACAAGACCGGCACGGTATTTGTTGCGGAGGGTCTCTGCCAGAATATTTCCTTTTTCACTTTCAAGGGCATCTTTTACCGTTGTCAAAAGATCGTCATAGAGCATAATATTGCGCTGTTTTTTAACCGCCGAAAGTTGTTGTCCGGCAAACTTGAAAAACATTGTTTTAAGATACAATATATAGGTTTCCATCTCGGCCTTTAGAACGATGCCCTGGTCAAAAAGCATGTCACAGATATCAAATATTTCATGTGCAGGGGGAGAATGATTTTTTCGCGTCGCGGTTTTTATTTTTGTTGCCGTCAATTTTTCAAAATCTTTAAACAGCGGGAAACCAACGGATTTTTCATCCACGAACCGGTCCATGGCGGCCACTAGTGAACCGACGATCAGATCTCTTTTTGAAATCCCTTTTTGATGGGTTGGTGTCTTGAAACTGCCGTAAATCCTTCCGTTCAGCGACGGATCCTTTAACAACCGAATCACTTGCAGCCGTGAACCGGGCCATACCTTTTTCAACTTTTCAAACAATACCCTGAATCCGTCGATGCTTTTTAGATCAGGCTTTTCAAGTTCGGGAATAATTTTTGTATTTGTCGAACGCTTCCGCCTCGACAGTTTCAAAAAATATTCCGGTCCGGATATATGCTTCAGGATATAGCTGATACCCTCCATCGGCAGATTGTAAATATATTTTCTCCAGAAATCTTCGACAATTTCTCGATGTATATCAGCCGGATCACTGACCAGCTCCGTGTCGAACAGACTTTGTGTTTCAAATGCATTCTCGTTAAGAATTCTTCGGCAAAAGCCGTGTATGGTAAATATGGCGGCATCGTCAAAATTGACCAATGCATCTTGAATCGATTGGATGGCAGGAGCCGGGTCATCACTTTTTCGAACCAGCGAATCGATGAGCGAGTCATGACTCGATCCTTTTAAAAAAGCGGATTTCGCCTCGGCAAGTTTATTCCGGATCCTTTCCTTCAGCTCCTCTGTCGCTGCTTTGGTAAACGTGACCACCAGTATCTGATTGACCGTGAACTGTTTTTCGAGAATCAGTCTTAAAAAAAGACCGGTGATGGTATGTGTCTTGCCGGTACCGGCGCTGGCCTCGATGAGATTGGTTCCTTGCAGGGGAGTGTTGATGGGATCAAACAGTTTCATTAAAAATCATAGACTCCCGTATAATTCTCCGGCGTGAGTCGCTTTAACTCCTCCTTGACGGCTGGGGCAACATCCAGTTTTTCGATAAATTCTGAAATGGACTGCCGGTCAATCCGCGAATGGGTTCTCGTCAATACTTT
>Ga0307441_1000945_pt1 | contig 10316 bp, 9 predicted proteins | sample SalMarWE160420MG_FD_202149 | JGI IMG/M metagenome (GOLD analysis project Ga0307441, IMG submission 202149) | Salt marsh sediment microbial communities from the Plum Island Ecosystem LTER, Massachusetts, United States - WE1604-20 | ecosystem: Environmental > Aquatic > Marine > Intertidal zone >... | reverse complement strand
AGCCCGGCATGGTCTTCAGCGTCGAGCCGGGCCTGTACGTCCCGGGGCTGGGCGGCTTCCGCCACTCGGACACCATCGTCGTCACGGATGACGGCATCGAGCGGCTGACCGTCTATCCGAGGGACCTCGAGAGCTTGACGCTGGAGGCGTAGGCACCGCTCAGGCCGCGGGTTGCGGATCGCTTCCTTCAGCCCCGGTCAACGAGGCACGTCCTCGGCCAGCTCGCCCTCGGCCCTCACGCGGAACCATGCCCCTCGAAGAATGCCTTCGCGACGGCCGCGGGATCGATGGCGGGGACCTCGACGCCGGCACCGCCGCGTCGCCACAGCCCCTCGGCGAGCATCGGGGCGATCAGGAACACCACCTTCTGAAGGGGGTCGCCGGGAGTGATGGTGCCTCGCTCCTGATGGGTCGCGATGATCCGCGCCGCACGCTGCAGGTTGGGCATGAGCGCGGAGATGGCGCCGCGCAGCTCGGGGTGTCGATGGACCTCGGCCAGTAGCGTCACGACGGCGTCGCCGTAGGCCCGGTTGGTGCGCGCGTACGCCCGGGCGATGGCGGCGAGGTCAGTCGTGACGTCTTCGCTCGCCTCGACCCGTCCCAGGGGCGCCTGCGCGAGCGCGCCCGTCAGGGCCGCCTCGATGAGCCCGGCCTTGCTGCCGAAGCGGCGGTACAGCGTCACCTCGTTGATGCCCGCCCGTGAGGCGATCTCTCGCATCGTGGCGGCGTCGTAGCCGCGATCGGCGAACACCCGGACCGTGACGCGGAACACCTTGTCGACATCGATGATCTTGGGCACGGGTCCTCCGTCCTCCGGCGCTCACCCTCGAGCTTATTGTAAGTCATAACTTGCATTAAGGCCAGCGATCGGCTAACGTGGTGCGTCGCAAGCGGACGCCCTTGCGGGATCCTCGCGCGAGGGCAGCTCAGACCGCTTGGGGCGAGGTGCGAGCATGGCGAAGATCGCGGTGTCCAAGAGCGCGAGCAGGAGCGCCGGCACACGCCTGCAGCATTCCCTGCTGTGGCGCATCAAGGTCCGGCTCCAGTTCACCGGCTGGTTCCAGTACCTGCCGACCGCCACGGCCGCGCTCGCGCTGCTGCTGGTGGCGGCAATGGGGCGGCTGATCGGCGTGTGGCCGCTCGTACTGTTCTGGATCCCGGCGTGCCTGGGCGGCCTGCTCCTCGCCGTCACCCTCCTCGACCTCGTCACGGTCAAGCTGGGGATCCGTCCGGCCGAGGCCGTGCCACGCCCGACCGACGACCTGGACGCCTTCGACCTGATGCGCACGCGCCGCTCGTGCCGCTCGTTCCAGCCCCGCAACCTCCTCGAAAGTCACCTCTCGCAGGTCCTGGCCTCCGTCCGCGCGCACACGGCAGCGGACGTGTTGATCGGGGACAGCCCCATCCGCTTCGAGTACATCGCCGGCAGCTTGACGGTATGGCCCAGCGTGGGCGCCCACGAGTTCCTGGTGGCGATCGGCCCGAAGGCGTACGACCGCATGGCCATCGTCGACGTCGGCCGCAGCCTGCAGCGTGTGGTCCTCGACGCCACGCGCATGGGCGTGGCCACCTGCTGGATCGGCCCCGGAGCCGACCACGCCAGCGTCGTGCAGCATCTCGGGGAGCGCTTTGACCCTGAGGCCGACCACATCATCTGCGTGTGCGCTCTGGGCTACAAGTCGCGTTACCTGCCGCTGTTCATCCACGCCATGCAGTACGGGCAGCGCCGGCGCCTGCCGCTGGCGTCGCTGTTCTTCGCCGACGCGGAGCTCCGCGAGCCGCTCGACGTCGGCGCGCCGCCCTTCGCGCGCTTCGGGCGCAGCTACGAGGTGTGCCAGTGGTCGCCGTCGTCCTACAACGGGCAGACGACCCGCTGCGTGGGCGTCGCGGATACGACCGGTGACGCGGCGCAGGCCATCCGCTTCGACTTCTACGCCAGCACCAGGTCGCGCTACTACGCGCCCGTCGCCGTGGGCATCTGGTGCGCCGACTGGGAGGCCGGCTGCGAGGCGCTGGGCATCGCCGGACGCTTCGCTGCATTGCCGGCCGAGGCGCGCGGGGTCCACGCCGAGCCCGACGTCCCGCACTACGACGTCAGCTGGATCGCCGACAACCCCGACACGGCGGGAGCGCTCACGGCCCGCGCGTAGCCAGAACCGGACTCATGCAGCGCCCCTGTGCCGGAAACGGGGCCCTGCGAGCAGCCCCCACCTCAAGGGCACACGCGACCCTTGACCGCATGTGGCTCCCGCCACTAGCCTCTGCCCAGGTCCAGATCGCGTGGCAGCTTCGTAGCCACTGCAGTGGCGAGGTCGGCCACGGCTTGGAGGTCTCCGATGTGGCACGTCTCGATAGGCGTGTGCGTGTAGCGCGTTGGGAAGCTCAGGTCGAGCGTCGGGATGCCGGCCCCTTCGAGTTGCATGAAGGAGCCATCGGTGAGACCGCCTTGAAGGACGCCGTACTGCGTCGAGACCTTCGCTTGGCGGGCCGTGTCCCGGAGCAGGCGGACGAGCTTGGGGTTGGGGATGATCCCGTTGAGGTTGGCACGCGTGAAGCGTGTGATGACCGGCCCAGCTCCCAGCCTGACGTCGCCCAGCGACGTGAGATCGGGGGTGTCCGTCGCTATGGCGATGTCGATGCACAACGCGAGATCGGGCTTGATCCGGCGCATGGCAGGCACCCCTCCACGCACACTGAACTCTTCCTGGACGGTGGCCAACAGGATTACGCCGGCACCGAGTTCGGCATTGGCGATACTTCGAGCGACTTCGAGAAGGATGGCGATGCCGGCCCGGTTGTCCATGGCCTTGCCGCGCACGAAGGTCGCATTGGCTTCCGCCTTGGTTTCGAAGGCGGCAAGCGTGCCGACTTCGAGGCCAAGGCTTTCGGCCTCGTCCCGGTCGGCGGCGAGGACGTCAACGTAGGCATCATCGGTCGTGAGGGCCGTTCGAAGCTCTTCCTGGGTGCTCACATGCTTGGCCTTGATACCGATCGCGCCGATCACGTCTTCGTGCTCGGTGCGGAGTCGGATGCGCTGTCCGGCAACGACACGGTCGTGGGTTCCACCCACTCGGTGAAGGCGGAGAAAGCCGTCGGCCTCGATCTTGCGCACGACGAATCCGACTTCATCCAGGTGAGCGGTCAGCGCAATGGTGGGGAAGCCGGCTTCGGCTCGGTGCAAGGTGGTGGTGACGTTCCCGAAGGTGTCGACGGTGGAATCGAACCCGAGCTGGTCGAGGTCGTCCACGAATGCGCGAATGACTTCGTCCTCGGCGCCGGAAGGCCCCCAGAGATCGCTGTACCGGATGACGTCATTGATTAGGCTCACGGGGCTCCCCTCTGACTTGTTCCCAAGCGTTGGTGCCTGGCTCGATGATATGGCCGCTCACACGTGCCGATCACACAGCCTGGCCTCTCCCGACTCTGCCGGGTGACGGACGATGCCCTGTCGCTGTCGTCGAGGCGCGGGGACGCTTCGGGTCGTTCCTGGTATCCCACGTTCAGGCCGCAAGGTACTCGTAGAGCGTGCGCGAGACCTCGCTGACGACGAGGCTTCCGAGGTTGTCAGGATTGAAGCGCGGGTCGGGGCAGTCCCGCGTCATGATCGAGAGGACGTAGCTGGTGTGACCGCTATCGATGATGCCCGCGTCATTCCGGATGCCGCGTATGGCACCACCCTTGGATGCGATGGCCAGGCGTGCCTCGCCAATCTCGGTACTGTACGGGTCGAACGGAAGAAACCGTCCGAGTTGCTCGGTATGTTGTTGGCCGCGGTAGATGCCCATGGCAAGCTCCGTGAGGTCGGGCCGCAACAGCTCGCCTCGCCAGAGCCTGGTGAACGCATCGGCGAGGTCTCGCGGCGACGTGGTCGACTCGGACGTGCTCGTCCGCTCGCCTCTGGACGTGCGTTGAAGTAGCCCGGCCAGCTGCGTGCTGGTCCAGCCAAGCCTTGCTGCCGAAGCATTGACCGCCTCGACGCCGAGATCTTCGATGAGCATGTTGGTCGCGGTGTTGTCGCTGACGATGATCATCAATGTGGCGAGGTCGAGGAGCGTGTACGCCTGGCCGGGCGAAAGCGCCTTCAAGATGCCCGAGCCGGTGACCTGATCGCTGACCTTCAACACGTGTCTGTCATCGAGTCGCCGAGCGCCGGCTTCAACATGCTCGAGCAACGACTGAAGTATGAACACCTTGATCGTGGAGGCGGCCGGGAAAGCCTGGTCATCATGGTAGGCAACGGCGTGGCCGCCATCCAGGCGGTGAGCAACGACTCCGAGCGTTCCGCCGAGCCTTCGTTCCGCCTCGATCAGAGCGTTGAATAGGGTGGCCGGCAACGTGCCGGTAGGGTCGGGCATTGGCATCACCTGCGCAGGCGCGGGTCCCATAGGTCGCGGAGCCCATCGCCGAGGAGATTGAAGGCCATGACAACGAGCATGATGGCGATACCCGGAAAGGTTGCCATCCACCAGGCATTGCGCAGGTAGGTGCGGGCTTCACTGAGCATGGCGCCCCACTCCGGGGTCGGCGGCTGGGCGCCCAGGCCGAGGTAGCTGAGGCCGGCCGCGGTGAGGATGGACGTGGCAATGCCGATGGTCGCCAGGACGGTGATCGGGGCCGTGACGTTGGGCAGAACGTACTTGAGAGCGACGCGCAGCGGAGAGGCTCCGAGCGCACGGGCAGCCTGAATGTAGTCGTTCCCCAAGACGGTGAGTGCCGCGGCGCGCACGGTGCGAGCGTAGACCGGGATGGCTGAGATGCCGACCGCGATCATGGTGTTGGCGAGGCTGGGACCGAGGATGGCAACGATGGCGATGGCGAGGAGGATGCCGGGAAACGCCAGCATGATATCCATGCCTCGCATGATGACGGTGTCGGCCCAACCGCCAAGGAAGCCCGCGAAGAGCCCGAGGAGCGAGCCGATGGTCATGGCGATGGCGACGGCGATGACGCCGACTTCCATGGAGATGCGTGCGCCGAAGACGACGCGACTGAGAACGTCGCGACCCAGGTCGTCGGTGCCGAACAGGTGCTGGGGGCTGGGTGGCTGTTGGATGGCCGTGTAGATCAGTCTGGTTGGCGAGTAGGGCGCGATGAGGGGAGCGAAGACCGCCACCACGAGGAAACCGGCGATGACGACGAGTCCCGCAAAGGCACCGGGCTTGCGGAGAAGACGACGTAGGAAGCTCTTCTGCTGGACCTGGCGATCGTCGGACGCGATGGGGATTGCCGGGGCCGCCTGATCCATCAGGCGACCTGGATGCGCGGATCGAGGAGGCCGTAGAGCAGATCGATGATGGTGTTGATGGCCACGTAGACGAGGCCCGCCAGAAGCACGATGCCTTGGATCTGAGGGAAGTCGCGAGCGAGAATGGCATCGACTGCGAAGCGCCCGATGCCGGGCCTGGCGAAGACGGACTCGACGATGACGGACCCCGCCATCAGGCCGCCGAACTGCAGGCCGACGATGGTGAGCACGGGGATGAAGGCGTTTCGCAAGCCGTGCTTGAGGGTTACGGATGCGGACGTCACGCCCTTCGAGCGGGCGGTTCGGATGTAGTCCTGGCCAAGCACCTCGAGGAGCGATGAGCGCGTCATGCGGGCGAGTACAGCGGCGGCTGGAAGGGCGAGCGTCACGGCGGGCAGCACGAGCCCAGCGACTCCGGGCCCGGTGACCGGGAGCCAGCGCAGCGTCAACGAGAACAGCATGATGAACAGCAGACCCGACCAGAAGGTCGGCATGGAGATGCCAACGAGCGCAAACGCCATGATGATTGTCTCGGCTATGGCCGAACGGCTCACGGCGGCGAGCGTGCCGAGGGTGACGCCAACGAGGATTGCGATCAGCATGGCCGCGCCGGTGAGCTCGGCGGTCGATCCGATGCGCGCGGCGATCTCCTTGGTAACGGGTTGCCCGCTGCGAATCGACGTGCCGAGGTCACCGTGCAGGGCATTCGTGAGGTAGTTCCAGTATTGGACAGGGAGGGGTTGGTCCAGTCCCAGCTCGTGGCGCAACCTCGCGATGTCGCTGGCGGTGGCCCTGGCGCCGAGCATGATCGTGACGGGGTCGCCGGGCGTCAGATGGCTCATCGAAAAAGCCAGAATCGAGACGCCGAGCGCGACGGGGATAGCCGCTAGGAGCCGCTTGAGCAGGAACTGGACCATTACCCTGGGTGGCTACTTCACGTAGGCATCGAGCAAGGACAGGTAGCCCTCGGGGTGGACCTTGGCATCGACGACACTGTCGCGCACACCGATGTAGTTGTAGTTCGTCCAGATGGGAACCCAAAGGGCCTGATCCGAAACGAACTGCTGAATGCGCTTGTAGGTGTCGAGCCTGGCAGCGTTGTCGGTTTCGGTCCTGGACTGGGCGATGAGCGAGTCGAGCTCGGGGCTCACGATGTGGCTGAGGTCGAGGCCCGTCGTGTTGTTGGCCGAGTCGAACCACAGGTAGACGATGTCGGGTGACGTGTACGTGTAGCCCATGAAGTGCGCCTGATCTTCGGCGGCCTTGAGCTTGCTGAGCAGCGTACCGAACTCGAAGGTCTGGATGTTCATGGTGACACCGACGTCCTTGAGCATCGACTGCACGACCTGCGCGGAGGCCGTCCACGTGTCGATGGGCGCGGTGTAGAGCGTGAACGACAGAGGCTGACCGCCCTTCATGAACTTGCCGTTCTGCATCGTCCAGCCGTCCTGTTCGAGGATCGACTTGGCCTTCTCCGGATCGTAGTGGGGGGCGTATTGTTGGATGCCGTCCCAGTAACCCCAGATCGACGGCGGAAGGATGCCATACGCGGGGACGCCGAGCCCTTTGAGCGCGACCTGGACGACGGCCTGCTTGTTGACCGCGTAGTTGAGCGCCTCGCGCACGTGAATGTCGTTGAACGGGGCCTTCGTGATATTGAACTCCATGAACAGCCCGACGCCTTTTCGGAGGAACTTGTCGAGCGTCACACCGGACTCGCCCTGGAGTTGCTGGACATTGGCGGGCGGCACGGTGCTGAGCACCTGCACCTCACCTGCTTCGAAGGCCGCCACCTGGGTTGCCGACTCGGGCATGATCCTGAACACCAATGAGTCGATGTAGGGAGCACCCTGGTGAGCATAGGAAGGTCCCCAGTCGTACTCGGGGTTCCGCTTGAGGATGATCCGGTCTCCGGACCGCCACTCGCTCACCATCCAGGGCCCAGTGAGGATCGGCTTCCGGCCGAACTGGTCGCCCTCCGCCTTGGCGGCCGCCACGTCGACGATCGCCGCCCGGGGGTCCGTCAGGTTGTCCAGGAAGACGGAGAAGGGCTTGCTCAACGTGATCGCAAGCGTGAGCGGGTCGATGACCTTGATATCGCTGATGGCGGCGAACAGGCTTCCGGCGATGGGTGACTTGGTGTCGGGCGAGAGCGCCCGTTCGAAGGATGCCTTGACCGCCGCGGCGTCGACAGGCGTTCCGTCTTGGAACTTGATTCCTGGCTTGAGCTTGAAGGTCCAGGTGAGGCCATCGGACGAAGCGGACCAGGATTGGGCCAGGCCCGGCGTGTACTGGCCGTTGAGGTCTTTGGTGACGAGTGTGTCGCCGATGTAGCGGAGGATCGTGCCGGTGATAGCGGTGGCCGTCTTCTGCGGATCCAGCGTGTCGGGTTCTTCCGTGACTGCCATCGTCACGGTTCCGCCGACCTTCTGCGCCCAAGCGGACGCGGCGCCAAGTGCAATGAGGGTGATTGCCAGAACACCGAAGTAGGTGCGGAGCCTAGTGCGGAATCGCGTCATGCGCCTCTCCTCTTGATGGGATGGGGGTTCCAGGTGGCCGGCGGGAAGCGGGTCCGGGTGCCTGCAGTGCTCACCTCCCTTCTGTAGCGAAGCTGCCGAAACGCTGGAGGGCCACCTCGGCCTCGGTCAGCCGAGAAGGCGCCGTGGGAGCCGTGCGTTCGAGCACGGCGGCGATGACTTGGGCAAGGACCAGGCTGGGGGCATAGCTGTTGAAGGCACCCTCCATACCTGTGACGCTGCTCAGCGTGTGGGCAGCGTTGGCAACGAGGTTGCCAACATCGTCCTGGAGGTCTGTCACAAGGCTATACGGGGTTCCTCGGTTCCGTGCGTACTCGGCAAGCGCAATCTTGACCGCGCCGACGCGCTTGTGCGCCACGATGATGAGGTGGTCACTCGCCCGCATCGCTCCAAGGCGGTCGGGCAGGGCTCCACCTTCGCCGGATACGGTCTGCACCCGTGGAAGCAGCTGCGAGAGAAGCAGCCCCAGGTTGAACGCGATGCCGTGTGAGAACCTCTGGCCAAACACCCACACGGTGTCGGCACGAATCAGATCCGAGCAGAGACGTTGGAGCTCTACCACGTCCAACATCTCTACGGTGCTCCTGATGTTTCGAGCCTCTTGGCGCCCGAGCCGATTCAGCAGCGTCCTGAGGCCGACTCCTTCCTGCCTACGGTCGAAACGCGCAACCGGCGAATCCCCCGTGTCATACAGCGCATCACGGAGTTGTGCTCGGAGGTCGTAGAGGCCCTCGTACCCGAGCCGCCGTACCAGGCGCACCACGGTCGCCTTGCTCGCCCCCGTTGCGAGAGCTATCTGATCCGCTGTATGGAAGGGCACCGCTGCGTAGCTGACCTCCAAGTAGCGAGCTACGCGCTCCTGCGTAGTAGGCAGCGGACGGGCGTCCCGAATTCGAGTGACGAGGTCGAGCGGCGGCACCCCTGAACCCCCTCCTACGGCCAGATACTCTGATGCGAACAATCGCCGGAACAACGAACCAACCGGTGCACGACCCGGCATATCTGAATCAATTGGTGCAAAGTCTAGCCTTGCGGTGCACGTTCGTCAAGCCGCCCACATGGATGAGAGTGTTGTCGCAGACGTTCGCGGAAGCCGGAAAGCTCTGAAACGCCCACTCGAGTCACAGGCCGCGACCAGACCGTCGGGTCATGGAGCTCTCGCTGTGGGCCAGCCTCCTGGTCTCTTTCAGGTGACCCCAGCCCAGGCTCGTTCGGTAGCTGATGTGAGTCACGCCGGGCGCTTCCAGCACCCGCGTCTGCTCGAGCCGGATGGACGCGTCCTGCACCAGATCGAAGAGCCTCACGCCGTCTTTCAGCAGCACGGGCACCAGGCTGATCCGGATCTCGTCGATCAGCCCCGCCGCCAGGTACTGGGCCGCGACATGCCCTCCGCCGCTCACGGAGACGTTGCGACTCCCTGCGGCGTGACGTGCCTGGCGAAGGGCGCTCTCGATGCCGTCCGTGACGAACGTGAACGTCGTGCCGCCCTCGGCCACGAGCGGCGGCCGGGGATGATGGGTGAGGACGAACACGGGTTTGTGGAACGGACGGTCGTCTCCCCACCAACCGGTCCACGGCTCGTCGCCCCAGGGACCGGGACCGCCCCCGAACATATTGCGGCCCATGACGATGGCACCTTCGTCGTCTTCCTCGAACAGGGCCGAGCTGACGTTCTCCTCCCCTTGTTCGAGGCCATGCATTGCGCGCCAGGCGGACAGCGCGCGTAGCCACCGGTGCAGCTGCTCGCCTCCCTCGCCCAGCGGGTTCTCGACACTCTGGTTCTTGCCCGCAACGAACCCATCCAGCGGCATGCTGACGGCGTAGACGACCTTGGCCACGTCAGACCACCCCCGGCTGCGAATTCGATACCGATCCGAGCCTACAGCATGCCGACGCGTTGAAGACGGCGACCCGGAGCGCAGCCGCGCCGCACCTGCAAGACCGCGCCGGCGTGATGGCGCCGCATGCGCCTCGAATACGCGGTTGCGACGGCTCAGCGCGACAGCGGCAGGTTGTACGGTGGCGGATCGAACGCCAACCCCTTGGGGTCCTCGTTGACGGGGATGGCGGTTCCCGTCGCGTGGGTCGTCGCGAGCGTCGACGCCGGGTACTCGACCACCTGGCCGGAGCTGCCGTCCGCGATCCAGAGGTTCCCGGCGACGTCGAACGCCAAGCCATTCAAGGCGCTGGACGAGGTGGCGAACGCCGTGCCCGCTTGCGGGCTCGTGGCGAGCGAGGACGCCAGGTACTCCGTCACCTCACCGGAGATGCCGTCCGCGACCCACAGATCTCCGCCGGCATCGAACGCCAGGGCCACCGGGTAGCTCGAGGCGCCGAGGGAGACCGGGGTGCCCGTCGGGGACGAGGTGGCCAGCGACGACGCGGCGTACGCCAGCAGCTCGTGGTCGGCGGGATCGGCGACCCAGAGGTCGCCGGCGCTATCGAAGGCGACGCCGCCCGGCGAGCTCATGCCGCCGATGGTGGCACCCGTGGTGGGCGCGTAAGGTGACGCCAGAAGCTCCACGACCGATCCG
>Ga0307441_1000943_pt1 | contig 10333 bp, 8 predicted proteins | sample SalMarWE160420MG_FD_202149 | JGI IMG/M metagenome (GOLD analysis project Ga0307441, IMG submission 202149) | Salt marsh sediment microbial communities from the Plum Island Ecosystem LTER, Massachusetts, United States - WE1604-20 | ecosystem: Environmental > Aquatic > Marine > Intertidal zone >... | reverse complement strand
GGAGCTGGTGGAGAAGGTGCGGCTCGACATCGGCGTCACCGAGGCGTTCGTCGAGCCCGCCGTGGAGGCCATCCAGCGCGGCGCACGCACCGGCTCGGTCGGCGACGGCAAGATCTTCGTGATCCCGGTGGACCGCGTGGTGCGCATCCGGACCGGTGAGACCGACGCCGCCGCCGTCACGCCCCGGCCGGAGACGACGACGCAGGGCGACTCGCTGGACGCCGAGCCGGCGTAGACGCTTCCTGGGTCCAGGCGGCCCGGCACGGCCGCGCTAGGGCTGGGCTAGTCCCCGCCCGATTGCAGCAACCAGCCGGTCTGCGCCGGCAGGCGCGAGGTGCCGGGCACGAGCTCGAGCGACTCGCCTGACTGCAGCTCCCGGAAGCGTCCGCGCAGCGGCGCGTCCGCCGGCAGCTCAGCCGCCTCGGTTCCGACGTTGACCACCACCAGCAGCCGTTCATCGCCGCCCGTGCGCGCATACGCGAGCACGGTTCCGTCGGCGAGCAGCACCTTCGTGTCGCCGCGCCTGAGCGCCGCGTGATCGCGGCGGAGCCCCGCCAGGCGCGTCAGGCGCGCCAGAAGCTCCCGGTCCCACGTCGCTGGGTCGTCCCACGGCATGCTGTTGCGGCAGCCCGGGTCATGGCCGCCGGTGAGGCCGAGCTCGTCGCCGTAGTAGATGCAGGGCGCCCCGGGCAGCGTGAAGAGCAGCAGGTAAGCGACCTGCAGGGCCGCGTCGTCCTCCAGCAGGACGGTGCGCGCCCGGGGGGTGTCGTGCGAGCCCAGCAGGTTCAGCTGGGCGTGGACGATCTCGCGCGGGTAGCGCTCCAGCAGCGCCTCGAGCGCCTCGGCGAAGCCGGCGGCGTCCAGCGGGCGGATGCGCCTCAGGCCGCTGCGCGCCAGCTCGGCGTCGGCCAGCGCGCGGCCGACGAAACCGTAGATGGCCCTCGTCAGCGGGTAGTTCATGACCGCGTCGAACTGGTCGCCGCCGAGCCAGCGCCGGGCGTCCTCCCAGATCTCGCCCACCAGGTAGCAGTCGGGGCGGACCGCCCGGCAGCGCCGGCGGAACTCGCGCCAGAAATGGTCGTCGTCGATCTCGTTGGGCACGTCGAGGCGCCAGCCGTCGGCGCCGAAGGCCAGCCAGCGCTCGCCCACGTCCCACAGGAACTCGCGCACCGCCGCCGTGGCGGTGTTCAGCTTCGGCAGCGCGGGCAGGTTCCACCAGGCGTCGTAGCCCAGCTCGCCGCCGCCGTAGGCGTTGAGCGGGAAGCGGCGCACCGAGAACCAGTCCAGGTAGGCGCTGTCCTCGCCGTTCTCGAGGATGTCGTTGAACTGCAGGAAGCCTCGCGAGGCATGGTTGAACACGCCGTCGAGCACGACCCGCATGTCGCGCGCGTGGGCGGCGTCGATCAGCGCGCGCAACGCCTGATCGCCGCCCAGCATGGGGTCGACGTGGTGGTAGTCGTGCGTGTGGTAGCGGTGGTTCGAGGCGGACTGGAATACAGGGTTCAGGTATAGCGCGGTGACGCCCAGCGCCTGCAGGTGCTCCAGTCGCTCCGCCACGCCCTGCAGGTCGCCGCCCTTGTAGCCGTGCACGCTGGGCGGCGCGTCCCAGGGCTCGAGCCCAGCGGGCTTCGGCACGCCTGCCCCTTGCGCGAAGCGGTCCGGGAAGATCTGGTAGAAGACGGCGTCCTGGACCCACTCCGGCACGTCGACAGGCTGGCCCGGCATGGCACCCATTCTACGAAAGCCCGTGCGGGTCACTGCGCAGGGCGCCTCGCCTTCGGTTCGTGGCCCGCGACGTCGGCGGCGGACGACGTTGCCGGGAGCCCCATCGACGCCCGCGGACGTCGGCGAGCCGCCGACAGCCGCATCTGATCCGCTTCCCCGCGGCCATCGGCCAGCTCCCATCGGCGGCGCGTTGACAACCTCGGCGGCGACGCGTACCATGAAGTCACCTAACTTTGTAACGGCACGCGTTACTTGTAACATCTTGGGACGGTCGATGTGACCGATTCACAGCAACGCCAGGAGACCGAGGCGATCGAGCTCGCCCGCATCGCGGAGCTGTACTACTACCAGCACCTCAAGCAGGCGGACATCGGGGAGAGGTTCGGCATCTCCAAGATGCAGGTGTCACGGCTCTTGCGAAGGGCTCTCGAGCGCGGCATCGTGGAGATTCTCATCCACTACCCGCTGGCGGTGGACCATGAGCTGTCGTCCCGGCTGGCAGACCGCTACGGCCTCGAGGAGGCGGTCGTGGTCGAGGACGCCGGGCAGACGCCGCGCGACGCCATCGCCCACGCGGCGGCGCAGTACCTGGTGGGCCACCTCCCCGCCAGCACGACCCTCGCCGTTGCCTGGAGCTCCATGGTCGCGGCCACCGCCGAGCTGCTCCCAAAGCGGCCGCTCGGCAGCACCCGCGTCGTCCAGATGATCGGCGCCGTGACCATGAGCGCCAATCGCGCCAACCCCTTCGACGCCTGCACCAAGCTCGGCCGGGCGCTCTCGGCCGAGACCTTCCCGCTGCACGCGCCAGCCTTCCTGGAGTCGAAGTCGGCACGCGAGACGCTGCTCAGCGAGGCACCGATCGCCCGCACCCTGGCGCTGGCGCGGAAGGCCGACTGCGCCATCATCGGCATCGGCAACACGACACCGGAGTCCACATTCTGCAAGGCGGGGTTCGTTACGCCCCGGGAAATGGAGGTACTTGCCGGCCGAGGCGCGGTCGGCGACGTTCTCGGCCAGTTCTTCGACATTCATGGCGGCCCCGTCCCTTGGCGGTTGAGCGGCAACGTCGTCGGCCTCACGCTCGAGGATCTCGGACGCATCCGGACCGTCATCGGCGTTGCGGGCGGCGACGACAAGCGGACGGCCATTCTCGGCGCCCTCAGAGGACGCATGCTCTCCGTGCTCATCACGGACAAGGACACCGCGGACTACCTGCTCTCGGAGCCGCGCGACGCCGCGCCCGCAGGGACCGAGGTGCCATCCACACGACTTAGGCGAGGTGACACATGAAAGCGTTGAGACCGGTTCTGGCCCTTCTCGCCCTCACGGTTCTGGCGAGTGCCGCGGCACAGAACATCCCCGCTGCGTTCAGCGGCGGCAACCAGCCCACGGTCGCGCTGGTCCGTCAGCTCTGCACCGGCGACTTCTTCTCGCAGTGGCTGAACGGCGCTCAGAACGAGGCGAAGTCGCTCGGCATCAAGATGGTGACCTACTGCGCGAACGGCGACGACGCCAAGATGGCGTCGGACATGCAGATCGCGATCACCCAGAAGGTCGATGCCATCATCGTCGACCACGGCCGGGACGCCACCATGGCGCCACTCGTGCAGCGAGCGACCGGCGCTGGCATCAAGGTGGTGACGTTCGACCTGTCCACAACGGACCCCGCGGTGGTGCAGATCGCCCAGAACGACTTCTCCATGGGCCTGCAGATCACTATGAAGATGCTCAGTGACCTCAACGGCACCGGCGAGATGGGGCTCGTGTACGTTGGCGGGTTCGACCCGCTCGACAAGCGCAAGGCCGTGTTCGACGCCGTCCGGAAGTTCTATCCCAACGTGACCCTCGACGGCACCTGGGGCACGGTGTCCTCCAACACGGTTGGCGAGGTCGAGTCGCAGACCTCCGCCGCGCTCCTTGCGCACCCCAACATGAAGGCCATCCTGGCGCCGTACGACGCCTTCGCGTTGGGCGCCATGAACGCCGTCAGCCGCCAGAACAAGGATGTCAAGGTCTACGGCTGCGACATCAGCACCGCCGACATCCAGGCGATGATCGCCGCAGGCAGCCCGTGGGTCGCGACGGCGGCTACGAACCCGGCGAACATCGGCAGTGTGGCGGTGCGCGCCGCGGCCAGGCTGGTGGCGGGCGAAACGCTGCCACGCTACGTGCTGATCGAGCCCACGCTGGTCACGCGCGCATTCCTCGTGGACAACAACGTCACGAACATGGCCGACCTGAGCCAGAAGATGCCGGCCTTCGCCACCACCGACGAGCTGATGACCCCCTGGATGAGCGCTCTGAAGAGCCAACACATGTGAGCCCCGCCCGTTCTGCCGGCGGCCCCTGCGCCGCTCGGGCCGGCCGCCGGCAGAACGGCGCGCCCTCGCCGGAGAGCCGACATTGCTGGAACTCCGCACCATAGGCAAGCGCTTCGCGGGCGTCAGCGCCCTTCGGAACGTCTCGTGCTCGATCGAGGCCGCCAGCATCACGGGCCTGCTGGGCGCCAACGGCGCGGGCAAGAGCACACTCATCAAGGTGTTGACGGGCTACTACACGAGCTACGAGGGCGAGGTGCGGCTCGACGGCCGTCCGCTGCACCTGTCCCACCCGGCCGATGCCAAGGCCCAGGGCATCCACGTCGTCCACCAGGAGGTCGACACCTCCATCGTGCCCGACCTTTCGGTCGCCGAGAACCTCCTGCTCGACGACATCGTCAGCGGGCGTGTGACGACACGCCAGATCATGCGCTCGCGAAGCCTGCTGGCCGAGGCCAGGAAGACGATGGCCCCGGTTGGTCTCGATCTCGATCCCCGCCAGCAGGTGCGTCAACTGGGACTGCACGTCAAGCAACTGCTGCTCATCGCCCGCGCCCTGAAGCAGAACCTCCGCTATCTGATCCTGGACGAGCCGACCGCCTCGCTGAGCCTGAAGGAGGTCGACCAGCTCTTCGACGTGCTGGCCGATCTCAAGCGGGGCGGCACGGGGATCGTCTTCGTCTCTCACAAGCTCCCCGAGGTAATGCGCGTGTGTGACCACGCGCTCGTGCTGCGCGACGGCGACCTCGCCGGCGCCTTCGAGCGGCCCTTCGACGACGACCGGTTGGTGGCCGCCATCCTGGGCATGCCTCTCGAACAGGAGTTCCCCCCTCGGGTCGAGCAGCCGCGCTCGGACCAGCCCATCCTCAGCGTCGAGCACCTGCAGCGGGAACCGCTGGTGCAGGACGTGAGCTTCCGGGCGTACGGCGGTGAGGTGCTCGCCATCACCGGCCTGGTCGGCGCGGGCAAGACCGAGCTCCTCCACACCGTGTACGGGCTCGAGCGGCCGGAGAGCGGCGCCATGCTCCTGCGAGGACAGCCGCTGCGGCCGCGCAGCCCGCACCAGGCCATCGGCCGGGGCATCTTTCTCGTGCCCGAGGAGCGGCGCTCCCAGGGGCTGTTCATCGACTACTCGGGCGAGTGGAACCTGGCCTTCCCGTCGTTGCAGCGGCTCGCGCCCGCCGGCTTCGTCCACGCCGGCCGCGAGCGTGCGCTCACCGACCAGCTGGCACGGGACCTCGACGTGAAGGGACCGCTGCACGAGCCGGTGGTGGTTCTCAGTGGCGGCAATCAGCAGAAGGTCGCCATCGGCAAGTGGCTCGCCCATCGGCCGGCCGTCCTGCTGATGGACGAGCCCACCCGCGGCGTCGACATCGGTGCCAGGCTCGACATCTACAACAAGATCCGGGAGCTGTCGAAGGACGCGGCGGTGGTGGTGGCGACGTCGGACATCGACGAGGCGCTCGGCATCGCCGACCGCCTCGTGGTCCTGTTCGCCGGACGGGTGATGGCCGACCTGCCGAGGAGAGACGCCACCCGGGAGACGGTGATGCGATACGCGATTGGAGGAACATGAGCAGATCCAGGATGGACGACGTCGGCGACGCCGGCGGCCGCAAGGCCCGAGCCAGGCCGGCGTGGTCGCTGGGCGGGCTGCTCGTCAAGTACGGCGTGCTGGGCATCCTGCTGCTCCTGATCGTCTTCCTGTCGCTGACCGCACCGGCGTTCCTGACCTTCTCGAACTGGCGCTACCTGCTCCAGGACATGTCGGTGGCCACTCTGGTGGCGCTCGGCGTCACGGTATCCGTCGTCGTCAACGGCTTCGACGTTTCGGTCGGCGCCAACGCCGGGCTCGTCGTGGTCGTCACCATCATGGCGATGGTGTTCTGGCAGCTGCCGGCGGTGCTGGTCGTTCTGGCGGCGGTCGTGACCGGTCTGCTGATCGGAGCCGTCAACTCCGCGCTGGTCGTGCGCCTGCGGCTTCCCGACCTGCTCGCCACGCTGGCCATGTTGTTCGTGCTCGACGGCGGACAGCAGATCCTGGCGGGGGGGCAGACCATCAGCCAGAACATGACGCTCTCCAACGGCGAGCTCGCGCCAGGGAAGATCCACGCGGCCTTCCTCGCCATCAGCCGGGGATCGTTCCTCGACCTCCCCAACCCCGTGTGGATCATGCTTGGCATCGCCCTCGCGCTCTGGATCTTCCTCGAGAAGACACGCTGGGGACGCATCTTGTACGCGGTCGGAAGCAACCCCGAGGCGGCGCGCCTCGCGGGTGCCAATGTCGGCATGTACCGCACCGTGGCCTACCTCGCCTCGGGGGTGCTCGCGGCGCTGGGCGGCCTGCTGCTGGCATCGCGCCTGGGGATCGGGACGCTGCTGGCAGGCGACAGCTACATGCTCAGCGGCGTGGCGGCCACCATGATCGGGTTCGCCGTCCTCGGTGCCGGACGGGCGAACGCCCTGGGAACGGTGATCGGCGCCCTGATGATGGCAGTCATCTCGAACGGCTTCACCATGTTGAACGTGCCCTATTACACGCAGCAGACGATCTTCGGCGTGCTCACGCTCATCGCCCTGGGGCTGAGCTTCGTCGTAAGGAAGCGGTGAGCCGCTTCCGCGAGGAGGTGCCTATGCGGAGTTCGATAACCGCCGGCCAGAGCTGGATCGACGACGTCCACCGCGCCGCGCACGCCGTCCGCCGGCGCGTCCTGGATCACACCATCAAGAACAACGGCGGCTACCTGAGCCAGGCGTGCTCCTCGGCCGAAACGTTGGCCACGCTCTATCTGCGGGTCATGCGGCTGGGGCCCAGCGTCTCCCCCCGGATCCCGCCACCGTTCCCGGGCGTGCCCAAGCCCGGCCGCGAGACCTACACAGGTGCCGGCTACAACGGCGCCCACGCGCCCGAGCTCGATCGCCTCTACTTCTCTGCGGTGCACTATGCTCTGCCCCTCTACGCCACGCTGATCGAAACGGGCCGCATGGACGAGCAGGGCCTCGAGCAGTTCAACCGGGACGGCTCGACGGTCGAGATGATCGGCGCCGAACACTCGCCCGGGCTCGAGCTCACGGGTGGCTCGCTCGGCCAGACCTTGAGCCAGGCGGGCGGCGTGGCGCTGGCGCGCCGGCTGCGCGGTGATAGCGGGCGGCAGTGGGTGTACATGTCCGACGGCGAGTTCCAGTCGGGCCAGACCTGGGAGGCCGTGCAGGCCCTGACGTATCACAAGATCGACAACCTCACGGCCTACGTGGACGTGAACGGCCAGCAGTGCGACGGCAAGATGACCGACGTGATGAACATCGAGCCGCTGCAGAGCCGGCTCGAGGCGTTCGGAGCGCGCGTCGTCCCGGCCGACGGGCACGATCCGGAGCAGCTGGCGGCGCCCGCCGAGCTCACCCCCGACGGAAGACCGCTGTTCGTGCTGGCCTACACCAACCCCTGCCAGGGCATGCCGCTACTGGAGCAGCGCCGCCCCAAGCTCCACTACGTGCGCTTCAAGAGCGACGCCGAGCGCGCCGAGTACCAGGCCATGCTCCGCGAGATGAGCGCGCCAACGAGCGGAGGTTAACCATGGAGACCGTCACTCGCGTCCATGCCAGGAATCTCGTCGCCTGGGCCGAAGACAAGCCCACGGTGCTGGTGCTGTCCGCCGATCTCACCGGCTCGACGGAGATCGACCTGTTCCGTGACACCTACCCCGAGCGCTTCTTCAGCATGGGGATGGCGGAGCAGAACATGCTGAGCTTCGCGGGCGGCCTCGCCCGCGAGGGTCTGTACCCCTTCGTGCACACGTTCGCCGTGTTCATCTATCGCCGCGCCTACGACCAGATCGCCGACTCCATCGCCTACCCGCGGCTCCCCGTGCGTCTGTTCGGCTTCCTGCCGGGCGTCACCACGCCCGGAGGGGCGACGCACCAGGCCATCGAGGACATCGCCGTGATGCGCTCGCTCCCCAACCTCACGGTGGTCGAGGTGGGCGATGCCACCGACGTCGAGACGCTCCTCGACCCGGTCCAGGCCGTCGATGGCCCCGTCTACGTGCGCATGCTTCGGGGCGAGATCCCGCGGCTGTTCCCGGCCGACGAACCGCTGCAGCTCGGGCGGGCCCGGCGCCTGCACGGCGGCACCGACATCACCCTGCTGTCGAGCGGTATCTGCACAGAGGAGGCGCTGCGCGCCGCCTCGGCGCTGGCGGACCGCGGCGTGTCGATCGAGCACCTGCACGTCAGTACGCTCAAGCCGTTCGACGACGACTCCGTCGCCGAGGCGGTCGCGAAGCCCCGCTACGGCGTCATCACGATGGAGAACCACACCGTCCTGGGCGGTCTGGGAACGGCCACGGCCGAGCTGATGGCGACGCTCGGCGTCGGCAAGCCGCTCGTGAGGATCGGCATCCAGGACGAGTTCCTCCATGGTGCCAGTCGCCCCTACCTGATGCGGGAGTATGGCCTCGACGCGATCTCGCTGGTGAGGGCCGTCGAAGCGCTGGTGAAGCAGGACCTCGCCATCGGCGAGACGGACCTGCTGGCGGTGCGGCTCGAAGAGGTCCACAGCGCCGCGAAGGCCGAGGCTCTGTGAGCGAGCGCCAGGACCCCTACCGCTTCGCGAGCTCGCGCTTCGAGGTCGTGTACCGGTTGGCCGTGGCGCCGGGCGAGGCGGAGGCTCGCGCCAGGGCCATCGCCCTGGAGCAGACGGTGGAGCTGCCGGACGAGGTCGTGCGCGATCCCGCCATCCGCGAGCACGTCATCGGCCGCATCGAGACGCTGGAGCTTCCCTCACCGGGCGAGGCGCTCGCCACCATCAGCTACGCTGTGGACACGGCGGGCGCCGACCTGATCCAGCTCATCAACGTGATCTTCGGCAACACCAGCATGCAGCCCGGTGTGCGGGTGGAGTCCCTCGGGCTGCCGGAGGAGCTTCTGGACGGCTATCCGGGGCCGCGCTTCGGATGCAACGGCATCCGCGAGCGGCTCGGCGTGACCGGCCGGCCCCTGCTGTGCACCGCTCTCAAGCCCATGGGGCTGAGCCCGGTGGCGCTCGCCGACATGGCCTACCAGTTCGCGTTGGGCGGGATCGACGTCATCAAGGACGACCACGGGCTCGCCGACCAGGACTTCGCGCCGTTCGAGGAACGCGTCGAGCGGTGCGTCGCAGCCGTCGAGCGCGCCAACCACGAGACGGGGGCGCGCAGCATCTACGCGCCCAACGTGACTGCATCGGGCACGCAGACGCTTGCGCGGGCGCGCTTCGCGCGCCGGGCGGGTGCCGGCGCCGCGCTGGTGATCCCCGGTCTGGTGGGGTTCGGAACCGTGCAGGAGCTGGCAGGCGACTCCGCCACGAATATCCCGTTGCTGACGCATCCCGCGTTCCTCGGTGGCTTCGTCGCGTCGCCCGGGGCCGGCATCGCACACGACGTGGTGTACGGCACGCTGCCCCGCCTCGCCGGAGCCGACGCAACCATCTTCGCGAACTACGGGGGGCGCTTCTCGTTCAGCCGCCAGGCGTGTCTTGGCATCGCACAGGCGGCCGCGGCGCCTCTCGGGAGGCTGCGCCCGACCATCCCCGTTCCCGCCGGCGGCATGGTGCTGGCGCAGGTGCCGGAGCTGCTGGAGGCGTACGGCGTCGACGTCATGCTGCTCGTCGGAGGGGACCTTCACCGGGGAGGCCCGGATCTGGCGCACAACGCCCGGGCGTTCCGCCAGCTGCTGATCGGGCACTCCCCACCGATCCCGTGATCCGCATCCTCGCCCCCGACGACCCGGGCGTGCGGGCCCTGAAGGGTTACGTCGACGCCGGCCGGCGCGGCCTGGCTGATGTGGAGGTCGCCGACTGGGACGGCTACCGTGACCGCTTGGAGCGCCTCCTGGCGGAACCGACGCCGAGCGTCGACGCCGTCGCCGTCCCGGGCCACGTGTGGCTGCCCGAGCTCGCCGAGGCCGGCCTGCTGGCCGTGCTGGAGGAGGCCGCCGCACCCGAGCGCCGCGGGGTCGTGCCGTCGCTCGACGTCGACTGTCGCTACCGCGGCCGAACGTACCTGATGCCCCTGTTCAGTGACGGTCACCTCGTGGTCATGCGCGCGGACCTGGTCCCGGCACCTGGCGCCGCACCCGGCCCGGAGGAGCTGCTCGAGCTGGCCCGCGCCGGCCACGACCCGCCCGGTATCTACGGCACCGCGTTGAAGGCCTCCCCGTCGGAGATCTTCCTCGACTGGTTGCCGCACTATTGGATGGCAGGCGGTCGAATCGAGGCCGACGATGGGGTTCCCGGCCTCGATGCCGGCACCGCC
>Ga0307441_1000942_pt1 | contig 10336 bp, 17 predicted proteins | sample SalMarWE160420MG_FD_202149 | JGI IMG/M metagenome (GOLD analysis project Ga0307441, IMG submission 202149) | Salt marsh sediment microbial communities from the Plum Island Ecosystem LTER, Massachusetts, United States - WE1604-20 | ecosystem: Environmental > Aquatic > Marine > Intertidal zone >... | reverse complement strand
ATACGCGCGAACACTCCTCAAAGTTCTCACCCAACTTCTCCCATACAAAAATCATGCCACACAAATATGAGAAAATGGAGAAGTACTTCACGACAAATCTGTAATATCCAAACCTGGCACGCCCCTTGCATAATTCGCGCACCCCTTCGACCGTTTCACCTACCGACGCGCCTATAGGGGTGCCATTACCTCTTGACAACTTATTAAAAACGACATAAATGTCACAAAGACACTTTTGTAACATTTTACCAACTCTAATAGGAGGCTAAGAAAATGGCCAAAGTCAATGCACAGCAATGGCTCGAAAAGTGGGGCAGGCGCTTGAACGCTGCCGGTCCTGACATCCAGAACGGCGTTAAGAACGTCCAGACTGCTCCCGGTCAGAAGGCCGCAGCCATGAAAAACCTGTGGTTGCAGCGCGTACAGGAAGCCGCTGACGTATGGGCCAAGCAAGTTGCGGCTGTTTCCCTGTCCGACTGGCAAGACGCCATGCTCAATAAGGGCGTTGGTCGTATCGCCGCCGGCGTGACCGCTGCCCAAGCCAAAAAGGTCACTTCGATTACCAACTTGCTGACCGCCGTAGACAACGCCGCCGCAGCCTCGAACGCTATGCCGCGTGGCACCTTGGAGCAAAACATCCAACGGGCCGTCACCTTTATGCAGCATATGTCGGCCAATGCGCCCCGTAAAAAGGCGTAATTCTAATACCTTACGTTAACAAGGAGAACTTCTCATGTTTCACTTAGCAGCATTTTATGAGAGTTTAGATCCGGCGGGTGCGCTGACGAAAATTGCGGCTGTTGCCGATCAGGCAATCCGGACCGATGGAGATGACCTTGTCGTCCCTGCCGCTGTCCCGATGCTTGTAGCCGAGGCGGCTCTTTCGGCCGCGACCGGTCCGGCGTTCGCCCAAGTGTCCTCGCCTTCCTTGCGTCAGCTTGCCAACCAAGATATTGACCCCATTGTCGCCGGGGTTAAATTCGGTGGCAATCCAGCCGTACAACACCACTTCCCGACGCCCCGTTCTCTAAAGGCCAACGAGTCGCTGAACTTTGCCGTCAATGCGACCGGCGGTGCGGCGGCAGCCAACTATGGACTTGTATGGCTGGCAGACGGGCCTATGCAGCCTTCGGGCGGCAACATGTTTTCCATCCGGGCCACGGGTGCTGCAAGCCTTGCCGCCGGTGAGTGGGTGAACACTTCCCTCACTTTCGAGGAAACTCTACCGGCCGGCACCTATAACATCATGGGCTTTCGTGCCGTAGGTGCAAATCTTGTCGCCGCGCGGCTTGCACTGGTAGGCGGTGCATTTCGTCCCGGTGTTCCGGCCGTCAATGCGGTCGGTGACCGTGATTTTCAGATTGCCCGGTTTGGTAGTGTCGGCTCGTTCGGTCTGTTCGATGTTAACCAGCCGCCCACGGTTGACTGTCTTGGAGTGACCGATACGTCACAGGTGTTCATGCTGGATCTGATTAAAACAGCCTAATCCTTATAGGTGCGCCATGATCGAAGTCTATAAAACTATCGGTGGGGGTGCGCGTATGGGGGTTGAGTTGACTCAGGACGAGAAGCAGCAGACGGTAGGCCTGTCTGCTGCTCTCGTCCTAAAACCCGATCCAATGCGCCTTGCGGTCATGTTCCAGGTGCCGTCTGCAGGAAATGTGACCCTATCCATCAATCCGGCACCATCGGCCGGTGTTGGTCTTCTAATTGCATCCAAAGCCCGGCCCATCATCATAAGCGATGACCAGATGCCCGGCCTTGCAGCCCGTCAATGGTACGCGATAGCCGATACTGCTGTTACCATTCTTGAGGTGATGTATGTCAGACTTACCTGACGAACCCACGGGCTTTGTCTCGGTAGGCGCGGCCCAAGGCTATGTTGAGGGGGAATTCGGTGGTCCTGTAACCGAAACAGACATCGCCAAGAGCATGACGGCCGGCGATATAATCAAGCTTGTTGATAACAACCCGGATCGGCTCGGACTTACCATTATAAACCTTGGGGCGTCTGACGCATACATTGCTTTCTCAAATAAACCAAGCTCGTCCTTTGGTTTATATCTTGCACAATCGGGCGGTTTCTTCTCAATTGATGTACGCAATGACCAAATGCTTCCATGTCGGGAGTGGTACGGCATCGCCCCTACAGCCGATACAACCCTATATCTAATTGAAATATTTAGATATGCTTTAACGTAACTTCTCACCACAAGGCTTTTACTCATGGAGTTAACACGCCCCGGCATAATCAAGATTACCGACGCCCTTGTACCGCTTTTAGGTAGGATGGAAGTGTTAACCACTTCTCAGACTTGGACCGTTCCCCGTACAGGAGATTATTTGATAATATTGATCGGTGGCGGTGGCGGTGGTGGTTCGGGTGGAGGCGCTGACCCTGGTGGCACTGGGGCCGGCGGAACAGGTGGACAGGGTGGTGGTGGTGGTAATATGACTTGGAGCAAGGTTTCATATGTAAAAGGCGACACGAAAACCGTCACTATTGGTGCTGGTGGGGCTGCCGGTATTGGCGTTTTGGGTGATATTACCGGTAATAACGGGTCAGATGGAGGTGATACCGCTTTTACAGGCGCAGAGCCGGCACATGGCGGTAAAGGAGGAATACGTGGTGTAGCCGCAGCATGGGTTATTGCTGATGGTGAGTCTGGCACCAACGGGAAAGGTATGGGTGGCGGTGGAGCTGGTGACTATGTGGCAACGGGAAAAAATGGTAATACTGGTTACATGGGTTTTTGTCCCGGCGCCGGTGGCGGAGGTGGAAGTGGGACAGGTGCCGGCGGTGCGTCATCCGGGCCAGGTGGTGAAGGTAAAGCAGGAATAGCAATCATTATATATTGAGTTAACTATGGACCCATATCTATCTTTACTAATAAAAATTGCCATTGCTCTAAACGGCATACAACTCACTTTCCTTGGATCAATCATCTACAAATTGGGAAAACTCGACGGCCGGGTGAGCAATGTTGAAATATCATACAAATATCAATGTAATAGGAGGCAAAGCAATGAAATCAATTCTTCTTAAAATGCTCGTTGATGTCCTTACCAGTCTGCCCGATGTCGTGTCCGATATTGAGCAAATTGTCAAGGAAGCCGAAAGCAGCGATGATGCCAAGCAGAAGGTCAAGGCAATGATCAATGACATCATCAAGCTGTTGTCTGCCCTTCTCAGCGCCTTGGGATAGGGGCTTGCTCACCATATCAATACCGCGCCTTCGGGTGCGGTATTGTTCCTTAAGGAGGTAACAACATGGTTATGGTATCCAAGTTTTCCACCCTTGAAAATTTCCAGCAGTTAACCCAAGCTAAAAGTCAAGCCGAAGACGCCGTTAAAGAAGCAAGGATAGCCCAGCAAGCCGGCATACCGCAAGCGGACAACATGGTGCAAACGAGTGAAAAAATACTCGGTCAAATAAACCAGATGCTTGAAACCTACTTCCCTCACGGAGAAGTACCAAGGGAATAGATAATGTCATTTTTCAGCTCGATAGAGCATGCTATTTCTGACGTAGGTGAAGCCATTGGCCACGGGCTTAAAGATGTTGCCAAGGGCGTCGGCGCGGCGATGGGCGGCATTGTCCACGGGGCGATAGAGCCCATATTTAACAACACCATCGCTTGGGTGGGAAACCACGCCGAAGTGATAACAAACACGCTTGTTGAGGAGTTCGTCGGTTACGTACTATCAGCGGAATTTAGTAAGTATTTAAGCGGTCTACTTAGCGCATCAAAATCCGCTGTGCATGAAACATGGGAAGAAGCAGCAAAGGCGGCTGTTGAGAAGTACTTATCGGGTAAAATAAGCAGTACAGGATCATTTATAGGTGAACTTATGACAGATATTTTAGGTTCATTAGGCAGCGAACTTGGTAGCGTTTGGGACAAATTCGGCAATACTTTCGGGACCATTTTCAACAAGTTAAATGGTGAAATCGGTAGTATATCTCAAGGCATAGAGTCAGTTGTAAACCCGATAAGAAAAGCCGTTGAAGCCGTGACAAGCACTGAGCAAGCGATTAATGATAAAATCGTCACCCCAATACGTGATCTTATCACGGCCTATAACAAGGTCACGACCACAAGCCTAACGACGATCACGCAAGACCTGCATCAAGGCATCCAGGGGTTTCTCAAGTTACCGGGCGATATTACCAATGCGCTTACAAGTGTAGACGCCCAATTTGCAAGGGCGACACAAGCGCTCGGATCGGCCAACGCCAATATTGTCAAAGAGTCACTTGTGCCAGGGCTGTCAACTGGGATTGGGGAACATATAGATAAAATTCATACAGCTTTGTTAGGCCCGGAGTTCAAACCAACCACGGGTAGCGACATTGTTCAGCTTATCAGGTTGGAGAAGGATCAATCGCCGGCGCCCCTTGTAAAGCTGCTGGAAAAGCTTGAAGATGAAATGGAAAATCACACGGGGTTTTTCGGGGACGTTATTGCCGGCATGTATCATATGTTGCAGCTTGGCGACTTCGTTTTCAGGCAGATGACCATTTCCCTTGAACCATACTTTCAAGAGGCTAAAAAGAGCATACCGGCTGAGCTATTGCCTGTAGCCGCCGCAACCGAGGCCTACAGGCGAGGCATAATAACTGCCGATGCTTGGCAGGAGGAACTTGCAAGACAGGGCTTCTCTTATGAAAGGCAGATGGTTATAAACGAGCTTACCAATTTCTATTTTAAGGAACGCGACGCTGTTGCCTTGTATCAACGAGGCATTATAGATAACGATGCATTTTTCCACCTCATGCGTCAAAACAACGTGGGCGACGATCAAGCCATGACATTGATAGAGCTAATGCAGCATGTCCTTAACCCTGCCGATATAGCCGCAGGTGTAGCGAGAGGCTATATTTCCCTTGATCAAGCATCGAACATGTACAAGGCCGCCCTTGTCCCTGAACAGCTAAGGGACATCATCCCAGAACTTGAAAAGTCACTTGTTAACCCGGTTAAGATGACAAAGCTTCGGGCGCGGAAAGTCCAGGCTGATAAGGGCTTCCTTAGCGAAACGCTATTATCGTCCATACCTTGGGAGCTTAAGCAACAATTTGACCGTATGCAGGCAGAAGACGGCGCGGCAGAACTTGAATGGTTGGGGCATTTTGACATACCGCAAGCAAGGTGGTGGTGCGTTGCCTATTTCAGGGGTTTGGTTACGTTAACGCAAGTTGAGCAAGCATTTGCAGCCCTTAACATACCGAAGGAGCTTTGGTACGATATAATCGACACTGAGCGCGAATTACCACCCGTTTGGCTTGTTCCGGATATTGTGAAAACCGGAGTATGGGAAAAGGACAAGGCAATCCCTACATTGATGAAATTGGGTTTCAGTGAAGAAAACGCGACGGTACTTTATGAATATGGCGCGGCACAAGTCACCACAGCCAACAAGCAAGCCGCTGAAAGCCTGAGTAAGCTAAGCCTTGGAAATGCTAAAGAGGCGTTCGATGATGGCCTGATTGACGCCAAGACCTATAAGGATGTCCTACTTGCCCATAATTATGACGAGGCGTCGGCTGAGCTTACCGTGGAGCTTGCGGAATATAACCTGGCAGTAAGTCAACAGAAAACCAATGCCGATACAATAATCAGCGCTGTTCGCTTGGGTCAAATATCAGAAGAGCAGGCGCAAAGCGAACTTTACAGCTTGCAGCTTACCACAGCGCAGGTCGAAAACTATCTTAACAAGCTGGAAGCAGCCAAACGCGCGAACGCTAAACTACCATCTGTGTCCATGCTTGAAGGTATGGCGAAAAAAGGCATCATCAATGCACAAACAGCTGTTGAAACATTGGTCATTTTGGGTTACAGTGAATTATGGTCCATGAACATCATAAAAACGTGGGAATAGTATGAATACCGTAAATCCTACCGCACAAGAGTTGAAGGATAAGCTAAAGGCAATCGCTGAAAAGTCGGGCAAGCTGAGCAAAAAACACCCGCCTGTTTCATCAACCAGTCAAACCGTACCCATGCCGGTTGGACAAGGATCACGGGGCGGGACCATAGGGGGGCAATGATGCATATTTTCGTTGAGGTATTTTGGGTGTGTTTTGGATATACCTTCTTCGGTATCGTGCTTTGGAAATTGATTAGATGGCTACGCAATTAGAAGATAAGAAAAAACCTGCTAAGCTTAGCTTTGTCAACGCCGCGTTAAAGATAGAATCAGCAAAGCTTAAACTTCAACGGGTACCGACTTTAACCGGATATATTGCCGACTCGTCCAGTACAAAAGGAACTACTCGTCCAGACGGTAAAACTTGACCTTTATCATACTCTCGTTTAAGTATCTTGATGACTTTCTCGGTTGTCGGGTTGTTAAGATTTCCCGCCCGTAACATACCAGCCAAACCCGACCATTTATCTTGATAAAATACGTTTTCGTCCCACTTTTCAGCGTTGCCTTTAACACCCTTTCTTCTAACTTTATCGCCGAAGATATAGTCTTTTGCACCGTGAATTTTGGTTAAATCATAGCTTGCTTCATGCTCAAGCATACCAAGCTTTGTCGGGTCAATAAAACTCTTTAGGCGTTCAAGCCCAATATCATTTACGAGCAGGCTGTCAGTATCGCAATAGTAAACATTTTCACGGCCTGCCGTGGCTATTAATCGCCATAAATGCATTCGTGCATATGCTGTACAAAAGGAGCATATTGCCGGATGACTTATACCGCTTTCGGGTTGTCTGGACAACTTAAATATTTTACCAAGTACTTGACGATAGTCGGACACTTCACCTGTATCGGCGTCAATTTCCTTCCATGATTGTGGGTTATAATCGGTTGTATCTTCTATTTCTTCATATACCAAACCATTCTGACCAAATTTACCGTAAATTGATAGTAAAAGCTTCTTGAACATGTCAGCTAAAACCGGGTCGCCTTCGGTTTTATACTTGACTTTGTTGGCATAGAAGAAGTCAACAAAGTCTGTAAATAACTTAACCTTATTATACATCGACATGTCATATACTTTGTGTATCGCGCCATGTTTTAAAACCCATTCAAGCTCAGGCGTTGTGATAAAGGCATTAAATTTTCCTATTGGAAATATGAGCTTTTTATTACGCTTTACGGCTATTGCAGGCTGGTCAATCTCTATCAGGCAACGGGCGCAGATTAGATATTTTTTCATCATTTTCTGTAGGTCTTTTGGGTTCGTAACCCGCGCGTAATATCTAAGGATGGCCGGGAAGAACTTGTCATGCATGGCGTATGGGTATTGACTGTTTACATCGACAAGGTGTCGCCTTTCTTTTGACGAGCCTATAAAGAAGGCTTCTGTCCTGCCACCTCTGTATGTTGAACGAGAACATGCAAGTGCGTATTTGTTATCATCAATCAGTATCTTTGCAGGCATAAAACGATGCCTGTATGTTCGCATTGATTGAGACGCAAGAGTATTTGCAAAGCCCCCTAAATCAAAGTCAATTAAGAATTTACACCACCTTTGAACGGCATACATTATTATCTCAACGTCTCGCTTGCAATATACATCCCAAGCGCTTTGGGGCGCGTCTTTATCAGGCATTTCAAGCTTAGGCAAACCGATTGACTTGCCGATACTTTTTAGCGACTGACGCCACCAATTAAGCGTATCTAAAATGGTAAGTGTTTTATCGGGCTTTTTAAGCTCAAGTATCGTAGGCGGGCCTTCAAGTATTGCCTTTTTAACAACCCATTTATGTTCTGGAAGATATCGGAAAGTGTCAAGGATGGGTAAGTCGAAGTTCGTATTGTGACAGAACAGATAGAGCTTTGTGCGCTTTTTTATGTGCGCTTCGGTCCAATCCCAAAACGTCTCATGGTGACTAAACCGCAACCATTCAGGCGGTGACCAGCCGAGGCTTTTGCGATAATGACTGTATGCTGCCCATCCGTGATTAAGCAAATGGCCAACCTCAGACGGCGTGATCTGATATTGATCCGTTTCGGTGTCAACCCAAATCGCGTGATGTATGGTTTGGGTCAGCTTGTTTTTGGACATGTAATGTCCGCGCATTAAAAGTTCTCAAGGTTTGGGTTTTGACGAGTTATAACCGGGACATCCGTTTTATCAACTGTCATCGCATCGCCGGATGTTCCAAGCTCAGCGTAAGGGATTGCAAGGTCAATCGCTTGGTTTTTGGAAATTAACCGCGGGGAGTTTATGCGGATATATTGCGTGTAGGGTTCGCCAGTTGATATGCTCGTTCCTGAAAGCTGAACCGTGTATTGATATTTAAGCCGCTGTCTTTGATCGGTTAGGGGAACTTTAGAAGCGAGGGGGCGACGGCCTTTAGATAATTGGTTGATGTATATAAAGGCATCGGCCTGTGCTTTCATGGCCTTGATGGCCTTGAGAGCCTTCTTCCTGTTTACACCAAATCCCAAGCTACGGGTGCGCCTGATTATTTCATTAGCGGACAGGCGCGGTAGTTGTTCGCCTACCGCGCCCGTAGACCATGCTTCACGTGCTATACCCGATAAGGGTGTGCCTTGCAGTGTTAAAGATTTAAGGTAAGGCAGGGCAATCCCAACGCCGGCCGTTAATTCGGGTAATGTGGCCTCGATTATCGATGAAATTAACCCTGCCATAGCTTTTACCTGCCTTTTCTGGACTTTTTGGGTTTAGCATAGCGCTTGGCCGGACAGTTGTCCAGCAAGTGATCGTGCCGGGCCGTGTAGTAGGATTGCATCTTGCTGACCCATGTGTCCGTGTTCCCAAGTTTGTCCTTTTCAACGGCATCGAGGAAGCGCTCAATGCCGGCGACTTCTGCCGCCCACTCTTTTAATGTGGCAGGCAACGGTTTAGCGGTCGGGTCTGCCATGTGATCACCTCCTAAAATGGGATGTCCTCTTCAATTTCCTGCCTGAGGAAGGTGTAGAGGGCCACGGGTTCGCCGGATTCACGGTCTTTGCCTGCCCATATCACCCGTTCAAGGGTCACGGTTGTCTCGCTGCCATCCTTGCGGGTGACCGGGACTTCACGGCCGTTGAATCGGTTTGCATAAGGGCCGGCGACGCGAATGAGGTAACCTCCATTGCGCTTGTCGGTGGCGAATGTTGCACGATGCTGTCTTGCTGGTTTGGTTTCTGTCATAATGATACCTCCTAAAAGTAATGGGCCATTTCGACGGCCCGGTTGATGCAACGGCGGGTAAAGGGTGGAAAGCCTATGCGGTGTTGTATGTAGTGGAACATTACTTCGGCGTAATGTGAGTCTGTGCGTGTTCCGGTTACTCCGTACACGCGGCATTGTGACTTGACGTAGAGCACGGCCTTATCGTGCTCTGGTTCATATTGGGTGTCATGTCTTCTTATCAGATGATCGGCCTTTGAGGTATGATAGAGATTACGGATTCTTATAAGACGCTTTGCAAACGCTATAAGGCCGTATAGCGGTGTTTGAAAGACGCAATACCCGCTGACGCTTACCATCTCTTGCCCGTGGTACGAGATTGACTCACTGTACGGTACATAGCCCGGATTGTTGATGCGTAGGGCAAGCGGGAAAGCGTCAACATAGGCCTTCTGAAATGCTGGATAGGTTTTCATGGTGCGTGATCCTGTGGGTTAGGGTTGTTTAATTACAGGTGTTCAGCAAAGATCAGTTAGGAAACGGATAGCCATTGCCGCGACTTGGGTTGCTTCCTCTACCAAGTTTTCATGGACACGCATTAAGGGCCTTATCTTTACTTGTCCCCATAATTCGTCAAGTTCCTCAAGTATCACCGCATAGCCTTCATGCGGGGTGTTGAAGGGGGGAAATTTATGTGTCGCCGTTTCAAGCTCATCGTGAACCTTTCTATATGCTTCATGTCGTTCCATAGATCACTCCCATTCATGTTTTGGGGTTGTGGGGTCTTTCACGTTTAGCGGGTAAAGGTAGTCCGTTACTGACGGGATAACAAGTATGTGTCCCTGGACCGGACGCATTTGCCAAGCTCAGGCCGTGTTAATCTCTGGATCGACCAGCACGCCCAAAGGGGTCATCTTCCCATCATCGACCAGCGACTTGATTATAGGCAGCATGTCGGCAGGCGTTTCCTCAGGGGTCAGCATAATGTAAGGGTGTTCAGGGTTTATGACGCCATATCGGTCGTCACCATTGTCATCCTGCCATGTAATAAGAACGCCAACTGATTTCATGTTGTTACCTCCTGTTTAAATGATTGTGGGTATGTTCGACCATAGGGGGATAGTAACGGGCCTACCCTATGTTGTCAAGTGGGTATGGTAAAAAAGTTGTATATACAGGTGGTGGGTATTTTGGGGGTGAGAAGTTGAGGAAGTAGAAGGAGTGCGCGAAATGAGAAG
>Ga0307441_1000941_pt1 | contig 10346 bp, 10 predicted proteins | sample SalMarWE160420MG_FD_202149 | JGI IMG/M metagenome (GOLD analysis project Ga0307441, IMG submission 202149) | Salt marsh sediment microbial communities from the Plum Island Ecosystem LTER, Massachusetts, United States - WE1604-20 | ecosystem: Environmental > Aquatic > Marine > Intertidal zone >... | reverse complement strand
TCCTGCTTGCGAATTTTGCGGGTATTTTCGGGGGGCTGCTTGCCGGATCCCTCTTTCTCAATCTGCCGGCGAGTACCTTCGTATCCGAACTGGGGAAGGCGCTTATACCCCTGGACATACTCTGGGGGATGCTGAAAAGTATAGTATATGCCGTAATCATCGCGAACGTTGGAAGTTACATGGGCATGAAAGTCAAAGGAGGGGCATCAGCTGTCGGAAAAGCTACAACCTCTGCCGTTGTATTGAGTATTTTCCTGGTGATAATAGCGGACGCTCTGCTCTCTCTTCTTTTCGTACATATCCGCCCGGGATTGAGTATCTGATGGAGCCGGTGATAAAGGTCGAAGATCTTCGCGGTGGATGGGACGATCAACTGGTTCTCGATAATATCAATCTTCAGGTCAGGCAGAGTGAAGTTCTCGCTATCGTTGGCAAGAGTGGATGCGGTAAAAGCACTCTGATGCACTACCTTCTGGGATTGCTGGAGCCCTGGAAAGGCAGGGTGCTGTTCAGAGATGAGGATATCTGGTCAAGCCCTGAAGCTCTTAAGAGGGCCAGAAGAAAGTGGGGAGTCACTTTTCAGTCCGGAGCATTGCTTGGCAACCTTACACTACTTGAGAATGTAATCCTCCCACTTCACGAATACACAGACCTTTCCGATCATGATATTCGCGTAGTAGCCTACAGTAAGCTTGATACCGTTGGCCTTGCTGATTTTGCCGACTCCTATCCGCTGGAAGTCTCGGGTGGTATGCAGAAACGGGCCGGGCTTGCAAGGGCCATGGCGCTTGATCCGGGAGTACTTTTCTTTGATGAACCATCCGCCGGCCTGGATCCAGTCACCTCTTCCAGCCTTGATGAGCTGATTAAAACCATCAACAGTTCACTGGGCACAACCATTGTCATTGTTACTCATGAGCTGGCCAGTATATTTGCTATCTCAGACAGGGTGGTCATGCTGGATCCGGAAGAACATGGAATAATCGCTACCGGTACTGCCGCAGAGATGAGGGACAGCTCGGATGATGAACGCGTAAGGGCGTTTTTTGGAAGGAACCTGGCTGCCGAGAAGAGGAGTAACTTAAAATGTCAATGACCGGGAATAAGTTCAAGCTAGGATTATTCTTTTCCATAGGGGTTCTCCTGACGATCTTTCTGATAGTATGGCTCAGCGGTGGTTTGAGAGAGAAGAGAACTACTACCTATGTGTCCTATTTTCCATGGTCAGTACAGGGTTTGAGCGAGGGAAGCAACGTGATGTACAACGGAGTTTCCATCGGCCGAGTTGCGAGTATCGATATCGCTCCCGACGGAAGGCTGGTTGAAGTCCTGATGAAGATAAGAACGGATTTCGAAGTAGACTCAACGATAGTCGCGGTGATGGAGCTTACCGGTATAACAGGCCTCCGAGTCATTAACCTGAGTGCTGACACTACAATCCATTATCCGGTCAGTTACAGCTTCGAGATTGATTACCAGATCATTCCGGTTGGTGAGGGAACACTGGAGACAATTGCTGCAATTATCACCGACATCACTGAAAAATTCAATCAGGTCGATATCGTGTCGATAACTGACCAGTTCAACCTTCTTCTTGAAAATACCAATGCCATTCTGGCCAGCGATAAGATCGAAAGGATAGAGGATGCTATCCTTGGAAACTCTCGAAATCTTGATTCTCTACTTGCAACCTATACCAGGCTTGGAGAGAACCTCAACAGGCTTGTACTTAGACTTGATACCATGGCTCCGGAAGTTGCTGCAAGCGTTGATTCACTTGTCAGAGAGCTCAGGGCTCTTTCGGAACCTCTGGATCGCTTTGTGAATGAAATAGATGATCTTTTAATCAACAGCTCGGAGATGATGAACAATCTGAACAACCTGCTTGAGATACTTGGCAGAGATCCATCAGAACTTTTCATAAGAACTTCAGGAGAGGGGGTCTGGCAGTGATGCACAGACCGGTAATAATTCTTGTAACGACAGCGGTTCTTTTTTCATCAGCATGTATTACAGTCAATGTGCCTATAGGTGGAGACCCGGAATCAACTGCGACAGTATGGGCGGTTGAACCTGACAGGCCGGATCCATGGATGGTTTCTATGGACTGTATCGTTCAGATAAAGGATTTTTCCTCATCTCAGTCCGTCCAGGGAGTACAGATGGTCGTTCTGAACGAAAACGGTACACTCAACAAGACAGCAACAGATATCTGGAGCAGCCGGCCGATAGCTCTGCTTCCAGATATCCTCCACCGAGACATGATTGCCACAGGCGCCTGGGGAGCTGTGCTTCGTAAATCCACTCTGCTTCCAGAGGACCTGGTTGTTGAGGGATACGTCAGGGAGTTCGGCGGAAGGGTTGTCCCCTCCGGATGGGAAGCTGTTCTTGATATTGACGTGACGGTGCTCGACGGGAACAATTTCGACCTGCTCTTCCAGGAAAACTACAGATTTCACTGGGAACTCACCGAACCGTCGTATTCACAGCTTGCCGGGGCGATGAACACTCTTGTTGGAATATGGAGTGAAGAAGTAATGGGAGACATCTGGTCCGCGATGCAACCATTACGTTAAGTCGCCGGTACAGCGGAATTCAATCATCGTACGAGGACAACCATACAATTGCAGTGGTGGTTGCCGTTACTGCTTTTGATTTATAATGAAAAAGCTGATTCACGGAGGAACAATGGGACTCTTCAGCAGGAAGAAAGAAAGCAGGGAACCTGATAACAGAACAGTTAGAAAACCTGAACCTGCATCTGATGAATTACTGAATTACATCGTAGTAATTCTTGACAGCTGCAGATACGATACGTTCATGGAAGCCCGTCCGGAAACAATCATGAAGCTTGGTGAAACCGAGCAGCGTTATTCCTATGCTTCATGGACAGCACCATCCCATTACAATCTTCTGATGGGGCTGATGCCCCATACAAGCCCGAAGAACGTATTTGCATCGGAATACTACAAGAAGGATTTTATCAAATTCAACGAAAGGCTTGGTGCTGAAGGAGTGGAATTCAAGAGCCTCGTACCCCGCCTTTACCTGCCCGATTACCTTCGCAGTTCTTTGGGGTACATAACAAGAGCAATGGTTTCCCTTCCGGTACTGAACAGCCATACACCGGCCAACAGCGGGTTCGATTCCTGGAAGCTCATGCCTGAGCATAACGATATGGCTGCGATGCTTGATGAAATGACTTTCAGCCCGAACAGACCATCGTTCTATCTGCTGAATGTGGGAGAAACACATTACCCCTATGCGCTTCCCTCTGAACCGAAAAACGAATGGCCCAAAATCAGTGGCGTGCATGGAGTATTCAAGCATCTGGATGATCATCTGGTGGGGGGTAAGCTTGTCACCGACAAGGATTCCCCGAAGTTCTTCGATCAGGATCAGCTTGATCGCCTGCGCGAGCGTCAGGTGGAAACCGTTCGATACCTTGATACCGTGTTTGAGAAACTTTTCGATATCGTACCTGAAAACACTTATATCACCGTAACATCCGATCATGGTGAACTATTCGGCGAGAGCGGCTATTTCGGACACGGACCTGTCTTTCACGAGAAAGTTTTCCAGGTTCCGTTTCTGGAAGGCAGAATCCACTGAGATAGTATGAAACGGATAGAACAGGAGGAAGAATGTCCAGTCATTCTCGAAAGCTGAAATTCAAAGCTGAAACCCGGAAAGTGCTTGATATAGTAATAAACAGCCTGTATTCACATCCCGACATATTCCTTCGGGAACTGATCTCCAATTCATCTGATGCTCTTGATAAACTCCGATTTGAAATGCTTACATCCCCGGACATCGGTTCGGATCGGGAATTGAGAATCGACATAATCCCTGACAAGGAGAACAGCACCCTGACGGTCTGCGATAACGGTATTGGAATGACCGGCGAAGAGATGGCGAAGGAGCTGGGTACCATTGCAAGTTCGGGTACCAGGGGATTCATGGAGGAGCTCGGTAAGTCGGATGGCAGTCAGACTCCCGAGCTTATCGGGCAGTTCGGCGTGGGTTTCTATTCCACTTTCATGGTTTCCGACAGGGTCGAGGTTATTTCTAAAAGGGCAGGGAGCGTCGAACCCGGTCATAGATGGACATCTACCGGCCAGGAGACCTTTACGCTTGCTGAAGATGACAGTATCCCCGATGGAACAAGCGTTATCCTTCATCTCAAGGATGATATGGGCGAGTACCTTGAGAATTTCAAGCTGAGAGAGCTCGTCAGGAAGTACTCGGATTTCATATCCTATCCGGTCTATGTGAAATCGGATGATGAGGGGGATTCGGAACCTGTAAATACGCAGAAGCCAATATGGACAAGGTCCGAGGATGATGTTTCCGACGATGAATACAACGAGTTCTACAAGCATCTGAGTTTTGATCTCAAGGATCCTCTGTCAAGGCTTGTTTTTCATGCTGAGGGTACGACCGAGTTCTACTCAATGCTTTTCATACCTTCCATGCGATCTATGGAGATGCTCATGCCGGATTACAAGACCGGCATAAGGCTTTTTATAAGAAAGGTCATGATCGAGGAAGAAGCTGATGAATTGCTGCCAAGGTACCTCCGGTTCCTGAAGGGAGTAGTCGAATCAAGCGATCTGCCGCTTAATATTTCAAGGGAGAGTCTTCAGGAGAACAGGACGGTCAGAATAATAAGGAAAGCCCTGACCGGGAAAGTTCTGGGCTGGCTTGGCGATATGCTGGAAAACGATTCTGAAACATACATCAGGTTCTTCACGAATTTCGGAGATCTCATAAAGGAAGGCATTTACTCCGATATTCAGAACAGGGAAGAGCTAGCCGATCTTCTGCTCGTATGGACTTCCCGCAGCGGAGACGAGCGCAAAAGCCTCAAATCCCTTGTCTCCGAAATGCCCGGGGAAACCGATCGCCTCTACTACATAACAGGAACCGACAGGCTTGAGCTGGCGTCTTCACCCTACCTTGAATCGGTCGGTAAAAGTGATGTCGAAGTACTTCTCTTCGACAGTCCTGTGGATGAATTCATGCTTCAGGCTCTCGGAGAATACAGGGGAAAGAAGCTCGTATCCCTTCTTAAGGAAGTTGATGAAGATGACCTCAGCGATACCGAAAAAGCCGAGAAGAAAAATGCGGAGGAAACTTTCGCCGGGCTGCTTGAATACGTAAAGGATCAACTGGGTGACAAGGTGGAGAATGTAAGGTTTTCACCCAGGCTTAAAGAGAGCCCCTGCATCCTTGTAAGTGACAGGAACGATCCCGGTGAGATACTTCGGCAGATGATGCGATCCATGAACCAGGAACTGCCGGCTGCGAAGAAAACTCTGGAGCTGAATCCCGCACACCCTGTTATTCATACACTTCAGGAGCTTTACGATAAGGAAAGATCGGGAGACAAACTGAAAAACTACGTGCAGATCCTTTTCGATCTGGGAACGGTAATGGCAGGCGGAAGGCCGGAGAATCCAGCAGATTTCGGAAAACGGATAACCAACCTGCTCAGCTGAATGGAGAGGGTGTATTCAATTGTTCCGATTACCTCCACCCTTAAGATTATACATCAAGCTGAACTTCAGCAGGTCGCGAAATTCGATGTCCAATACATGAGGAATCCTAGTTACGGATACCGTTTAGAAGCTGCGTGAATAGGTCGGATATCCGTTCTTCTGGTTGAGACCAAGAAGTAAATTTCCTGTACATATCTGATATAAGTGCAGAGTCTTCAGCTTTCTGTAACTCGTCATTGAGAAGTTCACGTACGGTGTTACATGTTTTTTCGGAGAACACTGATCTGATTTGCTTTCCCAAGACGAAACAAGAAGTGAGTTCGGCATCATACTCATTTTCCTTCAGAACAGAATCATACTTATTATAGAGTTCAATATCCGGGAAAGAGTGTATTGCATTAATTAGAAAGTAAGCGAGATCACCAGCATCGTCGACCCCTCGTATCGAACGCCTATCCTTCCATGCTATCAATTTAAGGACAAACTGCTCTGCATAACCGGCTGATTTAATCTCAAACTCGTCATTAATACTTAAGCTAATACTGGATGAGTAAGCATCTGCAAATCCCTGAACATTCATTTCAAATCCGTCTTCTTCTCCCCAACGGTACATTTCATCAGGCTCAGCGAAACGTCCGAAGGGTATTATATCCAGACGTATGTCACTTGTATGAATAAGTCTATGTTCATTATATCGATCTTGTTTGAAATTGTGTTTCTTACGTAGATTATCCCAAAAATTGTCGAAGTTCTTAAGGGATTTTGCGCGAATAGCTATATCAAGGTCGAATGTTGCTCGACCCACTGATATCTTCATAACTTCTTCACAAAGCAGAATTCTGGAGTAAGCTCCGCAGAGAAACCATGCAATGCTTAACTCCCTGGCTACAGTATTTATGGCGGATAGTATTTTCTTTCTATCTGCATCAATAGTTACCTTATACATCCCAATCTCCCATAATCATTTTTGCCGTCTCTCTATTTCTTTCTCCGCCTTCAGCAAGCAGCTCCGCACACACAAGCAGAGGAGGGGCTATAGGGATTTGATTGACATGTAAGTTTTCACTGTCCCAAAACCTGTTGAGTATAGTGAGGTTGCCCTCTGGATTTGCTTTTAACTTCAAGGCCATAGCCAGTTCATGAATGCTCCCTTGCATGTAAATAACTCCATGCTCTGGGTGAAGGTATTTAGTAAGAACTGCGGCTGCTGTTTCACCACCAAGTACTCCTCCATATCGGTTGAGATCTGTATTTATCCACCAGTTTTTCTCATGAACATTGAACCGTCTTGGATTGAGTTTTGGGCGAATCTTTACAGGATATGCTTCTAGCCACCTGGCTACAAGTTTGTCACGGTTTATAATTTTTCGATTACGCTTGTATGCTCGTATATATCCAAGCTGTTTCAAATCTCTGAATGTCCATCCCACAGTTCCCAAAGCTACTCCCGCCAGCTTTGCGATTTCTCTATAGGGGAGATTTACAGCATTATCGATTTCCAGCAGAGTGAATATGACCTGAAGTTTTGCTCCTATAAATACGTTAACCGGTTTCTGGATAACTGTGTTCTGTTGTCGATTACCGATTACATAAATATGAACGAAGGGGTCTTGCTGAGTAAGAAACATGTTTCCCAAAGTGTCAATGAATTGAATTTTCCTTCTTCTCAGATCTCTTGCAATTTTATCTGTTGCTACATCTGTCACCAGAATCAGAGCTCTATCGGTTGCAGCCTGGTAGAATTCCATAACATCAAGCATTTTGAGTTGAATGTTCCTGCGAATCTCGACGTAGTATTCATGGAGCATTTTCTCAAATTTAAGTGCGGCATCATGTTTAATACCCATAACACCCATGGGCATCTCCCATTGTACTTCATAATTTCCAACAGGCAATTCCTCGTTGAGCTTCTGGAGTGCTACCTGTAGTATTTCCCTGTCTCGGTCTCGATGAGTCAATTTCATGGTAAACTCATTTCATTGTTCATTATAATTACCTGTTCAACATTGATGAACATAGCATATTCTTGTACATAGTGCAAGTTTTGAATAACATATATTTCTTCAATACATGATGATACAGCAGTATTGGTATTCAAAATGGGCAATGAATACTATTAGATAGCTGATAGAAATTTCGGAGAATGTTGGCTATTCACTGGTAAGAGTTTCCTGTGATGCATGAAATTTAACCTTAGTATCTTCGGAACACTCCACACCAAGTGCCGGTGGAGTACATATTTGAAGAGTTCCTCTTCAAGGAAGATTGCAAGGTTTAATGATTTCCGCTTTGAACATGATGGACAGAATCCCCCGCACTTGCAGGAGATGGCTCTCAGGTATTCGGCACCGCACTCTTTGTATTGAATCCTCGCGAACCCGTAATGTGGATCACCACATCGCAGATACTTGTCAGCGACTTCTGATTTCGGAAAACGGATAACCAGCCTTCTCAGCTGAAAGGAGAGGGGGTAATCAGCTGTTCCGATTACTTCCGCCCTTAAGATTATTTTCGTAGGATATTCTGTCAGCCGATGCCTTCGGATCCAGATTCAATTTACGGGGTCTGAATACCTGAAAAAACGTTTTCAGCAGGATTTTAAGGTCGTTACCGGCACTACGATGGTTAACGTAATGGGAATCCAGCTTTATCTGAATTTTCTTGTCCAGTCTGCCATTCCGCAGCAGCCATAACTGAGCAGGGCCTGTCCAGCCCGGCCTGACGGATTCGCGAATAACTGTATCCAGACCTTTGAGAAGCGAGGCAGGCAGAGGCCTCGGGCCAACGAAGCTCATCCTGCCTGTGAGAATGAGAAACAGTTCCGGAAGTTCATCAAGATGCAGTCGTCTCAGCAGCCTTCCCCAGAAGTTGATCCTGTGAGTTTCGAAGAATACGCGTCCTGTCTCCCTGCCTTTTTTCATGGACCTGATCTTCCAGTGAGTATACTCCACGCCATGCCTGCCGATTCTCCTGGAGCGGTAAAAAGGTGGAAACCCGATGAAAACCGATGAGATGAGAAGGGCGAGCAGAGTCAGCGGCAGAGTGACAACGATCAGAATGAAAGCTGCGAGTATTTCAACCAGGCGCGGCATCAGGATTCTTCAAAGCCTGTGCAGGCTCTGATTGCGGAGATGAACTGATTACCCCTATCAAAGAGATCGATGAAAAATGGAGCGCCGCTGCAGCCAGGAGAGAGAAGTAGCGTACCGTCTTCGTCGGGACTGAGACAGCTGATCCCCGTTTCAACTGCTTCGCTCATATTGCTTACCGTTAAAAGCCGGTCAGTGCTGATACCTTTTAATTCGTTTTTCAGCCTTGCCGAAGCCGGATCATCCGAGAACAGGATCACCCGGTGAGCCTTCATCCTTATTATCGAGGCAAGGGGACCGTAGTCCAGGTTCTTGTGTCCTCCACCACCCGCTATGAGTACTACTTTGCCATTATTCAGGTTCATGACAGCCCTTATCACCGAATCGGGTGTAGTGGCAGCCGAATCGTTTATGAATCGGATCTTCCCGTATCTTCCGGCATACTGGTACCTGTGGGGAATGCCCGGAAATGTTGTTATCCCGCCCGCAATACTTCCAGGTTCAGCTCCGGCCGATACAGCGCAGCATACGGCCGGGGGAATGAGATCGAGATGAACAGGTACCGCAAGATGTTCCGGAAGGGAATTGCAGGGGACGAGATCAACCTCTTCAGAATCCTTCCATTTTATCCAGCCGTTCTCTACGAAGCAGCCTCTGATATTTTCATGCGGAGCGCGGGTTGAAGAAAAAAATAAGCGCTCCGAACTGCATTTGATATTCGAGAGAACCTGATCATCGTACGGCAGCACTATGATATCATCAGGATTCTGGTGCCTTACTATTGATTCTTTGTCGTACCGGTATTCATCCATTGAATCGTACCAGTTCAAATGATCGGGAAAAAAATTCAACCAGCAGCCAATGTGTGGCGATTTCCGGTGCAGGTTCATCTCCGACAGCTGCCAGGAGGAAAGCTCCAGAACGGGATATACCGTGTCATCATCAACGAACCTCAAAGGTGAAACACAGTTGTTACCTGCAGCAACGGTCTTTATTCCCGAAGAATGAAGCAAGTGGCTGGTGAGATGAGTGGTAAAGCTTTTTCCCTTCGTTCCGGTTATACCGGTCCAGGGTCTGTTCACCAGTTCACTGAACAGCCCGATCGGGCTCTCAACAGCTGCCCCGGCATCCGAGGCAGCTTTTAGAAATCTGTTGCTGCGCTTGATACCGGGATTCCTGATTACGAGATCAGCCGACTTGAAATCCTCGATTCTGTGTTCACCCAGTACGTATCTTATATCAAGGCCTTCCAGCTTTGCGATGGCGCTGCCAAGCAGGGATGCATCCATAAGGTCTGTTACCGTTACTCTGGCTCCGTGAGAACTGCAGTAAAGGGCGGCACCTGTTCCGCCATCCTTTGTACCAAGCCCCATTACGAGGACGTTTTTGCCGCGAAGGCAGTCAGATGACTGAAAGAGCTTCATGAAAGAACTCCGAAGAGTATCCTGTCAAGCGGATGGCAGTCAAGGTATTCGGGGTACTCATCATTGTAGAGTTCGAACAGCTTCCGTCCAACGATTTGGTCATCAGCTCCTCCGCATATCTGACTATGCTTCTGTCCGGAGTTGAAATCGGTCCAGTTGAATTCTTCAGTCCAGACGCAATCCGGTTCCGAACGGCCAACGAACCTCTGGCAGGCATGTACCATTCCATCAGGGGCGACAAGAGCAGTGGTTATACCCGCGCTGCAATTGAGTTCCGGAATCAGATATCCCAGAAGAAGCCTGTGATGACCTCCAATTCTTATTGAACGGGA
>Ga0307441_1000939_pt1 | contig 10352 bp, 12 predicted proteins | sample SalMarWE160420MG_FD_202149 | JGI IMG/M metagenome (GOLD analysis project Ga0307441, IMG submission 202149) | Salt marsh sediment microbial communities from the Plum Island Ecosystem LTER, Massachusetts, United States - WE1604-20 | ecosystem: Environmental > Aquatic > Marine > Intertidal zone >... | reverse complement strand
TTGTTGGCCAGAGCTTCCCGCCGTCCGACAGGTCTAGCCACGCCACTTTCTTGCCGTCGCGCAACAGGTGAATACCTTGAACGCCATCCAACTTCACGGTCGCCCAGCGAGCCACCAGCGGCGCACGACGTGAGCCTAGCCGCGATGCACCGCTGGTGTCAAGGACGCATCGGGCTCGGGACTAGCCCACAGTGATTGCTGCCATGCCCGCCGCTCCGGTTCGGGGATGACCTCCCAGGTGCCGGTGGAGGACAGCGCTTTGCGCACCCCGCAGCGCAGGTAGCAGGGGTCGCGGCCATGGGGGCAGAGGTGCTGCTGGCCGAGGATGAGGGCGGTGGCGATGCGCTCTGAGTTGGGGCTGGGCACCCACAATGCCCGGGCCGAGGACGGCGTGTAGAGGTCACGGGGGATCGCTACGTCCACTGGGTCCTCCCCATCGAGCCGGCCCATCAGGGCCCCGTGCTCGCAGCACCAGGGGGCATAGCGCCGCAGCCCGTCGCCGGCCTTGTGGAGGGTGTACTCGTCGCCGTCGGCCGCGCCTCCCATGACGACTGGCGAGCCCCGGCCCTTGAGCAGAACATACCGGGCCAAGGAGTCGAGCGCTACCGATGCCCCAACGCCGCTCACCGTGTAGAGGTCGACCGTGTCGGCAAAGTCGCGCAGCGAAGCGTTCACGATGCCATGGGCCGCGTCGCGCAGCACGAAGATGAAGCTGTGGCCATAGATGTGCCACTCGCACGCGTGGCGCCAGGCTTGGCCGCCCCCGGGCAGCTCCTGGCCCGGCGGCCACGAGCAGTCCCAGCTCTGGATGGGCCACCCGCGCCAGCGCGCCACTACGGCCGGCGTGGCGGTCACGGCGCCCCCGCGCGCTCGGCGGCCAGGACGAGCCGGAAGGCGCGGGTTAGCGCATCCTCCAGTGAGTCGCACGTGACCACGAGCGGATGGTAAACGCACGAAAACCTGCCGGGCGGCCCCACGTAAAACACGGGCCGGCCGTTGCCCAGTGCGGCCCCGGCCTCGACCAGCGCGCCCTTGAGCGCGTCCCCCTCCTCGACGTAGAGGACGAGCGCGGTGCAGGTCGCCGCCTCGTGGACGCAGCGGCGCCACAGGTCGGCCCAGTCGATGGTGGCGCCCGCTTCAGACTCATCAATCCACGTGCTGACGATGGGTAGCCGGGACTGATTACGCAGCTTGCGCCACATGGCCCCCCGGTGGGCTTTGCTCGCGACGTAGATGCCGGGCATCGTTAGGTAGGTTCCTCGCTCTGCCAGTCGCTCATGAACCGCTCCTCCTACTGAATGCGTCACACACCATATCCGCCACTGTGCTCGCGGCGGCGGTCTCGCATAGCCCGGCCCAGCTGTCGGGGTGGCGCTTCCAGTGGCTGCAGCGCGAGCACAGCTCCCCGCGGTGCAGATCGGACCCCGTTGCGCTACGCAGATGCAGCGCGCGCGAGCGCGCCGTGGGGTCCGGTGGGTCGCAGGTGCGAGCCACTCTACCTGCCGAGACCGGGCGGCAGGTAGAGAGAAAATGGATCGCGCGACGGCTCAGGGCCACCCCGGATGGTGAAGTCGGGCATCGGTGCGCCTGGGGAGAGCCGGTCGTGCTCGTAGTCGCGTAGGTCGCGGGCGCACTCCTTCATGACCTGATGCGATACGCCGCGAGCGTAGTTGGCATATGCCTCCAGCTTGCGGATGACCTCGGAAATGGGCCCGCGCAGTTCCGGCGGCGCGTGCGCCGGCGATGGCGTAGGGGGCGGGAACCCGACCCGCTCGGGCGCGGGCGACCACTGGAGCACCAACGCGGTCTTGCCCCGCATCTCGGTGGCCGTGAACAGGACGGGCTGTCGCGGGCCGATCGTCAACTCCAGCGGGGTCAGACACGCCGACCGCGCGCGCACGGTCGCCTCGACCCGAGGACAGCTGACGCAGATGCGCCCACGCCCGGCGCCCTCGAAGCCGAGGCCGTGGAGCACGACGCCGCGATCGGGGGGAGCAAACAAGCGGTGCCGATCACCCCGCATCAGAAACTCGCAACTCAGGTGCCCCGCTAGCGCGATGGTGCCGTGGTCGGTGAAATCCGGGGTGCGGCTGCGTTTACTCATTTGGCCCATCCCTTCACCCTGGCATGCCGGGTTGCCACCCGAACGGCGCGCGTGCGGAGCTTCGTTCCGTCACTGCAGCCCAGTTTGACGATCGCCCGCTGGTCGCTCGGGGTGAGCCAGTACCAGGCCCAGGTGGCAATGTCATACCAGCGGGCCCGGACGACGATCCAGACGCCGTCATCGCTGTCGATGAGAGCCAGATCCCGAACGCCTTGGACCTCCAGGGCGAGGCTGCGGACGTGCTGGGCCATCTACGTCTCCTCGGCTGCCTAGGTGAGGTCGCCCGGCTCGGGCAGCCGCAACAGGTTGGATTGCGCAGCGTAGACCAGCGGCCGCACCGCCCGGATACGTGGGAAGCGCGGCGGTTCTTCGTTGGCGAGCTGGTCGTTGAGTTGCGTCTGCGCCGCCATCTTCCACTGCGCGATAGCCTCTTCGAGAGAGTGCGCATACTCGACGCACAAAGTGATGCTATCAGGTACCGCTACCAGCTTAAATAACTTGAAGCGAGCATCCGGCTCAACTGGAGCCCGGGTCATGTATTCGTACTCAATCTGGTAGGCCCGCATGGCCAGGCAGAGTACCGACGAGAACCGACGGTGTCAAGGGTGCCCGGGGCCACTGCGGATACCCGGAAAGCGGCCGGGATGCGCGCAGATTGCTACGCGCGCCCTCCGGTCTGGATCCCTCCGCTGCCCAGATGGCGTTGCGCCGCAAGCAACAGCCGCCGGCGGATGTCGATGCGAAAGCGTCTGGGTCCCTCCGCCGCCCAGATGGCGTTGTGCCCAGCAGGCCGATGGCGTTGGCGAAGCGGCCAACAGCACGTCTGGGTCCCTCCGCCGCCCAGATGGCGTTGCGCCCACCCGGTCGCAGGTCGCCCGGCACATGCCGCGTCGGTCTGGGTCCCTCCGCCGCCCAGATGGCGTTGCGCCGATGTAGTGCCGCTCGACGAGCATACTCAGCGTTGGCGTGTCTGGGTCCCTCCGCCGCCCAGATGGCGTTGCGCCGCGGCGGTGTTCGACGCCATAAGCCGCGCTGACGCGTCTGGGTCCCTCCGCCGCCCAGATGGCGTTGCGCCCAACTCCCGGCAGGGAGGGACGCCATGAGTGCGGACAGGTCTGGGTCCCTCCGCCGCCCAGATGGCGTTGCGCCCAGGGAACAGAGATGACCGAGGCAACAGGGGTTCTTCGTCTGGGTCCCTCCGCCGCCCAGATGGCGTTGCGCCCTCCTGCTGGCGGTGTTCTCGACGTGCCTGCTCCGGTCTGGGTCCCTCCGCCGCCCAGATGGCGTTGCGCCCACCTAGCGCGGACGATTGCAACACCGCCACGAAGCTGTCTGGGTCCCTCCGCCGCCCAGATGGCGTTGCGCCTATCACCACCATCTCGTCGCCGGCGGCGCTCGCTGAGTCTGGGTCCCTCCGCCGCCCAGATGGCGTTGCGCCCCCATTCCAGTAGCTCGACCCAGAGCTCGGCGCGACGTCTGGGTTCCTCCGCCGCCCAGATGGCGTTGCGCCCGGCCAATGCCTCCGGGGCTCCAGACCGCACACGCGGGTCTGGGTTCCTCCGCCGCCCAGATGGCGTTGCGCCCAGATGCGCACTGACGCGTGCGACCACACGACTGCCGTGTCTGGGTCCCTCCGCCGCCCAGATGGCGTTGCGCCAGGGGCCACCATCGTGCTCAGGACCAGCACAGTCGTAGTCTGGGTCCCTCCGCCGCCCAGATGGCGTTGCGCCCAAAGCAGTCCGGCAATGCGCGCCACGGCACCAGCGTCTGGGTCCCTCCGCCGCCCAGATGGCGTTGCGCCAATGCGGCTCCGACCGTATGCCACCAGGTGTGACGCGTCTGGGTCCCTCCGCCGCCCAGATGGCGTTGCGCCCGACCTGCTCGCCCCTGCTGTTTCTCAGATCGCTTGCGTCTGGGTCCCTCCGCCGCCCAGATGGCGTTGCGCCTTGGAGGTACCCGATGACGAGCGCGACGTGGTCGCTTGCGTCTGGGTCCCTCCGCCGCCCAGATGGCGTTGCGCCTAGCGCGTGACGTGCGACTCGGTCGGCGTCGACTCGGTCTGGGTCCCTCCGCCGCCCAGATGGCGTTGCGCCACGCCAGCCGCCGTGGCCTATGCGTGACATCGCCAAGTCTGGGTCCCTCCGCCGCCCAGATGGCGTTGCGCCAATTTGCCTGAGGAGTGGCGATGCGATGCACGCAACCAGTCTGGGTCCCTCCGCCGCCCAGATGGCGTTGCGCCAGTTGGTCCGTGAATCCACACGGTCACGCCACCGTACAGTCTGGGTCCCTCCGCCGCCCAGATGGCGTTGCGCCCTGCTGCGCAAAGCCTGCAACAAGGGAGACGAGGACGTCTGGGTCCCTCCGCCGCCCAGATGGCGTTGCGCCCTCTCGCGATCCTGCGCGGGCGGCAACCACCCCGGTCTGGGTCCCTCCGCCGCCCAGATGGCGTTGCGCCGCCGAGCGCCGAGTTGACGTGGACGCCGATATCTGAGGGTCTGGGTCCCTCCGCCGCCCAGATGGCGTTGCGCCTCCATCCCACGGGGGCGGCCCCCAGGCACTCGGGTGGTCTGGGTCCCTCCGCCGCCCAGATGGCGTTGCGCCACCGGCCCGTCTTCCGGGCGAGTGTCTCCTGCGCAGCGTCTGGGTCCCTCCGCCGCCCAGATGGCGTTGCGCCATGTGGAGCACCCGCCCACGCTCGCAGTCGCACCTGCCGTCTGGATCCCTCCGCCGCCCAGATGGCGTTGCGCCGGCGCAGTTCGGGCCATCGCCATGATGCACCGGGCAAGGTCTGGGTCCCTCCGCCGCCCAGATGGCGTTGCGCCGCGTGGCGAGGGTGTCCGGCGACACGACTGCGACTGCGTCTGGGTCCCTCCGCCGCCCAGATGGCGTTGCGCCGTGCCGCAAGGAGGCACCTGTGGTCCCGACCCCCACCGGTCTGGGTCCCTCCGCCGCCCAGATGGCGTTGCGCCTGGCTGCCGTTGGCGGTGGCAGCGCAGACGCTGAGCAGTCTGGGTCCCTCCGCCGCCCAGATGGCGTTGCGCCGCGGAAGTCGTCTTTCGTGAGCGGGCGGCGAAAGATGTCTGGGTCCCTCCGCCGCCCAGATGGCGTTGCGCCTCGGGCACGCGCTCGAACTCGGTCCGCGGCTCGTACACGTCTGGGTCCCTCCGCCGCCCAGATGGCGTTGCGCCGCCGAAGGAGATCCAGCGATGCGATTTCGAGTCCTGCTGTCTGGGTCCCTCCGCCGCCCAGATGGCGTTGCGCCGCGGTGAAGCGTGGGATGACGCTGACCGAGGCCGACCTGGTCTGGGTCCCTCCGCCGCCCAGATGGCGTTGCGCCTGGCCCCCGCCCAGTCACCGAGGACCGGGCCGAGGCTCTGTCTGGGTCCCTCCGCCGCCCAGATGGCGTTGCGCCGATGGGGGTCGAGACGGCGGCGGGTGGTCGAGTGGCGTCTGGGTCCCTCCGCCGCCCAGATGGCGTTGCGCCGTGCGGTAGCGTCAGCCCGTTTGTGGCGCGCCGGAACTGTCTGGGTCCCTCCGCCGCCCAGATGGCGTTGCGCCTTGCCAGCCTCTTGATGAGGGCGGTCGTGTCTATCTGGTCTGGGTCCCTCCGCCGCCCAGATGGCGTTGCGCCCCGGCGCTCCAGACCTCAGCGCCGGCACTGAAGGAGTCTGGGTCCCTCCGCCGCCCAGATGGCGTTGCGCCTCGGCCGGAGTGCTCTTCCGGGTCTGCGATTCGGCGGTCTGGGTCCCTCCGCCGCCCAGATGGCGTTGCGCCGCAAAGGCAGGCAAAATCAAGGGCTCGCAAGCGAGCGTCTGGGTCCCTCCGCCGCCCAGATGGCGTTGCGCCTGGCGTGGTTCCTCGCAGGGGCAGCGCGGGCGCTGGAGTCTGGGTCCCTCCGCCGCCCAGATGGCGTTGCGCCGCCTTCTACGACGTTGTCCGCGCGAAGGGAACGCTGTCCGTCTGGGTCCCTCCGCCGCCCAGATGGCGTTGCGCCCCGCACGACCGAGATCTACGTCGGCGGGCGGAAACGGTCTGGGTCCCTCCGCCGCCCAGATGGCGTTGCGCCTTGTGCGCCGCCTGCGCTCTCTGCACACCCGCGCCTTGTCTGGGTCCCTCCGCCGCCCAGATGGCGTTGCGCCCTCGTGGCGGGTCGCCACGGGACACGGGGCGCTCGATTGTCTGGGTCCCTCCGCCGCCCAGATGGCGTTGCGCCGGTCGGCGAGAGCACGCACTCGTGCGCGACGGGACCAGGGTCTGGGTCCCTCCGCCGCCCAGATGGCGTTGCGCCCCACCTCGCAATTCGAGTGAGGCGCCGAGTGTTTACATACCGGACTGCGAGAGGTTTCCACACGGGTGCTCAATTTCTGTCGTCCGGAGCGGGCCAACAGGCTGCCGTTTGCTGTGATGCGGTGTGTTCCTTGCTGTTACGAGCACTCCCCGGTTCTCCTGCGCCGCCTGACTGCTCGAAGTAGTCCCGCAATCGGTTGATACAGTTGCGCACGTCCTGGTCTTCTACGTGCTGGCAGGCCGGGCAGGCGACCATCACCTGCTCCGGGTCCACCGGGCTGAATGATCCGCACGCGGTGCACCTCTGCGACGCACCGTGCCCGGCCGGCGTCTTTGCTGGCTGCATCACCACCTTACCCCCTGCGATGCGCCGCATGATTGAGCGTGCCTCTCCCGGCGCGCAGCGCGTCCGGTTCTTTCTGGCTCGCTTAGTGGCGTCGCTTTCCTCATCGTCGCAGGTGCGGCAGGCTCCTTCGATTTCGCGCATGTCGTATTCCTCGATGAGGAGGCGTGCGTAGCGCTGCGCTCGCTCCTTTCCCCAGCATTGAAAGAGCTGTCGACGGTGCCCTACGCTTTTCGCGCGCTGGCGCGCTTCCCCGCGGTAGAGGTGTTGCTGTTTCACCACCCAGGTATGCAGGTAGAAAGCCAGCACATCCCGCTCGCTGATGTGCCCCCGGGTCGCGAGCCATGTGGCAGTAGATGCGAGGGTATCGAACAGGTCGGCCTTCGCGTCCAAGCGCGCACGCTTCCACTTATGCCACCATTCCCAGTGGTCGGCACAGCTACCGGTCTCCGCGATGAATACACGAGCGGCTTTCACCAGCTTTGCGGGGTTGCGCCACTGGCCGATGTGCTGCGTCTTCTCCGCCAGAGCCTCTGACACCTCGCTCGGGTGCTGTCTCAGCCAACAGATGAGGGCCTCTCTTGCGGCATTGAAGTGGTTGTCCTGATGACTCTGTAGCGCGTCGGCGTGGGCGAGACGTGCGGACACGCTGTAGTCCCCACAATGACCGGGCTGTGGATGTTGTACACCTGCAGGGAGGATCAGGTGCTCTACGTTGCCGTGCTCGTCCACGAGCGTGGCCAATCGGAATGAACCGTCGCCTAGACTGCGCCACCCGTAGTTGATGGCCGCCACCCCGTATCCCTGGGGGAGCGCCCCGAAGCTGCCGCTCTGGGCGGTCAGCTGAAGCTCATACCGCAGACGGGGGCCCTCGCGCTTGACGACCAGGGAGGCCCACTTCAGGGCGCAGTCGTCGGGGACCCGTCGGTGTACGCGGATGGGCAGTTCAGTCCAGATAGGCGTTAGGCCACCGGGCCCGCTGCTCCCGATGCGGAGTTGTGCCCTCCCCCAGCCGGGCTCCTCGGCCAAGCGCTGTTGCCGCTTGCTGCCGGGAGTGGGCGCAGCGTGGGCGGCATCCACCACAGGGGTGCGTTTCGGACTGAGCGTCACCCGTATCCACTGGCCGGTCACCGCAAAGGTCTCATCGGCTGGGGCGATGTTGTACCTGGACTCTCTGAGCTGCACGCGCAACGTCCCGGAGCCATCAAAGCGTGAGAACCTCGGCCGCCCGCGCTCGGCCGCCCGCGCTCTCGTCTTGGGCGTGGCCCATCGTTTGCCGCTGAGCACTTCAAAGTATGCAGTCCAAGCGGCATCTGCTGCCTTTTGGCATGCATCGCAAGTGCCGTGCATGAGCGTCGCGATGGGTTTGCCCTGGTGATCGACGGGCACGCGACCTTCATAGCCGGTGGCGCTCCGGTAAGCTTCATTGCGGCGCTCGATGTCGTCCTGCTTCAATTGGATCTGGGCTTTCCACCACGGCGACCACTGGGGATCCTGCAGCATCTCCGCCACCGCCTCCTCCCGGCGCGTCTTGGCGATCCAGGTAGAGGCGTCGCCGATGCGCCGCTTCATCTCGGCCTGTGGCGCCGCCAGCGAGGTTTTGATCTCGGCACGAAGCTCGGCGGCGCGCTTGGCCAAGGGTTTTCTGGCTTTCTTCAACGCTTTCTGCTCCGCTTTGGTGGCAGTTGCGAGAGCAGTCCTGATGCGCGCCCGATCCTCCTCAAGCGCCTTCAGCTCTGGCCAGTGTTGGGCTTGCGCGTCCCGGTGTTCAGCGATGGATCTCGCACGCAACTCGATGCACCGGTTGTAGTAGCAGTTGGCGGCGTACAGTTGCTCGCGGACCAGTTCGGCGGCGACGGTGGGAGGCTTGCACCCGAACTTGAGTATCCGTGTGGGCTCGTTGCTCTTCTTGCGTTTCATGTGGTGGTGCCTCCCGAGGGTTGATGGGTCACCATAGCCAGGCGCACCAGTGGTGTCAAGGGTGGCGTGAGCCGGGACCCATTCGCCGGGATTTGGGGCCTCGAATGAGGATGAACTGGCCGCCGCGGCAGGCTGGATTGCGCATCATAGACCAGCGGTTGCGCCGACCGGACAAGAACCGCCGGCGCCAAGGATACCCAGGGGGACGCCTACGGAATGTGCTGAAGGCGCTTCAGTTCCCGGGCGGTGCACACGCGTTCGGCCTCCTGCTGCTCCTCAAACACGTCGGTGATGCGCACGTCGATGAGGCGACGGCCGCGCAGCTGCACACGCACCATGGGCCCGGCCAGGTTGGAGACGACCTTGACGTGCTCGACGACGTTGGCGTGGATGATGTAGCGACGGGTGACGGCCATGGGAAACTCCTATGCCTCCGGGGGCGTAACGGAAAGTGCGGCCCAAGTCACGTGGTAGCGCGAGCAGCCGGCCCGCGCTCACGGCTGGCCGCGTGGTCCGATCACGGCCACTTCTTCACTCGGCGGACGGATGGAAACCCCGAAGCCCGCGGCCTGCAGCAAGCGAGTGAGAGCCGATACCGGAATGCCCACCCCCCTCACCCAGAGGCACGGGTCGCTTCCCCCAAGCACGATGTGGGCGAGCAGGGTTCCGGACTCAGGTGCAGGCACCTCTCGGAGTTCAAACACCGGATGCCCGGCGTCGTCCTTCTTGGAGGTCACGGCGTGGATGTAAGGCTGGTTCTGGGCCATGCGTCACCGTAAACGGAGCTGGTGCACGCCGGGCCCGAGATGAAGGAGCGGCCCGTATGGCCCGACCTGCCGCGCGGCGGTCTCGGAGCGGCGCCAGCCCATTGTCTCCGAACCGGAAAAGCGGATGGTGCCCGTGGTAGGCGCTCCGCTTGCCGGCGGTGGGGAAGGCGGCGCCGGTCGGGCTAGCGCTGCCGGGAGGGCCGCGGCGGCCGTGCCACCAAAAAGGGCTGCCATGAATCCACGTCGTTGCACAGGTGCGCTCCTTTCACGAGCGACTTGCCCAGGGGCTAGTCGGAGTGTCCGCTGGGAAGGTCAGAGTCTACCGTGGTCTTCACGAGCGTCCAGCGCTCGTTCCACGCCTTGGTGGCCTGTTCGGTAGCGGCGTCGTAATCGTTCACCACCGACTCGATCTCCGGGCCTTGAGCATGGCAGCTGTAGCAGTGGACGTGGTAGCGCCCCACGCCCAGCATGATCGGCTGCGCAGAGCGCTGTCCGCAGAATGGGCAATGGCGCAGCGACTCAGCCATGGCCGGGCTCCTTGGAAGCGGCCGGGCCCGGGGGCAACTTCTCGTACATGAGACCGCAGCGCCCGCAGGCGTAGAAGAGGATCTCCTCGACGTAGCTCAGGCGCCCGTCCTGGTCGACGCGCGGCTTCATGTGAGAGCGCTTCGTGACCAGACCACCGCAGACGCGGCAAAGCATCTCGGGCTCTGGGGCGACGTCATGCTGAAAGAGCTTGTCGGATTCGAACGCGACCATGGATGCCCGACCCTACCCGGCCGCACCGCCGGTGTCAACGGCGCTGGGCTCGGCAGGTCGCTCACGCGGTGCATGTAGGAGATGCTCGCGAGCGCCCGCTCGACGGTCGACGGCCGGCAGGCGCCTCCCCGGTGGCGACTGCCCGAGGGCGCGGGTCGCTCGTCGTCGGTCA
>Ga0307441_1000938_pt1 | contig 10362 bp, 7 predicted proteins | sample SalMarWE160420MG_FD_202149 | JGI IMG/M metagenome (GOLD analysis project Ga0307441, IMG submission 202149) | Salt marsh sediment microbial communities from the Plum Island Ecosystem LTER, Massachusetts, United States - WE1604-20 | ecosystem: Environmental > Aquatic > Marine > Intertidal zone >... | reverse complement strand
ACGCCTTCCGATGCAGCCTGAATCGCTCCTGTGACAGCGGTACAGTGTATCCATCCTTCCTGATTTACGTTTGTGGTTATACGGTACCATTCTCCGCTTATCTCATCGATTACGGCAATTGTACCGTAATTTACAGGTTGAACCGGCGATGCATAGAATGCGGGCATCGGGTAAATCGACTGATTCTGAACCGCTATAGCGACCTCGTCTCCGACCTGAGGTTCATCATCTCCTGCTATTGAAAGAGAAACTGAAAACAGAATCAGTATATAAAGCAATTTCATTGTATACCTCCATTTCATTAGCGATTGTAAGCACAGTGCAGTCTATTGTCCATACCTGCCAACATAAAGAACCGGAATCCGGATTCAAGACAGTGGACGCATCAAATGTCTGGTGATATTATAAATAGAGGGGGTTGGAGATGTTATCTGTTATTATTTCCGCTCTGATTCTGATAGACAGAGCTGTACTGCCCGTTCCTGATGCCGTTTCTCTTGATCGAAATCAGTATTCTCCGGTTCAACTTCCCGTACAGGTCGAATTGATCTCTCCTCCCGGGAATCAGATGTACGTTGAAGATCTCTGGAGGATTCTACTTTTCAACAGCTCTGCTGAAATATTCTCGGTTTACCTCTTTGTTACAATAGAAATGGCCGGTTCCGGTATGCTCATGGATGCAACAACAGCTGTATTCCTGCTGCCTCCAGGAAGCCTGATTATAAGCTCCGCTGAACTGTCACCCATAAAAACTGAGTTCTACAACAGCGGTTTTGAGACAAGTGTCGGGCGTATGGGGGGATTCCCTGACGGTACTTATACAGTCACATTTTATGTTTACGAGCAATTTGGAGGTTTGCTTGGAACCGGTGGTTTTGTTAAAACTGTACAGAACAACACACCTCCGGAGCTTCAGTATCCTGCTGATTACAGTGAGATTTCCGAACCATTGCCGCTTTTCACGTGGTTTCCTTCCTATCCACTCGGAACTGCGGATTATACGATCAGGATTGTCGAAATACTTGAGGGACAGTCACCCGAAAGCGCCATATCCGCCAATCCAGCCTGGATAGTAGCTGAAGATATTGAAGTTGAGGAGTTCATTTATCCCGTATATGCCGATGGCTTTGAACCTGGACGGAATTATGCCTGGCAGGTTGAGGGTTTCTGCGAGGGTAACTCGATAGGTAAAAGCGAAGTCTGGACCTTTTCCTTCGTCTGCCAGGGAATGGTTGTGGAGGAGAGTACGGAGATATGGAGTATTGAAACCGGTAACATGGTGCAATGCAGCCCCGCCATCGCATTGGATGGAAGTATAGTCTGCGGTAGTTCGGACGGGTTTGTCTACTCCATTGATCCTTCGGGAAGCGAATTGTGGAGGTACCCCGCTGGTGGGCCTGTATACTCAGTCGCTGCAGGACCTGACGGAATGCTGTTCGCAGCAGGTGATTTCGGGATCAGCTGTATAGATCCAGCAGGATTCCTAATGTGGCATAACGGGATGACGGGACCGGTAAAGGCATGCCCTCTGATTCTTCCCTCCGGAATGCTTTATGCTGGATCCCTGGATGGAATATTCTATTCTATCGATGTATTTACTGGAGAGATTGCCGATACTCTGAGAACCGGCAGCAGAATTGTGCTCCCCGCAGTTGCTGATTCTGATGGCACAGTTTACTTTGCATCTGATGACCGCCGCATATACGCTCTTGAATGCGACAGCAGCGGATTCATGGAGAAGTGGACTTTTGATGGAGATGACAGCTTCGCGGGAGGGCCGGTTATTTTCGGAGGCAAGCTTTACGCTGCAGCGGGGAAGGAAGTATTCTGCCTGGGTATGGATGGCGATCCGATATGGAACTACTCACTTCCTTCACAGGTTTATGCCGGACCGATAATCTCCTCCAGCGGAACAGTGTACGCTGGTACAGGGAGTGGAAATATCTACGCACTCGAAGGTGATTCCGGCAGAAGAACGGGAGTTATGCCGACGGGAGCCGTGATAACGTCAACTCCCGCTCTGAATGTTACCGGCTCTCTTTTCGTAGGATGCGATGACGGTTATCTGCACTGTATGTCACCATCAGGATTCAGCTTATGGGAATTCGAGACAAACGGAGCTGTCCGTTCCAGTCCAGTTATCGGTATCGACGGTACCGTTTATTTCGGGAGCGATGATCACTGGATATACGCTGTGGCAGGATCGGGCGCTGGGCCGATGACAGATGGCTGGCCTCAGTTCTGCAGAAATTCCTCCAATAACGGTTTTATTCCATCTGATGGAGAAGAACAGTGAGAGCGGCAGTCCTGCTTCTGCTTCCTGCTGTTTTTCTGCTCGTATCGGGTGATATCGGTATGACCGGGAGCTCCTCGTTCTATTACCAGTCTTCTTCCGGTAACGATTCATGGTCTGAAATGCCCGACCATTTCTGGCGCTGGAGGTTAAACCCAGTATTCGATATAGGTGGTATTCCAGTAGTAGCGTATCTTTTCGTTTCCTCGGAAGAGAGCATGCAGAGGCAGAACATGAACAGGATATACATATCCTCATCTCCCTCGGCATCTTCCCGTAGTGGATCATTTCTGTCCTTCATATCATCCATCGGAATCGGGGCTTCTAACCCTTATTTTACGACTTTTACACTTAACGCGGCTAATATTTCCGGAGCGAACCTGGCGCTTAACCCGGGCCGTTTCTATTTTGCCGCGGCCGGAGGCAGGAACAGGCGGGGGATCGAACCCGATGCTGATGACCCGGGAGCTTACGAGCGGAACCTTTACGCCGTTCAGACTGGATTAGGCTCTCCATATGGCAGCCATCTGCATCTTTGCATGCTGTACGGAAAGGACGAGTACGGATCGATCGTGGAAGACAGCACTTTCAGAATCACTCCTTCAGAAAACTGGGTAGCATCTATTGATTTCGGTTCGGTAATGTTCGATGGTGGCCTGCGTTTCGATGGCGAAATCGCTGGGTCTGTTTTCACCAGAGATACAAGAAGCCCGGGTGTTGACTCGGAGGATGTTCCTCAATGGCTGCTGGATTTCTCGGGAGTAAACGTAAGTTCAGGCTTCGGATGGGCTATCGACCTGAGTTCGTCGGTGAAATTTGCGGACAATATGCTGTCTGCTGATTTCAGTCGTATTGAACCAGGTTTTGAAAGCATGGGTTCTCCATACCTCAGGAACGATGAAATCTCATTTGAAATCAGGGGGGACAGGTATTTCCTGGACAGGCGTATTTCAGCCGGTCTATGGTACAGATGGGAATCGGATAATCTTCTGGATACGAAAACATTCACAACTTCGGGGAACAGGTACGGTGTACGTACAGGTTTCCTTTTCAGGGATCTGCCACGGATTTACATAAGTTATTCACCATCGTTCACTGAGATGCAGGATTCTCTCGGAACCAGGCTTGAAACTTCCATGATATCCGTTTCAGCGAATTACAGGACAGACATCGCGGATCTGGATGTAAATTCTTCACTGGCTTTTACTTTTTTTGATAATTCGATCGGTAACGGAAGCAGAGATTACAGCTCTACGAGCGCAGTACTGAGAGAGACGGTCTCTCTGGAATTCCCGCTGACGCTGACCGGCTGCATTTCCTCGAGACGAACAAGGGTCGGTGATGATACGCAATGGAAGTATACGGGAGATCTTAGAGGGACCTGGTATCCTTCCGGTTCACTTTCCATGACTCTCGGGGGTTATTACACGACTGCGGAAACAGAAAAGAAAAAAGGAGTTGTACTGAACGGTGGTTTTCCGCTATGTGATTACCTAATGGTTAATCTCTCAGGTGAATACATCGATTATACAGGCGATGAAGGAGAGGATTACACGGAAACAACGGGAGGGGCCGGGATAACCGTAGTCTGGTAATCACTTGGAAAAAGTTTGGGATCAAATTTTGGGGTCAGCTACTGCGAGGTTCGTGAAATTGTAACCAATAAGAGCTTTATATTCGAATATTTCAAGCCTATAAACAGACATAATGTTCGGATGTCAGGCCTGACCCCGGCTCATTTGGAGGAGAGGTTGAATACTCCGTCCCATTTCCCGGGTTCAAGTGATGTGTCCTCAGCCATTTTCATGCATCTTTCAGCCATTATCAGGGAAGTACTGTCACCCGCAGCGGAGAATAGTTCCGCCGCTTTGATGAAATCACCGATCCGGTAAAGTTTCAGGGCTTCTGAATAGCGCTTGAGCCTGGTTTCAAGGTCATCGGTCATCTCATCAGGCATGCAAATGAGTTCGTATACTGTTACAGGTTTCTGCTGTCCTACGACTCTGATCGTGTCGAGTTCACGGAAAACGAAGTTTTCACCGGCGTTTGAGAAGGTGTCTTCCTGAACCATTATGGATGTATCATAGACTTTATTCGCACCTTCAAGCCTTGAACCCAGATTAACCGCACTTCCTATCGCCGTGTAATCGAATCTCCTTGATGAGCCCATGTTGCCTACAACCATGTTGCCGGTCGAAAGGCCTATTCTTGTATGTATCTCGGGATATCCTTCTAGAGTAAACTGCCGATTCATGTCGATATGAGCTCTCTGGCATCTCAGAGCCGCGGAACAGGCTCTGACAGCATGGTCTTCGAGTTTCAGAGGAGCGCCCCAGAAAGCGATTATTGCGTCACCCTCGAATTTATCGACTGTACCGTCTGTTTCAAGAATGATGTCGGTCATAGCTGTCAGATATCTGTTAAGAAGGGATACGAGAACTTCGGGAGCCAGTTTTTCAGAAAAACCTGTGAAGCCCCTTATATCTGAGAAGAAGGAAGTCATGTACCTTTTGTCGCCACCTAGAACAAGTGTTTCGGGATGCTCTGTCACCTGTGCCACTACATCGGGGGAGAGGTACTGAGAAAAAGCTGTTCTTATTTCCTGTTTCCTTCGGTTCTCAGAACTGAAGAGGAAGATACCGCCGGCAAGTATCGTAAGTATACCGGAGGAAGCCGGCCAGACAGTTTCAAACCATATGCCATGGCGGAAAAGGAGGAGTGAAATCAGAAGGAGGAAAAAAGTTGGAAGGGCTGCGAGAAGCGCACCGACAGGTATGCGCCTTACAGCTGAAAGAAAGATTGCTGAAATAAGTGAAACTGCAAGAGCGGTTAATATTGATACCCATAAAGGGTATCTTGTTATATAATTACCATTCATAATGTTATCAACAGCTGTAGCTATCATCTCTACACCCGGGCATTGAGGCGAATAGGGTGTAGGTTTCAGATCGTAAAGGGCAGGCGCTGCGTAGCCTATAAGGACTACAGCATCTTCGAAAACAGTTGAATCAACAGGGCTGGGCTGTCCGGTTGCTCGGGCATTAAGTGAAGCAGTGATGTCAGCTAAAGGAAGGCTGGTGTAAGTTCCAGCTGGACCATGATACCGAAGCTGAAGCCTGCAGTTGCCAGTGGTACGCAGAATGTTATCACCAATAGTGAATCTGTCACCGTCGACTGAGAGAACGGGGCGGTCAAGTGCAAGCCATGCAAGAGCGACAGGAAGAGAAGGAGCTATTCCGTGAGGAGTTGCATATAGAAGTCTGACGCTTCTGAAAACACCGTCAGGATCCTGCCTGTCGCTGGTGCTTCCAAGAATTGATGCTCCGGATGCTATCTTCATGTTTGGGGGAGTGCAGAACCAGGCGGAATCGAGTGCGGCTGATTCGATAGAAACGTCAAGTATGGCGTTATCCGGTATCTCGGATCCTTCGCGCTGCAGCAAAGCCATCACAAACGCGGTATTCCCCTTTGATGCGACCGTTCCGAAAATGCTGTCCTCGGAAGCGGAATAAACGGATGGCAGATCGAATAGAATATCGAATGCCACAGCCCTGGCTCCCCAGTCCTGAAGAAGCCCGAGGATATCGGAGTAGAGCTGTCTCGGCACCGGCCATGGAAGCTGATCCATTGAACCTCCGTCAAGGAGGATAAGGATTATGCTGCTATCTGCTTCCTGTGGAGTCGGAGAAAGTCTGAAACGCAGATCCAGCGTGCTTCTTTCAAAATTCTCGAAGAAATCAGATCTTGAAATACCGAACAGCACAGCAGTTGCCAGTACGCCGATAAGGATGACCTTGATAGTTCTCATCAGCCTGCTGGTGGGGGAGAAGCCTTCAGAGAACATGTAATTCGTTCGTGTTTATGAGAGAAGTGAGAAAAATACTTAGTTTCGGGCCGGTTGCATCAGTCAAGCGGTACTTCTTCCGGTTTAAGTTTACCGATGTCAATGAAGTAATCACGCAGAGCCAGAACGGCGCTTCTGTCGAATTGTGTATCTATTCCTTTTATCAGAAGGTTAAGTGTTTTCTTAACCGAGTAGGGTTCACGGTAATGACGCTTTGCCGTAAGAGCTTCAAAAACATCTGCTACTGCAATTATCTTGCCTCCTATGGAAATCTCATCACCTTTCAGGCCGTCAGGATATCCTTTACCATCGATCCTTTCGTGGTGTTGAGCCGCGAAAATGGGAACCTGTTCGAGCTTTCCTTCGAATTCTATGGAAGACAGCATTATCTTTGTGTGCTGAACATGTTTTCTGAGTACTACGATTTCATCCTCTGAGAGTTTTCCCGGTTTCTTGAGTATGCTGTCCGGGACCGCAAGCTTTCCGTAATCGTGAAGCAGGGCAGCGTAATAGATGGCTTCTCTTGTATCGCTGTCTATGTTCAGGTGTTCAGCTATTTTTCCCGCCAGGAAAGTAACATCGAAACTGTGTCCGGCAGTGAGTGGGTCCCTTGCTTCAATGGATACGGTAAGTGCTTTTATAAGGCTTTCGAACATACGCTTGCGGCTTTCCAGGAGTCTTACATTTTCGATAGTGACGGCGGTTTCGGAAGAGACTATCTCAAGGAACTCAGCATCCTTAGCCGAGAAGTTGTTTTCTCTCTTGTTGATTACCTGGAATACACCGATACAATCACCCGATGGATTGATTATGGGCGCAGTTATCATATTCCTCGTGATGAAGCCTGTGGTATTATCTATGGATCTGTTGAATCGTTCATCCTTTGAGACATCGGATAGGATTTGAGTTTTCCTGTTCCTGAAAACTGACCCGGCAATGCCCTTGCTTGCACTGAATCTTATTTCCTCTGTCTCGCCTTCTGCTACATATGACCACAGTTCATCCGTTTTTCTGCTGTAAAGGAAAACTGTTGAGCGTTCGACATCCAAGACCTTGCTTGCTTCCGATGCCAGAAGAGTGATGAGTGAATGGAGATCCCTTACCCGGCTGATGGCTCTGTTTATTCTCAGAAGTGATTTCAGCTGTATGGATTCGATATTTCCGGTTTTTAAAAACATTCAGTCTCCCTGTTTAGATATCAGTAATGGTACTATGGAAGAAGAATGAATACCATTCACCCCAGAAAGTTAATCTAACATGTTCGGTTTCCCCGGGGGAGTGAAGCTATTCGGGGAGAATTTCAAAGAAATCCCTGATTTTCCAAGATTCGTGTTCGGATACTATTTCGATATAGACAGTATACTTTTCACCGAACACCCCGTATTCAACGGGAACGAACAATCTATCTTCAAACTCCACTGGATCTGAAGGTACGAATCCGAAAATCATTACAGCAGCGGAGATTGCCGGATTACCCAGTATCTCGGAAAGCAGTTGCCTGCCGTCCATATCCTCAATATCCGGGATATCTATCTGGAGCCCGAAATACGATATTATCCTGCTTATCTGCTCCGGATCATTATTAATAACTGAGTCCACCATCAATATGGCATCTTCAGATATCAGATCGACAGCACTGGTAATGTTTCCAGTGAGGATCGAATCTCTGAACGCGGGAACAACATCTCTAGAATCGGTTATGGATGAAAACAGCACGATAGCGCAAAAAATGAATTGAAACATGCTCACTCCAAATGAGGAAATTATTGCAGACTCCCTTATTAGACCTGCAAAACGTATAATTGTTGCTCATCAGTAATCTAAGAAATGGAGCGAAAGAATGTCCAGCGTACCAACTGTAGCCATCATCGGAAGAGTCAATGTAGGGAAGTCCACACTCTTTAACCGTTTGGCAGGTGGTAGAATAGCTATAGTGGATGATCAGCCGGGAGTTACCAGGGACAGGAAGATGACCTGGGCAAACTGGTCCGGGCATGATTTTCTGGTTATCGATACTGGTGGGCTTGAGCCTGGCAGCGAAGATGCCTTTCAGGAAAGTATTAAAAAGCAGATAAACCTTGCAATACTGGAAGCTGATGCCGCAATTCTGGTTGTTGACGGGGTTTCCGGAGTTCACCCATTCGATATCGAGGCTGCGGAGCTTGTAAGGAAATCGGGTCTGCCCTCATTTCTTGCTGTCAACAAGATAGATAACAACTCCAGATTGGATCTTGTATCTGAATTCTTCCGCCTGGGTCTTGGTAAACCATGGCCGGTCAGCGCACTGCACGGTTATGGTTCCGGTGATCTGCTGGACGAGGTAATATCCGTTCTTCCATGTTCGGAAAAAGAAGAATACTCAGGGCTATCTCTCGCTGTAGTTGGAAGGCCAAATGTGGGTAAGAGTTCAACGGTAAACCGGCTCTGCCATGAGGAGAGGAATATTGTCACGGATGTTCCCGGCACAACAAGGGATTCCATAGATACAGTTGTTTCATGGCAGGATAATGATATAAGGCTTGTCGATACGGCAGGTTTGAGAAGAAAATCCCGCAAGATGGATGATGTCGAGTTTTACAGTACCGTAAGAGCATGGAAATCCATTGCCAGGGGAGATGTCGTTCTTGTACTGATGGATGGTTCCGAGTATCCAGTTCAGCAGGATATCCGGATAGCGGCAAAAGCCTGGGAAATGGGCAAAGGCGTTATCATAGGAGTTAACAAGATAGATCTCGGAATCAATAAGGAACTGTGGATAGAAAGCATTATACAGCGTTTTAACCAGGCTAAGGACATACCAATTATCTTCTTTTCAGCGCTTACCGGAGAGGGTATCGGAAGAATACTGCCTGCAGCGGTAGAAGTCGGCAGAATCCGCGAATCAGATATATCAACATCGGAGGTCAACAGGACAATACAGCAAGCTGTCGAGGAGGTTCAGCCTCCATCACCAAGAGGCAAACCTGTCAAGCTGTTCTATGCAACTCAGATAGGGAAGACGCCTCCGAAGATACTGATATTCTCAAATCGACCAGAGGATATTCCGGAGAACTATAGAAGGTACATTCAGAGCAGTCTCAGGAACTGTCTCCATATGAAAGGTGTCCCTCTGAAGATTATCTATAGAAAGAGAAAACACTGATATGATTCTATGGCCGGATGCTTTCTACTATATGCTGGCGTTTATTTCGGGATCGATACCATGGTCATGGATCCTGGGCAGGATAAACGGAGTTGACATCCGAACGGAAGGATCAGGCAACACCGGAGCTACTAACCTTTTCCGTGTATGTGGAAAGGGAGCAGGAATTGCGGGATTGCTTCTTGATGCTTTGAAAGGAGCTCTGCCGGTCCTGGCAGCTAAGTACGGAATTGCTGGCGTTGCAATACCGGGTGGTAAATGGGTTCTTGCGGTTACATCCATCTTCGCGGTACTGGGGCATGTTTTCAGCCCATGGCTGGGATTCAAAGGTGGAAAGGGCGTGGCGACAACTCTCGGTGTGCTGCTCGTGCTATCTCCGCTGACCGTAGCGGCCGGCATTGCTGTTTTCATACTGGTACTTCTGATTTCGCGGTATATTTCTCTGGGATCGATAGCTGCGGCGTCATCGGTTATTCCAGCTGTGTTTATTCTGGAACCGGGAGAGCTTCCGGTGCAGATAATCATATGTCTTGCTGCTATTCTCATAATTCTGCGGCATACATCGAACATCAAAAGGCTGCTGCGGGGAGAAGAGAACAGATTCAGTTTCCATGGCGGTAAAGATGATTAATATGTCTGGCTGGAATACAGGAAGACTGGTTCTTCTCATGGAAAGCCTTGTCGCGAAAGACCTGAAAGTCCGGTACAAAAGATCTATACTGGGTTTTGCCTGGTTCCTTCTCAAGCCGCTGTTCAGTATGGTGGTTTACTATTTCGTTTTCACCAGGATTCTTCGATTCGGCGGTGCTATACCCCATTTTTCTCTTTTTCTTCTTACCGGACTGCTGCCCTGGAATTTCTTCTCATCATCTCTCAGTGCCAGCACAAGCAGTCTGCTTGATAATCACAGACTTATAAGGAGCATCTATTTCCCAAGGATGGCGCTTCCTGCAGCAGAGGTTGCTGCCAATCTGGTTCACCTATTTCTAGCTCTTGTTGTCCTGGAGGTCCTGCTGGTTGCCTTCGGACATTATCCTGGAATTTCTATCCTGCTTGTGCTGCCGGCGATTCTTCTTCTTACAC
>Ga0307441_1000935_pt1 | contig 10374 bp, 7 predicted proteins | sample SalMarWE160420MG_FD_202149 | JGI IMG/M metagenome (GOLD analysis project Ga0307441, IMG submission 202149) | Salt marsh sediment microbial communities from the Plum Island Ecosystem LTER, Massachusetts, United States - WE1604-20 | ecosystem: Environmental > Aquatic > Marine > Intertidal zone >... | reverse complement strand
AGCAGGTGGGCCATCGTGTCCTTCGCGGTTCCCATGCCATCAGGCTAGGCGCTTGGTGCGACTCCGCGAAGTCGCCTGGGAAAGCTCCCGCGGCGCTACGCCCGAGTGATGCGTACCGCGAATGATCCCAGCTCGACGTCCGCGCCCTCCGGCACGGGGACCGCGCGTCCGCGCTCGAGGACGATCTCGGTGCCGTCGGGACTCACAATCGCGACCCCGTTCGTCGAGTCGAGGTCCGTGACGAAGACGCCGTCACCCTCCACGGCGAAGCCCGCGTGGGTCTTGGACACGGTCCTGTCGGGGTCGTCGATCGTGACGAGCGTCGCGCCCTCCCAGCCCGCGGGGGGCTTGGGTTTGCGGCCCGCGACGGCGCGGGTCGAGACGTCGACCTCCTCGCCCGACGCGAGGGTCAAACGCCAGCGGGAACCCGCCGGCCTCCTCGGGGTAAACACCGTCTCCTCGGCGAGCTCACCACCGACGTCGACCGCAGGAGCTTCGACGGGGGCCGCGGCGATGGGGGGCGCGATCGTCTCCATCGACACCGGGGTGCCGGCCGCAGTCTCGCTGCGGGCCGACGCGACATCGGCGGGCGGCACAGGCGCGTTGACGACGGGCGGGGGCGCCGAGGCCGCGAATTCGGGCGCGGCGCCAACCACGCCGCCCCGCATCGGCCTCGTGTCGCGGCTGGTGTCCGTCGGCATGGCGCGGCGCGAAGAACCCACGCGCATGCCGCAGTTGCCGCACACGCGGTCCTTCTTGTGGAGTGAGAGCCCACACCCTGCACACTGCATCGCTTGACCCACCTCAGCCCGCAATTGACGACACCGACGGGACCCACTCTATTGGGCCACGCCGTTCTCGGCACGGCGTGATGGTGCCGAGGGCCGTGAACTACTGTTCTACGGCCACCGTCTCGGGCTCCTTCGCCTTCGGACGGGGCCAACGCACCGTACCAACGATTGCGTCGCACAACTCAACGAACCGTTCCTGGAAGTCGACGAGGAGCGTCGAAAAACTGAGGACTGCGACGCGGGCGGGGTAGCCGGAAGCGAGCCAGTACTCGACCTCGACCACTTCGCCCTGCCCGCCATCGGCCTGTCCCGCAAGGGGCCTGCGGTACACGTGCCGAATCGCGCTCACGCGATCAGCGACAATCGTCGCGCGCGCGGATGTGTCTCCGGGATCCTTGACCTCCACCCCCGCGAGCAGTCTCGCCATGTCGCGATCGGACAGCGACCGGAGTTGCGGAGCATTCGTGTCGATGAGGAACACCGCGAGCGTCGCCTGGAACGGAATCCCGTGGGCGATCTCCGATGCGAGGTGCAGTTCGACCGCCCCTCTCTCTCTCGCCTCGAGCGCGATGCCCTCGAGGGCGCCGCGCGTGTCCTTGCGAACTTGCGCCCTATCGTCGGCGGGGCCGACGATCCCATCCACGAGGTGCCGAATCGAGGCTCGCGAAGACTCCTCCGTCTCAAGCGCGATCCGACCCCAGGTTCCCGGAAGGACGAACTGCGGGTACTCCGACCTAGTCATCAGAAGCCTCCAAGAACTCCGTCGCCGCGAGGAGTTCGGCGGCAAACTCCACAACGTCATCGAACACACCAAGGTCTTGCGCGAAGACCCTCGCCTCCAGTATCCCCACACCGGGAACGGGCTTGGCTACCAGGGCCTCCTCGACGGCAACCGGTTGCGCGTCCGTCGCAGGGATCTCGAGTCGGTAGTACCCGACCCGAGGATCCTCGTCTTCGGGAGCGGTGAAGATGTCGAACTTGACCCAGGTCGCGGTTGCGGCAGCGGCCGCGCGAGCGGCGTGCAGTCGCTCGACATACTCGTCGATCGACCACTCACGTTCCCCGACGAGCAACCTGACGAGTGCGACACCGTCAACCTGTCCTGTCCTCGGCTCCGAGACGATCGCCCAACCTTGGATCGCGTGGTCGGATCGGCCGTGAAAGTACTCAATTGCGCTCTCGAGGGCGGACTTAAGCGCAACCTCCGCGCCCGGCCGAAGTCCCTCGAACCGATCGACAATCGCAGCTGCGGCCGCCACCGGATCGCCGGACTTTCCGGGGAGCGGATACATGATCGGTGGCAGCGTGAAGCGGACGGCTCCATCCGCGAGGTTCGTCATCGCGTCGCCCCAACCACGCACTGGATGCGGTAGTCGCCGCTATCGACGGCGCTTCCGATGGTCCCCATTCGGTCGACTCCGAAGTCCTGCGAACCGAACGTTGCCGGATCGAGTTGCGGAATCTGAATCGAGTCGGGTCGTGTCCACAGGGGTCCTCCCAACGGGTCGGCCGCGTTATAGCTCGAAAGGTCGAGCGAGAAGTCCGCGATATCCATCACATCCAGCCCCATATTGACGTCGGACTTCAAATCCCTCTTGAAGGCGAAGTCGAGTACAGTCGTGACGGCCCGCTCGGCCCCCGATCCGCCCTCCGTTCCGAAGGCCTCGCTCGAGATCGTCCTGAGGCCCGACCTGTAGAGGTCTCCCACCGCATTTGCCGGGAGGTTAGCGGCCTTCGTCAGCGTCGGGATGTACTTGTCGCTGACGGCGGTCGACTTGACCGTTCCCTTCGTCAGGACCTTGAGCGCCAGATCGAGTCCGCTCATCGCGAGTTGCCCAAAGGTTGCACTCCCCATCGCGAACAACGCGAGGTTCATAGCGAAGGCCACGCCACTCGCGACGAGCGCGATCGTACCGAAGAGGGCCGCTAGCGGAGCGGTGAAGGGCGCAAGGAACGGAATCAGCGACAACAAGGTGAGACCCAGCGAGATCCATCCGCACACCTCGGACATCTTGGCCGCGATGTCGCGAATGAGCTCGAAGATCGGAGCCAACTTCTCCTGACACCAGTCCTGGACGTTCTTCAGCACACCATTGACGTCATCCCAGAATGAGTCGTTGAGGTGGGAGTCGTCTATGGCGTCGCCGACCTTGGCGTACGCGACCTGCGCCGCCGCCTCGTGCTCTTCGATCGCACGTTCGTAGATTCGGAGCGCCACCCCTGCCTCGACATGTGCCTGGTCGGCGAGGCGCCTTCGCTCGGCCGCAAGCGCGAGCGCGTCTTCCTGGTCCTTGCCCGAGGACTTCTGCGCCATCTCGTTGTAGTCGTCCTCCATGCGGCGATGGCGGAGTTCGTCGTGGTGCGCCTCGTCGTACGCCTGGATCGCGCGCCGGGCCTTCGCCTGCGAAGACTCCAGTACTGCGGCATACTCGATCAGGGCCTCCGAGGTACCGCCGTAGCGGATGCTCATGCTCTTGGTCGCGTCCGCCGCGTAGAAGGACTCGAGGCGGACCTCGTCGATCGCCTCGCTAATGAAGACTTCGGTCAGCGCGATCTCGCGCAAGGTCTGGGCGGCTTCACTGAACGCCGCGCTCAGTTCCCCCATCCTGCGCGCGCCCGCCCCGATAGTGATCGGGTCCCCGGGGATTTGCTCGAGCGTTGTCACACGATCCCCCTCGCAACACGGTCGCCAGTCGAGCTACTGCTCGACGACGACTCCGGCGGTGCCTGAAGCGCCTGCTCCAAGTCGTTCTCAAGCGCCTTGAAAGCGAGGGTCGTGTCTCGAATGATGACGTTCAGCCGGTCGACGCTCTCGAAGATGTCGCGGCGCCGATCGTTCCAGCGGCTCTCGAACGAGCCGACTCTGTCCTTAAGTGCGGGGTGACCGACAGCGAAGACCACGAGTTCGTTGCGTCCGTGCTCGTCTTCCAGCTTCTTCAGCGCAGAATGCATGGACGAAACCAGCGAGCCCAATTCGTCCAGGTCGATCTTGAGACGCTCGGCCATCTCTATCCCTTTCTCGATCCTGCACCCCAAGGTTCGGCCTCGGAGCCATCATCCATGCGGCTCCGAGCCGCGACATTCGTCTGCCTAGCCGTTGCCCCGAATGGAGCCAGCGAGGCCAGCATCGGTCTCCTGCATGGCGTCGGCCGCCTTGATGAGGAACTGAGCCAGGCCGTCGAGCGCATCGATCGCGCCCTTGGTGTTCATGACGTACTTGTCGAACGTCTCGTCAAAGGCACGCGACGACTGGTCGGTGACGTAGCCCGACGCGACGAGGTTGTCGATCATCTGGTTCATTTCGGTAAGCTTCGCCGTGATGTCGTCCTTGCCTGCAACCAGGCGTCCGGCGGCATCGCGCATCTGGTCGTACGTGACGTTAAGGTTTGCCATCTCACTGCTCCCTTTCTTGAACTACCGTTGGTATCACTTCCACAAACACGCTATCGAGATCGATAGCGCCGGTCGATGGGGAGGAATCCCCATCAAGAACTCACCGCACTGGGATGTGCGACGGGCAGTTGGATTCGCGTGAACTTGCCTCGCGCGATGTAATATCCGCGCCCGGGCGGGAAGTCCGCCCGGGCGGCGCGGGGCAGGCTCGTCTTGAAGATCGTGTCGCCGTCCAGGTTGTCGGGCTGCAGGATCACTCCGTTGCGGCCCGCCTTGACCTCCGCCATCAGCGGCCACGACGACGTCCAGTTCGACGTCTCCGCCTCGGCGATCAGCAGATTCGTGGATCGTTTGGCGGCCTTGATCAGGCCGACCAGGGTATCGTCCGCGGGGGTGCCGAGAAAGTCGGCGATGCCCTCGATGACGACCACGAGCTTCTTGCCGCCGTCCTTGTCGATCACCGGCGTGAGCTTCCGTGCGAGCGCCTCGACCTTCTCAATCGACGTCTCGGCCGCCTTGAACATCGACGCCGTCGCGAGCGGGGATCGAGCATTACCCAGGTAGTAGACCTCAGCCTTCGGGTCGGCGCGCAGCACCGACGCCGCGAGCGCCTCGAGCGCGATCGATCGCCCGCTTCCCGGAGGACCGGCGATGATGAAGGTCCCCGTCGGGTCGAAGCCCATCGGCGCGAGATCCCGTTCCGAGATTCCCACCACGGGCAGGCCGTCAATGTCGGCGGGGAGCGCGTCGAGCGGATAGACCTCTTGGAGGATCCCGATGGGCTGGGCGGGCTTGCGGCCCGCCCGTACCATCGCCTCGCCAATCTCGGCGATGGCAACCGCCTGGTCCTTGACCCCGGGGGCCCCGCCCGCGATCGCGATCTGCGCCTCGAGGCCATCGATGACGGCCCGCCCGGCGGGCGAGCCCGCCCCGACGACGTCCGCGGGCACGTCGAGCATCGCGTACGCCGTCTCGTCGGCGAGCCTCAGCACCACGCGACGCTGGATGCCGCTGCTGATCGAACTCGGAACGCTCCCCGAACGGTCGGCGGTGATGGCCACGTGCATGCCGAGGCCCCGCCCCTCGACGATGATCTGCTGCAGTACGTCGTACCAGGAACTTCGGATCGAGGAGGACTCAAACTCTTGGCGGAAGGCGGGGAAGCCGTCGACGATGATGAGGATCCGCGGGGTCTCGGTCTTCCCCGTCTCCTTGCGGTAGTCGACGATGCTGCCCGCGCTCGCCTTGGCGAACTTCGGTCCGCGCGCCTCGAGCTCGTCGCGCATGGTGCGCAGGAGCCTGATCACCCGCTCGGGGTCTTCGCCGGGGACGATCGAGCCCACGTGGGGAAGCACCTCGAGCATGCTGAGGCCGCCGTTGGCGTAGTCGATGCCGTAGACCTCGACGGGGCCGCCCCGCGGCGTGATACCCGCCGCGACGGCGAGGGTGCGCAGCGTGACGGTCTTCCCGGATCCGCCCGTCCCGTAGATCGCCAGGCTGCCGTCTTCGTCGGGCCGGAAGTAGACCTCTTCCTGGAGCTGCTGCTTAGGAACGTCGCGCACACCGAGCAGGATCTCGGTGTCGGTGCGCTGGCGAAGCTTCGTCAGGTCGAACACGGGCGGGAGCGGGTCGAGCCACGGCTTACGTGGCACCGGAATCTTCTCGACGACGGCCGCCTTGGAGAGGGACGTGACTAGGCGCTGTTGGTCGGTGGGACCCTGGTCCTTCTGTTCGGCGTCCTCGGTTTCGGGGCGCTCCCACGGAACGGGCGATCCGAATCGAAGTTCGGAAATATCCACGACCGGAACCGGCGGAACCGCGCTCGACCAGCCTCCCGCATAGGCGGACTGGAACGCGGTGAGCCGGCCGGGGCCGGTCTTCGCCACGGCGCGCCCGGGCGTTCCGGGGTCGAAGCCCCCCGCGACCTTCTCTCCCACGACATCGACGCTGTCGTTCTCGTCGGCCATGCGAAGGGCGACGCGCAGGTTGGTGTTCGCCCGCAGGTTGTCCCGGATCACGCCAGCGGGACGCTGCGTCGCCATGATCAGGTGAATTCCGAGCGACCGGCCGCGCTGCGCGACGTCAACGACGCCGTCAACGAACTCCGGAACTTCGCCGACGAGGGCGGCGAACTCGTCGATGACGATGACGAGGGCCGGGGGGCTCTCCGGGTCGCCGCGACGCTCAAGCTCGATGAGGTCCTTCGCCTTCTTGCGCACCAGGAGCCGCTCGCGGTAGTGGAGTTCCGCCCGGAGGCTCGTGAGCGCGCGACGCACGAGGTGCGTATTCAGGTCCGTCACGAGGCCTACGGTGTGCGGTAGCTTGACACAGTCCGCGAAGGCCGCTCCACCCTTGTAGTCCACGAAGAGGAACGTCACGCGGTCGGGGCTGTACTCGGCGGCCATCCCGAGAACCCACGCCTGCAGGAACTCGCTCTTACCCGAGCCCGTCGTCCCTCCCACGAGGGCGTGCGGGCCCTGCGTTCGCAGGTCGAGGTGCATGGCGTCGAGGACCCCGTGACCGACGATCGCGCGGAGGCGACCCGTGCGCTTGGACTTGCTCGGCGCGGCACCGGACCGGTTGTGGATCGAGTCGTTCTGGCGCCAGCGCTCGACGGCGCGCTCGGGTGACGTCGCGATGTCCTGGCCGAGCAGGCTCAGCAGGTGAACGCTCTGGGGAAGGTCGCCGATGTCCTCGACGTGAGCGCCCGCATCGCTCACGGGGGCGAGGCTCGTGGCGAAGGCGCGAGCCTCGTCCATGGACAGTTGCTCGATCTGGGACAGTTCGACGGTCCGGCCCTGCCGGACGTAGCCGACCTCCGCGCCCCCCGAGGGGTCGACCGCAACGAAGGTGCGCGCGACGGCGGGAAGGCTCTCGACCCGATCCGCCATCCACACGGGGTAGACGCCCGCATCCGCGGCGCGCTCGGCGAGCTGGAGCATGCGGGCGCGATCGATGGGCGCGTCGTCCGCAATCAGGACGATGACCGCGGGGGTCGGGGCCATGGGTGCCTCCACCGAGTCGGGCTCGCGGCCGACGGCCGCCCCGCGCTCGACGGCGGAAGACTCGCTCTTGGTCGCCCCGCGCCCTCCGGCCTCGGCTTCCGACGCGCCAAGGCGCTGTTCGACGATCTCCTCAATGGTGGCGACGAGGGCCGTGGCGCTCGTCGCGCTGTTCACCAGGTGGTGGGACTCGATCGGGCTCAGGGGGCTCGAGGTGTGGGGCATCCACTTGAGCCACTCGAAGTGCGGCGTGGTCTCGGGCCCGACGATCGCGGCGACGACGAGCTCCGCCGGCGAGTGAAGGCCCATGAGCTGGGCGAGCAAAGCGCGCGTCGTCGACGCCGCGCCCGCGCGATCACCGGCGATGCCGATCGAGCCGGACTCGAACAGGTTCTCGGGAACCGGGACGTCGGAGATCATCGTGTAGCGGTCGACGATCTCGCGAAGGCGGGCGAGGAAGGTGGGGATTCCCGACTCCTCGCCGTTCACGACCACGGTGTTGCGCGACTCAAGCGACCCCAGTCCAAACCGCAGCGTAAGGAACGTCCAGTGCTCGGACCGCCGGGTCCACAGCATCTGACCGAGTTCGGCGGCGCTCGCGGCAACCTCGCTCGTGCTCGGGTGCTCGCCCAACCGGATCGCACGCTCGACCCCGACCTCTCCGGCAAGGGTGGTGTCGAGTTCGGCGAGCTGCTCATCGAACTTCTCCACCGCGCGCTCGAACTTCTTCTTCCGCGTGGCCTTTCCGGAGATGTAGTTGCCGAGCATGAGGAGCGGCGAGAGCGCGACGAACATGATGGACATCGCCGAGTGGGTGATCGAGAACATCACCGCGCCCATGATCATCGGGGCCATCATCGCGAGCCACGGGAAGGGTTGGCTGTCGATCTCCGACGGAACCTCGGGGCCGGGGTACTCCGTGCCACCGTAGCGCTTTTCGACGCGCGGCGAACGCAGGAAGCTGATCGGCCCGGCAGGGCGCCGCGACTCCGCACCAGCACCGCCCGAGACCGCGAGGGTGATCGTCGTATCGCCAAGGACCAGGCTTTCGCCGCCCGCGACGTCGAGGCGGGTGACGGGCTCACCATCGAGCAGGACGCCGTTCGCGGAGTTGAGGTCGATCAGCCTGACGCCATTGGCGGTCACGTCGATGCGCGCGTGGCGCTTCGACACCAGAGGATCGTTGAGGACGATCGCGTTGCCCTGTTCCCGGCCGATGTGGTGGGAGCCGAGCGTCAGGCGAACGGTGGCGGGAGCTCCGGGGCCGTCAATCGCCGAGAGCGTGACGGCGAGCGTCGACGGCGTCGACCCGGGCGCTGGCGCCTCGCCCTCGTTGATGAGTTGCACGACGTCACCGGAACCCACGGCGGCCTCGCCAAACTCGACCTCGGCCGGAAGCCCCGCCGCGGCGGCCCCCCCGCGAAGCACCGCGAGCGTCGGCGTCGTCAGCGTGCGGACCGCTCCCTTCTCGACGTAGGGATCGGCCTCGGCAACCGCCTTGGCGATGACCCCGATCGGCGCCGAGGCGTCGGCGCTCACGACCAGGTCGATCGCGGGTCCGGCGGTCCGCTTGAGGGTGACCTTGACCTTCATCGCGAAGGTACCTCGCTCTCGAGTAGTGTCGTCACTTTCTTGTTCGCATGGGTGGCCTCGCCTCGCGCGCGCCGCCTGATCGACTCGGACCGCCCCGGGCGGACCCGGTACCGGAACTTGCCGATCTCGCGGCGAATCCAGCTCACGGACCTTCGCGCCGCCGTGCGGGCCTCGTCGGACGCACGCCATACCGACTCGAGCCGATCCTCCGTGACCGGTTCCCCGGAAAACACGGCGTGGTCGGCGTCCACCGCGAGTTCGCGGAGACCCGAGAGCACCGGTAGCGGCGAGTCGTACTCAGCCACGCCCGGATGCCAGATCCCCGCCTGCTTCGCGCGGAGTACCGTCGCCTCGCGGAACGCGAGCATCGGGCTCTTCACCTCCGCCACCTGCTGGCGCTCCTCGAGCTTGGCGACCTTCGCGGCGGTCTTGGCGGCCGCCCGCTTGCGGACGTCCTCGATTTCCCCGGCGCGAGCCGAAACCTCGATGCGGAACTGGTCCTCGAAGTCGAGGGCGCGGTCGATGCGCGTTCCGTTCGGCGCGATCGAGTACCCGAGCTCCGCATAGGAGTCCTCGACCTCGTCCCATGCGCCCGCGGCACGCTCGTGGTCAGGCCCCCGCGAGCGCCTCCGCGAACGGCGACGGGCCTTGGCGATCGCCAGCACGACCCACGGCACCACGTAGAACACGACGGGAACCGCGAGTGCGATCAGAACCTTCCAGACCCAGGCTGGAATGAGGGGCGACGCGTCCTCGTCCTCGTCATCCTCGGGTTCCTCGATCTGGACCGGTGTCCCCACCTCCTCCTGGAGGTCCTCGGAGCGCGGAGGTTGGCGGACCTGGGGCTGGGGCTCGGCCCGGGGCTGCGGCTCCTCGTCGCGCGGGACGTCCATCTGGTCCGGGGTCGGGAAGAAGGCGACCCACCCGAAGCCCTCGAAGGGAACCTCCACCCAGGCCGTGACGTCGTCGCCGGTGACCGCGACCGTACCTCCGCCCTCCGCCACCTCGGGAGCAAACCCCATGACCACGCGGGCGGGGTATCCCAGCTCGCGGGCCATCAGCGCGAATGCGGCCGCGTACTGCTCCTGGTCCCCGATGATGACGGACTTCTCGAACATCACGGTGAGCCGGTCCGCCCCATGGCCGGCGAGCGAGGGCGCGGAGTCCGAGCCCGAGCCGTGGCTGAGAAAGCCCTCGTCCTTCAGGGCGTGCTCGATCGCTCGGAGGACAAGGAGGGGGCTCTGCGCGTCGCCCGCGTACTCCTCGGCCTTGCCCGAGACGATGCTGGGCACGCTCGACATGGGAGGCTGGTTCACCTGCGCGACCGCGATCCCGGCGAGCTGATCGTCGGTGGGCACGACGATGGACGACACGGTCAAGGTGTACGACATGCCGGGTTCGAGCCCCGTCGTGACGACTCCGGTGCGCGTCCCCGCGTTGTACCGCAGGGCCGTCGAGTCAAGATCGACGTCGTCCGCGAACTCGATGGCGCTCGGCTGGCCCACGAGCGGAACCCAGATATCCGAATACTCGGCGATGTCGACTCTCACCGTTCGGAGTTCCTCGCTGGACCTCGCCTCCGCCTCGGGGAGGGT
>Ga0307441_1000933_pt1 | contig 10388 bp, 7 predicted proteins | sample SalMarWE160420MG_FD_202149 | JGI IMG/M metagenome (GOLD analysis project Ga0307441, IMG submission 202149) | Salt marsh sediment microbial communities from the Plum Island Ecosystem LTER, Massachusetts, United States - WE1604-20 | ecosystem: Environmental > Aquatic > Marine > Intertidal zone >... | reverse complement strand
CCATTTTTTGCTGTTTTGTCATATTTAGCCCTTTCGTGATAGTCCCTTTTTTCTTGATACATAAATGTGTCCGCCTGGTGAAGCAGATTTTTAAAAAGTGCAGGTGACGTCGCTGTAGCTGCACCGAGAGAAAGATGGAATGGGGTTTGCATTTGATCGGCACTCATTTTCGCGATAGTACCACGCACTCGCTGCAGAGTTGAGTTCGCCGTGGATAGATTGGTATTCGGAAGAATTACAGCAAATTCGTCCCCACCAATGCGCGCTACCACATCCTCATCGCGGTAAACAGCCAATAACACTGATGCAACCAGTTTGAGTAAGCTGTCTCCGGCAGCATGACCATGAAGGTCGTTTGTCTCCTTTAAAAAATCTACATCAGCCATTACCAGGCTGACAGGGTAGGATCTGCCGCGTTCCATCCTCGCCAGCTCTTCCATAAAGAAACTTCGGTTATATAAACCTGTTAAGCTATCGTGAATGGCCAGGTTTCTAAGTTGGTCTTCTGCCCTTTTGAGTTTAGTGATGTCGACAGCAGCCGCACTGCAGACATCCTCGTTCTTGCCCGAAAAATCAACAATGGCTTCCAGCTGGACCCATTTTGGATCGCCCGTGCTTTGCTTAAGGACCAGTTCGACGGTCTCCTTATTTCCGCTGGAAAAAACTTTGTCAAGGAATACATAAAATGAGGTGTGGTACTCAATCGATACATAGGATCCAAATCGCTGATTAATGAGAGTTTTTCGTTCGCTGCCAAGCAGATAAGAGAATGCTAAATTAGAATTGAGTATTGTGCCATCCTGGGTCAAGGTTGCGAAACCCACAGGGGCAAAATCATACAGTTCAATGTATTGACGAAGCGCCAATTCTAGATCTTCTCGGACCTGCATGAGCTCCTCGTTCTGCATTTCCAATTCCACCTGATGCACTTGAAGCTCGTGAAGTAAACGCAAAGCTTCAGTTTCAGCGATCGGCTGCTGGGGCTGGCTTCGTTTCTTTTTACGCAGACGCTCTTCCGCCTGACGGCGAAAATCTTCAGGATCCGAAAGGGGGGTCGTATTCTTCAAGGTTTAATCCTTCCTTAAGTTTTTTTAGACTTCTTTATTAGATCCATTTCGGCCAGTTTAGTTTTAACGTTATGCAAGTCAACTTCGAGTTTCTTTAAATCTGTAATATCCATAAAGGTGATTACCACACCGTCGATGATATTATCGTGTGTCCGGTAGGGAAGAATTCTGGCTGAGAACCAAGCTCCACCATTAGTTGGAATATGCTTTTCGACCATAATCAGCGTTCGCAGCACTTCTCTAGCGTCATCAGCCAATTGGGGGTAAAGCAAGCTTGAGGCGATGTCGGTAATTGGACGGCCTATGTCGCCAGGAATCAAATGAGTAATTTTGCTGGTTTCACTTGTAAAACGACGCACACATAATTGATTATCAAGAAACAGGGTGGCGATGTCCGTGCTGTCAAGCAGATTTTTCATGTCGTTATTGACGATGGTAATATCACTCACTTTTGCTTGCAGTTCCTGGTTAATCGTCTGCAGTTCCTCGTTCATGGACTGCATCTCTTCTTTGGATGTGGTCAGCTCCTCATTGGTTGACTGAAGTTCCTCATTGGTTGACATCAGTTCCTCGTTTGTGGAGATCAGTTCCTCCTGGGTGGTTTGCATCTCCACCCGCATGGCTCTCAGCTCCTCCCGGGCATGCTTGAGTTCGCGTTCCTGATCCATAAAAAGTTCATGGTGAACTGTGTCTGATTGAGTTGAATCAGGCATTATAAATTCTGCAGGTAAGTCCACATCGTTAAAAATGATCATGAACATTCCCCCTAATGATTCGGGGGAAAGGATGGGCTGGATGGTGATATCGACCAGGAACTTCCCGCCATTGTTTTCAACTTCTGCATTTTTGATTTTTATTGGACCTTGTTCCTTCTGGGCTTTATTAAATCCTGCGTTTATTTTGTACCGCATTCCTTCCCGAATCATAGCAAAAATGTTCCAGTTAGCTTTTCCTGCTGCGGGTTCGAGATATTTTCCCGTTCTTCCGTTGACGTAAAGAATATCCCCTTTGTTATTGGTTAAAATTGCTGCAGGAGCATAATTTTGGAGGAGCATTTTCTCTGCCAGCGCCTGAACATTTACCGGTAATTTATCAATATTTTTTCGTGGTTTTTGATAGGAAAAAAAAGCACTGGGGAATTCAACCCTTGCAGGGACCAGCCCAGATTCCAAGCGCTGATATAAGCGGGATTTTCCTGCCAGGGGTTTAAATAAATTTTCTAATCCACCGATTGTTTCAGCGCTGCCTAAAAACAAAAAACCGTTTGGATTCAAGCTGTAGTGAAAAAGGGGCACAAGTTTTTTCTGCAGTTCTTGTTCGAGGTAAATCAGCAAATTGCGGCAGCAAATCAAGTCAAGCTTTGTGAAAGGCGGGTCCATGATCAGGTTTTGAGGAGCGAATATAACCATGTCACGGATGGATTTTTCTACCTGATAGCCGCGCTCGATTTTAGTAAAAAAGGTTTCAAGTCGCTGAGGAAGTATATCCGCACTTATGTTTGCTGGATAAACACCCTCCCGTGCAATTGTTATAGCATTTTGATCCAGGTCAGATGCAAATATCTGCAGCGATATGGCTATGGGAAAATTGTGATTATTTAATTCCTGTAAAGCTTCTTTGAAGAGGATTGCCAGCGAATAAGCTTCCTCGCCAGTGGAACAGGCGGGAACCCAGGCTCTTAACGCCCGGGTAGATTCACTTGACTTTAGCAGTTCTGGTAGAACCTCCGTTTTTAGCTGCTCCCAGGCACTTGGATTGCGGAAAAAACTTGTTACCCCAATTAATAGTTCTCGAAAAAGTAATTCCCCTTCCTGAGGATTCTCCTGCAATAAACGGACATAGCTTTCAATTCTTTCGATCTGGTGGATGCTCATCCGTCGTTCAATACGGCGATTGATGGTTGTTTTTTTGTATAAAGAAAAATCATGTCCGGTCTGGGCGCGCAATAAAATTAATATCTTGTCAATTCCCGATTGGATTTTTCCTTCAATAGGGAGTCCGGGGGCAACAATCAAAGGTGTATGTTGCACATAAGAGAGAATTTTCGCAGGAATATCTTCTACCGGAGCGATTACATCTGCTAATCCGGCATTTATCGCGCTGAGAGGCATGCTGTCGAATTTTGCGGAGGATGGAAGCTGAACAAAGGTCACACCGGCCTGTTCTTTGATCGCTCTGAAACCCAGGGTTCCATCTGATCCCATTCCAGAAAGGATTACACCGATGCTGTTTTCGCCCAGGTCCTGTGCCATTGAGCGAAAGAAAAAATCAATGGGCAGTCGTAAACCGCGTGGTTGAACAGGGTCTATGAGATATAAAAGTCCGTGCAAAATGGACAGGTCTTTATTCGGAGGAATAACGTAAACACTGTCAGGTTTTATTGGCATCCCGTCTTTAACCTGGAATACTTCCATGGTTGTCCTTCGCTGGAGTAATTCCACCATGATACCTTTACGAGTCGGATCAAGATGCTGCACAATCACAAAAGCCAAGCCGCTGCACTCAGGCACATTAGAGAGGAATGATTCGAGTGCCTCAAGTCCTCCCGCGGAAGAACCTATTCCAATGATAGGAAAGGGGATTTTTGAGTTGATGGTATTCATTTCAGTGTTAGAGGGAGTGGCGTTTGAACTAGAAGAAGTTGTATTTTTATTCCGCCGCTGTTTTTTGGGCTCGTTCAAGGGAATGCATCTCCTACTTGTTAGAGAAACCTGAAACAGAGATAAAACATATAAAGGACAGATAAGTTTTATACAATCTTGGGCTTGATTGTTGATAGATTTTCGTGGCTGACCTATGGCGCTGGTCGGTGAATTGATAATATTATAGCACGACCAGGATGGAGTGCCCCAATTAAACTAACATTCCTGCCTTACTAATGTACTCCGGGCAAAGCCATCAACGGACAGTTTTTTGTTTATCAAAACTTTGATTAAGAACTGCCGATCAAGAATACAAAATTCAACCTTTCTTCCTCAGCTGCACCATGATTTACCCTTATGATTTATGACGGGTGAGTTGTATGGCGCATACTCTTTTATGGCTTATGTGTTGATGACCAATAGTATATCGGCCATGTATATTTGGTTGTATAATGCCAGTTGTAATAACTAATCTTTGTGATGTTTTTTCATTTGCTGAACATAATGGTTAAACCATTGGTTCCTTTTTTTCATGGAATTATAAGAAAACAAGAGAGTGCATACTGGATTAATACCGCTGGAAATGTGATTTTTAGGATTATCTTTGCTGTCGCTCTTATCAAAGAATCAAAGATATCACACACAAAGAAACCCCAAGTTTAATTATATAATACTAACTACCAGCCCAATGGTATCCTCATTTTTTCATAATCCCTTGACCAATAGACAGCAAACTGATCCTTGCTCCACCCAACTTCTTTGAAGTAACAGCGCAATTACGATCAAATAATCTTGGGCAGATGAGCTCTACCATTAGGTTGCTCGCTCCATAGAGCCACTTCGTATCGCTCGGCCAAAGCTTGATGAATGGTCAATTGAATATGAAAAACTCTCCTACGCCTAATGTCTCTTCAGAGACTCACCATCAGCCGGGTACTTTTGCAGTCGTATGGCATAGTCTGACCGAATCGGCAACGACACTCTCTGAACCACAGCGCCGCCGGTCGTATGTGTTGACTATAATAATTCTGACTCTGCTCTTCAGTGCGGTGCTATTCTTGGGATCCTTATTATCCATCAACATCGATATTGATCTGCGCGGCGTTTATACCATTCTAATTGGGATTTTGTTATTCATCTTTGCCATTGCCTTCGGCCTGAACCGCGCAGGGCATTACACAGCCGCAGCAGGATTGATCATTACCTGTATGATCTTGGCCCCCTGGACCTCAATCCTGCTGAATTTTGCAGCCCTGGGTAGTGATATTTTTCGACTGCTATACATCACAGCTTCTGTGGTCCTATGCAGCTTCTTGCTCTCAACACGTGTGACAATCATTCTGGCTGCGACGCAGCTTGCAGCTCTATGGCTGTTGTCGCTTTACAGCCCGGTTCTGTCAGGAACTCAATGGTCAAGTTTGCTGGGATTTTTCGGGTTTATATCAATTCTATGCATCATCTCCAACTTCATTAATCGCAGAGACCTTGACCAGATTGATCGCCAGACCAACCAACTCATCGAAAGCGAAACACTGCTGCGCGAATTGTCCATCCGTGATCCGCTGACCGGGCTGTTCAACCGGCGGTACCTAGAAGAGACATTGGATCGCGAATTGAGTCGAGTTGCACGCAATAAACTTCCGCTCGGTATCATCATGCTGGACATCGATCACTTCAAGCAATTTAATGATACCCACGGTCATGAAGCCGGCGATGTGTTATTGCGGCAAGTTGGAGAGACTTTGAAGGAAAGCATCCGCGCGTCGGACATTGCCTGCCGCTACGGTGGAGAGGAATTCACCCTCATTCTGCCTGAAGCCTCGCAGGAAATCACTCACCAACGCGCTGAGCAAGTCCACGAAGATGTCAAGCACTTGCAAATAAACTATGATGACAAGATCCTCGATGGTGTGACTATGTCTCTAGGTGTGGCTGCTTTCCCCATTAATGGTTCAACCCCAACAGCCATCTTGAGAGCTGCCGATGACGCTCTGTATTTAGCCAAACGGGAAGGCCGTGACCGTGTAATAGTAGCGAAAAAATCCTCAAACCACAACTTACCCTGAGCGAAGAAAGGGGATGGGAAAATAAACTGAATTTATCCTTTCCATGGAAGTAAATTTACCAAGAACAATCTATCAAAAGCACAAAATCCCTCATATCCACACTAATTGCATCACGCTTGCACGATAACTGTACCATCACATTCCGAATCTACTAATTTGACGGCTTGATTTCCTCCAAGCTTTACTCATAAGAGACAGGATCAATTTCCCTACACCACCGCCGTGAAGTAGCAAAACAAAAATTCCTTGGGGATAATCTTAAGGTCTCCCAAAATCCGCTGTGTAATAGGCATCCAAATCACCCGATGTGCTGTCACTCACACATCGGAACCCCACCCCGATGTGAACAGCATTCTCGCTGAGCATATTATTCCTGTGCCCGGTGCTGTTCATCCACATATTCACTACCGACTGAGCCGAGAAACTGCAGTTCGAGCTAGCGGCAATATTCTCGGCGGCCCAACTATAGCTATATCCAGCTGTTAAAATTCGACTGCCGAGAGTAGATCCATCAGATCCTGTATGACTGAAAAAGTCATTACACGCCATGTCCTCGCTATGCCGACGGGCAGCCAGGCTCAAGCTTGAATTTTGGGTCATGGCAGAAAGGCCCCGATCCATTCGCTCCTGGTTAATTAAATCGATGACCTGATTTTCATAAGTTGCATTCCCAGAGAAAGAGCAACCAACCGGTATTGATGTAGCTGAGGGGACAGATGTATTTGTTGGCGCAGGTGTCGATGTTTGAACTGATGTCGACGAAGGGATAGTCGTAGCAGCAGGTTCCCCTGTCAACGAAGGGAGCAATGTCACGGCAGGAACTGAAGTCGCAGCAGTTGGTTTAGGCGTGTAAGTATTCAGGGATTTACTCAAGGTGGCAGTTGGCGTGATCGGTGTCGCGGTGGCGGAAATCCAAACGGGACTCCCGCTCAGCGTTGGTGTGATTGAGAACGTGGCTAAAATTTGCTCTGTGCCAGCCACTTCACTGGTTTCATCTGGAAAAGTTGCTTCGGAGGTCGCGGTCCGGGTAGGGTTTATGACGTCAGTCCCCCCATTTGGTATCATTGGAGTGTTTACGCTCGTGAATGTTGCTTTGGGAAGAAAAGGTGTCAGCGTTGCGATTCCAGAATACTCCCTCTTAACCATCTTCATCTCTGAACTGCAGGCAGCCGCCGACCAGGTGATGATCAGCAGAGAAAGGAGTAAAAGGAAAGAACGCTTTGGCATAAGAGGTGTAATTATAAGGTTAGCGTTACTTTATTGCCCCAAAGAGAAAATATCAAGCCTGAATTATTGAGGAAGGATCTTGAAAAGATTGGATTTTTCCTCATTATATCCTTTAGGAATTGACTTTCTCTATAACTAAAGAATCTGTAAATTAGAGCGGTCAACATCTTATTGATCTTCAATTCACAAAATCTGCAGATCTCGTACAAATAGAACAAACCTCCACCAATTATTGGTGGAGGTTTGTAATTGTCCTGCTATTTTTTTATTGATTTATTTTGCGTCGCAAAATCCACGGCCCGCTAATGTAAATTTCTAATCGCATCTGCTGTAAGTGCTGCTGTGGTGACTGCCAGGATTCCTGCTTTTGCGGCGCTATCAAATTGAATGGAAAAGCTTCTGTGAGCTGGGAGAAGTTCATGGGATAGGCTATGCACATTCTGGATCTGGGAAAACTTTGGGTTAGATTCATTTTTTATCTTACCAATCTGGAAGCCTTATCCGAAGAAATGGTCTAAAAGACCATCTGTTAGGTGATCATTTCTCTGCCTGCCTCAATTTCCAAAACTGCTATCTGCCAGAGGACAGTCACCTCGATTTCATTGAGTACAAAAATCCAACCTTCAGCGATTGTTTATAGGCAGGGTTTTGATGCCTAGAATGTCAATTTTTATACTTGACGACTTAACCAGACAGGAGTAATATATTCGTCATTATGAATATGTTGACCGAGAAAGCACAGACTCAAGTTGCAGAATATCTAAAACTCCTGGGGGCTCCATTCCGCATCCAGATCCTGTTCAGTATAGGATACGGAGAGGCCTGCGTTTGCCACCTTGAAGCTGTATTGAATAAACGCCAAGCCTACATCTCTCAGCATTTGATGGTGATGCGGGATGCTGGGATCCTCGACACCAGACGGGAAGGTAAATATGTTTATTATCGTGTTGCTGATAGGAACCTCTTTGACCTTATCAAGTTAGCGGCAAGCATCTTAAATATCTCATTAGACAATTTGCCAGAATTATCAACATCATTAAAACAAAAGAACTGTGATTGTCCCCATTGCCACACAGACATTAACTAAGATCAGGAAATAAGGAGACAGCAATGTTACAAATCAAAATATTAGGTACTGGCTGCCCCAATTGCAAAAAACTTGAACAGGAAACAAAAAAAGCTGTTACAAGCTTGGCGATCGAAGCTGAGTTCGAAAAAGTCACTGATTACCAGAAGATCATGGAATATGACGTTCTCAGTACTCCTGGTCTTGTTATTAATGAAAAAGTTGTATCAAGCGGTAAAATCCCATCCCAGGGAGAAATTACTTCTTTCTTAACAAGCGCATTGGAAAACAGCTAGATCGTTCCGACTGTTTTTTTACCTGCCCTGGCAGGTATTTTTGCGGACTAATACATTCAAGAATTCGAATACAACCAGGAAAAATCATTATGGCTGCAATATTGGAATATGTTTCTCATCTGTTTTTCAGCGGCGTTGGTAATCTTGCGGCTTATCTGGCCGCTCACGTGCTGTTATGTTTGTTACCAGCTTTTTATATCGCCGGGGCCATGACTGCCTTGATTCCCAAGGAAACCGTGACCCGCTACCTGGGCCGCAATACACCCAAATATATCTCCTATCCAGCCGCTGCTGCGGCCGGATTTCTGCTGGCGGTCTGCTCCTGCACGGTGATCCCGCTCTTTGCCGGTATCCATAAAAAAGGAGCCGGATTAGGACCAGCAATTACATTTCTTTTTGTCGCTCCGGCTGTGAACATTCTCGCCTTGTCCTACACTGGCGCTGTGATCGGCATGGATCTGGCGATTGCCAGGTTGGTATTATCGATCGCATTTGGCATCGGCATAGGCATTATCATGGCTTTGATCTTCCGCAAGGAAGATGCCGAACATGATAAAAAAACCGATTTGATGTTCGCGGGACAGGCCACAATGAGAAAGGTAGCTGTTATATTCCTGCTCATTTTGGTAGCTCTACTGGTAGTGGGCACCTTCCAGATCGAGGTACTGAAAACTGCCTATTTTGAAATAAATTTGGCTCTTCCAGGCGTAAATCAGTTCCAGGAGAATTTATTCCGATTAATTCCCTTTGATCCATCAAGAGGTGAGGAAGGAGTGACAGCCCAGGGCGCTGTGTTAATTGGCCTTTTAATCTTAATCGGACTAACTGCCTGGAGGGGTATAGAAAAGATCCATGATGGCTTTAATACCTGGACCTGGATCTCAACCGCCCTGGTTGGTCTGACTCTGATCTTTGCCGCCCTGTCTGTCAATCCTTATCCCGGGGGTGTAGCGCTAGCATTTACGGGGAAATTTTTTGGAGTTCTGTTATCTGTCATTCTCCTGGGCTGGATGATCCCTACCCAGCTGACCGAGAATGAAACGCGTGATTTCTTATGGGAAACCTGGCGTTTTATTAAACAGATCTTCCCTTTGCTGATCGTCGGCGTCTTTGCAGTCGGAGTGATCCGGGTGCTGATCAAGCCGGAGTGGATCCAGGCCGTCGCTGGCCAAAATACAATTCTTGGAAATTTTGCGGGGGTCATATTTGGCGTATTTATGTACTTCCCCACCCTGGTTGAAGTCCCCATCGCCCAGATGTTCCTCAGCCTGGGTATGCACCGCGGTCCGCTGCTGGCGTACCTGATCTCTGATCCGGAGCTCAGCCTGCAGAGCATCTTGATCACAGCTTCCATCATTGGAAAACTAAAAGCCTGGGTTTACGTTGCCTGGGTTTCGTTATTCAGCACAGTTGCAGGACTGCTTTACGGCGCCTGGGTGAACGGCACCAGCCTGGGCCTGGTTACGCTCTATCTGGCTATTTTCCTGGGGTTACTGGCGCTGCTGGTTTGGCTGATAGAGCGTAATAATGATAAAACATCCCCCGTTGAGGCTTAATCAGCTTATTTGAGCTAAGTCGGAAAGGGTTTAGCTATGATAAATAAACACAGAAAAAAAGTTCCCGGATATCTAGAAAAATATTATGTCAATAACCAAGGCTGAGCAAGGAGTAAATATGAACGGAAAAACTGATAGAAAACTGTCATTTTTGGACCGTTTCCTGACGCTGTGGATCTTCCTTGCCATGGCTGTTGGCGTTGGGATTGGTTTTCTTTTTCCTAAGGGTGTAGAAACTTTCAACGCCGTAGTCTCTATCGGAACCACCAATCTTCCTATCGCGATTGGCTTGATTTTGATGATGTATCCTCCCCTTGCGAAAGTGCAATATGACGAGCTGGGTGATGTATTCCGGAATTGGAAAGTGTTGAGTTTATCCCTGATTCAAAATTGGATCATTGGACCAATCTTGATGTTCGTTTTGGCAATTATTTTCCTTCGGGGATATCCTGAATACATGACCGGTCT
>Ga0307441_1000932_pt1 | contig 10389 bp, 8 predicted proteins | sample SalMarWE160420MG_FD_202149 | JGI IMG/M metagenome (GOLD analysis project Ga0307441, IMG submission 202149) | Salt marsh sediment microbial communities from the Plum Island Ecosystem LTER, Massachusetts, United States - WE1604-20 | ecosystem: Environmental > Aquatic > Marine > Intertidal zone >... | reverse complement strand
TCGACCGGGCGCTGTGCGAGATCGCCGCCGAGCACGGCAACCTCGACCGCGACGCGGCGCAGGCCCACGTCCGGTCGCTGAGCACCGACAAGCGCTACCACCGCGACGTCTACTGATCCCCGCGACCCGTAATGCGACGGAAACGTCGCACACCCACCGCTGAAACATCTCCGTCGCACCATTTCACTCATCGGCTTGAGCCTCGAGGAGGAAGCGTGGCGCGGGAGTGCGACGGGCCCGTCAAGTACGCGGCGAAGAGCAGGTGTCCCCGGCAGTGTCCACTGCGCGGCGGGGCCGCCCCAGAGCATGACCATGCGTCGGCGCGTGACCTGGTCGACTGGGCGGGGCTGCGCGTGAACCTGGACCTGGTTTTTTCCCCCAACCAGCGCGACAGGGTCTACGTGCAACACCTGCTGCGCAAGCGGGAGAACTCGTTGTCGCGATGGCTGCACGACCGCGCACAGCTGTGCGCGTGCGAAACCTCCGCCGAAGACGGAAACCAGGACCCGGGCGCGGACTGAGGGCTGCTGAAGAGCGCCGCGAGTTCCGGGGCGGCGCCGTCGGCTTCGGTTGGGGCGCACCCACCAAGGCGCGGCCGGTGTCAGCGCCCAGCGTGCACTGAGGGCGAAGATCCGGCCAGAATTTCGCCGTCAGCGCACGTTCGGCGCGAGGCATCCGGCGCGGCCCACCCGGCGAGCGCGGCGCCGCCGGAATGATTCGCGGGGAATCGATCGACGGTTCACCCGGTTGAGACCCGTATGCACGGCGACGGCTTCCAGGCGAGGTGACCGCTCCGATGAGCCGGGCCGCCGTAGTGCGCCGATGTCCTATAGTGGGGCTATGCAACAGGCCAGACAGCCGCGCTTCGTCCTTACGCGCCGCCCCGCCGTGGACTGTTGTTGTCGTTGTTGTTGATTTCCTGACGCCTTCCGACGCTCAACTGTTCTCTGCGTTTGGCGCCAGACGCGGGCGGTACCACGAGTACGCCGGGGCGGCACCACGACGCGCGTCGATCACCAGGAAGACCGACCACCTATGAACGTATTTCACCAAGGCTCGCGCACCCCGTACCTGGCAGGCCGACGTGTCCAACACATCGTCGAGGAAGACACATGAGCATCGCCGAGGACATCACCCAATTGGTCGGTGGCACGCCGCTGGTCCGGCTGCGCCGGGTGACCGAGGACGTTGTCGCCGACGTCGTCGCCAAGCTGGAATTCTTCAATCCGGCCAACAGCATCAAGGACCGCATCGGGGTCGCCATGATCGACGCGGCCGAGCAGGCGGGCCTGATCAAGCCCGACACGATCATCCTCGAGCCGACGAGCGGCAACACCGGCATCGCGCTGGCGATGGTGTGCGCGGCGCGGGGCTACCGCTGCATGCTGACGATGCCCGACACGATGAGCAACGAGCGCCGGATGCTGCTGCGCGCCTATGGCGCCGAGCTCGTCCTGACGCCCGGCGCTGACGGCATGGCGGGTGCCATCGCCAAGGCCGAGGAACTCGCCAAGACCGACCAGCGGTATTTCGTGCCGCAACAGTTCGAGAACCCGGCCAACCCGGCGATCCACCACGCCACCACCGCGGAGGAGGTGTGGCGCGACACCGAGGGCAAGGTCGACATCTTCGTGTCCGGCGTGGGCACCGGCGGCACCATCACCGGCGTGGCCCAGGTCCTCAAGGAACGCAAGCCCTCGACCCGCGTCGTCGCGGTGGAGCCGGCCGCGTCGCCGGTGCTGTCCGGCGGGGAGAAGGGCCCCCACCCCATCCAGGGCATCGGCGCCGGGTTCGTCCCGCCGGTGCTGGACATGGACCTGGTCGACGAGGTCGTCACCGTGGACAACGAAGACTCGTTCACCATGGCGCGGCGGTTGGCGCGGGAGGAGGGACTGCTCGTCGGCATCTCCTCGGGTGCGGCCGTGGTGGCCGCCCTGGAGGTGGCCCGCCGGCCCGAGAACGCCGGCAAGCTCGTCGTGGTCGTGCTCCCCAGCTACGGGGAGCGGTACCTGAGCACCCCTTTGTTCGCGGACCTGGCCGACTAGCCATGTTCGACGCCATCCGCCAAGACATCCGCGCCGCCAGGCAGGGCGATCCGGCCGCCCCGACCACGCTGGAGGTGGTCTTCGCCTATCCCGGCGTGCACGCCATCTGGGGTCACCGGGTCAGCCACTGGCTGTGGAACCGCGGCGCGCGGGTGACCGCCCGCACGCTGGCCGAGTTCACCCGCATCGTGACCGGGGTCGACATCCATCCCGGCGCCCTCCTGGGCTCCGGCCTGTTCATCGACCACGCGACCGGCGTGGTCATCGGAGAGACGGCCGAGGTCGGCGACGACGTCACCATGTACCACGGCGTGACCCTCGGCGGCAGCGGCTCCGACACCGGCAAGCGCCATCCGACCGTCGGGGACCGCGTGACGATCGGCGCCGGCGCCAAAATCCTCGGCGCGATCAAAATCGGTGACGACGCCCGCATCGGCGCCAACGCCGTGGTGGTCAAGCCGGTCCCGTCCAGCGCCGTCGTCGTCGGGGTTCCCGGGCAGGTCATCAGCCGCCCGGGCCGGGGCAGCCCGGACGACTCGATGATGCCCGACCTGGTGGGCGTCAGCTTGCAGTCCCTGCTCACCCGCGTGGCCAAGCTCGAGGACTCGACCGACGGCCGGCACAACGGGCAGCCGGGCGAACGAGTCATCCGGCCGCCCGAAGCCGGGGTGTGGCACGGCGAGGACTTCTCCATCTGATCGCTGGCTGACGCTAGCGTGGCTGTCATGAGCGATCCCCACGCGCCGCGGGTTCCGGCCGCGTTGTCCGTGCCGAGCCTGAACCGAGGGGTCGGCTTCACCCACGAGCAGCGGCGCCGGCTCGGGCTGACCGGCCGGCTCCCGTCGGCGGTGCTCACCCTCGACCAACAGGCCGACCGCGTATGGCACCAATTACAGAGCGCAGCAACGGATTTGGGGCGCAACCTGCTGCTGGAGCAGCTGCACTACCGGCACGAGGTGCTCTACTTCAAGGTGCTGGAGGACCACCTGCCCGAACTGTTGCCGGTGGTCTACACCCCCACCGTCGGCGAGGCGATCCAGCGCTTCTCCGACGAGTACCGCGGGCAGCGGGGACTGTTCCTGAGCATCGACGAGCCGGACGAGATCGAAGCCGCCTTCGACACGTTCGGGTTGGGGCCCGACGACGTCGACCTGATCGTGTGCACCGACGCCGAGGCGATCCTGGGCATCGGCGACTGGGGTGTGGGCGGCATCCAGATCTCGGTGGGCAAGCTGGCGCTGTACACCGCCGGCGGCGGCATCGATCCGCGCCGCTGCATCGCGGTGTCCCTCGACGTCGGCACCGACAACGAGCAGCTGCTGGCCGACCCGTTCTACCTGGGCAACCGCCATCCCCGGCTCCGCGGCGACGAATACGACGACTTCGTCCGGCGCTACGTCGAGACCGCACACCGGCTGTTTCCGAACGCCGTCCTGCATTTCGAGGATTTCGGGCCGCTGAACGCGCGCCGGATCCTGCAGACCTACGGCCAGAAATACTGCGTGTTCAACGACGACATCCAGGGCACCGGGGCAGTGGTCGTGGCCGCCGTGTACGGGGGATGCCACGTCACCGGCGCCCGGATGCGCGACCAGACGGCGATCGTCTTCGGCGCCGGGACCGCCGGGATCGGGGTGGCCGACCAGATCCGCGACGCGATGGTCGCCGACGGCGCCACGGTCGAGCAGGCCATCGCGCAGATCTGGCCGATCGACAAGCAGGGCCTGCTCTTCGACGACATGGACGACCTGCGCGACTTCCAGCGGCCCTACGCCAAGAACCGTCACGAGCTGGGCGTGGCCGCCGGCGACCGGGTGGGCCTGGTCGACGCGATCAAGCTCGCCTCACCCACCCTGCTGCTGGGCTGCTCGACGGTGCACCGGGCATTCACCCGCGAGGTGGTCGAGGCGATGACGGCCTCGTGCGAACACCCGATGATCTTTCCGCTGTCCAACCCCACCTCGTGCATGGAGGCCATGCCGGGCGACGTGCTCGAGTGGTCGCACGGCAAGGCGCTGCTGGCCACCGGCACCCCGGTCTCCCCCGTCGAGTACGAGGGCACCACCCACACCATCGCGCAGGCCAACAACGCGCTGGTGTTCCCCGGGATCGGGCTGGGCATCATCGTCGCCGGCGCCCGGCTGCTCACCGCGAAAATGCTGCGGGCGGCGGCGGAAGCCGTTGTGCACCAAGCAAGTCCGGCAGAGCCCGGGGATCCGCTATTGCCCGATATGCGAAACCTGCGCGCCATCTCGACGGCCGTCGCCGAGGCCGTGTACCACGCGGCCGTCGGCGACGGGGTGGCCCGCAAGACCCATCAGAACGTCCGGCAGGCCGTCCTCGACACCATCTGGACACCGGCCTACGACTAGGGCGGGCCCGGGCGGACGCAGAGGCCACCTCAGCTCCCCCGGGTGGACTCGAACCACCAACCCTTCGGTTAACAGCCGAATGCTCTGCCAATTGAGCTACAGGGGATTACCGCGGGACGACTCTAGCGTACTGGCCTGGCCGGGCCCAACTAGAGCCCAACTAGAGGGAGGCAGATCGGGCGCGCACGCACCCGGCCGGGTGAGGCAGGATGGGGAGGTCCGAATCGTCATCGGGAGGAAAGCTTTGATCCGGTATGTCGTCGCGCTCGGCCTGGGTTACGTGCTGGGCACGAAAGCCGGGCGCCGTCGCTACGAACAGATCACCGGCACGTATCACGCGCTGACCAGCCATCCCATGGTGCAGTCGATGATCGAAGGCGGACGCCGCAAGGTCGCCAACCACATCTCGCCCGACACCGGGTTCGTGACCCTGGCCGAGATCGACGGCCAAACCGAGGTCGTGGAGCGCACCGTGGAGCGCCCCGTGGAGCGCCCAGCCGACGAGGCCGTCACACCGTCTGATCGTCGCCGCTAGCCTGCTCCAGCAGGCTGCGCCGGTATGCCTCCATGGCGACCAGGTCGCCGAACAGGGCGTGGTACTCGTCGCCCTGCTCGATGGGTGACATGCGCTGCAGCTTGGATTTCACCTCGGCGATCTGCCGGCCCATCCACACCTCTTGCAGGCGGGCCAGCACCCCGGCGATGTAGCGCGGCAGGTGCTCCTCGTCGACCGCGATGGCCTCCACCCCCAGCTCGCTGATCAGGCCCGCGGTCAGGGCCGAGGTGGTCCGCTGGCGCACCGTGTCGAGCCACTCCGCCCCGGTGACCCCGGTCGAGGTGCCGCCGGCAGTCTCGATGGCCGCGCGCACGGCCGCGTAGCCCGGATGGGTGAAGCTCTCGACGGTCAGGGTGTCGAAGACCGGGCCGGCCAGCGCGGGGTACTGCAGCGCCGACTTGAGGGCCTCGCGCTGGGGCCACAGGGTGGGATCGCGCGGGTCGGGGCGGGCGGCTCCCATTTCCCGGGGCTCGGCCGGGGCCGCGCCGCCCGGATGCTGCTCGCCCCGCCGGGCGCCGCGGGCGGGGGCCTTGGGTTTCTTGGCCTGGCTGCGCACCCGGTCGATGACCTGCGCGACGTCGTCCCAGCCGACCCAGCCGGAGAGCTGGCGGGCGTACTCGTCGCGCAGCGTCGGATCCTTGATCTGGCCCACCATGGGCACGCAGCGGCGCAGCGCGGCGACCCGTCCCTCGGCGGTGTCGAGGTCCATCTCGGCGATCGCGGTGCGGATCGCGAACTCGAACAGCGGGGTGCGCCGCGCCACCAGGTCGCGCAGCGCGCCGTCGCCGGACTTCAACCGCAGGTCGCAGGGGTCCATGCCGTTGGGAGCCACCGCGACGAAGGACTGCCCGGCCAGGTTCTGCTCGCCGTCGAGGGCCTTGAGGGCCGCGGCGCGCCCGGCCGCGTCCCCGTCGAACACGTAGATCAGCTCGCCCCGGAAGAAGCTGTCGTCCATCATCAGCCGGCGCAGCATCCCCAGGTGCTCGTCGCCGAACGCGGTGCCGCACGACGCCACGGCCGTGGTGACCCCGGCCAGGTGCATCGCCATGACGTCGGTGTAGCCCTCGACGACGACGGCCTGGTGGCCCTTGGCGATGTCCCGCTTGGCCAGGTCGATGCCGAACATCACCGACGACTTCTTGTACAGCAGGGTCTCGGGCGTGTTGATGTACTTGGCTTCCATCGGGTCGTCGTCGAAGATCCGCCGGGCGCCGAACCCGATCACCTCGCTCGCCGAGGAGCGGATGGGCCACAGCAGCCGCCGGTGGAAGCGGTCGATGGGACCGCGCCGGCCCTGCTTCGACAGGCCGGCGGCCTCCAGCTCCTTGAAATCGAACCCCTTGCGCTGCAGATGCTTTGTCAGCGAATCCCAGCCCGACGGCGCGAATCCGCAGCCGAAGCGGTGCGCCGCCTCGGCGTCGAAATTGCGCTCGGTCAGGTACTGGCGGGCCGGGGCCGCCTCGGCGGACTCCAACGCGGCCGCGTAGAACTCCGCGGCGGCCGCGTTGGCCGCCACCAGCCTGCTGCGGGTGCCCCGGTCGCGCTGCACGCTGGTGGCCGGGCCCGTGTAGCTGATCGGGTAGCCGACCCGGTCGGCGAGCTGTTCGACGGCCTCCACGAAGCTGACGTGTTCGATCTTCTGGACGAACGCGTACACGTCGCCGCCCTCGCCACAGCCGAAGCAGTGGAAGTGGCCGTGGTTGGGCCGCACATGGAACGACGGGGACTTCTCGTTGTGGAACGGGCACAGGCCTTTCAGCGAATCGGCGCCCGCGTTGCGCAGCTGGACGTAGTCGCCGACGACCTCCTCGATGCGGACCCGCTCGCGGATCGCGGCGATATCGCGGTCGGGAATCCGGGCCCGGCCCTTGGGGCGGCCCGTATTCGTCGAACCCGCCGGAGAAGACATCTGGCTAGTTTACGGCCGAGTTCCCGACGCCGGGCTCGCCCGCTACGAACCCACCTGGTGGGCGTCGATGCGCTCCAGCCGTCCCTCGGTGAAGGACGCGATCTGGTCGATGACGACCCGGAACCGGGCGCGGTCGTCGGCGGCGGCGGTGAACGCCGCGGCAAAGATCGGGTCGAGCGTGCGCGGCGCTCCGGAATGCAGCCAGTGCGCGACCCGCTGGACGCGCTCGCGCTGCCGGGCCTGGGTGTCCAGGTGCCGCGGGTCGGACATGATGAACTGCAGCGCCAGGATCTTCAGCAGGGCGACCTCGGCGCGCACCAGGTCGGGCACCTGCAGGTCGGCCCGGTAGCGCACCAGCGGTCCGGGTCCGGCGGCCGCGCGCGTGGTCGCGATCGCGGCCGAGGCGAACCGGCCCACCAGCTCGCTGGTCAACCGCTTGAGCGCGACCGACGCCGCCAGCGTGGCGTCGTACTTGCCGACCGCGGCGACCACCGGCAGACCCGACAGCCGGCCGGCGGCCGCCAGGAAATCGTCGGCGCGCACCCGGGGAAACTCGCTCTCCCCCAGCCTGGCCAGCGTGGCCGCCTCCTCCTCGTCGGCCAGCACGCGCAGGTCGATGCGCTGCGAGACGACGCCGTCCTCGACGTCGTGCACGGAATAGGCGATGTCGTCGGCCCAGTCCATGACCTGGGCTTCCAGGCATACCCGCTCCCCCGGTGCGCCCGCGCGCACCCACGCGGCCAGCTCGCGGTCCTCCTCGTAGAAGCCGAACTTGCGGTCCCCCTCGCGGCGTGTCCACGGGTATTTGGTGACCGCGTCCAAAGACGCCCGGGTCAGGTTCAGTCCCGCGCTCTCGCCTTGCGCATCAAGCACTTTGGGTTCGAGCCTGGTCAGGATCCGGAAATTCTGCGCGTTGCCCTCGAAGCCGCCGTAGGCGGCGGCGAGCTCGTTGAGCGCGCGCTCGCCGTTGTGTCCATACGGCGGGTGCCCGATGTCGTGGGCCAGGCCAGCCAGCTCGACCAGGTCGAGGTCGCAGTCCAGCCCGACCGCCATGCCCCGCCCGATCTGGGCCACTTCCAGCGAGTGCGTCAGCCGGGTCCGCGGGGTGTCGCCCTCGCGGGGCCCGACGACCTGCGTCTTGTCGGCCAGCCGCCGCAGCGCCGCGCTGTGCAGGACGCGGGCCCGGTCCCGGGCGAAGTCGGTGCGGTGCTGCCCCTCCGTGCCCGGCAGACCCGCAGTCTTCGCGGCTTCGGGTACCCGCCGCTGACGGTCGAAGTCGCCGTAGGGGTCGTGCTGATTCGTGCTCACCGAGGCACAGTCTGCCAGGGAACGCCCGACAGGTCCGCTCTGTGCCCAGGGGTTTTGGCCGCGCCGCGCTCGGCGTGTCCTCGGGCGCGCAGCCCGGCGGCGCCGCCGGGCTAGATTAACGTCATGCGCACCGCTCGCCTGCTCGGCGTGATGCTGACGGTCCTCGCCGCCGGGTTGCTGCTGGCGCCACCGGCCGCCGCGCAACCGCCGTTTCGGCTGGCGGACTACGTCACCGACGACGCCCGCGCGCTGTCGGATTCCGGCCGCGCCGCGGTGACGTCGGCCGTCGACAAGCTCTACGCCGACCGCCACGTCCGGTTGTGGGTGGTCTACGTCGACGACTTCTCCGATTTCAGGCCGACGGACTGGGCGCAGCGCACCTACCGCCTCAGCGACCTCGGCGCCGACGACGCCCTGCTGGCCGTCGCCACCACCGGGCGCGCCTATGCCTTCCTGGTGCCCACCACTATCAACACCGTCAGCTCCGGCCAGGTCGACGAGCTGCGGCGCGGCAAGATCGAACCCGCGCTGCACAGCGGCGACTGGAGCGGCGCCGCGGTCGCGGCGGCCGACGGGCTCAACACGACGTCCACGACGACATCCACGAGCCCGGTGAGCCTGCTGGTGGCACTGGGCGTCATCGCCGTCGCCGTGCTGGCCCTGGTGGTCGTCATGCGGTTGCGGCGGCAGCGGCGCCGCGCCGCCGAATTGGCCGCGGCGCGGCGGGTCGACCCCACCGACGCGAACGCGCTAGCCGCGGTGCCGCTCGAGGCGCTCGACGAACTGTCCCGCTCGATCGTGGTGGCGGTCGACAACGCGCTGCGCACCAGCGCCAACGAACTCACCCTGGCGATCGACGAGTTCGGACAAGACCGGACAAAGCCGTTCACCGAGGCCGTCGCCAGCGCCAAAGCGGCGCTGTCCCAGGCGTTCACCGTGCGCCAGCAGCTTGACGACGCCACTCCGGAGACGCCGCAGCAACGCCGCGACCTGCTCACCCGCGTCATCGTGTCGGCGGCGCGCGCCGACCGGGAACTGGAATCGCAGACCGAGAGGTTCGAGAAGCTGCGCGACCTGGTGATCAACGCGCCCTCGCGGCTGGACGGGCTGACCGAGCGGTACGTCGAACTCAGCGCCCGCATCGCCCCGGCCGAACAGCGGCTGGCCGAGCTGCAGCGCGAATTCGACGCCGCGGCGCTGAGTTCGGTGTCCGACAACGTCGCGACGGCCAAGGAGCGGCTGGCGTTCGCCGACCGCAACATCGGCGCCGCCCGCGACCGGGCCGGCCGGGCCGTCAGCGGGGGCCAGGGCGCCCTGGTGGATGCGGTCCGCGCCGCCGAATCGGCGCTCGGGCAGGCCCGCGCACTGCTCGATGCGGTCGACAGCGCGGACACCGACATCCGGCACGCCATCGACGGGCTGCCGTCGGCCATGTCCGACCTCCAGGCGAGCATCGAACGCGCCGACACGCAGCTGCAGACGGCGCATGGCGGCAGGGCCGCGCACGCCGGCGACCTGGCCGCGGCCCGCGACGCGGCGGTAAAGGCGCTCGACCACGCGCGCGGCACCGGCTCCGCAGACCCACTGAGCGCCTTCGCCGGGCTGTCCCAGGCCGACGCCGACCTCGACCGACTGCTGGACACGGTGGCCGAGGAGCGGGCCCACCTCGAACGGCTCAACCGCGCCCTCGAGCAGGCGTTGTTCACCGCCGAGTCGCGGGTGCGCGCGGTCTCCGAATACATCGACACGCGCCGGGGCAGCATCGGGCCCGAGGCGCGGACCCGGCTCGCCGAGGCCAGTCGGCACCTCGAGGGCGCACACCAGAAGCGGTCGGCCGATCTGACCGAGGCGATCGCCCACGCCAACGCGGCGTCGACGCTGGCCGCCACCGCGCAGGCGCTGGCCAACGCCGACGTGCAATCGACGCAGCGGGCCTACACCCGCCGCGGGGGCAGCGACATGGGCGCGATGATGGGCGGCATCATCATCGGCGACCTGCTCGCCGGCGGCATGCGGGGCGGCTTCGGCGGCGGGTTCGGCGGCTGGAGCCCCACGTCGTTCGGCGGCTCGTCGGGTCCAGGCGGCTCGTCCGGCGGCGGCTTCATGGGCGGCGGCGGCCGGTTTTGACCCCGATTCTGACCCAGACAGGCCGCCGCCCCCGGGACATTGCGTCCCGGGGGCGGCGGTCCACCGGTGAGG
>Ga0307441_1000931_pt1 | contig 10395 bp, 7 predicted proteins | sample SalMarWE160420MG_FD_202149 | JGI IMG/M metagenome (GOLD analysis project Ga0307441, IMG submission 202149) | Salt marsh sediment microbial communities from the Plum Island Ecosystem LTER, Massachusetts, United States - WE1604-20 | ecosystem: Environmental > Aquatic > Marine > Intertidal zone >... | reverse complement strand
ATGAATACCTGATGTCGTCATCTTTTACCAGCAGCGATTGTCTGACGCCACCTGGAAGCTGGTCCACAAAACAGAATATGCACTTTTTCCGGCACGAAGCTGGTTCCTGTCCCACGAACGTAAGCCCCCAGTCGGTACCCGGATTACGCCGCAGTGACAGTTTTCTGGTCAGCGGACCCCTTCTGTATTCCAGAGTAATGAACGGGTCATTCGCACAGTACAGAAAATCGATCCAGTCATCCAGAGGATTACCGTTACATGAAACAAGCCTGTCAGTAGTTTTTAATCCTGCAGCCGATGCTGGAGAGTCAGGAGCAACAGACAGGATTCCGAGCAAATCCTACTCCAGTGAGCGCTGTACCTTGACCATATCGGGGTCAAGTTTTTCAGCAGCTGCAAGTTCCTTTTCCGCTTGAGAATTACGTCCGGTGGCTTTGTATACATCAGAAATCGCAAGATGAAATCCGACTGAAGACTTCAAGTCTCCAGCAGTTGTTGAAAGCCCTTTTCTGAAGTGATCTTCAGCCTCATCGTATCGTTCCAGTTGAAGACAGCATCTTCCAAGCATTTCCCTGGCCTTCATCCTGAAATCCGGGCTTTTAAGAACCTGTTCGAATTCCGTCAGTGATTCGCGGAACAGACCCATTTCCATATACGCAATTCCAAGGTCGTAATGAGTATTGAAATCATCTATTGGAACAGCGTCTTCAATACCATCCTTGAACTCCCTGATAATACCGGCAAGTGCTTTTGCGGAGCCCTTGTCGAACTTACGGTCAATATCCGCGAGTATCATAGCTATATCAGCATAATCTTCACTGTCAGCCAGTCCCGGGCGGATGCCGTCCATAAGCGTCCGTGCCATTTCGAAGCTGGAATCAACGGAAACCGATTTTTCAAGCGATGCCAGTGCTTCATGGGGGCTGTCGTTGAGCAGATATGCCACAGCCAGTCTGTAGAATGCTCTGGCCTGGCCGTCTACGTCCATAGCCTTTCTGATTCGTACAATCTCCTTGGCTGCACTGAGTGATTCAGGGCAGATATCAAGGACACCTTCAAGCAGTTCGAAAACCATATACTCACGCTCGTTGGCCCTGTAGATGGTGCAGGCTCTCAGATAGGAATCAATTGCGCCGTAGAAATCACCAACTTCCAGGAGAAGATTACCGAGTTCAACGTAACCCAGACCATCTCCCCGTGATCGATCCAGATTACTTCTCATATCTTCAACCTGGAGAGAAAGGGCTTCCTGCAGCTGTCTGGTGGAGACAAGCTTCAAGCTGACCAGAATGTCACCGAGTTTACGGCTTATATCGTCTTCCTGCTGAATATTTAGAGCCCTCAGAACATCAGCGGCTTCAAGAAGCCCTTCTGCTATGAAGTACTCCCCCAGCCTTTTTCTTTCAAGGGGAAGGATATCTTCCATACCGTCATCGAAATCCTGATCAAGAGGCTCAATGAAATCAGATTCCTCAAATTCTACTTCATCGATAGTTGCCGATGGAGGAGTCATGTCTAACGCTTCGGCTTTTTCGATTTCTACTACCTCGGAAGCGGCTTCAGTTTTCTTCGGCGCAGGTTTCTCAACCGGATTTTCTTCAATTGGAGGCGCCTGAGGAGGAACGGCTTCAGTTTTCTTCGGCGCAGGTTTCTCAACCGGTTTTTCTTCAATTGGAGGTGCCTGAGGAGGAGCGGCTTCAGTTTTCTTCGGCGCAGGTTTCTCAACCGGTTTTTCTTCAATTGAAGGTGCCTGAGGAGGAGCGGCTTCAGTTTTCTTCGGCGCGGGTTTCTCAACCGGTTTTTCCTTTTGAGGGGCTTTCGCAGGAGCCTTGGATGTTGGTTTGGCAGCAGATGGCTTTGCGGTAAGTTTCTGAAGCATCCGTTCGATCTGTACCGTTTCCTTCATCCCTCTTTCTTTGGCGATCTCAACTGCAAGCTTGAGTGAGTCTTTATTTTTGTTTGCCAAAGCTACTTTTGCGAAACGTATTACCCACTTGTTTTCATCCGGCTGGAGTCTGGTCATGGCCTGGCATGACAGTAGTACTGGTAGTTCCTTTAGTGATGGTGAGGATTTGAGATACTGTATGTACTCTTTTCTTGCTTCTTCGAATTTTTCCTGTTTATCGTAGCTCAGCGCCTTGACATAATGGGCTTCCGCAAACCCGACATCCATTCTCAAAGCTTTTCTTGCTACCGAAAGCGCAGCAGAGTGCAATCCGCTGTCGCAGTACAGTTGTCCAGCTCTTCCGAAGTGCTCAAGCGCAGCTTCCGTGTGATTCAGTTTAGCAAGGACGTCTCCAAGTGTGTTATGTATGGAAGCTTCCTCGGGTTCATCTTTTATCATACGGTTCAGGATTTTTTCAGCGCTGTCGTACTTGCCTTCCTGAATAAGATCCTGAACTTTTCGACGCTGCTCAATATCAATCATTCTTCACCCCTGGTTGCACCGAAATGTTGAAAATACTACTCAAACATAATGGAAATAAGTTGTCCCGCGACAATCACGTCATCAATATCAGGTATTGCCATGTGATAAGCAATACCACGGTAATCATCAAGGTCCCAGATTATCATATCCGCATCCATCCCCGGAACAAGAGCCCCTTTGCGATCGCCCATTCCAAGGGCCGCAGCACCGTTGACCGTGGCCGCGGTTACCGCTTCCTCTATTGTGAAACCGCACTGACACACTGCAAGATTTATCATAAAAGGCATCGATTCACAGAAACAGCTCCCCGGATTGAAGTCTGTAGCAATTGCAACGGCTGCCCCGGCATCGAGAAGTTTTCTTCCGGGAGGAAATGGTTTGCCAAGAAATAGTGCCGTTCCGGGAAGCAGAGTCGCTACAGTGTCGCTTGCTGCAATCCTTGCAATATTGGCATCGGAAATCGATAACAGGTGATCGGCGCTCAACGCTTCCAGATCCACTGCCAAAGATGCACCACCCGTATCATGAAATTCATCCGCGTGCATCCTGACACCGAACCCCATGCGTTTTGCAGCTTTGAGGTAACGTTCCGACTGTACGGCAGTAAAAACACCTTTCTCGCAGAAGATGTCAACAAAATCCGCAAGTTCCCTATTTTTGATTTCGGGCAGGACTGTTTCGATCAGATAATCAATGTATTCGTCAGGCCTGTGCCTGTACTCGAGAGGTACTTCGTGTGCTCCCAGAAAAGTCCTGGCTATTGTTTGAGGCCAGTTTTCAGAAAGCCTGGAAGCAGTTTCAAGGCATCTTATCTCGGTTTCAAGATCCAGGCCGTAACCACTTTTAACCTCTACAGTTGTTGTTCCGTAAAGAAGCATGGTAGTAAGGTGTTTGACCAGAGTACTCTCGATGGATTCAGCCGTAGCCTGCCTTGTTCTCTTTACACTGTTGAGTATACCTCCGCCGGCTGCGGATATTTCCTCGTAATCCGCTCCGCCTGCGCGGAGTGCGAATTCCACCTGCCTGGTACCGGCGTAGAGGGGATGAGTATGTGAATCTACGAAACCCGGAGTGACTATTTTACCGGCAAGATCAATCTCCAGGCTTCCGCTTGCCGGTTCCACTCTGTCAGCTGCATCGCTGGTTTTGCCTGTCCAGACTATTCTACCGTCGAAGGAAGCGATTGCTCCATTACGAATGATGGAGAGTTCTCTGGCAGCCTCTCCCCTTCTAGCAGCAGGCGAACCGGCCATTGTGACCAGTTCGCCAATATCTTTCAGAATTAAATCAGCGCGGACTTTGCTGTTCACAGGTTGGTTATACCTGCTCTAGAACTACAGATGCAACCTTTCTTCCACCCAATTTATGGAATTTGATTCTGCCATCTGCTTTGGCGAAAAGAGTATCGTCATTTCCTCTTCCTACATTCACGCCTGGATGAATTCTGGTTCCACGCTGTCTGAGAATAATAGTCCCTGCCGTAACCAGCTCACCCGAAGCAGCTTTTACTCCGAGTCTTCTGCCGGCGCTGTCGCGTCCGTTTCTGGAGCTGCTTGATGATTTCTTGTGTGCCATCTTAATGAACCTTTCAATTAGTCGCTATCTGTTTACTATCAATCTTGTTGTCCAGTTGGAACCCCCGCATGAGAATCGTGCGATGTACATCCCTGACGGAACTTCTGCTCCGTTCGATTCTCTAAGGTCCCATACGATGCTCTCGGTTTCCGGAGTAACATCCTGAATCATTACGGAACGGCCTGTAATATCGTAAATTAACACCGTTCCTCCAACCCCCCCTGCGGGAATGGAGATATTGCAGGATTCACTTGATGGATTCGGGAAGACAGACAGAGTTCCCCCTGCGGGTACTTCAGAACCTTCTACTCCCAGCTGGTAAAGTACAAAACTGACTTCCACCCTTTCCTCAGAGCCTACTGTAACGCTCAGAACCGACTGTGATGTATAACCATTCGCGGTTACTTCCACATCGTATATACCGGGAAGAAGTGTCTTATGGTAATCACCAAGAGTTACGTCCGTTCTGCAGAACCGCAGCGGTTCCGAATCGGTTCCATCGTGAATGCCGATTGAAAGCTGTGCGTCGATTGGATCTCCAGTAGTATTTGTGACGGTTCCCCAGATGCCGTACGTGCTGTTTGTGAAGAACTCAAGTATGGCCATGTAATGAGCGTTATCGACTCCCGGCCAGTCTGAGACATGCTTGTTTCCGTGAACTTCTATAGTGTGATCGACGGTCCCGCATTCACCGTAGCTCCAGTCGTTTACATCGCCATGAGTTTCATACCAGCTTGCTCCTGGTACAAATATTTCAAAATTACCACTGCCAAAATAGTCTACTATTCCAGCGCTGCTTGCATAATTATTTCCCTGTTCAAGCATCAGAAGAGTATCAGGAAGTACAGCTGTTGTACTGTAATTCCATGGTGCGTTGAAGCATGCGGCGCCACCGTGAAGGGATAACCCTGCTGTGAAGGGATTAATGAAGTTCTCGACAGCTGGCCAGTTTTGCATGGTAATATCCCGGAGCGCTACGCTTTCTGGACCCTGCCAGTAAGATGAGTTCATGTAGCTGAAATCACGGTTAAGGTCAATTCCGTTGGCATTCGTTCTAGTATCATGGAAGTAACCGTCAGGATTGAGAACAGGGATTATCCAGGATTCAGTGTTGTTAACGATGTATTCGCACATGGGGCTTGTAGCGTAATTGTCCGTGAGGACTTCGAGATAATGAAGTGTAGTAGTTGAAGCCGCTGGTTCATCACCATGTATACCGCCGTGAATTCTCATCTCGGGTTCGATTTCCTCGGTGGTGACGTTATCAGAAACAACAACAGCTTCAATGGGTCTTCCCTCTACACTTGTGCCAATCGTGACTTTTCTGCAGATGTTGGGATGTGCGGCTACAACGGCGTCGATGGAGTTGTAGATATCCTGAAGAGTAGGATAATCAACCAGCGGTACCGTTACCGGCACGGGAACAGGATTGAATCCCATGTGGCGAAGCAGCTGTTCCATCTCGGCATCGACGTATATCATCGCTCTCCCGCCGTGAGCCCACTCGACAAGAAAGCCCTGATCCTCGATGAACTTAATGTCCGATACGGTGATATTTCTAAGCGCAACGGAGTAATGGGGAACAGAATAGCTGAAATTATTCGACATCATTGTCTGACCGGCAAAAACTGATACCGTCAGAAGGAACAGTAATGGTATCTTTGACATCTCAGGGATATCCTCTCAGTTAATGTTATTCAAGAATAAAATTATTCCGTGATAAGAGTAAGCGTGAATATTGTTACTGTTTGCAGCATAAGTCAATACAACAATACTGTTTTCCACTTGCCATGAGGGGTGATAAATATGTAGAATATGACCCTCGTTTGTCGGGGCGTGGCGCAGTTCGGTAGCGCACCTGCTTTGGGAGCAGGGGGTCGCCGGTTCAAATCCGGCCGCCCCGACCATTTCTACTTTTCGAAAATGCGCCGGAGCTTTTTCCATTTTTCCTTTTTATCACCGCTTGTCAGCAGAAGGCTCTGAATCGCTTCTCTGTCATCCCCCGTACCGAAACATAACAGGTTGTCTCCAACCGAAAGCCGGTAATCCCCGGATGGGCTGTATATGTAACTTCCGTCACTCTTTCCGATGGCTATTATTACAACACCTGTTCTGTTTTGAAGTTCCAGTTTCTTCAGTGTTCTCCCGATCGATGGGCATTCACAGTCGATTTCAATACTGATATATCCTTCTGTTTTTTCACGTGCGAAGACTATTCCGTCAATAAATTTCGCTACATTGGGCCGGAGCATTTCGTTCGAGATCCTTAGCCCTTCCGCCGTATCCTGATTGACCGTTTTTCTTGTTCCTACAAGCTTGAGTTTTCGCTCGGCGGAGATATCCGATGCAAGGGAGTAGATATCCAGCTCGGGATTGATCCTTTTAGCAGAAAGGCTCAGAAACACGTTGCTTCTATCATCAGGAAGTACGCAGAACAGTACCCTTGCATTGATCAGGTCCGATTTCCTGAGTATGCTGTCAGACAGGCAGTTGCCCTGAACGGTGGTTATTTTGCTGTCAAGATCCTCCACCCTTTTCAGTGCATCCGGATCGATATCAATGACAGATATCCTGAAATCATGCCTGAGAAGCTCCTCAACAACGCAGATTCCTGTTTCGCCCGTACCGCAGACAACACAGAACGCAGTGGTTTTATCCAAAGTGCTCACTGTGTTTTTCTCCTTTTGTGCCGTTGAAGCGTCCTTGCAATAAGCTTGAGCTGTTCCGGAGATGCTATTGTCAGGAGGACATCAGCCTGTTCAAGAACGTAATCCGCTCCTGGATTGTATATTGTTGAACCATTCTGCTTCATTATGGCGAATATTTTCGCTCCGGTTTTCCTGCCAAGATTGATCTTTCCCATAGTTTTTCCTGCTGCGGGGCAGTCACTCTCAACAGTGTACTCTTCTATTCTGCAGTTATGGCCCGTACTGTCAACCATCTTTTCCATGAAATCCATTGTTTCCCGGTTGAGGATATCAGCAACGAGTTTTTTACCTGCCGTGATTGAAGGTGTGAAGGAAACATCTGCTCCCACAAGCGCCAGTTTTTCCTCGTTTTCTTTTCCTGCAGCCCTGCTTACTATTTTCAGGTTGTTATTCATAAGGTGTGCCGTAAGAGTAAGATACAGGTTATCACTGTCATCCTGGACTACCGATACCAGGCCGTTTGCTTTCATGATGCCGGCTTCGGAGAAGAGTACATCATCCGATCTGTCACGAGAAAGATAGAAGAAACCGTTTCGCTTTCTGAGGTTGTGCGGAGGATTGGGATCGGAACCGATACCCACTACGGGTATGCCTGTTCGAAGGAACTCTGAAATTACAAAACTTCCCGCTCCTGTGCATCCGCAGACGATATAATGGTTGCTCAATCGGGAAATATTCCTGAGAATGACCCTCCTTTTCATGTTCTCGGCAAGTCGAGTTCCCACGAGATAAGCGACGAAATTAGCGTTCACATAGAGAATTGCCATGTAGGCTATGATTACGAAGAAAGTAACCCACAGGTTGTACGATCTGCGCCATTTTTCATCCATGTAATCGTAAGCGTATTCACGAACGACATCATCGAATCCAACTGTAGTTATCGTGATGGCGGTCATGTAGCAGGAAAGAAGGACTTCACCCGCAAAAGTACTTTCATCCAGCTGCATTTCTATACTGTTTATTTCGGACAGCTGTGAATCGGTGGGTGATTCCAGGTTATGAAGATTCTGAAGGTCAGCAGTTAGCTGTTCTTTCTCCTCGCCGGATTTGTGCGTAGTGAAGACCATGAAACCCGAAACACCGATGATCATTACTATCATGAAGAGGGTCAGCGCTACTGCGATCTTGCTGGAAAGGAAGTAGGCGAAGCCGTGCCATCTCTGCATTCTGCCGAATGTGTTTCCAGGCAGTTTTGAACTGGTTCGGAATAACATAACCTATTCTATCTTCTGTTTGAAATTATCGGGTGCAATTGACCAGAGTTCGATGAATGCCTTTTCCCATGATCTTCCGGTTGCCAGCTTTCTGGCGCTCCTGCTCATCGATTCAAGCAATTCTCTGTCTCCTGCAATTTTCAGTATACATCCAGCAAGTGATTCAGGATCATGACTTGAGAATACAAGGCCGGTTTTATCATGCTGAATTATTTCCTGAGGCCCTCCCCTGTCGCTGACGATGGCAGGCAGCCCCGATGCCTGTGCTTCAAGAACTGAATTCCCATAAGTATCCGTGGAGCTTGGGAACACGAAAATGTCGCATGACGCGTATGCCCTGGAAAGGTTTTCTCCATGAAGCTCACCGCAGAAATAGCAGCCTCTGCCGCTGAGCAGATTAACGAGTTCTCCAAGGTACGGACCGTCCCCCGCAAAATAAAGCTCAATTTCAGGCATAACTTCCCGTGCAGATATGAATGCTTTTACCAGAACATCAAGGTCCTTTTCCCGGGAAATCCTACCTGCATATACAAGCCGGATTGATTCAGGATTTCCACCGAACCTGAGGATGAATTCTTCGGACTTCCACTCGGGTGAGAAGAGGCTGCAGTCAGTTCCCCTCGGGAAAAGCTTCATTCTGTTCCTTGGAATACCCATTATCTCAAGGTCATCCATGTAGTATCTGCTTGGAACAAGCACTAAATCAACATTGCTGTAGAACCATGCTGCCGCTGTACCTGCGAATTCTCCCATCTTTCCGTCCTGTACAATGTGGTTCACATGCCTTGGATAATCGGTATGGTAAATGCCTGCTGCCGGAATGCCCAGAATTCTGGATATACCAAGCGCTGCAAACCCGACAGGGCCTGGTGTCGATATGTACATCATCCCGAAATCCTCATCTTCCACGAAACGCAGGACTTCAAGGAAAGGAGGAATTGACAGGAGTTTGGAATGGTAGTCCGGAACTGGGAATTCACGGATTGGGGGAAAATTCACCACCCATCCGGGGAAGGACAGGGGCCGACTCTGAGATGCGATTACAGCCATCTTTTTTCCCATATCCATTGCGATCTTGCTGAATTTCTGAATTGTCCTTGAAACACCGTTCAGATCATCTATAGTGTCCGTAAACCAGACTCTTTTATCGGAATTTCTCAGGTTTGCTGAGATATCAGGTGAAACTTCCGAAGCAATGATTTCCACTGCCTCTCTCCCGTTTTTCCTGTTCAGGTATGCCAGCGGGTACGGTATATTCAGGAGAACAACAGGGATAAGTGCCGTAAAAGCTTCCAGAGCGTCCAGCAGCCTGCCGTCGGCAATTCTTTTTACCAGAAGAGAAGAGTAATGCTGGAACAGGCGATTACTTAATCTGTTCAGTATCTCGAAGGTCCGCTCGTCTATTCCCTCGGCTTCAAGTTCCGGGCTTCCGGAACGAAGGTTCAAATCTTTTCCGATCTCGATGAGCTGATCCGCGAATATCGTTTCAAAATCCGATTCCCCGGATTTTTTTGCTTTCTTGATAAGCTGATGAAAGAGGAAATCAGCCTTGTGCCATACCGTTGGTTCGTCAGGGGATACGGTTGGCCTGAAGAACCTGTCTGCCGCCATAGTAGCTATGGTGGGCATTTTTTTGGCTGTTAGCCTGTCTCTATAGAAGGAGTACGCGATGGAGTAAACCGAATAAGCGGAGCGTATAGCATTACCGTGCTCCCCGCCAGGGATGCCTTTCCCGAGGCTGATACCTTCCAGGTAATCTTCCAGACAGGTTGCGCCTTCAACACTGGTGTATGTCAGGCCCATGAATCTTCCACAGTGGTCATCGGATCCTCCTGTGAAACCACTGAATTCCGGATTTCCTTTTATCGATCTTGTTATGGGTATCACTGAATCGTTCTCTACCTTTGATCGTGTACCATTGAGGGATTCGATAAGATCAACTTTTTCGACAACCGATCTGAATTCGCTAGCCTTCAGGTCGGTTCCCGGAAAGTAGAATGGATGGGCAAGGGAATGCACTATACCCTTATGTTTCAGGTATTCCATGAGTTCGGGAAAGGAATCCCTTACTGCGACAATTTCTTCATGTTGATTCGGGGTTATATTGAAAGCCAGGATATGAACCGAAGTTCTGGTTCCCGGGAGAAACGTTCTGATTTCCTCACTGATGAAAGCACCGGGAAGATGAGAAATACTTCTGGCTCCCTCAATCGTGTTGATATCCGTTATCGTGACGAAATCCATACCGCGTTTTCGAGCCAGCTCGTATATCAGCTCCGGTGGAGTGAAACTCTCCGGTGCTTTGAGGGATCTGAGAACCCATCTTCCGGATTCCTTCGAATACTTCGAATGAACGTGAAGATCACATGAAAGAGCAGCCATTCCACCTCCAGGATAAACAGGTGAGTATCATACGAAAGTATCATGCTTCAGTCACGCAGGAAATGGTTTATGTATGAGGGTGTTTCAG
>Ga0307441_1000930_pt1 | contig 10397 bp, 2 predicted proteins | sample SalMarWE160420MG_FD_202149 | JGI IMG/M metagenome (GOLD analysis project Ga0307441, IMG submission 202149) | Salt marsh sediment microbial communities from the Plum Island Ecosystem LTER, Massachusetts, United States - WE1604-20 | ecosystem: Environmental > Aquatic > Marine > Intertidal zone >... | reverse complement strand
CCGCCGGTGATCACCACGGGCGCTGCGCTCGCCACGCTCACGCGTCCTGCTCGCGGTCGGAAGCCCCCGCACCCGGCGGTGCCGCAAGGGCTGTCAGCGCAGCTTCGGGATCGCTGCTGGCGGCCAGCCTGCTGCCGACGAGCACCGCATCCGCGTCGCCCTCGAGGGCCTCGATCTCGCGGCGCTCTGCGTAGCCCGACTCGGCCACGAGCACCCCGCGGAAGCCATGCTCGCGGGCCAGTCGCAGCAGCCGCGGTGCCAGCCCGAGGTCCACCTCGAGCGAGCGCAGGTCGCGGTTGTTCACCCCCACGATGCTGCTCCCGGCGGCCATCGCGAGCGTCAACTCCGCTTCGTCGTGAACCTCGACGAGTGCCTCCAGTCCGATCGAGCGCGCGAAGGCGAGGTAGCCGGGCAGCGCTTCGCCCAGCACCGCCACGATGAGCAGCGCGGCGCTCGCGCCGGCCTCTCGCGCCTCGACCAGCTGCGCGGGATGCACCACGAAGTCCTTCCGCAACAGCGGCACCGACACGGAATCGGCGACGGCGCGCAAGTCGGCGAGCGATCCTCCGAAGTGACGCGCTTCGGTCAACACGCTGATCGCTGCGGCGCCGCCGCGCTCGTAGGCGCGCGCCAACGCGACCGGATCGACCTCGCGGATGAGCCCGCGGGACGGGCTGGACCGCTTGACCTCGGCGATCACGGCGATGCCGGGGACCGTCAATGCCGCCGCGAACGCACCCTCACGCGACGGTGGATGCGGTCGCCTGGACGACGCCACCCCGGCATAGTCGGCGGCACGTTCCCGCACGATGGCGCCCAGCACCCCCGGAACGCCGGCGAGCTGCCGGCCGCTCAACGCCGGCGGCACCATCACGGACCCCGCGCCTCCGTTCCGCTGTGCGCGCTCCGTTCCGGCCGGGTCAGTAGACGAAGAAGCCACGGCGCATCGCCCCACCCTCGCCCCATTCGGTCTCGATGTCCGACACCTCGGCGTGCGGCGGGCCTTCGCGAAGCTTGACGAGGAAGTGCTCCAGCTCGCGGCGCTCGCCTTCGGCCACCACCTCCACCCGCCCGTCCGCCAGATTCTCGGCGTAGCCGTCCAGGCCCAGGTCGATCGCCTGACGCCTGACGTAGGCGCGGAACCCGACCCCCTGGACGCGCCCCCGGATGAGGGCGGTCATCCGGACTGAATCGACGCCGCGCATGGAAGCTCATGCTAGCGCAGTTTCTCATTCCCAAGTGCTAGGATGACGACGCGGAGGCGCCGTTGCAACCGGCATTTCTGCGGCGTCGCGCCGACCCGGATGCGGCATCCGGGCGCCTCCCTTTCATGATCCAGGTGATCCTCTCGAGCCCATGCGTCAACGAACCCTCGCAGCGCTGCTGGCGTTGACGGCGGTGGCCGCCCTCGTGGTGGTCCTCCCCAGAACGCCTCCGGGCCGGGCCTGGCTGCTGGGGCGGTTGACGTCGGCTCTGCAGCGGTCCGGAATCAGCCTCGACTTCGCCTCGTCGGCGGGCAACCCGTGGACGGGAATCCAGCTCGACGGCGCCAGGCTCGACGCTCCCGGCGTTCAGCTGCGCGCGCGGTCGGTCAAGGTCCACTACTTCTTGCCATCGCTCATCTCCGGTGAGCTGCCGCTTGCCATCAACCTTGACGGCGTTCGCGGGTCGCTGGACGCCACCCGCCTGACGGGTGGATTGACAAGCGGTCACGGCCTGCCGATCCGACCCCGCCTCCAGGATCTCACCGTCTCCGATGCCAGTATCACGGTGCAGCAGGTGCCCTACACCATCCCGAGCGGTGCCGTCAGCCACGTCCACATCCAGCAGCACGGCAGCTCGCTGGACATCCAGGCTCAACTCTCGACCGTCGACGGCAGCGCCGACGCCACCGGCACGCTGGACCTCAACGGCCCCACGTTCGACGGCCAGATCATCCGCGCCGACGTCGCGCTGGCACGGCACTGGTTCCGGGGCGTGACGGCAGGCACCGTTTCCGGCCCCATCCACGCCGGCAGCGACGGAGTCAGCGCCGACCTCGTCCTCCAGGGCGGCGCGCTGAACGCCATCGGCCTGCGCCCGCATGACGTGCACGGCACCGTGGAGCTTCGCTATCCGCTCATCCGGGCGGATGTCGAGGGGCAGGTGCTGGGCGGAGACGTTCGTGCGCAAGGCGTGGTCAACATCGCCGCCCGACAGTGGACCGCGCACGCCCACGGCGGTCCCACCCTGATCGCCATCGCCGACTGGCTGGGACGCCACAGTCTGGCGTCAGGGACGACGCTTCCACTCGCCGGAGCGGCGACTGCGACGATCGATGCTTCCGGCTGGCGGAGCGTGCACCTGGCCGGCAGCGCGGGGGGGTCCGGCGCCTTCGTCGGTCTGCCGCTCGCCGGACTCCAGGCGGACTTCCGGTACGATTCGGACGCCGGCGTCCGTGTCCAGGCCACCGGTCGCGTGGCCGGCGGAGCCGCCGTGGTCACCGTGGCCAGCGTCCCGCACGGCACCAGGATCGAAGCCACCGCCAAGCAGCTGTCGCCGCTGCCCGGGCAGAGCGTCGACGTCAGCGCCCAACTGGCGTTCGCCGCGAGCGGCGCGACCGGCACCGTTCACGCGGTGGACCACGGGACCGTCCTGACCCGTGCCGTGAGCCTGACGCTCGATGCAGGGCTCGACAGCGATGGCTGGCAAGCCGCGGTCCGTGGCAGCGACCAGGCCGGAGCCGTGCTCGACGGAGCCGTCGCTCTGAGCCGCGGGCGCGTGAGCGGCGAGCTCAGGGCACGCCGGCTGCACCTACCGGGCACCGCGTACCCGCTGAGCGCGTCATTGCGCGCCGACGGCCCACTGTCGAAGCTGCCGCTGACGCTCACGCTGGGAGGCAACCAGCCCGTCATGCTCCGCGCCGGGCCGGAAACCCTGGGCGCCGACCTCAGCGGCACCGTTTCTGGCACCTTGGCAGGCCGGCAGCTGAGCGGCATCCGCGGCACCCTGGGCCCGCTCACCGTCTCCGGCGACCTCGCCGTGGCCCCGCTAGCCGGGGCTTTCACGGTCAACCTGGCGTCCACGCCGCTGGAGGGTCCCGTGCACACGGGCCTGTCGCTGAGCCAGGGGCGGCTCGTGATCGACGGAGGAAGGCTGACCCCCGGAGGCATCCTCCACGTTGGCAGCCTGCAAGCGGGTCCGGCACGTACCGCTCCCCAGGCCCTGGAGCTGGCGGCGGCCCCCGGCAAGGCGAACGTCTTCGTGGCGCGCGGCAACAGCGTCAACTTCGACCTGGATGTCGTCGGGCGTCGCCTGCGAGCGACCTTCACGTCGCTGCCCGCACACGTCTCCACGCTTGCGGGCACCGTCGACGGCAGCCTGGAGGTGCCGTTGAGGGCGGATGCACTGGCCGGCATCGCGCCGGACCTGACGGTGACGGCACGAGAAGGAACGCTCAGGCTCCAGGGGCGCGGCACGCGCATCGGGGCGGCTCTGGCCGTACCGGCCGGCACCGGCATCGGGCCGTTCACGCTGGCCGGTCGCCTCGCGCTCACAGGCAATCTGAACGCGGTCGCGCCGCGCGCACAACTACGCGGAAGCCTTGGTGCGCTGCCGCTAACGGCATCGCTGTCGTGGGCGGCCGGCGGTCCCGACGTCACGATGCTGGCCGGAGCCACACCACGGCAGATGAGCCTGCACCTGAGCCCGAGCGGCTGGGACGCGCAGGGTCGGCTCGATCTCACACCGCTGGCCGCAGCCCTGGGCGTGCCCCTGCAGGGAACGTTCGCCGGGGCCCTGCAGGCCGGCATCGGCGGCTACGCCGGCAACGCGCGCATCGTGGTGAGCGCCCCCGTGCACGCCAGCGCGGGCCTCAGCGGCGCGGGCTCGACGTTGAACGTGTCCGCCACCTCGACGTTGCTCGGCCAGAGCGTGGCAGTCTCGGGCACGCTCCGGCCGCGGCTGGCGCTCTCCGCCAGCGCGGGCCCGATCGGGCCGTTCACGCTCGCGAACGGACGCTTCGATGGCGCCGGCACCACGTCGGCGCAGGCCCTGGCTCCCGACATCACGCTCCGACCGGCAGCGTGGAGCTTGAAGGGCACGCTCCACCCGCTGTCGCTGCGGCTCCGAATCGGTCACGGTGAGCTCGGTCTCGACACCGTTGGCGGTGCCCGCCTGGCGGGCACCGCCAACGTCCCCATCACCTACGCCGGCCACGACCTGACGGTCCGACTCGCCACGGCGGGCAGCGGTCCCCCCCTGAGCGCCTTGGACGGGCCCTCCGTGGGCCTGGGCGGATCGCTCGCCCATCTGCCGCTGAGCGCACGCCTCGAAAGCGCCTCCGGCGCCTCGCTGGCGAACGTCACCGGCGTACCCGCCGCCTTGCGCGTCGACGGCACCCTCCCCGCCGGGCTGGTGGCGGCGCCGTTGCCCACGATGCTCCTGCCGGCAGGCGACGTCGCCGTGAGCGGCACGGCCAGTCTCACGCAAGGCGTCCGCTACCACCTCGACGCCACCTGGTCGGCGGGCGACCGCAGCCTTCAAGGGTCGCTTTCGGGCACATCGTCGGCGCTGACCATCCACGCCCAGGGAGCCGGCCTGAGCGTCGACGTGGCGCCCGGCAGCATCCGCCTGACGGCGGCCTCGGCGGAGCTGGCACCGCTGTTCCCCTCGCTGCCGCTCGCCCCTGTCCTTGACGGCACCATGGCCCTCAGCCACGGTGAGTACAGCGGCACGCTCCGCCTGCAAGCCGGCGGCCCCGCCACGCTCAGCGCCACCCTCGTGGGCCACGCGGGTGAGCTGCGGGCAACCGGTGCCGGGTCCATGGGCCCACTCGGCGCGCGCGCGAGCGGCACGCTGTTGCCGACACCCGATGTCCACGTCAGTGGCAACGCCTGGGGCGGGGCCGCAACGCTGGCGGCCGATGTCGCCGGCTCCTGGCGCGCGCCCACGCTGACCGGCACGCTGTCCACCACGCCGCTCGACCGGCCGCCCTGGCTGAGCGTTCCCGCCCGCGCGGTGGCGCTGCGGTTGAGCCCCGGCGGCGACGCCACCGCCACCGGCGACGGCGTCGAGCTGCACGCCTCGGCGAGCGGGCTCGCCGGTACCCTCAGCGTGCCCTTCCGCGCGCTGGGCGTGACCGAGCGGCTGGAGGCACGCGTCGGCGGCACGATCCGGTCGCCGAGCATCACCGGCACCATCAGCGGCGCCGCCGTTCGGGGCAGCGTGGCCGGCGATCTCGCCGGTGGCCTTCGCACCCGCTTGGTGGTGGCGGCCGACGCGCTCCGCCCGGTGTTGCCGGCCCGTCTCCCGGCCCCGGCCACCGACGTCCACCTCGCAGCGACGGTGGACACCGCTGCGAGCTGGCACGCCACCGCAAGCACGCAGCTGGCCGGGTTCAGCAAGCGCTTCCCCGTCGATGCCGTTCTCGACGGCTCGGCAGCCAGCTACGGCGGAACGCTTCGAGTCGACGCACCGCTCACGGCCGCGGGCGGGCCGCGCGACACCCTTGCCGAAGCGAGCCTTAAGGGCAACGCGGAGCGGTTGCGCGCGACGGTCGACCTGGGCAAGGTGGACTACGAGAGCCTGGGCACACTCGCCGGCGTGCCGGTCGACCTGCACGCCGGCGGCCAGCTCGACGTCGCGACGCGGCCCCTGAGCGTCCACGTCAACGTCGACGCCAAGGGTGAGGTGGCGGGGCGCTCGCTGAGCGTGAATGCCGTTGTCGACCAGTCGATCGCCGTGAAGCTCGGCTACGACGGCATCAGCATGGCACTCACGGGCTCACCGGGCGCCCCCATGAACGTCGCCGTGCGAGCGCCGACGGCCGGCGTCGCACTCGACGGCACGCTCGCCGTCGGCGCCACGCCCCGGCTCGAGCTGACCGGAACCGCGGCGGGCGCGCCGCTGAGCGCGAAGCTCCAGGCGGACATCGCGACGCGTGGTGGAAGCCTGGACGCGCGCTTGGGCGGCGCCAGCCTGAAGGCCGGCGTGACGGCACGGCGCGGCGGGGCCGCCCTCGACATGACCGCAAGCGTTCCCCCGGGCGGCCTGGCGGCCCTGGGCAGTTCCCTGGGCGGCTCGCTCACGCTGGAGGGCCGGCTGGCCAACGGCCGTGCCACCGTCACCGCCATGCGGCTAAGCACCGCGGGCGGACCTACGCCGGTCGACGTGGCGCTGAGCGGGCCTGCCTACCCGCGCGCCGACCTGGCCGGCTCGCTCCAGGCACCCGGCTGGGCGACGGCCGGCGCGCTGTCCGTGAGCGGCGCCCCCTCCGGGGCCGCGGTACGGCTGGCGCTGGGCAAGCTGACGGTTCTCGCACGCACCCACCGGCTACGGCTCGCGAGCGTGACCGCCGACGGCCAGACATCGCTGCGACCCGGCGGGCTTCCCGTCACGGTCACCGCCAGGCAACTTGCCTGGACGTCCGCCGACGGTTTCGAGGGGAGCGCGTCGCTCCGCGCGAGCGCAGCCTTGCCACGCCTTTCCGGCGCGCTGCGTGCGGAGCTGGCCGGCCACCGCACGCTGTCCGTGCAGGCGTCGGCAGGCTCGCCCGGCTCGCCCTGGGCGACGCTGTCCGCACGCCTTGCGGCCCGCCCGACCCAGGCAGCCGCCTGGCAGGGATCGCTCACCCTCGCCGTGCCGGTGGCGCGGCTCACCGGGCTGCCGTCCAGCGTCGGATTGGTGCTGACCGGCGCCCCCAGCGTGGCTGGCTCGCTCGTCAATCCATCCGTCGACGGACCGGTTCGGTTGTCGGGCGCAGCCGCGGCGGACGGCACGCTCAGGTGGCACGCGGGACACGGCCGCCTAACGCTTTCGAGCTCTGCGCTCGCGCTCGACGCCAGCCTGACGGGCACCGCCTGGCAGGCCTCGCTCGCGCTCGACAAGCTACCGCTCGCTCCCTTCGGCGCGCCCGTGGCCGGCCTGGACGCCAGCCTGAGCGCCGACGTGCAAGGCGGTGGAGGCAAGCCCATCGAAGGCAACGTGCCCAGCCTCGAACTGACGGTCCCCGGCGCCAGCCTCAGCGGAAAGGCGACACTCCACGACGGCATCCGTGCCGCTTTGCAGGTCCAGGGGGACCTGGCGGCGATGGACCTGCCGGGGCCTTCGCTCAAAGGGCTGGTCCACGGCCCGGTGGTGGTGGCGTTGCCCAGCCTCGGCGGCATCGACAACGGCAGCCTCATCGCCGTGCTCGACGTGGCAGGGCTCGGCACGGCAGGGCTCGACGGCGGCGTCGACGGCACCATCCAGGTCGGCGGCAGCCCCAGGCGCCCCACGCTGTCGGCGACGCTGCAGGGTTCGGGCGGCGTCAGCGGACGACTCCGGGTGGCCGCCGCGCCGTTCGAGCATCGCCTCAGCCTCCACAGCTCGCTGGGCTACCGAGGGCTCACGACGAACCTCGATGTGAGCGTTCAGGATGGTGCCGTGGCAGCCAGCGGAAGTGCCGGACTGGGCACCGCAGAGCTGCGCGTGTCGACGGCGGGCGACGGGACGCTGGAGGTGCGAGCCGCAAAGGGCCTCTCCGGCTGGCAGGCAACGCTGGCGCCCTCCCTGGCGAGCGCCCGCCTGTCCGGACCGCTCGACGTGCTGGGCGCGGGGGCTCACGGCCAGCTGACGCTCACCGTCGGCGGAACCCCGTGGCTGACCGGCAAGGTCCAAGACGCCGCGTTCCAGGGCGTTGCCCTCGGCGACGTCAGGCTATCGAGCACCCGTCCGGGTGCACCCGTCGCGATCGACAGCCCGCACCTCAGCGGCAGCGTCGAACCGACCGCGCTCAGCTGGCAGGCCAGACTCTCCGCGTTGCCGCTTCCCGGCGGCGCGACCGCGAGCGGCGACGCGAGCGGGCGGGCCGCGACGGGCAGTGCCGTGCTAGGTATCGGCGGCGTGCTCGCCGGCAAGCCCGTCGACCTGCGCGTGACCGCGTCGCGGAGCCCCGGCATCGCCTTGACGGCCAACGGTACGATCTTCGGCGGAACGCTCGCACTGGACGCAGAACGGCCGTCGGGCTCGACGTGGCACGGCACCGCGGCCCTGACCGGCGCGGCTCTCGCGGGCATCTACGGCAACGTGCACGGCACGATCTCGAGCGCCGACCTCGGCAGCCCGCAACTCGATGCCCACGCCGAGATTCACGGGCCCGTCAGCGGCACCGCCCAGGTCACCGCCTCCGGTAGCGGCGTCCGCGTGCAGGCCAGCCTGGCAGGCGACGCCATCGGCGGGGGCGTCCGCGTATCGGGGGCGCTCGCCCCGGACACCGATCTGACCGTGGCGTCGACCTCGCCCAGCGGCCCGGCGGCCGGCAGCATCCGCCTCTACAGCGGCAGTGGGGTGCTGCGCGGCGCCGGCACGCTGCACCTCGGCGCCGGCCCTACCCGCCTGTCCGTAAAGGGCGGCGGCTCCGGCGGACCGATCGCCATCGACCTGAAGGTGCCGGCCGTGCCCGGGTTGGCGTTCCAGGCTCAACTCCCGGCCGAGGCGCCGCTCGCGGTCGTGCGCACGCTGGCCAGCCGTGGCCTGGAGGCTACCGGCCTCGGCAGCACGCGTGGACGCGTGTCGCTGCAGCTCAGGCCTACACTCGAGGCGAGCCTGCACACCGTCGCCCTGACGGTGGCGAACGCGCAGGTCACCGCCGACGGCACCCTGGCACCGGCCGCGGCCACCCTCGGCGGCACGGTCACCTTGCCGAAGTCCCTGCCCGTCGACGACCTCGGCGGCAGCACCATCCCCTACCAGCTGAGCTGGCACGGCAGCCGCGTTACCCTCGCCTCGGACGGACCGCTCGGCACCCTGCAGGCGACCCTCGACGAGGCCGCCGGCACGGGCAGCATACAGGCCAGTCTACATACCCTTGGTGCAGCGCCCGGCACCGCGCACATCGCCGTCGCCTTCCAGCCCGGCAGCGGGCCAAGCGGCACCCTCGACGTGAGCGGGATCGACGTGTCGCGACCCGGGCTGCCCGGCCTCAGCCTGGACGCGAACCTCAAGGTCGGCTCCGGGCAGGTCTCCGGCACGGCAGACGTGACGGCAACGCACGGTAGCGTGCAGGTCAGCGGTAGCTGGGGGCTGGGCGGCTGGCTGCCCGCCGCGCTCGCTCCCGGCGCCAGCCACGGGGGCAACGCCGAGGCACGGGTGAACACCCTCGACCTGGCATCGCTCCCCACCGTGCACCGACTCGCTCCCCACCTGAGCGGCAATCTGAGCGGGGTGCTGCGTCTGCGCGACGAGACCCTGGTCGGGCAGCTGGTCGCCCCCGAGCTCGAGATCGCCGGCACGGCGCTGCCGCTCGACGCGCAGCTGTCCGGTCCCATCGGAGCCCTCGAGGCCCGCATGAAGCTCGGCTCCAGCGTGCTGACCGCCACGCTCCGCTCAGGCGAAGCGCAGGGACTGGTGCAGCTCGACCGCTTCCCGGCCCAGGTGCTCGCCGAGGCCAGTACCGGTCCGACCGACATCAGCGCCGACGTCGACGGCGTGCTTCGCTTCGATGTGCCCTACGCCGACCCCAGCGCCAGCTACCTGCGCATGGCGACACAGCGGGTCCGACTCGAGCGAGCGGGTGTGGTCACCACCGGCAACCTGTCATGGGTCTACAACGACCACGCCCTGTCGATCCTCCAAGCCGACTTCAAGGGACGCGGCAGCTGGACCGCGCAGGGCAGCGTCGATCGCTCCAAGCTCGACCTGCAGCTCAGCGCGCAGTCCGCCGACTTCACGCCGCTGCTCGGCCTCGTGCCGATGTTCGCACGCTACGGCGTCGGTGCCAGCGGCAGCTTCACGCTGCAGGCCGCCGGCAGTCCGGCGAACCCCGACGTGACGCTGCAGGCGACCGGCATCGAAGCGCAGGTGGCCGGAACCCACTACCGGCTCGACCATGCCGATGCGGCGTTGAAGGGCGACGCCCTCACGGCCACGGCGCACGTGGAGGGGATAGGGCCCCTCGGCGGCTCCGTGGACGTACACGGCAGCGCTCGGCTCAAGCTGGCGCCCCTGGCGCTGACCGGAACCGACTTCATCTTCTCGGGCAGCGCCGAGCTGCCCGTCGTGGGAACGGTCACGGACCTCAAGGGCGGCATCAAGCAGCCTCCGAACGAGCCGCCGCAGCTCGCTCTGTCGGGCGTGCTGGGGCAGCCGTTCAGCGTCGACGGCAGCCTCGCGCCCTTCGATGTCAGGGTGAAGGGGAAGGGACTCACCCTTCGGGCGCATCCGCTCTTCATCACCTCCAGCACGGTGAACGCCGACGTACGTCTGCGCGGAACCCAGGCGGGTCTCGCCATCGGTGGCCAACTCGACGCCACCGAGGTGCACATGAACATCGGCGCGCCGTCGAGCCCCGCGCCGTCGCCTGGCGGCGGCGTGAGCCCTCCGGCGAACGCCAGCCCGCAGGGCTCCCACCCCGGCGGCAGCGGCCAACAGGCGTCCAC
>Ga0307441_1000927_pt1 | contig 10402 bp, 21 predicted proteins | sample SalMarWE160420MG_FD_202149 | JGI IMG/M metagenome (GOLD analysis project Ga0307441, IMG submission 202149) | Salt marsh sediment microbial communities from the Plum Island Ecosystem LTER, Massachusetts, United States - WE1604-20 | ecosystem: Environmental > Aquatic > Marine > Intertidal zone >... | reverse complement strand
TTTTTATTTATCAATTTGAATCAATCCATTTGATTTTACAACTATTAATCGTCGATCTGTGCTTGCTCGGTTTCTTAATTCAATAGTCAAATCACGATCATTTTTTTGGTTTCCATCATCATCATAATACAGCCATCCATCACTAAGGAAATAGAAAGCCGAAAAACAATAATCACTATCGCCCTTTCCTAATCGATGACCTGACCATGTTTTCATATCTAATTTATCCATTACTACATTATAATGACAGATTGATTTATCTGCTTCTTGTCCCTTCCCCACAAGTGCTTCTCTAATCAAAACCAAATTATCGCCCGACCATATTCTTGAAATAATAACCGAGTTTCCTGTAAAGATTTCTTCGCTTTGTTTTAATTGTTTCGCTTCAGTCTCAAGTGCCCTAGAATAATCAGATTCATTGCTTATGTTTGCATTAGTGTCAACTGGATATAATTTATTATCTAAATCCGCATCGCCTAACCTTTCAATAAAGACAGAATCTCCTTCATCTGTCATATCATCTTCGTCATCATTACCTGAATATTCTAAAATATATGCGTTTTCATCAATATAACCATTCACATTGTTGTCAACACCATCCTTTGTTTCATTAGAATTAATTGTAGGTACTATTCCCCTTATATATTTTTCATCTTTAAAGCTAACATCAGGTTCCCATTCGATATATTTTGGAGTAATATTATATGACAATGTAGAACTTTCAATAGCTTTAATCATATCAATAGTACACAATTGAATGTCTTCATCTATAATTCCATCTTCATCATCATCTTCATCTTTGACACCAGCAAAACCATCTCCATTCATATCACCAATTGAATCAAAATTAAATGTAATAATTCTTGACTCTTGATGAGTCGCTGCAAGACTCCTTGCTTCCATCAATAATATTTTTATTTCTGCCGTTTTACCTTTTAAAGCAGAGCTTACAAACATTGGAGTAAATGCTGGAAGAATCATACCAAGAACAAGTACAATAATTGCAACTACAACCATCATTTCCATTAAAGTAAACCTTTTCAAAATAAGATTTTTCATATTACCTCCTAAAGCAAAATGTTATAGTGAGAACAAATTTTAACCAATATTAGTGATATTGAAAACAAATAAAAAATAACAATATATTCACCCATTTTCATATTACCTCCTAAAGCAAAATGTTATAGTGAGAACAAATTTTAACCAATATTAGTGATATTGAAAACAAATAAAAAATAACAATATATTCACCCATTTTCATATTACGTACTACAATAAAATTAATAGTAGCCAAAAAAAACGCAACAATAATAGCTATAAATATAAACATATTACATCCTCCTAATTAATATTATTTTTATTTTCCAAACTCATCAAAACATTTTTTTCGTTATGCTCCATCTCCTTTCACCCTATCAATTTAGCCTTAGACGGACGTTTAAAAAACCCAAAACACTCATCATCTTTACTTTTTGTTACCGTTCCAATGAAACAAACATCTTTTCCAATCAGTTTGCCGGTCAAACAATTGCCTTCAGCATCCCAGCAAATCGACTCCGGAACAGTTCCCCACACCTTAAACATCCTATTATCAAGGACTAACATCTTTAATACAGTACCACCATAAGGTGAATAAGTGTTTTCTTGACACTTAGTACAGAGAATTTTGCCAGAGATTTGAATCCGACCTTCCTCACAAGGCTTGTATTCCAGTTCCGGTTCTTTCGGTTTACGTGATTCTGCCGCCAACTTTCTAACCAGAGCAATCTGTTTTTCAGAGATCTTCCCCCATCTCTCTAAGCGGCTACGTATGTCTTTAACGATGTAATGATCCACAACTATGTCTTCACTCAGGTCATTGGCTTCAATGAACTCACAGGCGATCTGACGCATCCTGTGAGCTTCCTTAGCTCTTTCCACCCTTAACTTAAGCTGATAAACTTCCCGATCCCTCTTCGAATCAAAATCAAATGTCTTTTTAGAGCAAATATGCCCAACAACAATATATTTATCAGTTTTGATATTTTTATAAATAACTCCCCATTTAAACCATGTACCGCAATGGTCACAAACCCCACCATTGCCGTCATCCCATCCACGTTCTTTCAAAACATCTGACGCTACATGGTAGTCATCAATGTAGCAATCCTCATAAATCGAATCCCAAGCTTTTTCATTCTTGCCAACATAAATTGGCGTAACATATTGATAATCAGCAGGATCAATAACCATTTTTCTCTCCTTCCAAAGTGTTTTTCCTAACCCTTATAAACAGTATAGCATATTTTTATTAAAAGTCAATAAAAATTATTGTTTTTTATTGAAAAAAAACAAAAAAAATAACCCCTTAACTATCAAGGGGTTATCGCAAAGAAAGAAAAATGGAGATATGTTTTATGTCAATTTAAGACCTTCTGCTAACTGTTCTTCTGTTATATATGCACCCGAAACAACTTCTTCAGCCGGTTTTGTTGTATCAAAAGTAGGTACTTCTACATCTTCAATCTCACTATAATCATCTTCACCTTCTGACGCATCAAACAGATAAACAGAACCACTTGAATTGTCTTTAATCAATACACTATCTTGCTTAAACGCTTTCATTATTTCCAACGCTACTTTTTCTATAAATGGCATATCCACACCACTTATATCAATTGTATAAGATCTTTCATCAAACTTAACATCATTCTTTTTATCAACATAACGACCATGCCCCAACTTACCAATTGTCCAACCTGTATCAATACCTTCTTTAGCCGCTTGCTCTTCAATAATATTACTTGGTTTATCTACTCTTTCCCAATACTTTTGCCACAACGTTCTCGGAAGATTCCCAAGCCAATTCAATAATTTATTTTCACTAATTTTCCTAGTCACATCTGGCGATAGAACAATTTGCCCCCCCGGTTTCAAGAATGTTCGAGCAGCAATTCTTTCCATTTCCTTTGCATTGTACTTCATTACACCAGATTCTAAAAAAGATATACCAAAACTATACTGTTTTTCCATAGCGTCCATATTCCTTTACCATGTAATGGGTATTCCCGTCCTTTACGTATTTTCTACTCTTATTATTTAAAGGTATTTCTGATGGTTTTCTAAGATATCTTATGAAATACCCTATTGCCCCAACCACCATCATAACTGCAATAAATGGGGAAAGCAATACTAACAAAACAACCTTTAACAAATTTTCAAACACTACCTTGCAATCTCTCATTTTAAATCCCTCACAATATAATAGCACAATCACCACAAATTATAACTAAATATTTAAACAAACCTTATATCTTTTCTTATTCACTACATTTTCTGATGGACCTATCCAAGTAGCCGGTATCACAATTGTTGTCCATCTTTTATGAGTAAATCTAGGACTAGTTAAAAATCGTGTATGCCTACGTCTTTCATGTGGTTGTTTCAACTTACCCTTATCGGGTATAGGCAGCTTCATCCTATCTCTAATTTCTTTCGGTTTTAATAGTATATATATCGGTCTATCTTGACTCCTTTGCATCTTTCCCTTATTCTTTCTCATCTTAGTAGATGCTACTTCAAGTACAAACCGATCCGGAGTATTGAAATACATTATCTCTTCAAGAGCCGTCATAGCATTCACAAGCCCACTTCTCATGATTGGTTGCCATTCTTCTTCACTGAAATGTTGATGAGATCTAACTGTAAAATTTTCTTTCGTTCCCATACCAACATTCAAAACACTGCCAGAAGCCACATATTCTTTTTCATTCACCAACTCAACTCCTTCTATTACCCCCATTATAACTACATAATTACCTTTCAAATGACTTCTATCTTCTGTCATTTTTCCTTCCTTACCTTCTCGGAATTCATTTATATCAGTATTCAATTCCATACATTCTACAAAATACCTCTTTGAATTAATGCCAATCGCTTCCTTGTCTTCGTCAACTAATACAATACAACTAGCCTTGTCTTCAATAGCTACGACCGGAAATGGTAAGAAAAACTCGTCTTGAAGAAATCTTTTGTTCTCATCACTTATCTCTTTTGGCAATACTTCATGCGCTCTCCCCGGAAATTGAAACAACCTTGCTTTATCAACATAAGGAATCAAATTTTTCATATATCTCTCACACAACATACACAGCTTATCGAATAGCATAATCTTGCTCCTTATTATTTTTTACCCAATCCGGAATCTTTCCATTCGTACATTTTAAAACAACATCAATTAACGACTGAACTAATTGAATAAACTTTTTTCGATTCATTTTAACACCATTAACATCAACCCCAAATTCTATTGCCTTAAAATACAAAACAGGATAATCTCCAAGTTTACCTTCAATACATTTCCAATCACATTGTCTTCTTATAAACTCTTTCTGTTCAAAACAAGATGTGCCATTCAATCTACTTATTGTATGAGCATAACTTAATAAATTATTATATACACCAAATCCAAACAAACCCCTTTCTTTTCCCCGATGAGATCTAACCTTGTATCGTTTTATAAAACAAAATATTCTTTTAAGCTCTTCCTCAGTAAACCAATTTACATTATTAAAAAAATTTTCTGCCAACCTCACCCTTAATTCAACCATATCAACATCCACATGATTCCATAGAAAAGAATCTAATATGTAAGCAGGAATTGGAGCATATTTATAACCACAACCATCTTTTACCTGCACAACACAACAATCACTAGAACCGCTTCCACTAAAATAAATACTACTATTCAAATCTTCTTCCCCTTTATATTGGTCTACTTTCTTTTCGTTAAGTTTATTCTTTTCTACCTTCAATTTAACTATCTCATTCATTGCAGTCAAATAATCATTATTCAATTTAAGATACTTGTCTTTACCATCATTTAATTCATTTTGAAGTCGTCTACAATTACTCTCAACTAACTTATTTTTCAACTGATTCTTCTTAACTATCAATTCACTTTGCTTTCTTTCACACTCTAAATCTCTCATCTTTTCATCATACTCTTGCTTAATTCTCTCCAACTCAATCAATTTCTTTTCACCAAAAACAACCTTTTCTTTAAGATCATCATCTGTCTTTGCCAGCACCTCAACACCTTCTCTCACATTAAGAGCCAAAAACAAAACCAGCAATATGAATATTATCAGCGTACCAAATATTAAATCACTGAAAGATTCATAAAAATTAAAGACAGATCTTTGATTTCTCTTCATCTCTCTCCCTCGCTGACTTCCGCAACTTTGGCAATACATATACTTCCGTCAACTCACTTATTTGATTAACCAATGTGTTAATGCTATTGTCTACAACATTGTTAAGAATTCTCAAAAGCACACCGCCAAGGACAGCACCCATAAGTGAGCTGTAAAAGGCTGTACCCATACTTGATATTGTCATATTCATACCACTTAATAACTTCGAAGTATCCCCACCAACTGATTTCACCACACTGCTAATGCCACTCACCGATCCTATCAATCCAATAATTGTACCAACTAATCCTAATGTAACCAATACACTTGAAGCTACGTCAACAAATCTAACCCTTCTATTTAAATTGTCTTCCATTAACTCAATCAAAGTATCCTGACGAATTTCCGTATCACTCTTGTATATTCGATATAAATTCTTAATATGATTTCTGAAAATACTATCTGCCGATGTTCTAACAAATTTTCGAATTTCCTTTATGTCCCACAGATCCTCAACCTGTCTACTAGATAACTTAAGCTGATCATTCACATACACAACATCAAAGCACGACTTCAATAAAGCACCAAAGAATATCATCAAGATAAAGAAACACAATCCGGTCGTATCATTCAGTAAAGCATTTACTACATGAGTTCCAGCAACAAATATAAATATAAGACTTATTACAGTCACATATGCAACCCATTCAAACACTGGTCTTTTTAGACTAAATATTTTAGGAGCCATCAATATCTCCTCGTGCAAAGTTTTCTCAACCCTCTACTTATTTCAGCAACATGCTCCTTACTACAACCCACTTTTAAACCAATAGAATAATCACTTGACAAATGCCATTCTGTTTTAAATACTGTGATACTACCAGCAGACTCTATTTTATCATATTCTTTTGGCAACAATGCAGCACATTTTAAAGAAAAATTCATAGACACACCCGTAACTTCACCAAAATAATACTTCCCATCTACTTTAACAAACTTAAAAATCTTCAAATCTTTTCCCGGAATCTTTGGCAAATCATCAAACCCATATATTTTATTTTCCATCACCCTACCTCCTTTTCTTCTCTATCAATCAATTCTACTTTATAAGGATTCCACGTATGAATATAATTCTGAGTTATAGTACTGCTAAAACCCGTACTATAATAATCAGGATAATCCTTAATCAATCTGGCACAAACATACTCACCTATGACGGCTTTTACATGCCATACATTACCATTTACATCTGCGTAATGTCCAAGTCCTTTCCGGTAAGGATTGCTATCTTTGTAAAATGAAATCGTTTTTACCTCTCCTTTATATTCACTAAACCAAGACATATTAAGCATCTTTATTCACCCTCCATACAAACAATAGAAATAAAACAACCCCTCCCTGATCTTGCAATAGACTTTTTTGCATTCACTTCTTCTTCTTTTCTCTTTTTCTCATCTTCCCTTAAAGCTTTCCATTCTTCAAATGTTAATTCTTTAACATTACCAGTATCTTTACTCCATGCATTAAATAAAATCTTTTGTTCTTTAAGCATATTTTCCATCCGAATCTTTCTCTGCTGTGCAGTTCTTTCTGAATCCACCTTTCCTGCATGAATAAGAAGTGCTACACATAAAACAATACCACCAAATATAACCACAAAATCAAGCCAAGGTCTATATTTATTCATTATCATTCTCCTCCCTAATCACAATATTTTCGTAACCAGCATCTGCCAACTCTTCGGCATATTCTTCCGCTTCATCAAACTTCATGCCAGTTTTATCCGGTCTTTTAAAAAGAGGATGATCACCTCTTACTTTATAGTTAGAAATTCTATAGACATTTTTATCTCCAATAATTCCTATTTTTATCTTCATTAACTAACCGGTAAACCTCATGTCGACACCATGATCCCTGCCAATCTGTTTTCCTACCATATTTCCGATGCAATTTTTTCATACCTTCATAATTGTCAGCACAAATATATGTCCATATATCATGCCAAACCATCCCATATCGAATACCTTTTGGCGGTTTATATTCAAAAGCATCTTCATTAATAATCTCAACCTTATCACCAAAAAGTTTTTTATAAGTAGGACCAACTAGTTGAATTACTTCTTTCGATAATTCCACAACAGTTGCTTTTTCAACTGTCTTCTTTTTCATGCAATTCAAAAGGAACAATCCAAGCCCCAACCCATTTATTAAAATATGCCCCTTTGCTGCGTGTAATGCTTCATAATGATCCCGTTGCTCAATATCAGTATCAGACATTACAACAACACCATTATGTTTCAATCGAGTATAATTTCCCGGAAAAGGAGCACGACCACCATAACTGATTACACGCCAATCATCTTTAGATATAGAGAATTTCTCAACTTTCCAATCCCCACAAGTACCTTCCGGAACATTTACCTTTTCCATCCTACAACATCTCCTCTAAAAGAATAATACCGTTTTCTGATACATTTATATCCTTGTTTAAGATCCCACCCGAATCTTTTATTTTTTTACTCATCTGCCTAATAGCCAGATTCTGCCACATACACGCAACCTTTAAAACTTCCATTGCTCGCTTATTCCAACGAGACGCAGGTTCTGTCAAAATAATTTCTTGTTGCAAAATTATTTCCGACATATCTTTATGAAGTTTTTCCCAAAAATTATCAGTCGTTTTTTCCACAATTATTTACCTCCATTTTTTTTCTAATCTCTTAGCATATTCATTAACTGTAATATTATCCCTAATTATTTCCGCTACTCTTGTGCCTGACGGATCAATATTATTATTTTTAATAAAATCAACACCTGTTTGTGCAATATCTCTTTGTCGTTGATATTCAAGTTTAGGAGATGACTTCTTCATAGCCATGCTATCAACAGTTGCAAGAGTACAATCTGTTAAGTATTTGACCATATCTACTGCATTACTCAATCTCTTCACCTCGTTACTAAGTTCAATCGCATACCAACTATTATGAATGCTACAATCATCACTAATACATTTTCTTAAATCACCTCTTATAGTACAATGCTTACATTGATCCATTTTTATTCAACCTCAAAAAATGATTATTGACAACAACCAAAATAACTCAATGAAAAGTAGCAAAATCATAAAAACAAAAACAATACCTTCAACTATCTCATTCACTATTATACCCTCTCTATTTCCGCTGTTCCATCATCCAACAGCTTAACGGTTAAAGCACAATTATTGCTAATACTAATAACCCCATCATAATCTTTACCTTCTACCCTCATACATTCCGACAAATCATATAAAATATGTTTATCGGGACTTTGACCTTCTAATGGTTCAAGATAAGAAACCGACTCAGCCAATTCATCAAGATTCCTACGCGCTTCTTCCTGCCACTCTTCGGACAACTCAAAGTAATTAACAATATTTCTTATTTGTTTCATGATTTCCTTCCAATAAAATTTTAGGCTATCAATGCCTTGATCTCTTCCGGAATATCCAACAGATTTCTTGTCATAATGTATTTCGAAATACCTGTATGATCCGAAGCTATTGCTGCATAGCTGTCTTTGTCAATTTGCTTTAGTAATCCTATATATCTAACCGGACCTTCACACATATGACAATAGCATTCTTCTTCAGCTTTTTCAGCTACCTTCGCATAAATAGCAGTCCATTTACCGGCATTGTTTTTATCATAACCACCACCAACATATACCCAACCGGAACCAAGCTTATAATCATCACTCGTATTTTTATATACTTTATCCGATTCAGTCAACAATTTGTACTCATCAAAAATATCATTGAAACTCAAAACCCGATCATCATTTTTTGTTCCCAACATTTGCAATCTCCTAAAGAACAAGTTTACGTGCAATATGCTTACAATCAAAACAAACCACATTTTTCTCTTCCATAAACTCCACTTGCGCTTTTAAATCTTTCATGGAATTAATTGCAGATTCCGTAAGGTGTTTCTGTTCTGCTTTTGTCAAAACCTTTTTAGCTTTTTTTGTTCTAATCATTTCAAATCTCCTTCCAACCTTCTTTCTAGCTTTAAACAGGTTAGATTATCCTATTGTATACCAAAGATTGCTATGAATATGTAATGTAAAAGTATCATTCTCATTATCATAAAGTTCGCCATTAAAACGGATAAATTCATTATAAAGGAATTCTGCTAAAGTTGCTTTTTGGAAATGGCCATCTTTACGAATTGAAGGATTTTCTACTTCGCGTCCTCTGAATCCGTCATCTAATGAATAACATATGACTAAAGTAGTATTTTCAAAAATGTCTGCGATTCTTTTCTTTGCGTTTTTTCTTATTCTCTTCATTTCCATCTCCTTAATTATTGTTGTTTTCTTTATCCACAAACAGTATATCACACGAATCCCCATTTGTCAATAATTTTTATTAAATTTTATTGGAATTTATTAAGAAATGTAACTACTTTAAAGATATGAACTTACGACTTCTTTTTGTAATCGTTCTCATAAAATCCTGCTCCTTTGAACACTATATGGGAGCCTGATCCTATCAATCTTTCTAACCTAAACTTCTTACATTCAGGACACTTCCTTTTATTCTTGTCAGTCATATTTTGCCAAATTTCAAACGTATGACCACAAGCATTGCATTTATATTCATAGGTGGGCATCAACAATATCCTTACACCACTCTTCAACAGCTATTCGATAAGGCAATAATAATTCTAACATTGTCTTATGGAATAAATCTATCTGCCTATATTATCTTTCTTCTCGTACTTTCAGGAAGTTCACAATTTAAATCCGGAACAAATCCTCCCTTCCGACAAGATTCCACCAAATCATTATGTGCTTCTACAGCAGATTCTTTATTGCAATATTTTAATTTAATTAAACATCCATCTATGATAAACCTAAAAAAATAAAATTCACCTTCTTCTTCAATATCGCCAATGTAACTAACTTTATTAAGATTAATATAACAAAATTTATTCTCCAATCTCCACCTCCGGTTCAACCAAATATTTTTCTCTCACTTTATCAATCTCGCTGAATGGTAAATTTATCATCTCATCAAAATGTTTCGGTTGCACTGATGGAACATAGACTTTATCTTCAAAATCTACCAACGTTATCCCCTGATCCGTATCAAACATTTTTATTATCAACCCTTCAAAATACTTATCTAAAAACCATATCACCTTCCATACATCCCCATTCCAAACAGCATCAAATCTTTTTCTACT
>Ga0307441_1000925_pt1 | contig 10418 bp, 11 predicted proteins | sample SalMarWE160420MG_FD_202149 | JGI IMG/M metagenome (GOLD analysis project Ga0307441, IMG submission 202149) | Salt marsh sediment microbial communities from the Plum Island Ecosystem LTER, Massachusetts, United States - WE1604-20 | ecosystem: Environmental > Aquatic > Marine > Intertidal zone >... | reverse complement strand
AATCTTTTCATCAGGAATATTCAGCGTTGTTTGACAGTGCTCACAAGTGACTTCCATATTCTTTTTCCTCAAAAAATTTTTACTGAACCACCTTGTTCTCGTATTCCTCATCCAATCTGAGGCCTTCTATGGAGGTTGTCTTTTCACCCCTTGCCGCTTTTATGGAGTCGATGGCCCGGCCCACAATCGCCTTTCTGGATGCGTAACTCATGGCCGTTTCTTCTGTAATCAGGCCCTGCCGGAAAATCTCTGATATGGATTGATCGAACGTCATCATGCCGAAAGGCTGACTGCCATCAATAATTTCGTAAAAGGTCTTCCCCTCGGATTCGCCCAGGATGATACTCTCCTTGACCCGTATATTGGCCCCCATGATCTCAAACGCTGCAACCCTTCTCCCGCCGCCCTTTCGTGGAAGGAGCCGCTGGCAGGCAACCCATCTCAATGTTTCCGCAAGCCGCGAACGGACCTGTCTTTCTTCGTCCTGCTCAAACATGCCGATGATCCTGTTAATGGTCTGCCCCGCATCCACCGTGTGAATTGTGCTGAGTACCAGATGGCCGGTTTCCGCTGCGGAAAGGGCGATTTCCACCGTCTCCCTGTCTCTCATTTCACCAACCAGGATCACCTTTGGTGCCTGTCTGAGGGCCGCACGAAGGCCCGAGGCAAAACTGTCAAAATCCCTTCCCAGCTCACGTTGGTTAAAAGTGCCCATTTTCTGCGAGTGCACATATTCCACAGGATCCTCGAGCGTCACCACGTGCACTGACAATTTTTCATTTATTTCATTGAGCACCGCCGCAAGAGAAGTGGATTTTCCTGTCCCCGTTGCTCCTGTGACCAGGATGATGCCGTTTCGCTCCTCAGTCATCTTGAAAAAGGCCTCGGGAAGCCCCAGTTCTTCAATGGTGGGGACCCTGTTCGCCAATTGTCTCATCACCGTGGTATAACACCCTTTCTGGGAAAAGACATTGACCCTGAACCGGGCCTTTCCTGCCAGGTGATACGACAAATCGCACGATCCCTCCTCAAGCAGGATCTTCGTCAGACGGCGGTCTCCATCAATCAGGTTCAGGGCGAAAATTTCCGACTGGAAGGGGGTTAATCGGTGGATAGGCGGGTCCAGGGCCACGGGCAAAAGCTGACCAGAGCTTTCCACTTGAAAAGGTTTATCCACGGTTACGTTGAAATCAGAGACATTATCATAGGACTCAAGCATGGTCGTGAGTATGTGGTCCAACTCTTGCTTTTTCATGCTCCCATATCCTCCAATCGCGTTAGACTTCCGTAAAGTCCTCCGGCGGGTTTTTGAGAAAAGGCAGAAACCTGTTTTTTTCATTGGCCTTTGAGTAACCATCATCGGGGTCGATGATCTTCTTCTGCACAAGCTCCATAATAGCGTCGTCCAGGGACTGCATCCCGTACTTTTTCCCGGTCTGGAGCATGGAGGGAATTTGAAACGTCTTGCCCTCGCGAACCAGGTTCCTCACTGCGGGTGTTGCAATCATGATCTCCAGAGCCGCCACTCGACCTCTCCTATCAATTCGCCTGAAGAGCGTCTGGGCAACAACCGCCCGCAGGCCATCGGCAAGGGTATTCCTGATCTGTTCCTGCTGACTGACCGGAAAAACCTCTATGACCCTGTCCACGGTCTTGGCCGCACTGGTGGTATGCAACGTAGCGAAAACAAGGTGGCCGGTGGAAGAAGCCTCGAGCGCGAGGGCGATGGTTTCCAGGTCCCTCATTTCACCCACCATGATGATATCAGGATCCTCCCTCAGGGCACCCCGAAGCGCCGCAGAGAAAGACTTGGTGTGGATACCGACTTCCCGGTGATTAATGACGGCCCGCTCACTCTCATGGACGAACTCTATGGGATCTTCAATGGTGATGATATGGTCCTTCCGCGTCCTATTCGCTTCATGGACAATGGCCGCCAGGGTTGTGGACTTTCCACTTCCGGTCGGACCCGTCACCAGGACAAGCCCCCGGGGCAATGATGCCAATCTTTTGACGACACTGGGAAGCCCAAGTTCTTCACAGGTGAGAATTGCCGATGGAATTTCCCGGAATGCGCCCCCCACTCCGTTTTTCTGTTGAAAAAAATTTACCCGATACCTGGCAAGACCCGGTATCTCGTAGGCAAAATCCACATCGCCCGTCTCTTCAAATACCTTCACCTTTTGCTCAGGTGCAATCTCGTACAGCATCGCCTTCAGGGAGTCATTTTCCAGTTCCTTGTATTTGACTCGCTCCAGCTCTCCATCTATGCGGAGGACAGGTTGCTGTCCCGCGACCAGATGAAGATCCGATGCCCCCTGGTCATGCATTAACTTAAAAAAAGCGTCTATTTGAGCCATACACTCCTCCTGCTCACTCATTGACGTGAGGCGGGCATATTATACACAGCATGCCGCCTTGTTCAACCATAAATGTATTCTGCTGAGAGGCCCTCTAATCTCTCAACCGATTTCTGGAAGCCGGTCCCGGACAACACCATTGGGATCGCAGTGGATTGATATGCGACAACTAATATGCATACATTGTTCCAAATTTTTCCGATAGGCCTTGCAAAAAGCCACAATGCAGAAAAAATTTTCATTGACACTCTTCCACAAGATGGAGTAAGGTCCATTCGTTCCCGAGGCGGGTGATCCTTTTGTAGTGGCGACACCGACCTCACCGTCTTTCTCGATCAGGATCCTGCTTTTCCCGGGGTCTCTTCTGAGGGGAAGCACTTTCTTGACCGGAAACACGGAATTGCTGATCTTGCGTCAATAAATCGGCACTAACAATAGAGTTCTTTAAGAAAACCATATTTCTAAAAAGACCGCCTGGATCGTCGGCATGGCCCGACCGGGACGGATTGCTGCCCGGAAGAATCCCCAACAAGGAGCTCAGTTACTCCTCCCGGCCGAACCGCCTCACCCGGCTATCCACATGCGACAAATGGAATATGAGTGTTTTCAGTTGACCGTTGATTGCCGATAGCTCAACCTGCAAATTTTTGGCTTGCGGTTGGAAACCAATGAGGGAGGGTAAATCTTATGTCACGAAAAAAAATGACCATAGCAGAATTGCAACAAAAGAAGGAGGCCGGCCGGAAAATTACTATGGTGACGGCCTATGACTATCCAACGGCCGATCTGGCTGACCAGTCGGAAATTGACACGATCCTGGTGGGGGATTCCCTCGGTATGGTCGTGCTCGGCTATGATACCACCGTGCCAGTGTCCATGGACGAGATGATCCATCATTGCAAGGCCGCTTGCCGGGGTGCCAAAGGAAGCTTTATTATCGGAGATATGCCGTTCATGTCCTATCAGGTCAGTATTGAACGGGCCATCGAAAATGCCGGACGATTCATAAAGGAGGCCGGTTGCGACTGTGTTAAACTGGAGGGCGGAAGAGAGATGTCCCCTGTTGTGCGGGCTATCGTGGATGCCGGGATTCCCGTATGTGCCCACATCGGACTTACCCCCCAGACAGCCACCAAGTTGAGTGGTTTTCGCGTCCAGGGAAAGGATGCCGAGAGTGGTAGACAGTTAATCGAGGACGCAACGGCCCTTGAAGCGGCGGGCGCCTTCATGATTGTCATGGAATGCATTCCAGATCTACTTGCAGCACGCATAACCAAAAGCCTTTCCATTCCCACCATCGGCATAGGAGCGGGCAAAGATTGTGACGGCCAGGTCCTTGTCTATCATGACCTGGTGGGATTGTTTGAACGCTTTACCCCAAAGTTCGTAAAGCAATACGTGAACCTGGCACCCCAAATCAAAAAAGCGCTCAGCGAATACAAGAAAGAGGTTGAGGAAGGAGTCTTTCCCAGTGCAGAACACAGCTTCGCCATGAGCGCCGAAGAGGCGGAAAAACTTTAGCCCGGCTTTCTCACCAATCCCGCAAAGCGCGGGTTAGCCTTTCAGGCTATCAGGCTGAAAACAGGAAAGAACATAGTTGGAGGAAAGCCGAAAAATGCATTTTCTCATTGTGGGCCCAGGTGCCATGGGCTGCCTCTTTGCGGGCCGTCTCAAAATGGCGGGGCACGAGGCCACCCTCCTCGATTACCGGCTTGAGCGCGCCGGCCTGCTCAACGACAAAGGCATCACCATTGAAGGAATCGACGGGAAAGCCACCGTCAAGGTCCCAGTCATCACCGGAGAACCAGCGAGTACGCCTGATACGGTCCTTGTCTGTGTCAAGGCAGGGAAAACCCGTACAGCCGTTGAGAAACTTGCGCATTTCTTGCCACAAAAGGCGCATATTATTACCCTGCAAAATGGTCTCGGCAACGTGGACATCCTCCGGGAGGTCTTCGGCGGACACCGTGTGCTGGGAGGGGTCACCGCCGAAGGAGCCACTCTCCTTGGATCCGGCCATATACGCCACGCAGGAAGAGGCGATACGATCATCGGGCCCTTGGGCCCCTTTCCAGGGTCTGTCGAGAAAATTGTTTCCGCTTTCAAAACAGCAGGATTCAGCTGCCGGGGGGTGGAAGACATCGATGCCGTGATCTGGGGGAAATTGATTATCAATGTGGGAATCAATGGACTCACCGCTATAACCAGGCTCAAAAACGGAAGGCTTCCTGAGTTTTCCGGCACATTGCGGGTCATGAAAGACGCGGTCGCTGAGGCGGAAAGAGTAGCAACGGCCATGGGAATCCAGCTTCCCTACCCTGATCCCGTTGAGAAGGTTCTCGATGTATGCAGGGCCACGGCCGGAAACGTGGCCTCCATGCTCCAGGATATCCTCAACCGGAGAAAGACAGAAGTGGAGTACATCAATGGGGCGATTGTGAAACAAGGGAAGGCAACAGGCGTTCCCACCCCGGTGAACAAGACTATCACCTCCCTGGTCGAGACCCTCCAGGAAACATTCGACGAGTACATCTCCTGAAATCCAGCCGGAACAGCTTGCATTTAGCGCCAGAAGCCTTATACTGACAGGCGTAGAAGAAAGAAGCGTGTCGAACATAAACTGCAAGGTGAACAGCGCATGACCATACCCCCGGGTGTCATTGAAGTGGACCTGTTTTCCGAAAAGGTAAACAGTACCGCCCATCCGGACGCGGTCCGGTTCAGGAAGGCCCTCGAATCAGTAGCAGAGGAGTATCGGTGCCGTCTCACCTCCTTTGAAGTCAAGGAAGGGATTGTTTCATTCTCTTTTGACAGCAACGGGCTCATGGCGGACATCCTGAAAATTCTCCAGACTCCGCCGGGTCCCCCGGATTTAGATAAATAGCTTTTTGCGCCCTCTCGATGGGGATCTTTACATCTTTCGTGCATGAACACAAAAATAGACTTTTCCCATATTGGGATCATTTTGCTCGAGCCGCAGATTCCCGAGAACATCGGCTCGGTGGCTAGGGCCATGGCCAATATGGGACTTGAGCGGCTTATTCTTGTTCGACCGAAAAACTGCGATCTCTCCAGGGTTTTAAAAACGGCAACCGGCCCTTCCTGGGACGTGGTGGAGACACTGGAGGTTTTTGAAGATCTCAAGACCGCTCTCGCCCCGTTCCACTACATGGCCGCGACTACCGCCAGGCTCGGCTCGCTGCGTCCTCCATTGACCAACCCACGCCTTCTGGCCAGGGACCTCATATCCCTTTCACAGGAAAATGAGGTTGGCCTCCTCTTCGGACCTGAAGATCGGGGGCTTTCCAATGAAGAACTTCACCACTGCCACACCATCGTAAACATCCCCACTGCCGGGTTTTCTTCTCTCAACCTCGCCCACGCTGTCATGATCCTCTGCTATGAAATCTCCATTGCATCAACCGGGGAAACAATGAAGCATGTACCCCGGCTCGCGAACACCTTTGAACTGGAAGGGATGTACGATCACATGCAGCACGTGCTCATGAAAATTGGTTTTCTCCAGCCTGAAAACCCTGAGCACTGGATGCTTAATATCCGGAGATACCTCTCACGCCTTCCCCTTCGCGCCAGGGAAGTGAGGATCATCCGCGGCATATGCCGTCAGATTGATTGGTATACGAGCCACATTGACAAAAATGATGCCGGAAAATAGCGGTCACAAAAAAGCGGCTTCATTTGAAACAGGAGAAATAGTTGACAACCAACGCGTTGCGTAATGAAATCGGGGACCGGGTGGATCGGCTCCAGGAAATGCTCACAGAGCATGCCCTCGATGGTATTATCTTCGTACAAAAGGTCGATGTATTCTACCTTTCCGGCACAGACCAGGCTGCCCACCTCTGGGTTCCTGCGCGAGGGGCCCCTCTCCTCATGGTGAAGAAAAGTATTGAAAGGGCAAAAGCGGACGCGGCCATTGACAATATCGTCAGACTTCCCGGATTTTCAGATATCCCTCGTCTCATAGAAAAAAACAGCAACTTCTTTCCCCGGCGTATGGGTTTGGAAATGGATGTCCTGCCGGTCAACCAGTACCGCATTTATCGGGGACTCTTTCCGGAAACTGAAATGGTTGACATTTCCATGATCATCAGAAACCTCCGTATGGTCAAATCCCCGCACGAAATCTCTGCAGTCAGCAGGGCGGCAGAAATGGGAGACCACATGTTCGAGCAGGTTCCTTTGATTCTCAGGCACGCGGAAACGGAAACCGATCTTGCCCTCAAGTTGGAGGCCTTCTACCGAAGCCAGGGTCACCCGGGAATCGTGAGGACAAGGGCTTTCAACATGGAATGTTTCTACGGACACGTGCTGGCAGGGAAAAACGCGGCGATCCCCAGCGCGTCTCCCGGCCCCACCGGTGGAACCGGGACGGGCCCTTTTTACTCGCAGGGTGCCGGCTTCGGCAGAATCCACCCCCACGGGCCGGTGATCGTAGACTACACTTCCAGTGTCGACGGATATGTATCCGACCAGGCACGCACTTTCTCCATTGGAAAGCTGCCGGAACATTTCATTCACGCCCACCAGGTCATGATCGAGGTCCAGGACGCAATCGCCCGGGACGTGCGGCCCGGTGTCAGAGCGGGTGATCTCTATGCACAGGCACTGGATGTGGTAAAAAGCCACGGACTGGAGAAAGGCTTCATGGGATATCCCGATCCGGTCCCGTTTGTGGGGCACGGAATCGGTCTCGAACTGGATGAATGGCCCATCATCGGAAGGAACAACACCACGATCCTCAAAGAAGGGATGATCTTTGCCCTGGAACCCAAAGTGGTCTTCCCCGGCCAAGGGGTGGTAGGCATCGAAAATGTCTTCGTGGTAACGTCAGACGGGGTCAAAAAGCTCAATCAATTTCCTGATGCGGTGTCTGTCTGCTGAGGGATAACATCAACAAAGGTAGTTTTGTAGTCTTTCCCGTGAGACCATCCCCTCGCGCAGGATACGAGGGGGTTCCTGGCAAATATCCAGAACCGTGGAACCGCTTTTTCCTGCTGTGATTCCGCCGTTGAGAATCATATCCACCCGGTCTCCCAATTGCCGAAGCACCTCCACAGAAGATCGGCAGGGCGATTTTCCGGATAGATTGGCACTGGTACCGGTAAGGACTCCTCCCACCGCCCCCACCAGCTTTGCGGCAACCGGATGACTGGAGATGCGAATTCCGATCTTCCCGGTCCCCGCTGTTATGGCACGCGGGACTTCATCCGATGCATTGAACACAAGCGTCAGCCCCCCGGGCCAGAAGTCGTCCATCAGCCCTCGTGCCACGGGCGGCACATGCCTCACAAGGTGATCAAGCGCCTCAGAGGAGGTAATCAGGAGCAGAATGGGACGTATCCTTTGCCGTCCCTTGACCTGGAACAGACGATCCACCGCATCTGCCCTCCCGGGGTCCACCCCTAACCCATAAAATGATTCAGTAGGATAGGCCACCACGCCACCTTGCCTGATGAGCAGGGCCGCTTCACAGATTTCCTTTTCTCCAGGGTTTTCGGCGTCCACTTTTCTGACAGGAGCATTGTTTTTCGCATTGCCGTTCGACACAACGTCCCTTTCTATTTACCGGACTCAAAATCCTGTGCTTTCCGGAGGGTCTCCCGGGTCATCTCTGCACGGTAAGCGGCTACTCTTTGCGCTATGGGAGAGAACTTCAAGGCAAGAATTTCTGCTGCAAATATAGCCGCATTTCTTGCACCACCGCTACCCACAGCCATTGTGGCCACCGGGATTCCCGGCGGCATCTGCACCGTGGCCAGGAGGGCATCCATGCCGTGCAGCGGAGATGAATCGATAGGGACCCCTATGACGGGGAGCGTGGTGTACGCGGCTGCCACCCCGGCCAGATGGGCCGCCCACCCTGCCGCGGCGATAATAACTTCTATCCCTTTGGCGGCGGCTGACATCACATATTCCCGTGTCTGGTCAGGGGTCCTGTGGGCGGAGAGGACCTTCATTTCGTAGGGGATCTCCAAGCTTTCGAGCAGATCCCTGCATCCCTGCATAACATCAGCATCGGATGCACTCCCCATCAGGACCGCCACTTTTGGTTCCAGTGATGCCATATCGGCTTCCTCCTTCTCTCCATCCATACATCACCAACCCTGGATGAGCTGATTCCCTTCCTTCATTCGATTGAAGCATTCACACCGAGAAAAAAATTATTATATCCTGAAGTCAATACCCTCACAGCCAGTCCCAAGGGGTACCCACAGACGGAGATCAGTGGATGGACCTTATCTTGGTGCTTCAGCAGCCATTCCCATGATGGGATAAATGATCATTCCGGCCAGCCAGGCGATGTCCTCTGCGGAGAGAATATCAGATATGCTCCGGTCAAAAAGGAGGTTCCCCTCCGGGGGAAACTCATCATCTCCTTCCCACAGAATCAAGACCACCGGGACCAGAGGGAACGCCTGTACTACCACTGAATGGTCTCCCTGGCCAAAGGGTTTGGCCCCGTAAACCTCCTGTGTTACCGGGAGGAGCCTTTCAGGATGACTCCCAAAGGCCTGGACCAGCGGGTTCTTTGCCCGCCTCAGGAAGGCGTCAAGGTAAAATTTCCCGTCTGGCACCTCCTGGTATGCTATCCATTCCCCCGCTACTCTTGCTCCCGTTGCCCCGTTCAAATAATGCATTATGAGGACCTGCTGTTGAATGGGAACCTCGTCTCCCGTGTCCTTGAAAGAAAGGTCCCAATTCGGCCCCGAAATGAGGACATCCCTGTTCAGAAAATTCAGCGCCAGGTTGGGGATTCCGTCAATGATCGCCTCCAAGGTCGCCCCGGACTGAACCGCGATCCGTTTAGGATTCTTCCCCTCCAGTTCATTCTTCCCCAGTTCTACGGCTGTCCTGTAATCATCTATCCTTGCCATTTTTCGCCCTTCATCTTAAAATACATTTTAATAAGCGTTCACGGGTTCAAAGGTTCAGAGGTTCAAGGTTCCAATACATCTTCCTCGTCAACTGAAACGGGCTCTAGAAACAATCTTATTTCAGTGATACTAATTTTTCAACCCAAACCTTTCGCGAACCGGAATTGTGAACGGTTTGCCAAGGCAGGTACCCATGGGGCGGAGAAAAAAACGGAAAAAAGACCGCAATGCAAAGCCCAAAACCAGGAGCGGAGTTTTCAACCCTGCCTTGCGGGGGAGCATCGATTTCCCCCGCGAACGCACTTCAGGTTCGCCGGACCACAGCAAGGATCTGGGGCCAATAGATTCCGGCCTGGACGAAGATGAAAGGCTTTTCCATGAGGCCATGGCCGATGTTGCCCCCCTTGGTGATGAACCCAATCGCTTCGTAACGCCCCCCAATATAGAAACAAGACCCGCTCACCCCGCCCCTGATGACGAACTGGAAACCCTCGCCCGGCTGACCGAACTGGTGAGCGGATCTGTTGAGCTCGATATCACGTTTTCCGATGAATATATTGAAGGTACCGTACAGGGCGTTGACCCGAAATTGATGCGCCGTTTGAAGCGAGGAGAGTTTCCTCTCCAAAATTTTATTGACCTCCACGGACTCACCAAGCAGGAAGCCCAGGAAAGGGTAAATGAGTTTATTCTGGAAAGCTACCGATCGGGGCTCAGATGCGTGCTCGTAGTCCATGGGCGGGGGCACAACTCTGAAAATCACATCCCCATTTTGAAAGAACGTTTGCCACACTGGCTCACACGCGGTCCGGCGAGGAAGATAGTCCTTGCTTTTTCAACTGCCAGACCCTACGATGGTGGCACTGGTGCCCTCTATATTCTTCTCCGAAAGAGAAGAGGGGCCTTATGATCCGCTCCTGTGGAGATGCGGCAAAAAGGAGGATTGCGTCTCATGAAACTGGGGATTATGGGACTCCCCCAATGCGGCAAGAAAACCATTTTCGAGGCTCTGACCGGCGCGAGGGGTGCCGGCACTGATGACTCCCCTGCTCGAAAGGACGCGAAAATGGCGACAGTGATGGTCTTTGATGAGCGTGTGGAATTCCTGGCAGGCATCTACCGCCCCAAAAAGACCACTTTCGCTCGGGTAGAATACCTG
>Ga0307441_1000923_pt1 | contig 10420 bp, 11 predicted proteins | sample SalMarWE160420MG_FD_202149 | JGI IMG/M metagenome (GOLD analysis project Ga0307441, IMG submission 202149) | Salt marsh sediment microbial communities from the Plum Island Ecosystem LTER, Massachusetts, United States - WE1604-20 | ecosystem: Environmental > Aquatic > Marine > Intertidal zone >... | reverse complement strand
TGTAACAAAAAATTTAGCTCATATTATACCTAAGAGATATTTTGAAAATAAAGAGGATCAAAAAAAGTTCATTCAATTTATTTATGATAAAGCAAAAATATAACAAGCGCATCAACCCGACCGCAAATTCGCACTCGGCATTTTTAAAATTTTTGAGTTGGTGGTTCCGTTTCGGCAAACTTGTTAACGTTGTCGTATAAAAATAATTAACTTGCCTCCGGTGCGTACGAATAAAGTTACGCACCTCCGGCTTAATCATCGGCTTGGTCATTTCATTGCAGCCCGATAGTTATGGGCGGCGGGTTATGCGCAAGATCGTTATACCGCGTATATTTAATATATAATTAAGGAAAAATATTGGACAAAAGTTTTAGCATTAGCGAATTTTGGAAAAGTTTTAACCTTGGAATAGAACTAGATATTGCTGGCACATTTATTTACAATGGGCTTAAATCTTTTCATGATATAAAAAATTTTGAAAGTACTTCAGATATTTTTGAATTTCTATATAATATTTCAATTGGGATTGAAAGATTAGCTAAGATTGCAATCATTCTTATAGAACATGAAGACAACAAGGAACAGAACAAGTTTGAAAAAAGTCTGATAACTCATAATCATTTAGAGCTTATTAAACGTATAAAAAAGAAGCACAAATTGAATTTATCAACCGTTCACAATAAATTCTTGCAAATACTTACGAATTTCTACAAAAGTATGAGGTATGATAGATATAACATTACTGAAGTAGCAGATCATGAAAAAGAAAAAAGAAGCTTGATAGATTTTATATCAAGTGAGTTAAAAATCAATTATTCCAATGATTTTCTCCAATTGACTACAAATGACGATAGAATTAAGATTTTTATTGGTAAAATTATAGGGAAATTTTCAACAACGATATATGATATTATTTGGGAAGAAGCTCACAGATTAAATGTATACACGTACGAACTAAGATATGATTCTAAAGCGGCAAAAATATTTTATGCAAAGGAATTTAATTTTCTAAATGAGATTAACGTTAACAAAGAATTATTAATTTTTTTGATGCATGCAAAAGGGGATAAAGGAGTTGTGGATTTTATTCGGAGCTTGAAACCTTTAGATTTAGATATTGGCGAAGCTTGTGAATTTATTGAAAGTTTTGAAAATCCGTTAATCACAAGTCAAATGCAAGAACGAATAAAGTTAGCTTATGAAGAGGAAATTGATGATGTAAAATATCGATTAGAGGCATTAAAAGCGTTAACAAATTGTCATGCATTTTATTATGGAGAAGATGAAGACGTAAATAGCTATTAATTTGCGGTATAACAAGCGCATCAACCCGACCGCAAACTCGCACTCGGCGAATTGGAGATTTTAGAGTTGGTCGTTCCGTATCGGCTAACTTGTTTAAAGTGTTCGTATAAAATTAATAAACTTGCCTCCGGTGCGTACGAATTAAGTTACGCACCTCCGGCTTAATCATTGGCATTGCTTTTTTAACTTAGCCGTTTGTTATGGGCGGCGGGTTATGCGCAACGCCGTTAGCTGCAATAATGAAATATAAGTATGAATATAGTTTTAGTTCATGGGTTTTTAAGCTCGGGTAAAATATTTAATTTAATGAAGAAAAGATTTGAAAGGAAAGGTTTTAATTGTTTTGCCCCCACTCTTAAACCTATTGATGGGAAATATGGATTGGATGATTTAGCAAATAAATTAAAAGATGAGATTGAAAATTATTTTGGGAATGAAAGTAATTTATCGCTCGTTGGATTTAGTATGGGAGGAATTATATGCAGATATTATCTTCAAGAATTAAATGGATTCCAAAGAGTTAATAAATTTATCACAATTTCAACACCTCATCACGGTAGTTATCTTGCATATCTATATCCAAATAAAGGAATAAAACAACTACGACCAAATAGTGATTTCTTAAAAAATCTAAAATCAAAAGAATCTTATTTACAAGAAATAAGTTTATATTCATTTAGAACTCCTTTTGATCTAATGATACTTCCAAATACAAGTTCAACATGGGATATTGCCATAAATAAAAAATATTATTCTTTTATTCATAGTTTTATGTTGTTTAATCAAAGAGTAATTAAAGATTCAATAAATATATTATTAAATTGCAGCTAACAAGCACATCAACCCGACCGCAGACACGATGCGGGTAATTTACAATTTCCGGCTTTATCTTTTTCGTTTGGCAATCTTGTTCAACGTTGCCATACAAAATTAATTAACTTGCAAACCGTGCTTGTAAAAAAATGTTAAGCACGGTTTGCTAAATCATCGGCTTGGTTTTTCCATTGCTGCCCGTTAGTTATGGGCGGCGGGTTATGTGCAGGGCGTTAGATTTTTCACTTAAAATACAGAATTAAGAATTGATGAAGAAAATTAAAGCGTTGGTAAAATTATTACGGATTGAACTTCCATTCTCTGCTGGAGTATGCGTCGTGATGGGGCAATTGTTAGCGCTTGGGAATTTTGCTTCTATTACTCAAACAATATTTGGGTTTATGTCAGTATTTTTTATTTCAGCTTCAATATTATCGTTAAATGATTATTTCGATGTTGAGACTGACAAAATCAATGCACCAGAACGTCCAATTCCTTCAAACCTTGTCACACCAACAGAAGCTTTGTTGTTATCAATGATTACTTTATCATCTGGGCTTATTCTAAGTTATTTGATCAATGCAACTGCATTATTATGTTCAATTATTTTATTAATTATTGGATTACTCTATAATCGTATATTTAAGAAGAAAGGATTGATTGGAAATCTAATGGTAAGTTTTTCAGTGGGTATGACATTTATTTATGGTGGAATATCAGTTGGATTACCTTTTAATAAAATAGTCTTGTTCTTCGGAATAATAGCAGCCTTGATAGATTTAGGAGAAGAAATTGCCGCTGATTCAATGGATATGAAAGGCGACATTCTTATTGATTCAAAATCTTTAGCAATTAGATATGGAAAACACGCAGCTCTCAAAATAAGCGGTTACATTTTCTTTATTGTTATTCTTCTTACTTCTGTCCCGTTCATAATGCATTGGTTTCCAATCATTTATTTGGCACCGATTGGAGTAATGGATTTAACAATTGGCTATTCAACATTGAGATTGCTTAAATCGATAAATGAAGAAGGCAGAAAATATATTCGCTTGCTTTATTTGGGAACGACATTAGGATTAATCATTTTTATAGTAATGAGACTATTTAAAATATGAATAATAAGACGTCAAAACCTAACATCTTTAATAAGTAAAAAGTCAAGAGAATATTAAAATTTCAGTCAAAAAATAATTTGTAAAAAAACAGTTCTTTGAGTTACTCACCAATTAATGGGACTAAAATTTCCACAATAAATTTTAGATATTCGACTTTTAGTCCCAAAATAAAAAGGTGTCTTTGTCTGGTTTGAAAATTTTTTATCAACAATGCGAGGTAGGTCTGGGAATCCCCCCGGGGGGTATGGAACCTAAATCCTTAAGATTCAAGTTGAAAATTTTTTATGCATTTAAAAAATATATTCTTAAATTTATTTTATAAATATCTTAATAAGAATAATTTATTCTTATATAAATATTAAGGGCAATAAGGGAATGGGGTATAATAAGCCAATCAATATATTTTCAATTGTAATTCCCCTTATCTATTACTGTTATCTTTAGAACAAATATGAGACGAGTATATAATTCTATTATTTAATAACGCTTTCTTTTAAATAATGAATTATGAGATATTAATAAAATAAAAGGGGCTAATGTGAGCCAATGTCACGCTTTACTTTTTTAAATAGCTATAACGATTATTCAATTAATATTGATATTAAAAAATTTTTTGAAGAAAACTTTCCTTGTAATTCAAAGAATTTACCATATATAGACAACGTGAAAGATATAATCTTAAAGTCATTCCCGCATTGTTGTACTGAAGAAGAAATATCAGAAAAAATTAAACGTGATAAAAAAACTGTACAAAGATTGTTTATTAATGCCTTTGGTATAAAGTATAAACAATTAATAGAAACTCTTCGTATATATTGTGCTATAGAACTTTTATATAATACTAGTTTGGATTACACAGATATTGCTTCCCTTTTAAATTATTCTGATCTTAGTAGCTTAGATCGTGACTTTAATAAAGTAATTGGCCTACCCCCTGGGGAAACAAGAAGAGAACTCAATAACCTTAGCCCTAACTTGCTGTTCCAACAATTTTATCGTTATAGAAAATTAATATAACATATTTAAAATAATGTCTCTTTTGGTTAAGGGATTTTATCATTCAACATTTATATTTAACAGTATTTAGACAAAGCCTTCTTTGTTTTAAGAATTCTCGCAAACGGGTTCTAATCTTTATTACTTAATTATAAAGGAGAACTTTAATCATATCATTCACATTATTTAATAAATTAAAATTATTCTCTAAATAATAGTTGTTGTTTTATAAGCTAACTAGTTTTTAATGAAAGGAAAGAGCCATGAGTCTTAACACATTAGCACTCGAATCAGTTGCCAACGTAGGAGCCATTACAAAACCTCCTTCCACTGATTCAACACTTGCTGGCTTAACAAAATATATCCCCACTGAATCACTAACATTATATGTTGCAGCTGTATCATCCTCAGCTGCAATCTCAGAAATAATAGCGTGGTTTACACCCATTATAACTTATTGCTCTTTTATCGTACTTACACCTATTTTAATGTTGCTTATTCATATGCGTCAATTAAAAAATAATGGGAAAAAATGGCGGATTTCTGTAGGCAATTGGCCATGGTGGAAATTGATTGCCTCGACAATAGCTTTCGCAGTTTGGGCCTTGGCAGTTCCTAATAATCCAATTATTCCTTTAAACAGTGCAGCTGGAGGAGTTTTAGCTGGATTTGCTGCCTTATTTGTTTCGACGATTCTAAATTTCGTAGCTCCATTCTTTGAGAAATCAAGCCAAGCTGACAACTTGGGAAAATAAGAAAAATTGATAAGCAGGATTTATCCCTATAATCAGATGGAGCCATTATTGCCGATTGTTCCGCATAATTGGTTTTAACCCATTTTATATTATAAACATTAAAGATAGTACGATTAATATTATACAATAGGATACTTTATGTGTACTTACTAATTTCTCATGTATTCGTGATTATAGCATCAATATAATTGGAATTAATGAAGGTAATTATCACATGATTTATTTTAGAAGTTTCCCAGCAATGTGGAAATACAAATATAATAATCCAGATACATTAATATTTATTGGCAAATTGGACTTTAACATAAGCAAATCATCACCGTTAAATCTATCATATACGTCCACTAGAAGTAATTGCTATACTATTAATAATATTGATGTAGAGAAAAATGTAAAACCCTTTAATTATACTTTAGAAGCATACCCAAATCCGTTTAATCCAACTGTAAACATAACATATTCAGTCCCGTCATCTTCAAACGTCAAAATAGATATTTACGATACATTAATAAAACTTATAAAAAATATTTATGACGGATATAAAACATCTGGGAAATATGAAATAATGTTTAACAGTAAATGTCTTTCAAGTGGAGTATACTTCTGCAAGTTGGAAATCAATAATAATTTAATAAAAACAGTAAAAATAATTTTAAGTAAATGAAATTATAAGAACTGCACGTAACATCTTTTATAAGTAAAAAATAAAGGGTAGGTAGTAGTTCTGGCCAGCAACTTAATTGCATGTCCATTAGGTCTTACTATTACATGCTTCGATGACAATCCATTTTTCGAGCAGAGCTTGCTGCCTCTGGTGTCGACCAAAAGGAGAGATAATGGCAAAAAACATCGTGGTTCTCTTGGATGGAACAAACCAGGAGGGTGGAAAGAGTGAGTACCTCAACACCAACGTGTACAAGATGTACACGCTGCTAGAGGACCGATCACCTCGGCAGGTCGTCTTCTACGAGCGGGGAGTCGGAACTGGGTGGCGCAAGATCACCGGCAACGTCGGTGGTGCCGGCATTTCCAACCGGATCCTCCGGGCCTATCGCTTCATTCATGACCATTACGAATATCCGGATCGCATCTTTCTCTTCGGTTTCAGCCGAGGGGCAACCGAAGTCCGCAGCCTTACCAATTTCATTGAGATGTTTCGATTTCTGCCTGAATCGAGACCAGATCTGATCAAGAAGGCATGGGAGATCTACAAAACACGGCTCCCCCTGCGATGGTGGGCGCGCCGACGCATCGTCAGATACCGATGCTATGGTATTGGCCGACACTGGTTGGAGGTAGCGATTCGGTGGTTGACCCGGCGGTGGACCGACGAATGGGACCTGCGTGACCCTTTCGACGTACTGACCTCGCTGCTCCCCGAACAGACTAGATTCCAGTATCGCAAGCTGTACAGTCGGACTTTGGAAGAGCGAATCTCCGAGCTAAAGGAGGAGACGAAGGACCTCACTTCCAAACAAGTCGCCGCCCTATTCATAGATCCAGACCAGGGCTTGTCGCCAGACCGCTTTTTGCCCGGCTACAAATATACCAGAGTCCCAGCTGCGGACAGCATCTGGTTGGATGTTTCAAAAGCATTGTGGCTTATGAGATACACTATCGGCATATACGATGACAAGAGCGATCCTGCTGCGTGGCTGAGAACCTACAAGCGCGAGGAGCGTGCTCAACGATTTCGGGCCGCATCCGGTTGCATCTACGGCGACATGGAAGGAGGCGCAAGTAGAATTGCAGTTCATTTCCTGGGATGCTTCGACACTGTAGCTGCGTTGGGCCTGCCCTTCCCGCGGTTGAGGGCACTGACAGACCGCATTCCTGGTATGTACCATAGCTTTCACGATCTAAGGCTCTCCGAGAACGTGACGCATGCGTGCCATGCACTCGCTCTCGACGAAGAGAGGCGAGCGTTCTTGCCGGAACTGTGGAAGCCGCATCCGTTCCAGCACAGCCACCAGGTTTGGTTTTCTGGCGTGCACACCGACATTGGCGGTGGGTACCTGGAGAATGGTCTCTCGGAAGTCACTCTCTCATGGATGTTGAGGATGGGCCACGCGGCTGGTCTCTTGCTCGCGAAAGGGGCGGGCGGTCGAGCGGGTGTTCCGATCGTTGAGGACCCCAAGGGCGTCCTGCATGATTCAAGGGACACGTTGCTGAAGAAGTGGCTCTTCGGTAAGCAGACAAGAAAGCCGTCCGAGATGGGAGAAGTCGTCGTGCACCGTAGTGTCCTAGAACGCATGAACTCAAATGCTCCTAACTGGGAATGGCAAGACGGTCGCCCCGTTGAAGTATCCGCACATCGATACCGGAACCGGCTTAGGTTGGTCCTGGGGGGCAACCTTGATTCTGGCCTGTACCACGTCGATGAGCTGGAACCGGAACCTTTTGACTTGTTTGAACTTGTTAAAGAGCAGAAAGAGATGTGGAGTGCGTGGGACAAGGTAGGGTATCCCTCTGCCTGGCCGATGAGCTCACTATGGGGTGCCTTGAACCTAGTGAGTAAAGGGAAATGCGACAAGTTGGCGGAGTTGCTAGCTGGCCTACCAAAGTTTGGCCTACAGGCGGAGATCGGGCTGCTCTACGGCTACGCAGGTGACCTCGACCGTGCGTTCGCCTACCTCAACGAGGCGCTAGCCCACCATCCCACTACGTTGCGGGGTCTGTCAACGAACCCCCGGGTTACTCCTTGCATCCGTAACGACACCCGGTTTAACGAACTCCTGGAAAAGTTGGGGAACTTGGGGTGTGGTAATTCCAACTGATATGCCTCGGGAGCCTCTTATGCGCAGATTAGTTACACAATAATAGCATAAAATAAGATAAATCAGGAAATATGATAGAATATAAAAATAAGTTTTATACATTATTATTAACTTCTATTTTAGTTGTTCTTAGCATCCATAATATTCTAGCAGTGATAATGTATTTTAGTTATCTATCGGTAACCCACTTTTATTCCAATTACCAATGTTCTTTTTCATCTTTTTCCAAGAATAACCTACGGTACCCTTACGAGGTTTCAAGCTTAACGTGATTCCTTTGTCGGTAGAAGCGGAACTTGTGTACTGATTGCGCCATATATTTTTGGCTTTGATAGTATCATAAGACCCATTCTTTAAGGCTTCATTAAAGGTATCAATTATATTTTGGAGTTCGGTAGGGTCCTTAACCCCCAAGTTTTTTATTAAGTAAGGTTTATAATCATCATCCATTTCATCGGGGACAAAAAGATACCATGTACCTTCATTACCATCTCCATAAACTATAATTAAATAATCGTCATAAAAATGGTCTTGTTTTAATTCTCCTAGATCTTCGAATTTATATATTTTGATTTTATCGTTATAAGGTTTCATTTGAATTGTCCTCCAGATAAGGTTTGTTTTGTGCGCGATCAAGTTTATCGTAATATTCTCTGAAGTAATCATGTCGGGCAGTATTTATAATATCACTAAAACTAGTGAAGTTATCTATTTTAACTTTTTTATTACCATTAAAAAGTTTGACTATGTCCAGCCAGAGCTTTTCATCGTTTTTGCTGACTGGTCCTATCTGCTGTGCAGTCTTATTGAAGAATTTCATTGGTTTTATTCTCCGTAATATCTTGAGTGAATTTTATTGTCTTAAAATGATCTACCGGCACTGTGCCGTTAATTATACTTCTAGCGTTACAGTCATTCTTAGATGAAATGACACGTACCCAACCAAACTTCTTTCTCATATGAAGTATGGTTGAGTCCGGAACAAATATTCCGGTTAATTCACGAAACAGTTTTGCTCCTCTATAGGTACCATTCGATAAGCTAATTTCCTTGACCTTTTCCATGCCTAAAGCTTCTATCAGCTTATCGACGGTGCTATTAGGTATTTTTTTAGGATTAGGTTTTACTTCTTCATCTAATGTAATTTTTAAATTTTCCATTTTATTTTCTCTTTTTTATCAATCAGCCTGGGTAAATAGGCCTTTTTTGTTTATAGGTCTCTGAGCGAGACCGGGTAGGGTAGGGTCGGTTGTGTACTGTCCACACTAGTGTGGCTTGTCTGTACTGACATGGTCGGGTACGTACTACTCGACCTGCACAACCTACTCGCCCCATTTGTAATCTGTTTGTAATCTCTAGTTTGTTCAATTCCCTTAGGAAATAAATTAAATAAAAGAAAATAATTAAATCTTATTCCGGTATATTTTTTTCTTTTTTTATTTATTTTTTCTTTAGATATTAAAAAAAAGAGATTACAAATTACAAATCCATATTTTCTTTGATTACGGTTCATATTTACACTTTTTATCATTTCGTTCCGATTACAAACAGATTACATAAAAATTACAAATTACTCGTATACTCCATACACTGTCATTGGCTGCATGAAGTTACTAGTAAGTCTTTCTGTTTTACTTTCTAAGCCGTACATTTTAAGCTTAGCCAGTGTTTTCTTGTAGCTAAATTCTTTTATGTGAAAGTCCACAATCTTATGCATGAACTTAGCCGGGATATATCCTTCCTTAATTATCTTTTCACAGAACAAACCATCATCGGATAATTCTGCTTTCTCAGTAAGCTGAGCAAACGGTATTGGAGGAAATATTTCCCTTAGTAAAAAATATTCCGAGTTTTTATTCTTAAGCGCTTCAACAAATTCTTCATAAACATCGACTGAGAATTCTTTCATTCTATTCTTAGCTTCAGTCTCAAGAGGTGTATTAGCTGCTTCTTCATCATATTCCATGTTAAGCAGCAGCTTTGAGAATTCACTCAGCTCACTTTCTATTTTATCCCGGATGTGCTTTTTACTTTTATAAAATGGCATATCAGTCAGTTTCTTAGCCTTTTCGTTTCTGATAATATTAAACCTTCTGTCTTTATCTTCTATTAGTATAGGATGAACGTTATTTGTATAGAGGATAAGGTTCATAAAGTTTTTAACTTGAAATGTGTCATAACCTTTAAGCTCAATAGTCTGTTCATTAGATGTAATGATGAACTTAAGCCAATCTCTCTTAGCAACGTTTGAACGGTACATATTATCACTAAAGACTTCATCATAAACCCGGATCCAGCAGTTCTGATCTTGGGAGTTGAAGTCCTTTGCCATTCTGCTTCCGTTCAGCATGATACTTTGTTTCTCACCATAAATAGGTCTCAGTATTCTATCGAAAATTAAACCCTTACCCGTTCCATGTTCTTTAGTTGAAATGACCCAAGCTGTATCAACTTTAGTCCTTTCTTGAAGAATGACTGAATTCCAGTTCAAGAACCGAATTAAATATTCTTCATTACCGAAGACATTCATCATAATAGCATAAATAGTTGGGGTATATTCTTTAAGTTTAGTAAGAACTTCGGCTTGTGTATATTTTACAGAGTTATTCTCATCATTACTTAAGTAAGATGACTTCTGGAAGATATTAAAGAACTC
>Ga0307441_1000921_pt1 | contig 10435 bp, 8 predicted proteins | sample SalMarWE160420MG_FD_202149 | JGI IMG/M metagenome (GOLD analysis project Ga0307441, IMG submission 202149) | Salt marsh sediment microbial communities from the Plum Island Ecosystem LTER, Massachusetts, United States - WE1604-20 | ecosystem: Environmental > Aquatic > Marine > Intertidal zone >... | reverse complement strand
GCGCGAAAAGGCCCAGAAGCTCGACGATCTGATGAGCCGGCTCAGCAAGCTGAAAGAGGCGAACGCCAAGGGTTACGACGACCAGACCCATGCCGTGTTCAAGAGCAGCTTTGCCTTTATGGTCGGCCTGGTGGTCGCCGGGGTCGTCGTCGGTCTCGTGCTCGGTATAGGAATAACCCGCGGTCTGCTCAAACAGCTGGGCGGCGAGCCCCGTTATGCGGCGGAAATTTCCAGGAAAGTCGCCGACGGCGACCTTACCGTGGAGGTCGCCGTCCAGGACAAGGACCGGAGCAGCCTGCTGTTCGCCATGAAGACCATGGTGGAGAGGCTCTCCCAGGTTATGGGCGACGTCAGCAGCGCCGCCGACGCCCTGTCCAGCGCATCTGAGGAGGTCAGCGCCACAGCGCAGACCCTCAGCCAGGGCGCCAGCGAGCAGGCGGCGAGCGTGGAAGAGACCAGTGCCTCGCTCGAGCAGATGAACGCTTCGATCAGCCAGAACACCGACAACGCCAAGGCCACTGACGGCATCGCCAAGAACGCCGCCACCCAGGGCGTGGCCGGCGGCGACGCCGTGAAGGAGACTGTGGAGGCGATGCGCCAGATCGCCGACAAGATCAGCATTATCGAAGACATCGCCTATAAGACCAACCTGCTGGCCTTGAATGCCGCCATTGAAGCCGCCCGCGCAGGAGAGCACGGCAAGGGCTTCGCGGTGGTGGCTGACGAAGTGCGCAAGCTGGCCGAGCGCAGTCAATCCTCCGCCCAGGAGATCAGCGGCCTCGCCGGTGACAGCGTCAAGGTGGCCGAGAAGGCGGGGAGTCTCATCGGCGAGATCGTGCCGAACATCCAGAAGACCGCCGATCTGGTGCAGGAGATCGCGGCCGCCTCGGAAGAACAGACCGCAGGGGTCGGGCAGGTCACCACCGCCATGGAACAGCTCGATCAGGTCTCCCAGCAGAACGCCTCTGCCTCCGAAGAACTTGCGTCCACGTCCGAGGAGATGAGCTCCCAGGCGCAGCAACTTCAGGAGAGCGTCAAGTTCTTCCGCCTCAGCAGTGCACCTGCCGCACGCGCGGCAGCGCCCGCGAAGGGAAAGGCGGCCGGCGCGCATCCGGAAAAGAAGCCGGCTTCAGATCCGGTCGACGAGGGTGATTTTGTGCGATTCGGATAGCCGTGTCGCCGAACTGTCCGGTGCTCTTTGGTGTATAGGGGCGCCGGCGGATCGGCCCGGCACCAGCTGGTTGGACTTACCAGCGAGCACAACCGATGCAGCGGGAGAATACAGATGACGGACAGCAGCCTGGCGGCACTGGAGCTCTCCGACGACGAGCTCGGAAGCCTGATGGACGAGCAGCGCGCCCCGGCGGCCCGCAAGTACCTCACGTTCGTGCAGGGGGTGGAGCGTTATGGCGTGGATATTGAGCGGATCCGGGAAATCATAGAATACGGCCAGGTGACGGCGGTGCCTATGGCTCCCGCACATATACGGGGCGTGATCAATCTGCGCGGGCATGTAGTGCCCATCGTCGACATAGGCGCGCGGCTTGGCCTGCGTTCCGCGAACGTCGGAAACAGGGCGTGCAATATCATCGTGGAAATGGAGGTCGATGGAGAATCGGTTCCCCTGGGGTTCACCGTTCAGTCGGTCGAGGAAGTGGTGGATATCGAGGACGCCAAAATCGAGACTGCGCCTGCGTTCGGCACGGAAGTGCCGTCCGAGTATATCGCCGGCATGGGTAAAGTTGACGGTGACTTCGTCACCATTCTGGACATCAGCAAGGCACTTGCGATAGACGCCTTGTCGCAACTGTCGGATTACCGTTGTCGTCCGCATGAGCCCCGGGGCGGCACGGCAGGCGGGTGCGACGATGGCGAATCGCGGCAGGATCAACTTCCGTGAGTCCGGTATGGCAGACGGCTTCGGAGGATGCGGCGCTCGGACGTCGCCATGTCGCGCCGTCGACGGGTAGCACCGGATTGTCCGAGGCGGAGTTCGGGAAGTTCCGCGATCTTATCTATGCCAAGGCAGGCATCTACCTCTCGCCCGCCAAGCGTTCGCTGGTGGCCGGACGCCTGGGCAAGCGTGTCAGGCACTACGGCCTGTCAAGCTACGGGGAATACTATGCCCTGGCGACTGACAAGGGTCGACACGACGAGCTGCAGATGTTGGTCGACCTGCTGACCACCAATGAAACATATTTCTTCCGGGAACCGAAGCATTTCGAATTCCTTCGGTCGGTCGCGGCGAGCGCGAAGGGCCGAGGATCGTTTCGTGTCTGGAGTGCGGCAGCGTCCTCCGGCGAAGAGGCCTACAGCGCCGCCATGTGTCTGGCGTCGGTACTGGGCGCTGCGGCCGACTGGACGGTGTTTGGAACCGATATCAGTTCCCGCGTTCTGGAACGGGCCCGCAGAGGCCACTATGCGCTGCCGTGCGCAAAGCGCATCCCGGACCCTCATTTGCGCGAGTACTGTCTCAAGGGGGTCCGGGATCAGGAAGGAACCTTTCTGATCGATCCGACGATCCGGAGGAAGGTTGAGTTTCGCCAGATGAATCTGAACGGCACATGGAACGATTTGCCCCAATTCGACTTCATCTTTCTTCGCAATGTGATGATCTATTTCGATCAACAGACCAAACGGCGTCTGGTGGATCGTCTGCACGACAGGCTCAAACCGGGCGGGCGGCTGGTCATAGGTCATTCAGAGACGCTGAATGCCGTGTCCGACAAGTTCGAGATCATTCACCCGTCCATGTACCGGCGCAAGGGCTGATCGATGGCCGCGGTTGGCTCGGGAGTCTATCTCAAGCCGGGAGACATCCATTTCGGGGGCGACGGTCTGCTGGTCAGGACGCTGTTGGGTTCCTGCGTGGCGGTGACACTCTGGCACCCGGGATATCGCATTGGGGGCATGTGCCATGTGGTGTTTCCCAGCGAACCGAAAGGAGAGTGCGACAATCGGTACATGCGCTGTGCCCTGGGGCACTTCATGGACCAGGTGCGGTCCCGTGGCACCGCGCCAAGAGATTACCAGGTGGGTCTGTTCGGCGGTGGAAACATGTTTCCCGGGGTGGCGCCGCCGGGCACCCTCGCGGTGGGCACTCGCAACGTGGAACTGGCAATGACGTTGCTCGATAAGCACGGCTTCCGCATCCGTCACCAGGAGGTAGGAGGTATCGCCTACCGAAGGATACAGCTGGACCTTATGTGCGGCGCGGTGGAAGTCCGGTCTACGGACGTCAATCCCGCCGCCCAGCGCAATATTCTGTGAGAGGCTCATGCAGCGCGCAAAGGTATTGATAGTGGACGATTCGGCGGTCATCCGGCAGGTGCTCTCCGGCATCATAGCCGGCGACCCGCAGCTCGAACTGATGGGGGCGGTCGCCGACCCGATATTCGCCATGCGACGGATGGAAGCGGCCTGGCCTGACGTCATTGTGCTGGATGTCGAGATGCCGCGCATGGACGGGATCACCTTCCTGAAGAAGGTCATGAGCGAACGGCCGACCCCGGTGGTCATGTGCTCCACGTTGACCACCGATGGAGCGTCCACGACGATGCAAGCGCTGGACGCCGGCGCCATCGCCATCATCAGCAAGCCGAAAGTGAATCCCAAGGGACGGCTCACCGAGGACGCGACCATGTTGGTCGATACGGTACGGGCGGCGGCGCGCGCCAACATGGGCAAGGTACGGCCTCGGCCCGCGAAGGCGCCGGTCGCGCCGGCACCGCCGCGCTACACCGCCGATGCAGTGCTGCCTCCGCCCAGCGGCCATGCGATGAAGGTGACGACGGACCGGGTTGTGGCCATTGGCACCTCGACGGGCGGTACGCAGGCGCTCGAAGCGGTGCTGAAAGCGCTACCGCCGGTAGTGCCCGGAATCGTCATCGTGCAGCACATGCCGGAGAAGTTTACGGCGGCGTTTTCCGCCCGCCTCGACTCGCTATGCGAGGTGCAGGTGCGTGAAGCGAGGAACGGCGACCGCGTACTGCCGGGAATTGCCCTGGTGGCGCCGGGCGGCCGGCACATGATGCTCAAGCGCAGTGGCGCTCACTACCATGTGGAGGTGGCGGACGGGCCCTTGGTAAGTAGACACCGGCCATCAGTAGATGTGCTGTTCAGGTCGGTGGCGCGGGCTGCGGGCAGGAACGCCATGGGAGTGATCATGACGGGGATGGGCGACGACGGCGTGGCCGGTATGCAGGAAATGCACGATGCAGGCGCCTTTACCGTCGCCCAGGACGAAGCGACCTGCGTGGTATACGGCATGCCTAAAGAGGCGGTCAAACGCGGAGTCGTGGACAAGGTCAGTGGATTAGGCCAGATCAGCCACGAAATCATGGATTTTGCCAGGGCCCACTGAGGACGAACCGCGGCCCGGGCGTTCGAACCAACCAGGGGATATGAATATGGGTGATGCGATAGCGACGCTGGACTCGCGCACGCCGGTGGCGCGGCTCCGCGGTCTGTCCAAGTTCCTTCTGTTCGCACTGGGTGCCGACACCTATGCGGTGAACATTCAACGCGTGAAGGAAATCATCGAGGTCGGGGATATCACGCCCGTGCCCATGATGCCCGCGTTCATCCGGGGCGCGCTGAACCTGAGGGGACGCGTGGTGCCTGTGGTCGATCTGGCGGTGAGACTGGAGGCGGCGTCCCGCGGGCAGGCTGTGAGGGGCTGCATCGTGATCATTGAACTGGAGTTGGGGGGGCGGACCTTCGACGCCGGGCTGGTGGTGGACGCGGTGAGTTCGGTCAGAGATATCGATCCGCGGGATATTGAGGCGGCCCCTTCGTTTGGCGGCAAAATCCGGACGGATTTCATCGAAGGCATGGGCAAGGTGGACGACGACCGGTTCATTGTTCTGCTCGCCATCGATCGCGTTCTTTCCATGGACGATCTGGAGACATTGAGCCAGGTACGGCAGGGCGCCGAACAGTGGGAATCGGACGCATAGGCGGCCGTTCCGGCGTACTGTACAAGGGGGCGGCGTGAACGACAGACCGTATCGCGTGTCCGGGCCGGTGTCGCGGACCGAGGTCGAAGCTGACGAGGGCGCCAGGGTCTTCAAAGAACTGGAGCCTGTGGGACGGTGGGACTACGGGGACCTGGAAGCGACCCACCGGGCACTGCTTGCCTTGAGCCAGTGCAATGAACTCATCTTCCGGGCTGCCACGGAGCAGGAGTTGTTGGAGGGCATCTGCCGGGTCATTGTCCACAGTGCGGGTTACCGCATGGCGTGGGTCGGACGACCGCAGGCTACGGCAGAACATCCGATGGTGCCGGTGGCCCAGTTCGGAGACCGCGGCTACCTGAGACAGGTGCAGGTTGCCTGGAAAGGCGGCAGACACGGCAACGGTCCTACAGGAAAGGCAATGCGGACCGGCCAAACCGTGCTTACCAACGACAATACCGCGGACTCATCCTTCGCTCCGTGGCAGCTTAGCGCCCGGCAGTACGGCTACCGATCCAGCGTCGCCCTGCCTTTGCGCGTGGCCGGCGAGGTCGACGCGGTGCTCGGGATATACTCGGATGTGCGCGACGCCTTCGATGGGCGGGAAGTCGCGTTGCTGGAACGATTGGCGGCGAATCTCGGCTACGGCATGGAAGGGCTTCGTCGCGCCGAGCGCTTCAGACGGCGCGAGTGGCAGTTTCGGCAGAATGAAGCGGGTTTTCGCGCGACCTTCGAGCACGCCCCGGTCGGCATTGCCCATGCGGATCTGGGGCGGATTATCGTCCATGCCAACGACAGGTTCTGCCAGATGCTGGGGTACGAGCGCGAGGAACTGCTGGGCATGTCACTGGTGGACATCACGCATCCCGACGATATCGGCCACGATCTGCAGCGGGTCAGCCGTCTGCGAGGCGGACAGTGCGAAGGTCTGCGGGGGGAAAAGCGCTATATCCGCCGCGACGGCGAAATCGTCTGGAGCAATGTCACGGTCGCGCTGGTGCGTGACGAGAACGGGGAGCCTTCGTACTACGTCGGTGTGGTAGAGGACATCACCGACCGCAAGCAGGCGGTGCAGGCCCTGGAGCGCTCGGCGGCGGAGTGGTCCTATGCCATGGACCATTTCGAGGACGCCATCTATCTGGTGGACATGGACGACCGGCTGGTGCGCGCCAACCGGTCCTTCTATGAACTGACCGGCTTGAGTCCGGAAAGCGCGATTGGCCGGGACATCACGCAGCTGATTCATCCTGACGGAGAGGTCGAACCCTGTCCTGTCTGCCGCGCACGGCGCGAACGGCGCGACGCCTACGTGACGATGGAGGCCGAACACCCCGACAATCCGACGGGGCGGCCCGTGGAAGTGGCGGTGAGGATTATCCGCGACCGGGCGGGTGACCCGGTGGGCGTCCTGAAGGCGATCAGGGATCTTACCCGGACTCGTCAAACGGAGGAGCGCATCGGTCGACTCAACGCCCACGTGCGGCTGCTTACCGAGTCGGTCGGCGAAGGCCTGTTCGGTCTGGACCAGCAGGGGTTGTGCACATTCATAAACCGTGCGGCCCTGGAGATGCTCGGTTACGATCGGGACGAAGTGCTGGGCCGGCCCATGGAGATGATTGCCCGCTCTCCCGGATCTATCGGCAACAGGGAGGCAGACGAATGTCCGCCCTTTGCCGCGTTCTGTCCAGGGCAGGTCACCGGATTGCGGAGCAATATGTTCTGGCGCAAGGACGGCAGCAGTTTTCCCGCTGAATACTCTGCACATTCGATCTCCGAAAGCGACGGGCCGGCGGGGGCGGTGGTCGTGTTTCGCAACGTGGCCCAACGCCATGCAATGGCGCGGCGGATGGACTATCTGGCCACTCACGATGCGCTCACTGGCCTGATCAACCGGCACGAGTTCGAGCGTCAACTGCAGGATGCACTGGAGAGGGCGCACGACTCGAAGACAACGCACGTGCTGGTGTTCATCGACGTGGACCGTATGCGTGTGGTGAATGACACCTGCGGCCATGGCGCGGGCGACGAGCTGCTCAAGCAGACCGTTCGTATCCTCCAGGGGTCGGTGCGCAAATCCGACATCGTGGCGCGTATGGGCGGCGATCAATTCGGAGTGCTGTTGACCGGCTGTGTGCTGGCCACGGGCTGTTCAACTATCGAGGCGCTGCTGGCGAATCTACGCAGCCAACGATTTTCCTGGCAGGAGAAACTGTTCCAGATCAGTGGCAGCGCCGGCGTGGCGGCACTGGACGGGGCCAGTCCTTCGGTCGCCGAGACTATCAGCCGGGCCGAGACAGCATGCCGCCTGGCGAAGGAACACTGCCGAGGCGGGCTGCGGGCATATCAGCCGGACGACGATGCAATGGTCCGGCGGCATACCGAGACCCACTGGGTTCACAAGATCCATGAAGCTTTGGAACAGGAACGCTTCGTACTGTATGCCCAGCCGATTCGGTCCGTATCCGGCGTCGGATTGTCCCACTACGAGGTGCTGATACGCATGGTGGGCGAGGAGGGCCAACTCATTGCCCCGGGTGCCTTTATCCCAGCGGCGGAACGTTTCTCGCTCATGGGGCGTATCGACCACTGGGTGGTCACGCGCTGCTTCGATGTTCTGGCGTCGGGCTCGGGACCGCGGAGCGGCAGGGGCGGTTCCGGGCGGGACATCCGACTGGCCATCAACCTCTCGGGCCAGTCCATGTCAGACGAGCGCCTGCTGGAAGCCATAGAGCAGCGCCTCGGCAGGCGGCAGTTCGATCCCCGGAGAATCACGTTCGAAATCACGGAGACGGCCGCCATATCCAACCTCGCCCAGGCGAGCCGATTCATCGACGAACTGCGCAAGCTCGGCTGCGAGTTCGCGCTGGACGACTTCGGCAGCGGGTTGTCGTCGTTCGCCTATCTGAAGGATCTGCACGTGGACTACCTCAAGATAGACGGCAGCTTCGTGGCGGACCTGCACGAAAACCCGGTCAACCTGGCGATGGTGTCGTCCATTCACCAGATCGGGAAGCTGATGGGCAAGAAGACGATCGCCGAGTTCGTGGAGTCCGAGGCGGTGATGGAGGTGCTGCGCTCGGTGGGTGTGGATTATGCGCAGGGCTATTGGATCGGTCGCCCCGAGCCGCTGGACGGCGTGCTGGTGGACTGAAGGATGTCCGGAAGGACCCGAGCCGCCCCGGGGAAGTGGCGTCCCGAAGAGGATTCGAACCTCTGACCTGCCGCTTAGGAGGCGGCTGCTCTATCCTGCTGAGCTACCGGGACGTGACGCAGACGGCAGTATATCACCTTAGAATAACTAATATAACCATATGATTAGGTAAGAGTTTGGTGCAACTCGGCGGCGCCGCCAGGCGCGCAGGGGCGACCGCAGGACGACGGCCGGTCGCGCCCCTGGCCGGGCGACCGGCGGTGGCAGGGATCGCCAGTGGGAAGGACGGGTTAGCACGTCGGCTGGAAGCCGGTATAGTGGCTCCATGGCATCCGCGGGGGGCGGTAGCGAATGAGCCAGATGCTGACATGGATCACGCCGTGGGAATTTTCCCCGACGGTGCTGCTGTCCTGTCTGCTGGCGGGGGCTCTCTACCTGCGGGGGTTGCAGCGCACAACGGCGCCGGACGCCCCGGTCTCGCGATGGCGGACCACCAGCTTTTTCGTCGGTCTGGTTCTCATCTACCTGGTGCTACAGTCCTACTTCGACTTTCTATCCCAGCATATGTTCTGGGTGCACCGGTTGCAGCACCTGGTGCTTCATCACCTGGGTCCTTTTCTGGTGATGATCGCCATGCCCGGGGAGGTGATGGAACGGGGGCTGCCGGGCTGGTCGCGGCGCCCGGTGCTGGCTTTGCTGCGCAACCGCGCGGTGCGAATCATGTACCGCATCCTGCAGAACCCGCTGATCGCATCGGTACTGTTCGTCGGTCTTATCTATCTGTGGCTGACACCGGGTATTCATTTCGTGGCCATGCTCAGTGCGCCGCTCTATAAGGTCATGAACTGGAGCATGGTGCTGGACGGCCTGCTGTTCTGGTGGCTCATCGTGGATCCGCGGTCACCCGGTGAGCATCGCACGCCGCGCTATCCGGTTCGAATACTGATGCTGTGGGGCGTCATGCTGCCCCAGATCGTCCTGGGCGCCTATATCGCCCTGAGCCGACACGAGCTTTACGATGCCTACAGTGTCTGCGGACGCGCCTGGCCCATCAGCCCGCTGACCGACCAGGAGTACGGGGGCCTCATCACCTGGATACCTTCGGCCATGATGAGCGTTGTCGGCGGACTGGTGGTGCTGCGCCTGTGGACGCGTTCCGGGGGGCGGGTACGCACTCGCCGGGCGGGGGTGGCTGCCGTGGAGCAGGCGTAGCCCGATTTGGACTCCTTACCTGTTGCAGGGTGGGGAGAGGAGCACAAAGCGAACGAGGGCGGCAAGTGCCCCTTCGCGGGAACCGTTGGTCAGCAGTCGAGGGTCCGAAATGGCGGCAATTGCCGACCGCAAGGCGATACGCTACCCGCGCACCGCGCTTATCCTGATCTTATTGGCCGGCCTGGTGGGTTGCGGGCATCGGCAGGGCTCCTGGAAGCTGATGAACGTATCCGGCCTGCTGCCGTCGCTGGCCTTCGACCTGACCGACTCGGCAAACGATCGGGTGGTGCACGCCGATGCGTTCAAGGGGCGCATCGTGCTGCTGTACTTCGGCTACACCCATTGCCCGGACGTGTGCCCCACCACGCTGGCGGAGCTCGGACGGGCTGTTCGCGACCTCGGACCGAAAGCCGATCAGGTCCGCATACTGTTCGTCACCGTGGATCCGCGCCGGGATTCGCTTTCGGTACTGAAGTCGTACGCGAAGGGTTTCGGCCCCCAGATGGTGGGTCTGCGCGGCGATACCGAGGCACTGGTTGCACTGACCAAGCGTTACCGGGTCAGCTACGGCTACGGAAAACCCGACGCCAACGGTAACTACGCCGTCTCCCACAGCAGCGCCGTCTACGTCTTCGACCGACAGGGCAAGGCCCGACTGCTGGGCAAGCCGACCAACCACGTGGCCGACTATGCCCACGATCTGAAAGAGTTGGTGGCGGAACCTTGAAAGCACGAAGGGGCACCGCCGGATGCCCCTTCGTGTGGTCGGATTTCAGTGTGGGGAATTGGTGGAGCCGAGGGGGGCAGAACCCCCACAACCCGTGTTCGCCTAACGCATTGATTTCAATGCGTAGAATTTGTGTGCGCCGCAAGGCATCTCCCCCGCTCGTGGGGGTTTTGTACCGAAACGTGTACCGTTTCTCGTACCGATGCCGCACGAGGAGTCTACCAGATCTGGCCAAGTTCACTAGTACTCCGAGCACTCTGAGTGTGGCTCGCAGTCGTTCTGGTAAGTGTCCGGTCAGCTGTTCATGTGAGACGACTTCGTGGAACATCGCCGATGCCGATTTACTCGGCCTGTACTTGATCCGCCACCGTAATCTGCTGACCCTGTCCC
>Ga0307441_1000919_pt1 | contig 10449 bp, 11 predicted proteins | sample SalMarWE160420MG_FD_202149 | JGI IMG/M metagenome (GOLD analysis project Ga0307441, IMG submission 202149) | Salt marsh sediment microbial communities from the Plum Island Ecosystem LTER, Massachusetts, United States - WE1604-20 | ecosystem: Environmental > Aquatic > Marine > Intertidal zone >... | reverse complement strand
CTTGCCCCGGGCAAGGGACTTGACATGGTTTAAGTAGCGCTCGGCGTCCGCGTGCAGATCACGCTGGTATTCGGCCTGTTCAGACTCAATAAAAATCCGCGCTTTCAACAGATCGTTTAATGCCCGCGTATTGACCACGTATAAAGCCCGCAGCTCGGCACCCGTCAGTTTACTTAAACAGATCGCGTACTGGGCCGCGGTAACGGACTGTTCCGTCCCGTCAATATACACAAGCAGCTTTTTAATAGGACCATCCATGCGTTACTCCTCACTTTTTTTTTCCAGCCTGGATTTTACCATTTTCATCAGTACAAACATATCCCTTTCATTTTCCTCCAACCGGTTGCGGATATAGCCCACAGCCTCCTCCAGGTCAGGAATTGCTATTTTTTCCAGGGCGTTTACTTTGCGGATTGTTTTTTTCACCTCGTTTGCCAGGCGGATAATCGAAATTTTCAGTTCCGCCAGCCGCCCCATGACCTCCAGCGCCGCTTTAAAATCATGCAGAGAGCTGTCTATCCAGAAACTGGTGCCGTGGGGGCTGAAATAAGGGGGAAACTCCTCAAACGTGGTGTCTACAACCGGCAGGGCAACCCCCATAACCCTGCGTTCCTTCAGTGAGATAGCGGAATGGATATTTACCGCGCTGGCCAGGCTGACCATCTTCAGTTTTCCCATGTCAAGCACCGCTGACTCCAGGGTGCGGTAGGCGTCGGCAAGCGCCTTCTCCACCTTTTCCTGAAACTCAACGGCCTGGTCCACCAGGTTTAAGAGCTCTATAATCAGAATATTGCGTTTTTGGTCAAGGAGCTCATACCCCAGTTTGGCAAACTGCAGTTCGTGTTTGAGTTTTAACAGGTTGGTTTTGGTCGGTGCTATATTCGCTTTGGCCATGCTTTATTGTCCGTAATATTTCTCCAGCTCTTCCTCGGTAATACGATGGAGCTCTTCGGCGGGCAGCTGTTTCAACGCCTCCCAGCCAAGGTCAAGGGTCTGTTCTATGGTTCGGTCCTCATCTTTTGCCTGGGACACATATTTGCGCTCAAAATACTCCCCGAACTCCAGGTACTGGTGATCAAGGGGGGTGAGCTCTTCCTCGCCGATAACCGAGGCCAGGTTGCGCACGTCCTTTACATAGCTGTAGGCCGCGAACAACTGGCTGGCCAGGTGGGGATGGTCACCCCGCGTCATGCCTTCGCCGATCCCGTCTTTCATCAGACGCGACAGCGAGGGCAGCCCGGCAATAGGCGGGTAAATACCGCGGCCGAACATCTCACGCTCGAACACAATCTGGCCCTCGGTGATATATCCCGTCAGGTCGGGGATGGGATGTGAAATATCGTCATTGGGCATGGTGAGGATCGGCAGTTGGGTAATGGTACCCTTAAAGCCCCGGATCATACCGGAACGCTCGTAAAGCTCGGCCAGATCGGAGTACAGATACCCGGGATACCCCTTGCGTGAAGGGATCTCACCGCGAATGGTGGATATTTCCCTTAAGGATTCACAGTAATTGGAGATATCGGTCATGATGACCAGCACGTGCATATCATGGGAAAACGCCAGGTGTTCGGCCAGGGTAAGCGCGGTCCGGGGAGTGATCAACCGTTCGATCGATGGGTCATCGGCCAGAGACAAAAACAGGGCCACGTTTTCCAGGACCCCGGTCTCCTCGAACGAGTCGATAAAGTAACGGGCCACGTCGTGTTTTACCCCCATGGCCACAAACACAACGGCGAACTCGGTCTGGGCGCCGCGGATCTTGGCCTGGCGGGCAATCTGAGAGGCCAGCTCATTATGGGGCAGGCCGTTGCCGGAGAAGATGGGCAGTTTCTGCCCCCTGATCAATGTGTTCATCCCGTCGATAACCGAAATACCGGTCTGGATAAAATCTCGCGGATACTCCCGCGAGGTGGGATTGATGGGCTTGCCGTTGATATCCAGCTCCACCTCCCCGACGGGAGCGGGCCCGCCGTCTATGGGCTGCCCGATGCCGTTGAACACACGGCCCAGCATTTTTTTGGAAACCCCCAGCGTAAGCGGTTTGCCGCGAAACCTGACCTTGGTGTCCGGCATTGTCAGGCCCGAGGTGCCCTCAAAAATCTGTGCCACCACCACGTCCTGGGAGGTATCAAGGACCATCCCCATTCTGGTGTTTCCTTCGCCGTCCACGCATTCCACCAGCTCCCGATAACCGATGGGATGCGTCTTGGTGATAAATATCAGGGGGCCGTCGATCCGGTGCACCCCGATATACTCGCGTCCGCTTAACAGTTTTTTCTGCGCTTCCTGCATTTTTTTTGTTTCAGACATAAATCGACTCCATCTGGTCTATCGAGCGTTCCAGTCTTAAGATCAGTTTATCCAGTACCGAAACATCTTCGTTCTTCACGGTGAACTTCATCTTGATAATATCCTGCAACACCTTCATTCTTTTCAGTTTTACCAGGGTAACACCCCGGCGGATGGCGTCCGCGCCGCGTTCCCAGTAGGTAACGATCAACTCCAGCATCTTTACCTGTTTTTCCACCGTAGAATAACGGTCAATATCATCAAACGCGTTCTGCTGCAGAAAGGCGTTTTTAAACAGGGTGCACACCTCAAGAATAAAGCGCTGGCTGTCCGGCAGGGCATCCGGTCCCACCAGTTTTACCACCTGCTGCAGGCGCACCTCCTTCTGCAGGAGCTCCATTATTTTGGCCCTGTTTTTGGACCAGTCCGCTCCCACCTTCTGCTCCCACCAGGGGGTAACAGCATCCAGGTACTCACTATAACTCTCCAGCCAGGAAATGGCCGGGTAGTGCCGGGCATTGGCCAGCTGCCGGTCCAGGCCCCAGAAGCAGCGCACAAAGCGCTTGGTATGCTGGGTAACGGGTTCGGAAAAATCCCCTCCCGGCGGGGAGACCGCCCCGATAATCGAAACCGAGCCCTCTTCACCCGCCGCGGTCTTCATAAAGCCGGCGCGTTCATAAAACTCGGCAATCCGCGTGGGCAGGTAGGCGGGGAACCCCTCTTCGGCCGGCATCTCCTCCATGCGGCCCGACAACTCGCGCAGCGCTTCGGCCCAGCGCGACGTGGAGTCCGCCATCACCGCCACATGGTAGCCCTGGTCACGGTAATACTCCGCCAGGGTCACGCCGGTATAGATACTTGCCTCGCGCGCGGATACCGGCATATTCGAGGTGTTGGCAATCAACAGGGTGCGTTCCATCAAGCTGCGCCCGGTCCGCGGGTCTATCAGTTTGGGAAACTCGGTCAGTACGTCGGTCATCTCATTCCCGCGTTCCCCGCAGCCGATATAGACGATGATCTGGGCGTCACACCATTTGGCGATCGCGTGCTGGGTCATGGTCTTTCCCGTGCCGAACCCGCCGGGTATGGCCACCGTACCGCCCTTGGCTATCGGAAAAAGGGTATCGATAACCCGCTGTCCGGTAATCAGGGGAATGGTAGAGGGAAGGCGGCCGGCCGACGGTCTGGGCCTGCGGATGGGCCATTTATGCATCAGGGAAAGCTCCTGTTTCCCGTCCGCGGTTTCCACGGAACCGATCACTTCCTCAACCGTAAAATCTCCCTCCGCGGCAAGTGAAAGCAGCGTACCGCTTACATCCGGCGGTACCAGAATCTTATGGGTGATATGCTCGGATTCCTGCACCGTCCCCAGAATCTTACCGGGACTCAGCGTACTCCCCTTCTCCAGTTTCGCGGGGACAAAATGCCATTTTTTGCTCCTGTCCAGGGCCGGAAGCTGTACGCCGCGTTCGATGAACTGGTCGGATATCTCCCTGATGGCCTCCAACGGACGCTGGATGCCGTCGTAGATGGTCCCGATCAGTCCGGGTCCCAGCTCAACCGAAAGCGGCATACCCGAGCCGTAAATATTTTCACCGGGCGTTATCCCGGTGGTATCTTCATACACCTGGATAATGGCGTTCTCTCCCTCGAGCTTGATGACCTCCCCCACAAGCCGCACTTCTCCCACGCGCACCAACTCAAGCATAAGCGCGTCGGTAACGCCGCGGGCGATAATAACCGGCCCGTTTACCCGTTTTACCTGTCCGATAATTCTCTCACCCCTCATGAAAACCTTATTCCTCTCCTATATCTTTGAATAGCGCGTCAAATATCATCTTGCGAATCTCCGACTGATAGCGCAGCAGCCGGGTGGGAAGCTGATTGTTGAAGGCCATTTTTTTATCCCGGGTAAATAATATTACCCCCTGGACAAGCGGTTCGGCCTCATCACTGACGGTAAGCTCAACCTTCTTATTAATGAATGATTTTACCTTCTGTTCGGCCGTGCGCAGCACCTCGGCGGTAACAAGGGGGCGCTCCTTTTTAGAGGCGTTTACCACCGCCTGCTCGGCGTTCAAACCGATAGCCGCCTCCACAATCCAGTGCATCAGCAGTTCTTTATATCCGGGCTCGGCGATCAGCTTCGCAAAGCGTTCCTCCACCTGCTCCAGCACTTTTTTTAAGACCTCTCCCCGCTTTTTCAGCGCAATCCTGCGTATTTCCACATTAATCGCCGAGCGGTTATGCCGGATAATAGCCTCGGTCTGCGCCTGTGCCTTTTTTTTGGCCTCATTCAGAAGGGATTCCACCTGGGTGTCACACGCCCTTTTCTTGTCCTCCACATCTTTCTTGGCCTGCTCCACCAGACGCTGCGCTTCCTGTTCGGCATCATGGGTTATGCCGTTGATAAGTTCCATTTTGTTCTTTATCTGACCTTCCATCCGGAATATTCCTTTATAATGTAATACCTATGGCGTCATTTACCATTTTACGCAAGGTCGGCCTGCCCGCGACCGGCCCCTTCCTGTCCGGTATCTCGACAATCAGCGGGAACTTTTCATTAAAAATAAACTGATCAACCTGCGGTCTGATTAATTCGGCAATCCGCTCGGTAATGATCAATATCCCCACCTCATTGTCGGCCAGGGCCTCTTTGAAGGCGGCCTCGGCCTGGGCCCGGTTGTTGGCGGTTCTCCCCTTCACTCCCACCATACCGAAACCAAGCACCGCGTCCTCATCGCCGATGATGAAATATTTCATGCGAAACTATACTCGTCCCAGGATCATCAGCGCGGTAATAAACCCGAATACAACCAACCCTTCACCAAGGGCAATAAAAATCAATGCCTGGCCGGCCATTTCCGGTTTTTCACCGATTGCTCCCATGGCGGCGGCGCCGACATGGGCAATGGCGATACCGGCGCCAAGGGCACCGAGGCCGAAGGCAAGGGCGGCGGCCACAAGCGCGAACTTCATTACATCGGCTCGTGCCGGATCCATCTTAGTGACCTGGGTCTGGGTTGTTTCCTGAGTCGTATCCTGGGCGAAAACATTATTAATACTCAGTAAAAATGAACCCGCGACGACCATGAAAAGTATTACAAGGCTTACCGCCACGTTTTTCTTGAACTGTTTTTTAACAGCTTCCATCGATATCCTCCTTAAGTTATTCTTGACCCGCAGTGAGAGAAACCGGCGAATAGGCTTCTCCCATACCGCTGAAATACTTGGAAAAGAATTCATAGTAATTTAAACGCAGGGACTGCACCCCCGCGGAAAGTCCTTCCAGGGCGATCACCAGGATGTTCCCGGCAATGATTATAATAAGCGAAAATACCGGTGAACCGGCCATATCGGCAATATCCTTGAAAGCCACCAGGAGGCTGACATGGGCAATACCGAGGCCGGCCACCCGCATGAACGAAAGGGTATTGGCCAGGTACCCGCCGAACACCTCCAAGAGCTCAACAATCCATTCCATAAAAAAATCGACCACGGTCATCACCGTAAACGGGTGCCGTGATTCCTTCGGTTTTATAAAATAGAGGAGCGGCGGCTTTACCAGAAACAGCAGCATGGGAATGATTGCCAGGTAGAGCAGCGTGGTTTCATCCGGCAGGCGGTTGTTTTGTGTCATATAATAATACCCGATATAAATACCGCCGCCGTAGGCCCAGGCCCCCAGGAAACCGGTTTTATCCAGCAGCAGTTTCAGCCACCTCTTGCGGCGTACCAGGTTGATCCAGTTCAAAAACAGTCCCACCACAATGACCACAATCCCAAAATATAAGGTCAGCAGTAAGATCCCGTAGATGTCATGGATAATACCGGTCTGCGGGGTATGTCCCATCACCAGGGCGTGATAATCAAACCAGAGCGGCGGAAACCAGTGGTGCCCGAAATAAGCGCCGAAGGCCACGCCGAAGACAATGGCGACGCCGCCGCAGTAGGCCACAAGCTTGGAGAGGTTAAACCAGTCACCGCGTTCCCCGCGGTAAAGAAACATCCCCACCACCCCAAGCAGCATCAGGACAAACCCGTGGCCGGCATCGGCAAACATCAGTCCGAACATTATAAGGTAGGCCACCGCCACAAAGGGCGTGGGATCAACGGTGCCGTATTCCGGGATGGAGTAGTTCGTTACCAACATCTGAAAGGGAGAGAGAAACCGGGGATTTTTCAGCTGCACCGGGACACTGACCTTGATTTTTTCGCTTTTCTCAAGTTTTTCCGGATCACTCCACTCCATATAACAGCGTCCCTGGGTGGCTTTGATAATTCCTTTTTGCAGAGTGCCGGATTTGGACGCCGGGAGCCAGCCGGAAAAAATGACCGTACGGCTTGTCTTGCTGAAATACGACTGGATGCGGTAATAAAGCTCGTTCATCCGCAGGTTGGCCCACAGGACCTGGAGCATATTGCTTTTTTTCCTGATGCTTACCTGCGATTCTTCCTGCAGGTCCCGCTGCTCCTTGGCATAGGCTTTCAGCTTACCCTTGAGATCAACGCTGACATGATCCTCTACCCCGGTCATCTCATGGGTAATCTCGGCGTCTTCCCACCCGTATTTTGCCAACAGGGGGTCCACTTTGGGGTCATCGCGTTTCATGGTGATAAGCAGCACACTGCATTTCTCGTGTTCGGTATGCAGGTTAAGCACCACCGAGGGCAGTGTCTTTAACTCGGTATCAAGCTCCGGGAAGCGTTCCACCGGCACCAACCCGGTCTGGACATTCAGAAATGAATAGTGCGAGCGCGCCTTGATGCTGGAGCGGATATCACCGAACAGCTCAATCTGGCGCCTGATGTCTTCAAGCTTCATGATCTCCTGCTGAATGTTTTTTTGCCGCTCACGGATACCCTGGACCTCTTCCGAAAGTTTGTCGATTTCATGCTCGGTCTGTTCCAGATCAACGGTGGTCAGGGTGCCGATATCCAGCGTTTTCGCTTTTTCAGGAAAAACCGCTATCATATTCAAAAAGGATTCGATGCGTTTTTTAATCTCGGCAATCCGGTTCAGCGAAACCTCCGGAACCATAGTATCGACCTTGCTTTTCAGGCCGGAGCTGACCTCGGTAATATTCACAAAATGCAGCACCCCGTCGGACAGGAGCTCTCTGGTGACCTTTTCCACATCCTTATCAAGTACCACTGCGGTCAGATATTTCATCCTGGTGGTAAACATCATAGGCTGCTTTTTATCCTTTCCGCATCGATTCCATACAACTTGGCGTTCAGTATGGTCATAACGGTTTTTATTTCCTGTTTTTTCAGTACAAAATAGGCAAGGATTATTCCAATTGTAAACGGGGTTCCCAAAAGCGCACGGTGGACCTCATAGCGCATGATCTCTTCCAACAGCCGTTCAATTAATGCCAGGCGTGATTGCACATCGCTTCCCTGTATTTTTATCAGGGGAGCCAGAGCGGCGTATTTCTTTTTGATAAAATTCGTCACCAACTCGGTGACATCATCCGCTCTGAAGGCGGCCTCAAGTTCTTTGTCGCGCAGTGAATGGCCGAAGGGCAGGATATGGGAAAAAGAATCCTCCAGAGATAGGTTATAGAGTGTTTTAAAGCGGACGATCCAATTAATGTTAAGCATATCTATTTCAACACCGATGAGACGACCGGCAATCGCGGCATCCGCCGTGGACAACCGGTCGACCTGCTTCAATAGTTGCATATAATAATATTTATCCAGGGCTATCTCAAGTGAAAAAAGTGAGTTTTTTTGGATTATTTCCTCAGCCTGCTCTTTGATCAGCGGGGCATAGGGTGTTTTTTTTAAGATCCCGGATATATCTTCCAGGCTGCGGGAGGCAAGGAGCTCATCGATGTGCAGGTCATAAATAATCTTGTTTCTGTAGATATAACCGCTGGCCTCTTCGATCTCGCGCTTGCGTATCACCCGGTCGAACCAGAGGCGCAGAATGTTCCTTAGGTTGTCCATGTCATAACGCAGCAGCAGGGATCTGCAAAAATCCGCAATCTGTCCGGAAACCGAACGTACCACCTCGCCGAACAAGCTTACTTCCTGCCTGAAAAACTCAAGCTCGCCCATCTTTAAATCGCCGGTTTTTTCATAGACCGCTTCCAACCCGGCGAAGTCCGTGTTGCGCAGCAGCTGCATGGCTTCCACCAGGCTGGGTGCCGCAATCAATCGATCAATAAACTCCCGGTCCAGGATCTTGCTTAATCGTGTGCGCAGTTTGGCCGCGATAAACGCATATGTTCCCAAGGCTCCCGGCATAGACGGCTAATCCTTCTCGAATTCCGGGGTCACCAAAAAATCAACCAGTTTTTTCACTAATCCGTCTATTTTTTCCGCGTTCTGTTCCCAGAACCGTTCGTTTTTGGTTTCCGCGTCCCGAATGGCGGCGGTGTATTCACTCGCAGCCCTGTCCCTTTCCGCGGCCACCCGATCCTGAACAAGTTTGCGGGCTTTCTCTCGCGCTTCGGCGATGCGGCGGTTTGTTTCATTTTCCGCCTGCTGTTTCAGATGTGCCGCCTCCTGCCCGGCCTTGTCGATTATTTCCTGCGCCCCGGCTTCGGCCTTTAAGACCTCATCAACAACTTCCTGCATAAGGAAAATCCCCTTTTTACGGTGTAATGAAAAAGCCGGTATTAAACCGGCTTTCTGGTCATGGTAACGATTTATACACTACTAAATTACTTTGGTTTCTCTTTCTCATCATTGATCATATTGTTGACCGTGTCCGTGGGAGACAAAGGACTCAACAACCCTTGAGAGGGTGTTGCGGCACCCTGGGTACCTCCCGGCACCGTATAATCTTCGGTTGGAATAAGCGGGTCGGGATTCTTCGCCGTGTTTTCCAGGTTAACGGTCCCTTCAATCTCCGGCGATTTATTTAACAGGCCCAAACCCACACAAATGAGAATAAACAACGCGGCCAAAATAGAGGTAAAACGGGTAAGCACATTACCCGAACGCGAACCGAACGGCGTGGTACTCCCTCCTCCGAAAATACCGCCGAAACCTTCACCCCCTTCATCCTGAATCAGCACAATCAGTACCAATATCAGGGAAACCAGGGCAAATAAAACATAAAGAAACACTATCATAACTCACTCCATCCGTTAACGATTATATTGAACAATCGGAATAAATGATTCACTTTCCAGGGAAGCACCGCCCACCAGGGCACCGTCGATATTGTCCTTTGCCATAAGCTCCGTAACATTAGTCGGCTTGACCGACCCGCCGTACTGAATAACCAGTGCTTCCGCGGCGCCTTTACTGTAAAGACCGGTGATAACCTTGCGGATATACACGTGCATGGCATCCGCGTCTTCGGGTGTAGCGGTTTTTCCCGTACCGATGGCCCACACCGGTTCATAGGCGATGGTGACCGACGCCAGCTCCTGCTCGCCGACCTCCTGCAGTCCGTTTCTGAGCTGTTCTTCCACCACCTTGAAGGCGATCCCGCGTTCCCTTTCTTCCAGGGTTTCACCCACACAGAGAATTACCTGCAGCCCCTTGGCCAGCCCCAGCCGGACCTTTTTATTAATCAACCGGTCCTTTTCACCGTAGATATGCCGCCGCTCGGAATGCCCTAAAATAACATAGGTCACCCCTACATCCTTTAACATGTCGGCGGACACCTCACCGGTATGGGCCCCCTTTTCCGCGGCCGCCATATTCTGTGCCCCCAATTTGATGGGGCTGCCCTTCAGTATTGAAGAGACAGCATAAAGTGCGGTAAAAGGCGGGGCAATCATGATCTTTACATTGTTCTTGTCCTTCAGTTTTTCCACAAGCTCCTGTGCAAGCGCGCATGCCTCATCCACGGTTTTATGCATCTTCCAGTTTCCCGCGATAAATGCTGTTCTCATACTCTCTCCTTAAAAATCGTGCGGCTACTATAGTAAAATTTTGACTTTTATGCAAGGGCCGCCGCTTCTCATTGCCCCGTCAACGTTCGAGGGCCGCTATACCGGGCAGCGTTTTCCCTTCAAGAAATTCCAGGGAAGCCCCGCCGCCGGTGGAAACATGGTCTATTTTATCGGCCAGGCCGAATTTGTTTACCGCGGCCACGGAATCACCGCCGCCCACAACCGTTGTTCCCCGGGCCTCACTCATAATTTTTGCGACCTCCAGGGTGCCCTGGGCAAAGGCGTCGAATTCAAACAC
>Ga0307441_1000918_pt1 | contig 10470 bp, 7 predicted proteins | sample SalMarWE160420MG_FD_202149 | JGI IMG/M metagenome (GOLD analysis project Ga0307441, IMG submission 202149) | Salt marsh sediment microbial communities from the Plum Island Ecosystem LTER, Massachusetts, United States - WE1604-20 | ecosystem: Environmental > Aquatic > Marine > Intertidal zone >... | reverse complement strand
TTGTGGCTGCCGTCAAGCCAGGGACGATTAAAGGAGACGAAATAAAGAAAGGAGAAGTGTTCTTGCTTGGAGGCTCCTGCATGGCAAGGATGACTCAACGCCGTGAGACTGATGCCGGTGCCAACAGAATACGAGTTCGAACCAAGGTATGTGTCCCACAATACGCGCAATGTCATTCTATTTCTTTATAACTGAGCATATTCCCCTCCTTCTTTCACTGGCCATGCCGACGCTCTGGGGAACTGAGAATTTTACGGTGGCCTTTATTTCTCCCCTTATGGTCGCCGGCCTTGTCTATGGAGGAATATTTAGAATTCATGATAACAATTTAAACAGGTTGGGGAATAGCGAATAAATTCGGATTCACGTGCCGACCCCGATACTACGAAAATACGGTCACCGTGACAGGAAAAGGTCATTCGTGAAAGGAACGATAAGGAATTCTTGTAAAACCTGGTCACAACCTCTTCAATTTCCCGCTGGTTATAGGTGCCTCGCCGGCGCATGAGCACATCAACCTTGTTTTCCTTGAAATATTGATCCAGAATGTCATGCAGGCTCATTTCCGCGGCTATCCTCGTATATGCTACCTGAATTCTGGCCGGATCCTTATCGTCACCAGGGGCAATTTGCTCGGCAAGAGGTACCATGCGCTGAGTATCTTGCTCCAGCATTTTGGCTGGCACAGTAAGGTGAATGTCGCGCCACCCTTTAGGTATCAACAGGTTAAAGGTAAGATCCTTGCGTTTGAAAGGCCGGTAGGTGAAGTTGAAATAGGATTTCTTGATCTGTTGTTCACTCGGCAGTTTGTTCTGCTGGAATGCCCGCAGAGGAGCAATAGCGTCGGCGGCAAGAAGGATGGGAGCCTTTAGAGAAGTTTCTCTTATGGGTCAAGGACAAAAGGGACTGCGACAGTTACAATCGCACCAGCCTCCGCACAACTAGAAGTGATCACTTCCGTTATTCCCAAACCGAGTTGCGGCCTGGGACTGCGTAAGTGTAATTTGTGAAGAACGTTATATTGTGCACTTAAAACTTTGAAGATCTTCAAAAATGTTTTATTTTATTCTTTAAATCATTCCATTTATCATCAGTGAACCCTTCTGTGCCTATTTTCTTCTTTTTATTGTCTTCTATATTACAGGACCATTCAGGATAAGCAGGAGCAATATTTTTGTTTTTCACAATCGGGGGGACCTCATAAAGCGGCCGGTATGTTTTCTTGCTGCAGGGGGAATCAAGGGGCAAGTTTTCCCCCTTTTTCACTCCTGCCGCCCATTCCCATTCGATAAGACTCAGAGGCACCCATATTGCGTCTTTGTCGGAGGGATTCGAGGAAGGGATAAACATGAGGTAGGTCATAAAGTTGTCTTTTTCGTGCAGCTCTTTGGTCAGCTGTCCTAAATCAGAACCCGGGGTATCATCCATTGCAACCTTGAAGGAAGCTCGTATTCCTCCATAAGGGTATCGCTCGTCGTGGCACCACTTGCTGTTGTATCTTCTCCAGTATTCACCATTCAGATTTTCGAGAACATCTTCTTTGACCAGTTGAGCGTATTGAAGAAGATGGGGAGGTTGATTGTCTGTGGGCGGCATTTCAATTTCATGGGAGATGTAAATCCCGGGAGGAGAAGCCACAGGGGGCCATGTGCCGATATTGACGTTTCCCGGGTAAAGATGACATTGCGGAATCTGTCCTTTTTTATCGATCATCCCTCCGAGCGTAATCATCTTTGCGGGCATTACTTTTTCAGATTTTATTTTCGGTTTGAATACCTGAATAGTGGCCTTTGCTTCAATATCTTTTCCATTAACCTTACCTGTATATTTCACCTTCTGCGGTGCGCCTGCAAACTTGCCGTCTACCCAGAAAAACTCAATTTCAGATTTGTCAAAATCTTCGAAGGGCTTTAACTCGGCATGGTTTTTATCTGCCTTCCATCCGGAAACAATCTTCCCGCCAATTTCCCACTTGCCAGTGGGTCGGCCATATCCTGCAGGGAAAACCCTGGCCTCTAATTTTACTTTTCTCCCAACGATTGTCTCCTCTGACTCTGTATCGGTAATATCCTTATCCTTCCAATAAATTCGAACAATAGGTTTCACCTCTCCAAAAACCCATGATACTTCATACTGAGGGGGTCCATCTCCGGCTTCCGGCTGGTACCTGATATCACCCTGGCAATCCACAACGCCTAGCGTCCTTGCACCCCCTTGCCCTCCCCATTTATACGATCCAGACATTCCCCAGGGCTTGAGTTCTCTGAATCCTATGAAAAGACTAAAAGCCGCTTCGCCGGATTTCACATTGGTAAGTTCACAACCACTGTCAGATGTGGACCTGTATGTCATTTTCACGGGCACCAATAGTACTGCGCTGTAATTGTCACTGGGAGGCATCTTGTTCAGATTTTGAATATTTTCAGACGTGATTTTCCCTCCGCACTGCAGCAGCGCAAATTTTCCCAATTCTCCAAGTTTCACATCAATAAAAAACCCATCTCCAGTAACAGGGGCGGAGCCCGAAGTTTCTGCTTTTGAGATTACTTTTCCAGTACATTGATCACCAGGAGCCATCATGATGCCTCTATCTTCAAACTTATAAGTGGCATTCACGTTTTTGGAAACATATCTCAGAAAATCTCCATCCCTTTCACTCAGTTCAACCTCTCCTGAAACTTGAACGAAGTACGAACCAACCTGTCTCACATTAGTCTCCGGATAACCGTGATCCCAGTTGCTTTTCATAGAAATGGACACATGCATCTTTTCTTTGAACTTTTGGCCGGCGAACGCGCTTACTGGTTGACATACCAGCAAAATAGCAAAAAACAGCACGAATGGACAAAATGTAGGGCAACCAAGTAGCTGCCGGCTTACAGAAGATCCAGAGGATGGCACACTGAAAAGTTTTTTCATTTTTCTTCCCTTGTGCACGTTGCTTACAAATTACACAAACCGTGATTCGCGGCGGCCCCCTTCACATTTTCAGGTAATGGCCGAACTTGCGGAGACTCAGGGGGCAGAAACGGTCCAGCACGCTGGTCAGCTCCAGGCCCGGGACCAGCACCTTGACCACCGGGATTCCCAGCTCTTCTCTTGTCAGATCCACGCAAATGGGATGATAGCCGTTTCCGAGCAATACCTCCTCAAGGATTCGCAGATCCTTTGCTGCATCTCCTGATGAAAAACAGGGGAGTTCCCTGTCGTTGACGGTCCTTAAACCTTTCGGCGGAGCCGTCGATCCGAACCAGTAGGGATAGGGATAGGGGATTTCGGTCATGGCGGAAACCACGGCGCGCTTTCCGTCCAGGTTCGCCGCGGTTCCTTTCAGGATCACCCCGCCCGGCCCCTGGATAAAGGCCTTGTAGCAGGGGACCCCGAATTCCTGGGTCAGGTCAAGAAACTGGATCTGGATGCCCTTCTGTTTCATTCTCTCGATGGTGTCATTCACTTTCGGGTCATCAGAGCTGAGCAGGAAACAACGATTTTCCCGATACGGTACAACCTTTTCCGCATCCCTTTCGATTACCTCCAGGAGGCCGCTCAGTCTTGCCTCCTCATTGGTGCTGCCCGCGCCAAGGCCTGTTGAGGGAAGTCCGCTTGTAAGGCTTATCTCATCGAAATTGGCGAACAAGAAGACCATCTGGGCTGGAACCAGAACCCGCGAATACCCTTCCGGGCCGGCCTCTTCCCCGGCAATCCAATAGATTTTCTGGTCTTCATAAGGGACTTCCAGGAGGAACTCATTGGGATTTATTGCACCATGCTCTCTCAGATCCGAATAGGTTCCCTCCACCAGTTTCGGCTCTCTACGGTATCCCGGCAGTGCCTCTTCATCGGCCCGGCAAAAGGCGGAATACCGTTCCGCTATCTCCATCAGGCAGGAGATCCTTGCCTGGTGAATATTCATGCCACGCCCGTAGCTTACCAGATCCCCCTGCAGTCTCCAGTTGTTTCTCCCCTGTTTCAGGGTCACGTCAAGGTTCCAGGGCCTTTCCACCGCGTAGGGACTTACCGTGGCCTCGGTCCTGGCTTCCCATCCCCTGAGGATATTCAAGCGTTCCAGTTTTTTCATCACCTCTCTGACGGCTTCTTTTGTCCGGGCCTTGGTATCTCTGTTATCGCCACCGCCGGACACTTCCGAGATATCTCCCACGGTGACCCGTCGGGTCCGCCAACGCTCTATTACTTCGGAATCGTAGGGAATGGAAAGGCCTGTTTCAGCAAGTGAGGGTAACCGCTTATGCCAGGTCATGTTTTCCGAGAACAGCCTGAGCCAGTCTTCATGGGATTCATGGCGGGCCGCCCTTGCCCAGCGCAGATAGATGAGAGGGCTCGAGAGTCTTTCTGTTTCAAGATCCATCCAGGCCAGACGCTCCCGGAGGGCCGCAAATTTTCTGGAAAGCAGTGACGCCTCGTAGGCCAGGACCCGGAGCAAGGTCTTCTGTCTGCCGCCTTTTTCCACAAAATCGACCAGTTCATTGGGCTCAAACTTTCCTATCCAATCCAAGGCGTACTGGCGCAGAAACTGGTCATGGGGATGTTTCTCGAGATGTGCGCTAAGATCCCTGATCGTAAAGTCTGCCGCAGGGACGCAGGAAAACCAGCCAACCCCCTGGCCCGTTCCGAGACGGGAGAGCGTGTACTCCAAAGGATCATCCGCGATGGTTCCAGGCGCACTGCTCACGGTCGGGCTTACCTTTCGATCCGCTCATAGATTCCCCTGACCCGGTCCTGGAGATACACAAAGTCGAATGCCCCGCCGCAGGCCTCGTCAAACCAGGCTTGTCCCAGTTCCCGGCACGAGGTGCATGCGTTTCTCGGGACATGCACGGCAAAAATGTGATTTCCCCTGCTGGAGGTTGATTCGATGGCAAGGGTGCCCGCACAATCCATGCACCGGCGGATTTTCTCCTGCTGCCGTTCCCGGATGTTGTCGGTATCGTAGTAGATCTCCCGCTTCCTTGGCACTATCTCACCAGGGTCATAGCTGTTTTTCTGGAACTCCTCGCGCAGGAACATCCCCTTCAAATCCACCACCTGCTGTTCAATATAACGGGTAATATCGGAGCGCTGGGCCTTGTAGTCCCGGTCATAATTGGGTTCCTTCACAAAGGTGGTATCAAGGCCTGCCATGGCCATGATAATTCCCACGTTCACATAGGGAAGCGCGTTTTCCACGGCATATCCCCCTTCCAGGACCGCGATATCCGGTTTCAACCGGGCAGTGAGCTGGGCGTATCCCCTGGCCGAAAAATTCATGTGGGTGATGGGGTCATTGAAGTGATTGTCCTGGCCTGCGGAATTGATCACCAGTTCCGGTTTGAACTTTTCCAGCAGAGGCATGATAAACTCTTGCAGTACATACAGGAACCCCTCTTCCCCTGTCTGGGGAGGAAGCGGGATATTCACGGTGGTCGCTTCCGCGTTGGGGCCACCCAATTCCTCGGGAAAACCCGACCCGGGATAAAGGGTTCGCCCGTCCTGATGCACTGAGATGTACAATGTATTCGGGTCATGCCAGAAGATATCCTGGGACCCGTCACCATGGTGGCAATCAGTGTCCACGATGGCAATTTTTTCGACCCCGTAAGTGTCGCGGATGTACTCCGTCATTACCGCTTCATTGTTGATGTTGCAAAAACCACGGTTTCCGTGCACCACCCGCATGGCATGGTGACCGGGCGGCCGCACCAGCGCAAAAGCGCTCTCCACTTCCCCTTTCAGAACCGCATCAGCAGCTACAAGACACCCCCCGGCCGAGATCAGGTGGCTTTCCGTGGTCACCGCTGCCTCATCGGGAACGCAAAAATGGATCCTTTGAATGTCCTCAGCCCCGGCAGGCCTGACCCGGTACTCAAGGACTCCCTCCACATCCAGGAGTCCCTCTTCCAGGACCTGGTCCTGGGTGTACAGAAGACGTTCCTCCCGCTCAGGATGGGTTGGACTGATGGCCCAGTCATAGGCCGGAAAGAAGATCAGCCCCATGCGTCTCGGTGCCTTTATCATGCCCCCTGCTCCTTTTTCCACTCCCGGATAATCCCCGGCGTTATGCACAGCTTTATGCGGATATTCTGCCCAGTACGTGAATACCCCCGAATCATGTTGAAAACCTGATGTTCAATAATGGATATCTCTAGGGAGTCCGGATCCGCCCCGATTTTCAGTGCCTGCTCCTTGAGCACCTCGTTGGCAAGGGACATGGCCTCCCCGGGCTGATACCTGAAGGGAATCTTCTGATCGATTCCCGCCTCCGGGATGACAAGCGATCCCCTTTCCGTGTCAGCCTGGACCGTGATCTCCGCAGTCACCCTCGCCACTGCTGCGCCAATGGCGTTCGCCACCCCGAAATGTTCCGGGACCCGATGTGGTAACCCCAGGGATTCACCAATGAAAGGGGCTACCTGGGGAGCGGGACCACCAATCACCACCAGTGAATCAGGAACAATTTTCTCCTCCTGGAGGACCTCATGGATGGTATAGACCGGCTTGGAATTGATCCTTGCCAGGAAAGCCTCCGCAGAATCGGCAATGGCACGGGCCATGGTTTCAAGAATGCGCTGTGCCATGACCTTCGAGGAAAACCCCATGGATTCCCCCATTTTTTTCATGCCAATGCTTGCCGCTTCCCGATCACCTGCTTCCAGCAGGCCCAGGGTAATCATTGCATCAGTCGGCGTTGGTACCCTGCCTCCAAACGCTATGGGTGGTCCCTGCCTCCGCGGCCCGACACGCAGGGTTCCTTCCTCCATCATAACTTCACTATCCCCGCCGATTCCCATGGAATGGGTGAGCAGGGAACGGACAAGGGTTTGATACAGCCCGATCCTGATGCCGCGCGGCTCCAAAAGGGGGATTCCATCCAGCACCACGCTCATATCGGTGGTGGTTCCCCCTACATCCAGCACCAGTGCCGTGCCGGGGCATCCGTCCAGTGCCAGAGCGCCCATGACGCTTGCCGCCGGGCCTGACTGCGCGGTTGCCGCCGGTGAATGCACAGTAGACGCAAGGTCAATGGTTCCGCCGTCCGGTTTCAGGAGGTATTGCGGCGCCTGAAGAGATTGTTCATCCAGGATTCGCGTGAGGGCATTCAAAAATTCTTTGTGTACCTGGTGGAGGGCGGCGTTTAGATAGGTCGTCGCTATTCTTCTGGGGAAATTGAGGTTTCCTGAGACCTGGTGGCCGAGCGCAATGGACGAAAACCGCTCCTTTATCCAATCGGCCATCTCGAGTTCGTGGGCCGGGTTTCTGACCGAGAATTTCCCCACAATCCCCACCACCGAGATCCCCTTTGCCAGGACAGCTTCGGCCGCCTTTTCAACTGCCTCCCTCTCCACCCCCATTGCCTCAAACCCCTGGTGGTCCAGGCATCCCCCTACAATATGGAACGAAGGCCCCACGGAAAACCACTCCGGGTTCATGCCCGGACCGGCAGAGACAATCATTCCAGCCGGTTCCAGCTTATCCTGGACAATGGCATTGGTGGCCACGGTTGTGGAAAAAACCATCCTCTTGATCTTTCCCGGATCAATGGCACCGGTAACCTTCAAAACGGCCGTTCTCAGCGTCTCAAGCAAATCCTCGCCGGTGGGTGTCTTTATTTCCGCTAAAACCCCCTGCTCGTTTAAAAGCACCGCGTCTGTCTGGGTGCCGCCTACATCCAGTCCCAGTATCATCGCATCACCATTCATCAAATACCCGTCTTCCGAGCAAACATAATTCCCTACGCCCTACGCTTGGCAACACTTTTCTATACCACGAATCCCGGGAAAGACCAAAGGGATATTGTGCATCCAGGTGCTGTGGGTGGAGAGGTCAACGTTCATCTCCCCGGCGCCAATACTGCGATGAATACGATAGCGCAAAAAAGACTTTTAAAGTGAAAATGGAGGTGGTAGGATCTCGTCTACACTTACACAGAATCAACCCAGCAGCAAAGAGGTGGCGGCAGATGAACCAGCGGGAAAATTGGGACCGCGCTTTCCCAGCAAACGAAATTTGCCAAATTTTGGCGGACAGGGGAATCATCACTCCCGGGCAACATAAGGAAATTCTCGCAAAACACTCCAGCGTCCGCCGAAAGATTGAAGCGGGCCAGCAGCGGCGGCGATCCACTGACTCAAGAACTTCCATTCCACATGCGCCTGTCACCATCGTCGACGTGATCGCATCCCTCAATCTCGAGAGAGCTGATAATCCGGGACGTCCCCTGGACGAAGATGTCATCGTGCAGACCCTTGCGGATCATTGGGGAATGCCTTACCAGAAAATCGACCCCCTGGAGCTGGACCTCAACCTGGTAACGGGAACGATCCCCCATTCCTTCGCCATAAAACACCTTGTCCTTCCCATTGAGGTAGAGGAAGACTGCCTCACCGTGGCAACGCCCAATCCCTTCAACCTTGAAGTCATCGAAGATATCGGCCGAGTCAGCCACATGAAGGTCCGCTTGGTGGTCAGTTCAAAGACCGATATCCTGCGGCTTATCAACGAATTCTTCGGCTTCAGGCGTTCCATTGCCGGCGCTGAACACCAGTATTCCGGCCTGCCGGTGGACCTGGGAAACCTGGAACAATACATCAAATTGAAATCTGCCGAGGAACTCCCGTCAGACGACAAGCACATCGTGAATGCCGTCAACCACCTCCTCAATTACGCCTTTGATCAACGGGCGAGCGACGTTCACCTGGAACCCAAACGGGACACCAGCATCGTCAGGATGCGCATCGACGGTGTCCTTCACACCGTGTATAAGCTTCCAAAGAATGTTCATTCAGCCATGGTGAGCCGCATCAAAAACCTCTCCCGGCTCGATATGGCTGAGAAAAGGCGTCCCCAGGACGGCAGGATAAAGACCGCCGGGAAAGGCCTCGAGGCGGAAATCAGGGTCTCCACGGTCCCGGTGGCGTTCGGGGAAAAGATCGTGATGCGGATCATGGATCCTGACATCCTGCTCCAGGACCTTGAAGGTCTTGGTTTCACCGAAGATGATCTTACCAGGTTCAAGCGATTCATCGGCATGCCGCATGGCATTGTGCTTGTCTGTGGTCCCACCGGAAGCGGGAAGTCCACGACCCTGTATTCAGCCATGCGATACCTTTCATCTCCTGAAATCAACATCACCACGGTGGAAGACCCCATAGAAATGGTCAACGAAGACTTCAACCAAATCGCGGTGCAACCGGTGGTGGGCATTACTTTTTCCACCATTCTCAGGAATATCCTCCGGCAGGACCCGGATATTATCATGATCGGTGAAATGAGAGACCTTGAAACGGCGCAAAATGCCGTTCAGGCGGCCCTCACCGGGCACCTGGTCCTGTCCACGCTCCACACCAACGATGCACCCTCCGCCATCACCCGGCTCCTAGATCTCGGAATTCCATCGTTTTTGATTCAGGCAACGCTTGTCGGGGTGCTCTCTCAGCGTCTTGTGCGCAAAATATGCCCCCATTGCAAGGAATCTTTCTCCGTTGATCCGGTCAAGTTGACGGCCATGGGTCTGGATCTGGGAGAAGAGGAGGTTACCGAACTCTGGCGGGGGAAGGGTTGTATCAAGTGCAGGGAAACAGGATATCTCGGGAGGACCTCTGTTTTTGAGGTGCTTCCCTTCAGCGACGCCTTTAAGCAGCTATTAGCCCAGGAGGTGCGTTTTGAGGAGTTAACCGGGCTGGCAGAGGCCGAAGGCATGGTCCGCCTCCGGGAAAATGCTGTCAGAAAAATGCTGGAAGGAATAACTACTTACCAGGAAGTTCTCCGGGTAACGTGGAATCAATGAAAAAATGCTGACCCGACTGACCATATCGAACTTTGCAATCATAAAGCACCTGGACATTTCTTTCCAGGCCGGTCTCAACATCCTCTCAGGCGAAACCGGGGCCGGGAAATCCATCATCATTAATGCCATGAATCTCATCCTGGGGGGGCGGGCCTCTGGAGATCTCATCCGAACCGGTTCTGACGAGGCCATGGTGGAGGCGCTTTTTTCCATCCCCTCATCCGGGCATCTCGCTTTACTGCTCCACGATCTTGCCATCCCTTTTGACGGTGAACTGCTGATACGGCGTTCGCTCCACCGGGAAGGCCGAAACAGGATATCCATGAACGGGACCATGTCCACACTCCAGATGCTTTCCTCTCTCGGTGACCACCTCATCAGCATTTCCGGACAGCATGAACATCAACGACTGCTTCGCCAGGATCACCACCTGGCCATCCTCGATGGATTCGGGGGGCTGCTCCCCGCCAGAGAAGCGTTTGGCGGTCTTTTCAAGCAGTATCAATCATTGCGTGAAGAAATACAGGTCATTGAGAGACAACTCGCGGAAATGCAGGACAAACAGGAATTGGCTCGCTTTCAAAGGGAGGAGATCGACGGGGCCCGGATAGCGGAGCACGAAGATGAATCCCTGGCAAAAGACAAAATGCGGCTGGAACATGCCGAGCAGCTTCTTACCACAGTCTCAG
>Ga0307441_1000917_pt1 | contig 10474 bp, 12 predicted proteins | sample SalMarWE160420MG_FD_202149 | JGI IMG/M metagenome (GOLD analysis project Ga0307441, IMG submission 202149) | Salt marsh sediment microbial communities from the Plum Island Ecosystem LTER, Massachusetts, United States - WE1604-20 | ecosystem: Environmental > Aquatic > Marine > Intertidal zone >... | reverse complement strand
AGTCCCCCCGCGACCAGGAGGAGCGCCGCCAGCAAGCCGAGTCGTTTCATGATGTGGCCTCCTGGAGGCAGTGTAGACAAGGCACGCGGCGGACGGGTGCCAACCCCTTCATCGTTCGCTCATGCGCCCGGGCGCGGCGTGCTCCGCGGCTCGCGCGTTGCGCGCTCCTGCGCTACTCCAGCGACATCAGATACGGGTAGAGGTCCGGCGCGCCGGGGAGCAGCTCCAGCTCGAGGTCGGGGTGTGCCTCTCGCACCCGCTCCGCCACGGCCTCGGCGTGCTCCTTGCCGAGCGCAACGCTGTAGAACAGCGTCGCGATCTCGTAGTCGTCGGCCCGGGCGTCGAGCAGGGCCAGCAGGCAGGCGTCAGCGTCCTCGTCGGCGACCTTGAGCTCGCCGTCGGCCAGGCCGATGTAGTTCCCCTCGGAAACCGCCACGTCCTCGATGGTCGCGCTGCGGCTGGCCACGGTCACCTCCAGCGTCGTGGAGGCGTCGGCCGCCTGCCGCATGGCGGGCAGCAGCGTGTCGAGCTCCTCGCTCTCCTGGAACAGCACCGCCGCTGCCAGCCCCTGACCGAGCGTACGCGTCGGGAGCACCGCCACATGCCTGTCCGGTACCAGCTCCTGCACGCGCTCGGCGGCCATGATGATGTTCTTGTTGTTGGGCATGACGATGACGTCGTGCGCCCCGACCGATCGCACCGCGTCGGCGATGTCCTGCACGCTGGGGTTATCGGCCTGACCGCCTCCGACCACGCGCGCGCCCAGGCTGCGGAACACCCGCGTCACGCCGTACCCGCTGGACACCGTGACCAGCGCCGATCGCGCCGCTTCGGCCTCCTCCGGCTCGACGTCGGCCAGGATCTCGTGGTGCTGCTCGCTCATGTCCTCGACCTTGGAGCGCACCATCGTGCCGAAGCGAGCGACGTCGGCGAGGAGCTGTTCGGGCTCCTCCGTGTGGATGTGCCCCTTCACGTAGCCCTCGGCACCCACAACCAGCAGCGAGTCACCGTAGGGCTGGACCAGCTCCTGGATCCGGCGCGTCGGCACGCTCACGTGCGACAGCAGAAACTCCGTGCAGAACCCGTAGGCCCGCTCCTCGAACTGCTTCTGGGCGCGCCCGGTCACCTTGGGTGGGAGCGGCAGGTCCAGCCTGCTGAAGTACGCCAGCAGACCCTCCAGCACCCGCACCAGACCCTTGCCGCCGGCGTCCACCACGCCCGCCTGCTTGAGGATGGGCAGCTGCTCGGGGGTGCGCTCCAGCGCTTCCTCGGCCGCCTCGAACGCCCGCCTCAAGACCTCCAGCGGCGCCTGCGCCTTGGCGCGCTCCGCGGCGCGCGCGGCGCTCTTGACCACGCTCAAGATGGTCCCCTCCACGGGCTTCATCACCGCGTGGTAGGCGCTTTCGCTGCCGTCGGCGAGCGCTTCGGCCAGCTCCGGGCCGCCCAGACGGGGATGCAGGCGCGCGCGCTCGCCGAAGCCCTTGAGCACCTGCGAAAGGATGACGCCGGAGTTGCCGCGCGCGCCCAGCAGCGAGCCGTAGGCCAGGGCATGCGCGAAGCCCTTCATGCTCTGCGGATTCTCGTCCCCGAGCTGCCGCCTGACCGCCTGCATGGTCAAGTGCATGTTGGTGCCGGTGTCGCCGTCAGGGACCGGGTAGACGTTCAGCGCGTTGATCTCGTCGACGAACACGCCGAGCCATTCGGTGGCGTAGCTGAAGGCGTGGCTCAGGTCGCGCGCACCGAGCGTCTCCGGCTCCTTGGTGGCAACGTCAGCCACGGCCCACCCCGTCGACGTGCACGCGGACCTCGTCGAGCGTGATGCCCGCCAGACGCTCGGCGGCATAACATGCGCGCTCGCGGACGGAGTCGGCCACCGCCGGAATGTTGACCCCGTACGCCACCACCACGTGGATGTCGACGTCGGCACGCTCCTTGCCGTGAGGGTGCTCGACAACCACGCCCTCATCCACCTGCGACCGGCCCAGCACGCGCCTCAGGCCTTCACCGATGTTGACGGGGGCCATCCCCACCACGCCCGGCACCTCGTGGGCGGCCAGCCCCAGGATCGAGGCCAAAGCGTCGTCCGAGATGTTGACCCGGTCGGCCGGGGCATCGCCGCGCTTGCGCTTGCCGGCTCGGGACGCGGCCTTCCCTTCCTTGCCTTCCTCCACCTGGCGTCCTTCCTGGTCGCGCGCCGCAGCTTTGCGCCGGGCCCGTCACGGCCCGGGCGCCTCGGCGAGCCGCCGCATGCGGTGCGCTATCGAGCCATTCTAGCCGGTCCCGAGGGGCCTTTCCGTGGTCTCTCCGGCATCTGCCGCGCGCGGCGAACGGCCGCTTGCGCCGGCTCAGTCGACGTCCCACACCTCGATGTCGAGGCTGGAGGCGCGCACGCTCAGGCCGCGCCGCTCCACGAACCGCAGCGCGCCGTCGAGGGTGCGCTCGAGCCAGGCACGATCGCCGCTGATGGCGGCGAGGCCGATGCGCTCCCAGTCGTGGGCGTCGAGACCGTCCAGGCGCGCCACCGACACCGGGAAGCGGGCCTTCAGGCGTTCCGTGACGGGCAGCAACAGGCCGCGCTTTTCCTTGAGGCTGCGCACGCCGGGCGTGTCGATCGTCACCAGCAGCACGCCGACGTACACGCTGCCGCCGGCCACCGCCGTCACTCCATGCCGGCCAGGAAGCCGATACGACGCAACGCGCGGATCAGGTCCATCACGGTGACCTCGGCGGAATCGTACTCCACCGCCACCTGCAGGTCGCTGCTGGCCTCCGCCCGCAACACCCCCGGCACCTCGCGCAGCGCCTGCTCCACCCGACCGCGGCTGGCGTCGGTGTCCATGCCGCGTACGCCCAGCAGCACCCGTGCCGCGCCGCCCTCAGCCATGCCCGCGCTCCTCGGGTCGGCGCGCTGCGGCGGCATGCACGGCCGCCGCCCGCGAGCCGAGCTGGCGGGCGTAGACCGCGGCGGGTGCGGGGCGATAGTCCTCTCTGCCGAGCGCCGCCGCCCCGGCCACGTCATCGGCCGGCAGCTCCACGCGAACGTCGTAGATCCCCGCGTCGTAGGCGCTCTTCGTCAACGCCTTGAGGAGCGCACGCAGGGCGACGCCGTCGCCGGGCGGCCGGGTGGCCAGCCGCGATGCGAACAGCGTCGGGCGTTCGCCGTCGAACAGCGGCTGAGCCAGCACGAAGCCCAGCACGCCGGCCTCGCCGACGGCCACGAAGGCGTGGCCGGTACGCGCGAAGAAGCGCAGGGACGCCTCCGAGGTGCGGGTCTCGAGGCCGTGGGCGCCGCCATAGTCGCCATCGATGGCCGCGACCAGGGGACCGTCCTCGGCGTCTAGGGGTCTGGCGTGTGTGTCCATGTGCCCGAGCGTCCCCCTTCCTTGCGCAAGAGCCTCACGCTCTCGATGACGATGCCTTTGGCGGCACCCTTGAGCATATCGTAGAGGGTCAGCGCTGCCACGCTGGCGGCCGTCAGGGCCTCCATCTCGACGCCGGTCGAGGCGGTGGTCTTGCAGCTCGCCACGAAGCGCACGCTCGCCTCACCCACCTGGCCTCTCACCGTGACCGATGCGAGCGGCAGCGGGTGTGCCAGCGGGATCAGCTCGGGGGTTCGCTTGGCCGCCATGATCCCGGCAAGCTCGGCCACCTGGAGGGCGTCGCCCTTGGGGCCGCCGCCCTCCAGCCACGCCGCCGCCTCGGGCGGCAGCCGCACCACGGCTTCGGCGGTGGCGAGCCGCGCCGTCACCGGTTTCCCGCCGACGTCGACCATGCTGGGATGTCCGTCCTCGAAGTGCGGACCGGCCATGAAGCTCATTGTACGGCGCGCGTCTACCACGCCGGCGCTCGCACCGCCGCCTCGGAGCGCTCGCGATCCCACGCCCGATAGCCGGCCTCGACGAAGTACAGGCCGTGCGGCGCGACGTTGTGACCGGCGCGCGTGCGGTCGCGGGCGGCGAGCAGCGCCGGAACCTCGTCCGGCTGCAGTCTTCCCTTGCCCACCCACAGCAACGTGCCCACGATGGTGCGGACCATGCCGCGCAGGAAGCCGTCGGCGGCCACGTGAAGGCGCAGCTCCCCCTCCTCGCGGCGGAGCTCGCACAGGTACACGGTGCGTTCGCGGCTGCGGGTCTCACGGGTGGCGAAGCTGGAGAAGTCGTGCCGACCCAACAGAGCGTTTGCCGCTGCCTCCATGGCGTCTACGTCGAGGTGCCGGAACACGCTCAGCACGCGCTGGCGCTGCACGGCGACGCCGCGGGGATCGTCGCGCCTGACGCGCAGGCGGTAGAGGTAGCGCCGGTAGCGGCAATCGAACTGCGCGTGGAAGGAAGCGTCGCAGGTGCGCGCGGCCAGCACGCCCACGTCGCGCGGCAAGTGGGCGTTGAGCGCGAGCCGCAGCTTCTCGTCGGGGATGTCCGAGCCGGTGTCCACGTGAGCGGCCATGGCCAGCGCGTGCACGCCGGCATCGGTGCGTCCGGCCGCCACCACGCTGCCGTGCTCCCCGGGCAGGGCGGCGAAAGCGCTCTCGACGGCCGCCTGAACCGTGCGCTCGCCGGACGCCTGGCGCTGCCATCCCAGGAAGGCGCTGCCGTCGTACTCCAGTGTCAGCCGGACCCGGCGCATGCCGCTCAGGCGCGCACGACGGGCGCTGGCGCCGCCGTGCGTACCGGCACGGCACCGGACATTCGTGCGAGATTCACTCCTACGTCGCCTCCGTGCGGGGGCGCGCCGGCGGCGCGCGTCCGCCTCGGGATTCTAGCAGCCACGGGGCCGCCGCTGCGCCGGCGTGCGCGTCGCTCGGCACGGCAGCGGCGCCGCATTGCGGGCTGAACCTGCGCATGCGAGCATGACGGCATGGACACCACCAGGTCCGTCCAGCTGTTCGCGCGTGCCCGGCGCCTCATACCGGGCGGCGTCGACTCCCCGGTGCGCGCGTTCGGAGCCGTCGGCGGCACGCCGCGCTTCGCCCGCTCCGGCTCCGGCTGCCACCTCACCGACGTCGACGGCAACCGCTACATCGACATGGTCGGCTCGTGGGGGCCGCTGCTGCTGGGACACGCTCACCCGCGCGTTATCGCCGCCATCGAAGCGGCACTGCCGGCGGGCACCTCGTTCGGCGCTCCGCTCGAGTCCGAGGTGACGCTCGCCGAGGCGCTGCTGTCACGGGTCCCGGCTGCCGACGCGGTGCGCTTCGTCAACTCCGGCACCGAAGCGACGATGAGCGCCATCCGTGTCGCTCGCGGTGCCACCGGCCGCGAGCTGATGGTCAAGTTCGCCGGCAACTACCACGGCCACGCCGACGGCCTGCTGGTCGCCGCCGGCTCGGGGGCGCTCACCACCGGCGTGCCATCGAGCGCGGGCGTGCCCGCGGCGACCGCCAGTGCCACGCTGGTGGCTCGCTACAACGATGCCGAGGGCTTGCGCCGCCTCTTCGACCAGCATGGGGCGCGCATCGCCGCCGTCATCGTGGAGCCGGTGGCGGGCAACATGGGGGTCGTACCGCCCGAACCGGGTTTCCTGCAGGCGTTGCAGGACGTACCTCGGCAGCACGGCGCGGCGTTGATCGTCGATGAGGTGATGACGGGCTTCCGCGTCGCGCGGGGCGGTGCGGTGGAACGCTACGCCCTCGACCCCGACCTGATCACCTGGGGCAAGGTGATCGGCGGCGGGCTCCCGGTCGGCGCGTACGGCGGCAAGACGGCGTTCATGGAGCAGGTGTCACCGCTGGGCCCCGTGTATCAGGCAGGAACGCTGTCCGGCAACCCGCTGGCGATGGCCGCCGGGTCGGCGATGCTCGACGCCGTGGACGAGGCAGGCGACGTCTACGCGGTGCTCGAGACGCGCGGCCAGGCGCTCGAGGCGGGGCTCGCCGAGGCCGCGGCCAACGCCGGCGTGGCCGTCCGCGTGAACCGGGTGGGCTCGATGCTGACGGTGTTCTTCTGCCGCGGCGAGGTCCGCGACTTCGACACCGCCGCGGCGTGCGACCTGAGTGCGTTCGCGCGCTGGTTCCACGGCCTGCTCGCGCGCGGCGTGTGGTGGCCGCCGAGCCAGTTCGAGTCGGCCTTCCTCTCCTACGCGCATCGGGCGAGCGACGTGGACGCCGTCGTCACGGCGGCGGCCGGCGCCTTCGCCGACGTCGCGGCAGGGGCCGGCTGAGGTGCCGCTGCCGCCCGGCGGCGACACCATCGCCGCCATCGCCACCGCGCCCGGCATGGCGGCCATCGGCGTCGTGCGCGTGTCCGGGCCCGACGCCTACGCGGTGGCCGACCGCCTGTTCCGGCCGCGGCGCGGGCCGCCGCCCAGCCGCCGACCGGCGGGGCGCGTGCTGCTCGGCCGGGTGGTGGACACGCGCGAGACGGGCGCGGAGGAGGCGGTGGACGAGGCGCTGTTGCTGACCTTCCGCGCCCCCGACTCCTACACCGGGCAGGATCTCGTCGAGGTCCAGACGCACGGTGGCCCCGCCGTGCTGCGCAAGGTGCTCGACCTTTGCCTGGCCGCCGGCGCACGGCCCGCCGGGCCCGGCGAGTACACGCTGCGGGCCTTCCTTTCGGGACGCATCGACCTGGCCCAGGCCGAGAGCGTGCAGGCCATGGTGGAAGCGCAGACCGACGGTGCCCGCCGCAACGCCGCCACGGGCCTGTTCAGGACCCTGGGCAGCAGTCTCGATGCCATCCAGACCGAGGTGACGAACGCCTACGCGGCCCTGCAAGCCAGCCTCGACTACCCCGACGAGGGCGTCCCCGACGCCGAGCTCGAGGACCCCCTGCGCCGCGCCCTGGCGCGCGTCGAGGCGTTGCTCGCCACCGCCGAGGCGGGGCGGATCAGCCGCCACGGTGCGCGCTTGGCGCTCGTCGGGATGCCCAACGCCGGCAAGTCGAGCCTGCTCAACGCGCTCCTCGGCTTCGAGCGATCCATCGTGGGTCCCGCCCCGGGCACGACCCGCGACTACCTCGAGGCGCCGCTGTCGCTCGGTGGCGTCCCGCTCACGGCGATCGACACGGCCGGCATCCGCCGTGCCGCCGACAGCGTGGAGGCCTCGGGCGTCGCTCTCGCCCGCCGCATCGCAGACAGTGCCGACCTGTGCGTGATCCTCCTCGACCGCTCCGTGCCGCTCGACCGCGAGGCGCTGGCCCTGCTCGAGGCGCTGCCGCCCGAGCGGGCCCTGGCGGTGGCCAGCAAGGCGGATCTGCCCGCCGCCTGGGCAGAAAGCGTGTTGGCGCCGGCGCCGCTGCCCGTATCGGCCCTCGACGGCCGGGGCCTGGATGAGCTCAAGGACGCCATTCGCCACCGCCTGCTGGGTAGCGCAGAGGGCGCCGAGCTGTGGATCACCAGCGAGCGCCAGGCGCACGCCCTGGAGGCCGCCCGTCGACACCTGCTGGCCGCCCTCGCCGCCGCCGCCGACGTGGCTTCCCTCGAGCTTCAGGACGCCCTCGACGCGCTCGCCCGCGTCACGGGGCGCGGCAACATCCCGGAAGAGACCCTGGCGAGCATCTTCGCGAACTTCTGCGTGGGCAAGTGACGCCGGGCCCCGGCTACACCCAGGCGGCCTCGACTTCGCGTGCGGCCGCTCTGACGGCGGCTGGGAAACTCGCCATGACGCCCTCCAGGACGTTGCGCGCCGTGAACTCGATCATGCGCAGCAGCGCGCGACCGCCCCATTTCTCGGGCGCCGGGAGGGCGAGGTGGATGGTGATGCGGAAGCCGTACTCCACCCGGCAGCCGCTCCCGGCGGGCAACACCCGGGCATCGCCCGAGACCTCGGCCCAGCCGGGTCCACTCGGCGTCAGCGGCAAGCCGGTGAGCCTGGCACCCTCGTAGGTGCAGGTCAGCTCCGAGCGGAAGGGCAGGTCGCGCTGGCCGAACAGGGCCGCGTTCACCGGCAGCGTCGCCGTCACCACATCGGGCTCGCCCCGGATCACCTGCAGATCCGCCAGGAAGGTGGCCTGCGAAAGCGACCTGGGGACGTCGCGCACGAACGCGCGCGCCGGCTCGGCCGGCAGTTCAAGGTCGAGACTGAAACTCACCTCATGCGTCAGGTCCACGCCCTCACCTCTCGGCGGCGCCGCGCAGGCGCGGCCCCACCCACTCGACCCGCAACGCGCTCTCGCGCACGGCGCTCTCGATCTCGCTGTCGCTGGCGGTGCGCAGGCGCGGGAGATCCTGGAACAGGCCCACACTGGACGCCAGGCCCACCCTCACCGTCACCGGGCCCTCGTCGCTGACGCGTCCGATGCGCCACAACAACTGTCCCGCCAGGTCCTCGAGCTGCGCGGCATTGATGCCGCTCTCCTCGAGCGCCTCGCTGAGCCGTTGCTGAACGTGCGCTTCACTCACGGTCAGGCACCACCCTCGTCCCAGCCTACCGCATTCCAGGGCGCGTCGCCGTCTCGCTCGGGCTCGCCCATGTCACCTGGGGCCGGTGGTGCGTGGGCACCCCCCTGCTACTGTTGTGATTGATGGAGGACGCCGTGACGGCGACCTGGTTCGCTGCCGTGGGGGCGCGCCGCGAGCCGTGAGCCGAAGGCGCTCGAGCCTGCTCAGGAACTTCATTGTGGTCTCCGTTCACGTTAACCGGGAGCAGCTACAGTAAACGAGGTTGGGTGGGTTGTGCGGGCCCGCCCTGGACGCGACGATGCGTCACATACAACCGCGACCGAGAGCCGGAACCGGCTTGTCGGAAGGAGGAGGACCTTGCTTCGCAAACGCATTGTCTTGGGCATTGGAACGCTTGCGGTCGCCGTGGGCCTGATGCTGGCCGGCGCCAGCCTGTTCCCCAGAGTGAGCGCCCAGGCTGCTGCAGGTGGCAACAACCAGCAATCGGCACTGCTGCAGGACGAGCAGAACACCGTCAACATCGTCAAGACCTATGGCCCGAGCGTGGTGGCGGTGAACGTCACGGTGAAAGGCCAGCGGGTGAACCCGTTCCAGGGTATGAACCTGCCGCCGCAGTTCCAGCCCTTCGTCCCGCAGCAACAGCAGCAGGTTCTGCAGGCGACGGGCTCGGGCTTCGTGATCGATCCGCAGGGGCAGATCATCACCAACTACCACGTGGTGAAGGACGCGCTGCAGCAGGGCTCGGTGAAGCTTCTGAACGGCGCGAAGCTGACGGTGGTGTTCCCCAACAGCAAGAAGGAGCTGCCGGTGCACGTGGTGGGCGCCGACCCGGACTACGACCTGGCGCTCATTCAGCTCGACAACAGCAGCCAGCTGCCTAGCGGCGTCAAGCCCATCCCGCTGGGCAACACCGGCACCCTCCAGGTGGGCCAAAAGGTGATCGCCATCGGCAATCCCTTCGGCTTCCAGTCCACCGTCACCCAGGGCATCGTCTCCGCGATGGGTCGTGAGCTGCCCTCCATCGGCCAGGTCAAGGTCCCGATGGTGCAGACCGACGCCGCCATCAACCCCGGCAACTCCGGCGGGCCGCTGCTCGACTCGGCCGGCAACGTGATCGGCATCAACACGATGATCATCCCCGGCATGGCCGCCGGCGGACAGGCCGGCAACATCGGCATCGGCTTCGCGGTGCCGTCCGACCTCATCCAGAAGACCCTCCCCGCCCTCAGGAAGGGCGGCCTGACGGGCGTCTATGCGCAGGCCCTGGACATCCAGAACAAACCGCGTATCGGCGTCTCCGTCATCGGCGTCGACAACTTCCCGTCGGACGTGCGCAGCACGCTGAACATGCCCGATTACGGCGCTGTCGTCATGCAGGTGGCGCAGGACGGTCCGGCTGCCAAGGCCGGACTGCAGGGCCCCGCCTACCAGGCCACGGTCAACGGTCAGGCGTACCCCGCCGGCGGCGACATCATCCTCACGGCCGACGGGCAGAAGATCAGCACCGTAACCGACCTGCAGAAGATCGTGCTTGCCAAGAAGGCCGGCGACACGGTCACGATGGACGTGTGGCGCAACGGCAAGACGCGCACGGTCACGGTCACCCTCGAGGTGGTGGCGCAGCAAGGCAACGGCACCACCAACGGCGGCGGAAACACCACCCCCTGAACGCTGACGTCGACTTGTGTAGGAAGCGCGAGCGGGCGGCCCCACGGGGCCGCCCGCTCGGCGTGCACCTGCGCACCTGCGGGCCGGCCGGCCCGGGGCGCCCCTCCGGTCGCCGCGTCCCGGCCTCAAGCCGGCCAGGGCAACGGCGTGCCCGACAGCGCCGCGGCCACCGTGGCGGCCGCCACCAGGTCGTCGAGCAGGCCGCCGGCTCCGCCCACCAACAGCCACCAGTCCTCACCTAGCGGCTTCGCCACCGGCGCACCTCCCTCGGGTATGCTGAAGCGCGCTCCACGCACGTTGCGCGCGCTCTTGCCGACATCGAGCCGGCCCGAGGCGAGCAGCGGCCCCAGCGTCGGGGCATCCAGCAGCGCCTCGATCAGCTCGCGGCGCAGGCCGACCGGTACGCCGAGCAAGCGTCCCCCGGCGGGCCGGTAACCCTCGGGATCGGCCGCAGGAGCCGGTGGCACCAGAA
>Ga0307441_1000916_pt1 | contig 10475 bp, 9 predicted proteins | sample SalMarWE160420MG_FD_202149 | JGI IMG/M metagenome (GOLD analysis project Ga0307441, IMG submission 202149) | Salt marsh sediment microbial communities from the Plum Island Ecosystem LTER, Massachusetts, United States - WE1604-20 | ecosystem: Environmental > Aquatic > Marine > Intertidal zone >... | reverse complement strand
TACTCTCCGCGGTGCTCCTGGACCATCCGCACCGCACGCTCGCGAACCTCTGGGGAAAACTTATTGGACTTGTTCATCGCTCCATTCTCTCAAGAGTTGGAGCCTCCGCCAAACCCGGGGCGGTTCAAGATGGGTACGCATGGCATACGTGTGTCGTAAGTGGTGATAACGCACACTGGGGTCGCCCGTCACTTGGCGCAAGGCGGTATGAATGACTCGGGCTGCGGTTGTCCGCGCCACGGTTTGCCTCGGGGTGCCAGCCTCCGCAAACAAGGCGACTTGTGGGTCCCGCTCAGCCCGGGATCGGACGTCCTCTAGGAGGGACTGCAGGGCGGTCCATTCGCTCTCTTCCATTCTGTCCCGGAGGGGTATCTGGCGAACACCCGCGGGCGACTTCGTGGTTCCAAACACGTTCGGCCGTACCAGAACGATGGCGAACTCTTCAGACCGTGAGAGCTGGATATCCTTAGGCTGAAGCCGTAGCGCTTCGCCGATACGTAGGCCAAACCGGTAGCCCAGCAGCAGAAGCGTTTGGCATTGGAGGCGCAGCAGTTTGGTCAGTGACCTCGACGTCGCAATGAGTGAGTGCGCCTTGCGGTACTCAAGGGGGGTGATCAGATTGGCATCCACGCGACCCGACTCGGCATCGGATCCTAAAATAGCCGACCAATCCGGTTCGTCGACGCCCAGCGCTGCAACGAGGTAGTGGTGAAATTCACGGAGTCGCCGCGCGACATAGGGGCGGTGCGTCTCTTTGGTGTAATCCAGCGACTGGAGGTAGACTTCTTCATATTCCGCGTCACTGAGATTGAAATAATCGAGATGACCCGCAATCCGGGGGAGCCCCCGTGTAATATGGCGGGTATAGTCGGCTACTGTCCGAAAGGCGAGTGCCGTTTTATAGGGGGTCCCGGACTCGCAGAGCGAGTAGACCCAACTGGCGATTGCGATCGCCAGCGGAGGCAGGGGTTCCCCGGCGTTCTGGACGAGGTCCCTGGCGAACTTTTTTAGCGCCTTCTTTCGGCTTTCCTTGCTCCGGTCCTGTCCTTTGGCGCGCAACAGTGTCAGCCGCGTTACCTCTTGCCGTAGCACGCGAACAAACTCGCCCATGGCACTCTTTGCGTGCGAAGTAAGGGTCGAAGCCCCGGTGAGCAGTTGCTCTGAATGGTCGCTATCGGCCTGTTGTGCCGAACCTAGGCCGCTCAGTCGCTTCTTTGTGATGAGTCGACCAAGCGCCGTGGCCGGAAGAGGCTGATAGGGCAACCGGCCCGTGGCGACCTCTCTCAGTACAGGAGGCAATTCCAGGAGTGCGGCTGCCCCAGCCGACTTGGCCAAGCCACCATACGGGTCTAAGCGGTGGGCACTAACACCAATATCACGACTGAGCTGGGTCAATTCCCGCACGAGGTCGCGACTCGAATGCTGGATCAAGCCATGACCGCTGGAGGTGTCTTCGAGCTTCCATAAGCCGGCGATTAGGTTTCGAGTCGAGGGGTCGGCGACCCAGCGGCCTGTCAGGACCGGGCTCTTTGCAAGTCCACGGCGCTCGTGAAGGTCAACGACTAGAAAATCTCCCACGACTTGGCAGCTTTCCTGGACCCCCAGTACCAGCTGCTGTAATCGGGGTTTATCGGCTAACGACCCGAACAGCGCGGCACTAACTACGATCTCTGCTAACCGGCGAAGCACGGTGGGTGCGGCTGCGGACCTGCCGGAGTGGGTCAGATAGTCTGCAAAGCTGCTTCGACAGGCTTGAACTTGCTCGTAGTCTTGGAGTGAGAATTCGGTGAACGGCGAGGGCTCCTCTGACAAGTTGTACAGGCGGGCTTTGGAGTCTATACGCACACCTCTGCGACGCTGTGCAGACCAGTAACGCCAGAGCAACCGGAGTCGGCGATTGGTGCGGTGGGTTTGCTCCGTTGAGAGATCAACTATACGTTGCTGAATGGCAGTGCCCTGGTCGGCAGAGATGCTCTTGTTGGGAGTTGGCCCAAGCGTTTCGTATAGAGCTTGACGCACTATTGTTCTATCTATTGTTTCCTTAGCGTTTCGGTATTTGCGACGGCGGTCCGGACCAAGCAGGTGATTTTCATGCACGGGCTGTATGCCGGAAGCGTCTTCGCCCCGTCCCTGACACAGTGGACGACGCCTGGGTCCGATCAGTCCGGGCAGCGATTCCCATGCCAGTTCATCGAGCCAGCGGGCGATTGCCGGCTCCAGGAGTTCCGCAAACATTCTCGGGGACTGCACGCCCGAAACCCCGAAGGGGTGAGACAAGGTGGGCAGATGAGCGAGCTGGTATTCTGTCAGAACGGAGTGGACGTCAGTTGCGGCGGCCCAAGTCGCGAACCCATGACGAAAGACGTTGGCAGGGAACGCGAAATGCGGTTCGAAATACCGCTCAATCGCTGTGCGGGTGATGCTGCGAGTGCGCTCAAGAGTCTCGTCAAGAAGAAAGAGAAAGGGTATAGGCACACTAGGGTCGTTCCCTCGAGCCAACGCTGCAATTGCGTGTGCAAGACGATGCGCACCTGCGGCGTGTAGCTGGAATGCCAGCGCAGCCAGGTGGATCTCGTAGTGGCGGACGGCTTCGCCGGCCATGGACGGGAGGACGCACAGGCGCCAGTCATGCCGGGGAGTGACGACTTTGTCGGAGATCAGAGCCAATTGAAGCTCAGGACTGAGGTGTGATCGACGGGGAAATGGGTCGGTCACCGGCCGGTGTGCCGTTGCACAGAGCAGCAGGGCTGTCGTGTACAGGGCGTAGCCGTTATGCATCTCTGCCAATGAAGGTGAGCGCAGATCCGATTGCACCTGTGATTTGAGCGCAGCCACCAGTGCACGGAGGGTTGGACGCGTTGGCGTAAGGCGGGTGCCATATAGGGGGATGGGCGACTGGCGCTCAAACATCATCTTAAGAGTAAGGCATCAACAGCCATGCGGTAGTAGCCATCCAGTTGGGCACTTGAGAGGGCGACGTAGTACGCCTCAATAGGAGGCTCTTCATTGGCGGCACCTGTCAGAAGATAAATGGCCAGCTTGTTTACACCATCGTCGGCCAATTGCTGGCGCAGGGCGGCACGTACCCGATGAGGAGACAGGCGGTAGCCCGTTTCCGATCGCCAGCGAGCCAGCAGGTCGTGGCTGATGGTTTTGATTTTAGTCGGACTTCGCCCGAAAGCTTGGTGTAGTGGCATAGGGCCGCCGGCCCTCCCGCTAAATGAATCCAACGCAGCCAGCGCCAACGGCGGAAGCTGAACCAGAAGCACATTAGCCATGGGATGGAGGTAATCTTCGATTTCGGGTTGCGGTTTGTAGGCATTTTCTGGGGGAAAGTAAGTACGACGATAATGCCCAGTCAATGTAACATCGGCAGAGTCGTCGATCTTCCAGGTAACGACGTCGTCGATCGGCCGACCGCTAACGTATGACAATAGCAGAGCCGTAGCCCCTACACGTTGGTCGTGCTCAGCAATGTCAGTAGAGATACTTCGCTGCAGGGTAGCGACCAGATAGCGACGCTCCAGCGGATTTAGCGCACCCCAGGCATACGGGTTATGGCGCTCGACGGCGGCTATCCAGTTGCGTGACTGGCGAGCACGAGCCTCAGTCTCTGACGAGAGCTCATGTTCCTCAGCCAGATCGTCATCGCCGTCGATCGGAGGCTGAGCCAGCAATCGGTTGGGGGGCGGCTCTTCGGAGATGGAAGGGTCACCATTGGGACCATTGTCAAAGAAGTCAACGCGCGGCTGAAGTGTATCGTCCGGATCGGCTAGGTCTGCATAGATACGCCTCGTGCTGCGCGCTTGGCCCGTTTCAATTTCGATCGCCAACAGATCATAGAGATGCTGGCGGAAGCGTCGTTCTGGATTCGGAATATCGTTGCCGAACGGTAGCGCAAGCATGCGCCGGCCTATCCAGGGGACGTACTCCGCGCTGTGTCGCTTGAAGGCGCTCGCAAGCTCATCCAGGACCCCGGAACATTCTCCGCCGGCCAGCGCACGGCGCAGGCTCGTCGCGAGCTGAGGCGTAATACCCCCTGCACGTCTTGCCCAGTGATATAGGGCGGCCGATTTCAGTAGGCGCGCTAAGGGTTGCAGCCCTGCTCTTTCCACGGGTTGACACAGTAGTGCGGCCTGAGGGTATTTCAGGAAGTCTCCGCCGAATGGATTGCCGGCATATTGAGATGGGGCCCGGGGTTCGTAGAGATCGGGATGTTCCTTGAGCTGGCGAAGTAAGGCCAAGACCTGCTTCTGCCATGCCGACCAACGTTCGGCGGGGGCCCAACGCTGCCCAAGCGGCAAGGTTATGAGGTCGTTAAGGGCTTCCGTTACATTCAGGAGGCCAGAGAATGGCGCATCTGGCGAAATGTGAATTGCAGGTAGGAGCTCTGTCTTACGGAGGAGTTTCGAGAGTTCATCGGGCGGCCTCAGGTGGCGTGAGATATGCGACCGGGATCGATTAACCATAGGGGGCGCCGTGAGCTAACACTCAAGTAAATATTACTCTACGTGTGCCCAGCAGAAGTTACAACTCAGAGAAACTGGCCCCAACCTCCGAATCAGCAATGGCGCTAATGTAACTTAACAGGACTTAATGAACATACGAGATCTCATATGCTTGTGGATATCCATACACATTAATTACATTTAATGTCTAAATTTTACTAGCCTAATCCAGTATATATTTTGGCCTCCGGAGGCACCCTGTGTGGGCCCTTTCTTGTTTCTGGTGCCCGTTCGGATTTCCAGCCCCCGCTCACCGTTGCCTCACGCCAACGTCTTATCGTCCCCGCACCGCAGTGTCGGACTCTGGCCGCTACCACTGCACAAATGCCGCTCCTGCAGCATATCAAGATGGCCGTTCATTGCGACGCCCCTGCATTTCGTGTAGTTATTGGAGCGACCCCAACACCACCGGCGCGGTGGCGTTCTTTTCCCGCTTCAGCGGCATAAGCCCGGCAAGCGGACCGACGCCGCCCAAGCCGTCTAACAGACCGCGGCCCCTCCTGTATGCCGCGGAAATAGATGGACAAGAAGAATGGAGCTCAATAACACCGCTGCCACAGTGGCGCTACACCGTTCAAGCGGTCTACTCGCCTGTTCGGAATAGGTGAGGCGTGCATGGATCGAGAGCGATTACCTGAACTCATTACGGATCTGTATCGAATCGTCGGAGAACTGGAAGCAATGTTTCCCGGAAGGCATTTCACTCCAGACGGTCATCTTGTAGGCAGTCTGGGTGAGTGCTTGGCTGCGTATCACTATGGGCTAGAACTGCTCCCCGCTTCGTCGCCTGGGGTAGACGCCGTGAAGGACGCCCGGAAAATCGAAATTAAAGCAACGCAGGGGCAGCGTGTCTCGCTCAGAAGCAGCCCAGAGCATTTGTTGGTCCTGCGCCTAAATCGCGAAGGCGGATTTTCAGAAATGTACAACGGGCCTGGTGATATCGTGTGGAATGAGTTCCGAGAAAAACCAAAGCCAAGCAACGGTCAGTTTCAGATCTCATTAAGTCGGCTTTCAGCGCTCATGCAGCGTGTTCCTACCGAGCTGAAGTTACCAATGAAAATCCCGAACAAAGCGATCAAACCGACGGTCGACCGCTCCGCGGTCTCTCTCGGCTGAGCACTGGCGTTCGAAAAATGGGGACAGATTTATTTTTCAACCATCGTTCGTATCGCCAGATACTTCGTTGTGAACAGGGGGAGTAAAAGAAATGATTATCCAGATCATCAAATTCGAAACTGAATTATCAGAGGATGAAGTGGTAGCCGTTGCCAAGGAGCGCGTGGATCAGTTCCTGGCACTGCCCGGGCTGATTCAGAAGTACTACATCAAGCTCGAGGAGCCTAACTACTACGGCGGCGTCTACATCTGGGATTCCAGGGAGTCGTTGGCCGCTTACCGGGCGTCGGATCTGGCCGCCAGCATTCCGAAGGCTTATAAGGTCAAGGGCGCGCCCACGATCGAAACCCTGGACACGCTTTTCCAGTTGCGGGACTGATCGTTTCCGGACGGCCCGGACCGCCACGTCGAACCGATCACAGATTCGACGGGCAGAACGACAAGAAAAACAGGCCCTTCATCTGACATGCATTGTGGATTGGGGGTTGCCCGCACGGGAGCCCAGATCGATCATAGCGATCAAGAAGCGCCCACGATCCATTGTGCCGCCCGGGCACGGGTCATATAGCGTATGGGGGGAAGACAATGGCCGGCAACGAAGAGCTGCTGAGTTTCGTCAAGGAAGCCATGGGGCGGGGACTGCCGCGTTCGCAGATCGAGGCGGCGCTGCTGAAGGCGGGTTGGGGAGAGGATCAGGTCAGGAACGCGCTCGACGCGTTCGCCGATATCGAGTTTCCCATTCCGGTGCCCAGGCCCCGGCCTTATCTGTCCGCCCGGGATGCGTTTCTGTACCTGGTGCTGTTCACGACCCTGTACATCAGCGCCTACAACCTGGGCCATCTGATCTTCCAGTTCATCAACCACGCCTTTCCGTCGCCGACGGCACCGCGGGCGCTGGCGACGTATTCCAGGCTCGCCATTCGATGGTCGGTGTCCGCGCTCATCATTGCTTTCCCCATCTTTCTCTACCTGTCGCGCGTGCTCCATCGGGCCGTGGCGCGCGATCCGGGCAAGCGCGGGTCGAAGGTCCGTAAATGGCTGACCTATGTGACCCTGTTCATCGCGGCGTGCATCCTGATCGGCGACCTCACCACCCTGGTCTACAACGTGCTGGGGGGCGAACTGACCCTGCGGTTCATCCTGAAGGTGCTGACGGTGGGAGCGATTGCCGGCACCATCTTCGGCTACTACCTGTGGGACCTGCGCAAGGATGAGTCGGAGACGCCGACATGAGGGCGTCGGGCACCACGGTCCTGGTGGTCGCCATCGTGGGGGTGGTGATCGCCGCGGTTATCGGTGGGCTGTCCTTGATCGGCTCGCCGACCCAGGAACGGACCCGGAGTCTGGACATGCGGCGGGTTGCCGACCTGCGCGGCATCGCGGCAGCCATGGACCGGTACTGGACACGGAACGGCAGCCTGCCGAAATCGTTGGATGCGTTGGAACGGGAACGGGGCTTTTCCATCGAATCGACGGACCCGGAGACCAGGCAGCCCTATGAGTATCGCCCGGGCACCGAGGGTGCCTACTCCCTGTGCGCGCAGTTCGCCGAGTCGAGCGCCCAGGAGCAGGAGACCCGGCCCGAAAAGTTCTGGTCCCACGGCGCGGGGCGACAGTGTTTCGATCTGCACGCACGGGATCTCAAGAAATAGCACAGCCCTGCAGCAGCACACCGAGAGACGGAAACGGTCTAAAAAACCACTTAGAATAGCCGCTAACGGAAGAGGTCGCCGGGACACCGTCTGACGCCCCCGATCTGCTTCTTCTGAAACGGCAGTCACAATCCAACAAGGAAAACAACAATGAAGTCCTTCTACCGTACCAAGAGCGTATCCACCGGGGGCGGCGCCGACATACAGATCAAGTACAAGGGCCTGCACATCAAGGACAGCAAGGTCGGTAAGGTCACGGCCGCGGTGCAGCGGGCCCGCATCTGGCTGCCCCACGCCATCTCCCTGCTGCATCATCCGGTGCCGCCTAGCGTGGCCGCCGCCATGAGCAAGTACTTCAAGACCGGTATACCAAGCATGATGGAGATACAGACGGTAAAGACGGTGCTGATCAACACCAACAACGGGATCCAGTCCCAGTTCAGCATGAAACTGAGCGGCGACGCCGGCGCTTACGGGTACGTGAACTACCGCAATCAGGCCGCCGGCATGCTCAACGGCTGGGAGGCCGGCGCCGACAAGGGCGACATCCACGTGGACCGGGGCCTGTTTTCCAGCAACATGAATCTCGCCACCATCACCTTCATCCACGAAGCCACCCACCGCTACGCCAACACGGAAGATTTCGACGACCAGGGCTACATCGAGAACGACGGCAGCGACTTCTGGGAGCCCGGATTGACCAAGATCGATGCCCTGCGCAATGCGGACAGCTATGCCTGGTTCGTTGCCGTGGTGTGTGCCGGCAGGGGTGTGGCCGGGGCGTTGGCGTAGAGAGGCGGCGGGTCTTCGGTGACGGCGTTGTCCGGCGCAATGCCCTTCGGTTATTGCGCCCTAGGAGCTCTGAGTGCAACGAAGCTCCGCGGGCGGACGCTATCGGAGCAGCTGTGTTTCGGCGTTGGGGTCAGTTGGGGCATGTTGGGCTTCGCGGAGCTCAGCCCAACCTACGGGATACGCCCAACCTACGGGGTGCGGGCCTGTTCGTGGACCGTGGAAGCGTTCGCGAATGCGGGCCGGGGTCGGCGCAATGCCCTTCGGTTGTTGCGCCCTGCGTCACTCGGTCCGAGCCACGGCGTCCACTGATCGTTGGTTGGCCGGCACATGCACTTCGGTTACTGGTCCTTCGTGACGCTATAGACGTTGTGGGACCCGGTAACGGGGATACGACGACGCAGCACGATGGCCGGCCGCATGGATCGGGCGAGGGCATTGGCGCATAATCGGTGCGGGTTGATCGCGACGGATCGGCACCGCGGGGGCGTAGACAACAAGTGCAGCGCGGCTCCCCGCCGCCGTTCGGGGCACGCAGCGGCAAGAGGTTAGTTGAATGATTCCAGGCATCGTGCTGTTGGTTATCGGGGGGCTGCTGGTCGTTGCCGAAATCAACACCCTGACCTTCTACCTGCTGGCCGTCGCCATCGCCTGTTTCGCGGCCGGCACGGCGTCGATCTACGGGGCCACTCTGGACTACACCTTCGGCGTACTGGGGGTCGTGACCCTGGTCGCCCTGCCGGCGGCCCACTGGCTGCGGCTTCGCCTACACACGCCGGATGCCGATCATGTCTCCCAGGATGACGTGGGCCATCTGGTGACCGTGGAAAGCATCACTCCGGAGTATCTTCGGGTGGTTTACCGTGGCAGCGTCTGGTCGGCGCGCATGGCGGACGCACGCCCGGCCGACGTGCACCAGGGCGATACGCTGCGGATAGTCAGCCGCGAGGGCAATGTACTGCTGCTGGAGCCTCCGGCCCGATAAAGAGAAGAGCCATGCCTGTCGTGAAGGGCGCACGGGGCTCAAAGTGTCCCGCATTCGGCCGTTGATGCAGTGAACAGGACGCAGGCACAAAAGGAGCCGGCGCCGAATTTCCAAGAGCGAGGAGATTGACCCAATGCCTGTAAGCCTGATCGTCGCCATCATCATCGCCGTCATCGCCGTCGTCATCGTCAGCCGGGGGATGCGCATCGTTCCCCAGCAGCACGCCTGGGTGGTGGAGCGCCTGGGGCGGTTTCACACCGTGCTCCAGCCGGGCCTGAACCTGCTCATTCCGATCGTGGACACCGTCGCCTACAAGTTCGACCTGCGCGAGACGCCCATCGACGTGCGCCAGCAGGTGTGTATTACCCGGGACAATACCCAGATCACCATCGACGGGGTGCTGTATCTGCAGATCACCGACGCCAAGGCCGCAGCGTACGGCACCACCAACCCCCTGGCCTCGGTGGAGCAGCTGGCGCAGACCATCATGCGGTCGGACGTGGGCAAGCGCCAGCTCGATGAGGTGTTGTCGTCCCGGGCGGAGCTGAACACGTCCATCGTCACCGAGTTGGACAGCGCGGCGACCAACTGGGGCATCAAGGTGCTGCGCTATGAGATTCAGGACATCACCCCGCCCGAGGATGTCATACGCGCCATGGAAATGCAGATCACGGCCGAACGCGGGAAGCGCGCCGTCATCGCCAAGTCGGAGGGCGACAAGCAACAGGCCATCAACGTGTCCGAGGGCGAGCGCCAGCAGCAGATCAACCGGGCCGAAGGCGAACGCCAGGCTCAGGTGTTGCGGGCCGAGGGTCAGGCGCAGGCCATCCTGAAGGTCGCGGTCGCCACCGCGAAAGCGCTCACCACCATCGGCGCCAGCCTCAACGAGGAAGGTGCTCGGGAAGCCATGACCATGCGGGTGGCCGAGTCGTTCATCGAGAAATGGGGCGCCATCGCGAAGGAGTCCAACGTGATGATCGTGCCGGCGGACATGGGCGATCTGTCCAAGACCGTGGGCACCGCCTTCCGCATCGTGGAAGGGGCACGGGGCGCCCATGGGGCAAGCGGCAGTTGAGGGATCGATAGGGAGACGGCTTTTTTGAAATGCCCGCTATACGAATCCGTCGATGGGTTTTGACCCGGCGGGTTGAGCTCTGTGCAAGGAAGCCTGGCGGGCGGACGCTTTGGGAACGGCTGCGTTTTGGCGTCCCGGTCAGTGGGGTCGTGTTGGGCTTCGCGGGGCTCAGCCCAACCTACGGGTGCGACGGAGTACCTCAATAACCCTTCCGCGGATACCATGGCGCCTTTGCCAGTTCCCTTCCGTGGATTCCGTGGGTTCCGTGGCTCTTGTGTATTTCGGTGGTAATCGGCGCAATGCCCTTCGGTTATTGCGCCCTACGGCCTGCGTTTTGGCGGTGGGGTCGG
>Ga0307441_1000914_pt1 | contig 10497 bp, 13 predicted proteins | sample SalMarWE160420MG_FD_202149 | JGI IMG/M metagenome (GOLD analysis project Ga0307441, IMG submission 202149) | Salt marsh sediment microbial communities from the Plum Island Ecosystem LTER, Massachusetts, United States - WE1604-20 | ecosystem: Environmental > Aquatic > Marine > Intertidal zone >... | reverse complement strand
AGTACTCCCCTATACTGTTTTTTAAAAAATCGGCTTGAAATTCTTATCGACACCCCTTAGCATTTTAAAGAGGAGGTGGGTATGGGTCTGTTTATCGGTATCGGTCTTTTTGCCGTGGGCATTGCCTTTTATTTTGGTTACCTGTTTCAAGGGAAGAAACTTTATCAGATGAAAAGTACACAGACATCGCAGATCGGGGAGCTGCAGGAAATCGCCGCCTCAGTAGCAAAGGATATCGGGGCGGGATCATTCAACCAGATAACAGAGGTAAAAGGACAGGCAACCTGTGCTACCCCGCTGATCTCCGAACTGGCCAAGGCCGACTGCGTGTATTACTCAATGAATGTAAGCCGGGAATACGAAGAGACCTACTGGGACACCGATACCAACGGAAACCGCGTACAGCGAACCAGGAGAGGGTCGGATACGGTTGCGCACAATACCCGGTCCGTGCCTTTTTATATCCAGGGTTCTACCGGAAAAATAAGGGTAAACCCGGAAGGCGCTTCTTTTGTCACTGAAAAGGTCTATTCACGCTTTGAACCGGGAGAGGTGCAGGGTGGGGCAATTCGTATCGGCGGACTTTCCATCAACCTGGGGGGCCTAACCGGCGGGACAAACCGGCGAACCATCGGGTACCGCTATGAAGAAGAGATTATTCCCCTGCAGCGTAATTTATATATCCTGGGCGAGGCCGCGGATGCAAGCGGAGAGTTGTGCATGCAGAAACCGGCAAAAAAGGAAAACAAGTTTATCATCAGCGTAAAGAGTGAGGAAGAGTTAATCCGCAGCGCACAGGGTTCCATGACCGCCTTTTTGGTCCTTTCTCTTATAACGGGAATCGGCGGAATTACCTTGTTTTTCCTTTCAATATTCAACATAATTAAATTCTGAATATCTTACAAAAGCGGCCGTTTTTTTAAAAATATATGCTACAATGAATAATGTAATACCGTCTACCCGGGATTTTATTGACCGCATGAACAAAAATTGTTAGATTGAATGAGATAGAGGTAACATATGCAGCGAAGCATTCGAGTGCTGGCAAGCATCCTGCTTTCGGCACTCTTTATTTTTCCGGTTACTGCCCAAGAGAAAAACAAGGAAAACCAGGAAGATGCCATACAAAACGATTTTGTTATGGCGATGATAAAACAGGACATCACCCTTAACCCGATCCACGTCCATAAGAGTTCCGAAATCCAGATCCTTACCGGGTTATACGAAGGGCTGATGACCTACCACCCCATCACTCTTGAGCCGATCCCGGCCATGGCCGAACGCTGGACGCTGTCTGATGATAAACTGACCTATACCTTCTATATCCGGGATAATGCTTATTTCAGTAACGGCGATCCGGTACGGGCCCAGGATTTCAGGGACACCATGCTGCTGCTGTTAAGCCCGGCACAGAAGGCCGAATATTCCGTCTATCTTGACGTAATTAAAGGCGCTGAAAACTATCGCAAAGGTATTTCCAAGGACCCCGCATCGGTTGGAATTTACGCGCTTAGCGACAAAGTACTTGAAATAAAACTTGAAAAACCAACCAGCCATTTTTTAAAGCTGCTGTGCATCTTAAGCTTTGCCCCTATTCACCATTCGTATCTGAAGCAGAAAAACTGGGACAAGAAGGCACCGCTTATCAGTAACGGGCCGTTCTATCTTTATAAAAGAACCGACCATGAGCTTTTATTAAAAAAGAACAAATACTATTGGGACAAGGAACATGTCAGCCTGGACGGAATTCGAGTGCTTTTTTATGACAATCCCAAACAGATTTCCCAGGACTTTAACAGCGGCAAAATACAATGGACAAGCCTGAATGACGCTGATTTTGATTCTTTGGAAAAGGAAGCAAAGGCTAAAATCCAGATATATCCCATGTTTGCCACAAGTTTTTTCTTTTTTGTCTGTAAAAACAAACCCTGGAACAATCCCCTGGTACGCAAAGGGCTTTCCCTGATTATTCCGTGGGACAAACTGCGTTCCAAAGACTATTCGCCCCTCCCTACCGACCGGCTTATCCCCCAGATCCCCAAGTACCCCAGGGTCAAGGGAATTGCATCCCAGGATATTGCAGAGGGATTGAAACTGTTGAAGCAGGCCGGATACCCCAAAGGAAAGGGGCTGCCTCCCATTACGTTTCTGGTTTCCAAGGGGAATACCCTGTTTGCGGATATTGTCTCCAATGCCTGGAAGGAAAATCTGGAGGTAAAGGTCGTTTACAAGGAGATTGATCCTCTAAATTTCTTCGATGCATTGGGCAAGCATAATTATACCATAAGCTCATACACCTGGATAGGGGATTTTGCCGATCCCCTGGCTTTTCTACAGATGTGGACGAGTAAGAGTAACCTGAACGAGGCACTCTTTAATCATAAAAAATATGACAATCTGATACAGGAGTCCCTGGCCAGTATAGGACTGGAACGATATAAAATCCTTTCAGAGGCCGAGGAAATACTGCTTCAGGATGCGGTCATCCTCCCCATTAATCATATCGCTTCGTTTAATATTATTGACCTGGACGTGATTGACGGCTGGTACAGTAATATTCTGGACATTCATCCCCTGAAATATATTGAGTTCAAGGACACATCCGTTCCTCCATGGATCGTCAAAGGAAAAAGCCTGCGGGATTTTTTACTCACCGGGATGTTCGGTAAGGCGTTTTAACAGGGTAAACAATCTTTCGCGGTAAATAATTCCGACAATTACCAAGATCAGTCCGAAGATAACGGTGACTATTGCAAGGAACCAGTTTTTATCGGCCAGCGCCACCCCGATAATCACCGTAAGGATTAATCCAAGCAGCCGTCCGCTGCTTGAAATAATAATAAAACTCCAGAATCGTATTTTTGAAAGCCCGGCCACGTAGGCAATGACATCCTTGGGAATACCCGGAATTAAAAAGATAATAAAGTAAATGAGGCCTGACCGGGAATCGGAAATCAGTTTTTGCATTTTTAAAAGTGTTTTGTGGGGGAGGATGGCTTCCACAAAATTCAGCCCCCATAACCGCGCAAGATAAAAGTTAACGGTAGAACCGATCCCGATCCCGATAGTGGAAAGCAGAATGCCCCAAAAAAAACCGAACAAGTACCCGCCCGCAATCTGGGGAATTTCCCCGGGAATAATAAAAATAACCACCTGAACGATCTGCAGAAATACAAATAACACCGGGGCCAGAATCCCCCATGAATCGACCCAGTTTCTGATGGAATCAACACTCTCAAACACACTCCAGATCTCTCGGTGAAATATTACAATTAATACAACAGTAATTACGATCACCACACTGGAAATGAGGAGAAAGAGAACTCTATTCTTTTTTGTACCGGTGTTTTCCATGATTTTACTTTATAGTATTTCAATTATTTTGACTATATAGGGCATTTGCTGTATATTAGGTAATATGAAAACCAAGCAAGCAAAAAAAACAAAATCAAGCAAGGTAAAACTAAAATACAAAGTAGACCAGAAAATAGTCTATCCCCTGCAGGGGGTGGGCCAAATTATGTCGATTGAAGAAAAGAAATTCCAGGGGAAAAAGCTGCTGTACTATATTATCTACCTGGATGTCCCCGATATGACCGTAATGGTTCCGGTGGATAAAACCGATGAACGGGGTATCCGGCCGATCGTCGACAAAAAGGAGGCCCAAAAAGCCTTAAACGTGGTGGCTGAGGATTACCAGCCCATTTCAGCGGACTGGAAGATGCGCTACCAAATGAACCTGGACCTGTTGAAAAAGGGCAGTGTCCTGGATATCGCCAAGGTTGTCCGCTCCCTCTATAACCGCAGCAAGATCAAAGAGCTGCCGATTCTGGAACGGAAGCTCTTTGATAATGCGCTCAAACTGCTGATCGATGAGATTGCCTATTCCATGAACAAAGGCAAAGAGGAAGTTGAAGAACTGATATTCAAAAAAATGGAGTCGGATTGACCTCCGCAGCTGCTGTCATTACCGCGGCCGGTTCCAGCCTGCGCATGAAAAAAAAGCAAAAAAAACAATACCTCTCGATTGGCGGTGTTCCGGTCCTTAAAAAAGCCGTGGAAAGTTTTCTTTCGACCGGGCTTTTCAGTTGGATAACGGTTACGGTACCTAAGACCGATATTCCCTTTGTAAGGGAGATGTTCGCCGGATTATTACACTCCGAACCCGCATGTTCGTTCTCAATAGTCCCGGGCGGAGAAAGCAGGCAGGAATCCGTTTTCCTGGCCCTGCAATCACTTGCCGAAGCCGGGCCGGAGTATGTACTGATCCATGACGGCGTACGGCCGTGGATCAGAGGGGAACTCATCAACGCCGTATTTGAGAATACAAAGCGCCATGATGCCTGTATTCCGGTTGTTGACATTATCGACGCGATAAAGAAAATAGATGCCAAGGGGTTTATTGAAGAACACGTTGATAAACAATGCACCAAAGGAGCCCAGACACCGCAGGGCTTTATCTTTTCCGCTATTTTTACCGCGCACAAGTCGGCTTTTAAGAATCATACCATCTGTCCTGATGACGCGGAGGTATACGCGCTTACAGGAAAGCCCGTATATACCATCCCCGGTGATCCGTCCAATCGCAAGATCACTTATGCTTTTGATATGGGGGAATGATGAGGGTCGGTCTGGGATATGACATTCATAGGCTGGTAAAAAACCGCCGCCTGTACCTGGGGGGAATGGTTATTCCCTGGAATAAAGGCGAGATGGGTCATTCCGACGGTGATGTCCTGATCCACGCCCTGATAGACGCCCTGCTGGGAGCCGCGGCCATGGGTGATATCGGCACCCATTTTCCTCCGGGGGACCCGGCTTACAAGAACATTTCCAGTGAAACGCTTTTACAAAAAACCATAGAGCTGATTAGTGCCCGGTCATATTCAATCGTAAATATCGATGCCACTATTATACTGGAAAAACCGAAACTGCTTCCCTTTGTGCCCCGGATAAAAAACAATCTTTCCCGCCTGACAAAGACAGATGCTTCCCTTATTTCACTTAAATGCAAAACCAAAGAAGGTATGGGAAATGTGGGGCGGGGAAAGGCGATTGAGGCGTATGTGATTGTTCTTTTGCAATAAACAGAGTTTTTTCTTGGCGATTTATAAAAAAATAGTTATATTAATTCCTAAAATACTCCATGGCGGGTAAATTAAAAGCAGATAAATCAAACAAACTTATAAAAAAGGAGAATGCTATTCCAAAACTCGGTATTTTACTGCTTATATCGATTATTGTAACCTCAGCGTACCTTTCGCGGGATGGGGAATCCCCTGTCTTTAACACCCCCACGCCGCAAAGAAGTCTGGCTAGCAAGAAGATCATGGGCCGATATCTGGCCGCCGTAGTAAAAGACGACCTCAGTCTGACCCTTTACAGAAATAAGGCTACCCGCCGGATTATTATTGATTTTTATAATAGCTTTACCCATTCGACATTTATTACGAAGCTGATCATGAAATACGCCAATATTTATCGTATTTCGCCGCCACTGGTGTTTGCCTTATGCAAGACCGAAAGTGGTTTTAATGCGGACGCGGTAAATATCAATGAAGACGAATCAATCGACCGCGGTCTCTTTCAGTTGAACTCCAAATCATTTCCCTATTTGAATGAAAAAGACTTTTTTTCCGCCGAAACAAATACGCTTTTCGGTATACGCCATTTGAAAGCATGTCTTGACAGGGGACAAAATGAGATTGTAGCCCTTTCCATTTATAATGCCGGTGAAAACCGGGTCACTACAAACGGGACCCCCCTTATCACCCTCAATTATGTCTCTCGCGTTCTTTCGTACAGGGAGATGATAGAATCAAAACTTACGGTACTGATAAAGTCCATCCTGTCCTCATAATCAGGCGATCGAAAACAGGCCGTTCAGCACAGCGTCCATCAGGGTGTGTGTTGTGGGAAGATATCCCGGCGATATCTCCAGGATCTGTGCTTCCGTCTGCACAAAATCACCTTTTTTCATGTCCTCCCGGCAGTTTTGTATGAGTCTTTTTATCCCCTCCAGGGTGGACTCCAGGTGAAACTGCAATCCCAAAACCCGATCGTCATAAACAAACGCCTGGTGGGGACAGGCCTCCGAAGAGGCAACATGTACGGCCCCGGAAGGGAGATCAAAAGTATCTCCATGCCAGTGAAAGGCAAAAAAATCCTTTTTGCCCTGGATACTCCAGAGAGATGAAGCCGTATCACCCCGGGGTTTCACCTTAAACCACCCTATTTCCTTGTATTTGTTTGCATAGACACGGGCACCAAGGACGCTGGCGATCATCTGTGCTCCCAGACAAACACCCAAGACCGGTTTCCCCAGCTTTATTGCCCCTTCGATATATTTCTTTTCCGCGGCAAGCCAGGGGTATTTCCCTTCATCAACTACCCCCATGGGGCCGCCCATGATTACCAGAAAGTCGATGTCCGCCGCTGCGGGCACCTGCCAATCCCGATAGCCGTGTGTTGCTGAAATCCTGATGTTTTTTTTCTGTGCCCACTCCTGAATGTATCCCGGGTCCTCAAAGGGCACATGTTGAAAATAATGTAAGCGCAAGCGATCATGCTCCTTTCTGTTTTCGGGCTGTATAGATGATCGTAAACTCCGTGCCGTCAGTCGGGCTGAAATTATAATCCTTATAAGCCGCAAGCCCGGCAAAACCCGCCCGGTTCACCCCGATCTGCAGCCTTTCCCCGGTAAGCGGCAGCAGGGGAACGGTCCCTTTCAGCGTTTTGTTTGTTTTTTTATTGGTCAGTGCCGCTTGAAATATAATTTTTTTCGGCGAAACAATCTCATACTCACGGGTAAAGACATAATCCCCTGAATTAATACGCGGAAAATCAACCTTTGCCTCAGCCATAATCTTGTCATATCCCAAAACCTGAAACACTAAACTCCCATTTTCCGTCAACAAGCGGTGGGCCGCACTGAAAAAAGAGTCAACGGCCGCCCAGGTACGCAGATGGGGCAGGGTATTCCCAAAGCATACAACCAAGTCAAAGCAAGCGGAACCAAATCCGCTCAGATGCGACATATCATGTTCCTTGAAATCCACCGGTACATTCAGCCGGCGGGCACTGTGCCGCGCGATATTAATCATCTTTTTATTACGGTCTATAGCGGTTACCCGGATATTTCTCCGGGCAAGCGCCAATGCCAGATCGCCTGTGGCGCAACCGACATCCATGATATGTGCGTTGCCCTGCGGCAACAACGAACACACGAATTCAACCCTTTCTGCGGAAAGGGGAAAAATATCGCCGTAGATATCGGCCAGGGCGTCATACAGGTCCACAGTCTACCGCCGCCAATCCAGCAGGCGGCGTTCTCCATCCAGTTTTTGAATAACGGTAATATCCTGGGTAACCTCGATGACACCCCGATATTCCCCGCTCTCATTGTATACCGGAAAGTAGCGGATATGGACCTTCCGGCCATGCATATCGATCCAGAACTCGGCCGCCTTCTGTTTTTTTTCCCGGAAGTCCTGTAGAATCCGGTTTACCGTTTCCACGCTTTTCTGGGGGTGACAGTTCTGCACATCCCGCCCGATGACCGCGGGACTTCTGGGGAAGATACGTTCCTCACTCCCTGAATAATAACGTACCTTATCGTGTTCATCCACATAGGTGATATCAAAGGGCAGGGCCTGTTCCATGGTAGAGATCTCTTCCGGGCTGACGTTTTTGATAAGACGATGAAATTCCGCTTTTACCTGCTCCACACTTTCACCCCGGTGCAGTCGGGTGATGACATTTTTCAGGCTTTCCTGCTTTTCAGTCCGACTCGGTTGTTTACTCATCAATTTCCTCCTTGCAGTTTATTCTCTCCCGCAGCAATGGCCGGTGGAGGTAAGTCTCATATTCCGTTTATGCCGGTTCGTCTTCTTTATGAAAAAACTCTTCCAAAGCTTCCCGCCCTTCTCTGAAAGCAAAAAAAGCGATGCCCAGGCCGCCGATAAGGTCAAAATACCCGATTTTGAACAACTCATATAATATACTGGAACCTAATAGAATGCCGGAAAGGTAAAAACAGGTCAGCGTACAATGTGCGTCGGCAATAATGGCTTTTGAATCAAGGGCCCTGCCTGTTTTAAGCTTGACATTATAAAGAATAAACATGGTCAGAAGCGAGATAATTGAAATGATTATCCCGGCAAGGGTGGTGGACGGGTGGGTCCCCTGCAGCACGTTTACTACGGAGCCGGTGACAAGGCCCAGACAAAGCAGCATAAAAGCAAATCCGGTGATAAACAGCGCCGCCTTCTCAAACCGTTTTCTATCCTCCCCTTGGTTCCTTTTGATACGCAGGACCATATGAAGGATACCCGCTCCCGAAATTACCTCTACAAAACTGTCCACCCCGAATCCCAACAAGGCCAGGGTCTCGTCCTTGGCTCCGAAAAAAACCGATACAATGCCCTCAAGGATGTTATATCCTATAGTGATAAGCGCCAGGACCACGGCCAGTGTATACAGTCGCTCGGAATCCCTCTCTTTAAAAATACTCATGTCATTCCCTTCCTGAGTTTATAGTATAAAATACAACAATATCGGGAAATTACAAATGGAAAACTATATTTGAACCGACTCTTCCCCCTTTATACTCACCACAACCTTATGTACCGGTATTTTACGTGCAGACTGTTCCACCGCGGTCCGGGCGATCCGGTAAAGCCCGCCGCAGCAGGGGACCTCCATAATCAGGACGGTTAACGACCTTATTTCAGCCTGTTCAACCATGATCTTCAACTTTTCCACGTATATATCCAATTCCTGATCAAGCTTGGGGCAGGCAATAGCAATCGGCTTCCCCTTTAAGTATTTTTTATGAAAATCACCCATGCTGTAGGCGACACAATCCGCGGCAAGCACAACATCCCTGTTGCGGTAATAGGGGGCCGTGGGCGGTACAAGGTGCAGTTGGATGGGCCACTGCCGCAATTCGGAAGGCCGGTCCCGTGCGATATTCGCAGCGGCAACCGGGATATCAGTCACGGCTGCGGCGGCTGCTTTCGTTTCATCGTGTATTGCAGCGGCGGCCGGTGGAGCAGAAGCGGCGGCAGCCGCCGGGGCCGGGTCCTCGAACATCATCATTCGCGCACCGGGACAGCCCGTATGCGTGAACTCAGCGGCGGTATGCTGCCGGGTAAAATCAACGTTAATCCCTCTGCGGTTGAGAAACTCCAGGGCTTCCCGCAGGTATTCTTGTTCTCCATGTTCCTGTAAGTGCTCAAGATGGGCGATAATCGTATTATTTCCTTTTGTTACGATATTCTCCATTACCTTACTCTCGGAATACTCCTCGGTCTCCCGTTCCTCGATAGTGATGGCACCTTCAGGACAATGGCCGAGACAGGCCCCCAAACCGTCACAGAACATATCACTCACCACCACAGCCTTCCCGTCAATCAGTTGTATTGCCCCCTCGGGGCAGTTGGGAATACATAATCCACAACCGTTACACATTTCCGCGTCAATATTGATTATCTTTCGTTTTACCATAACCACACTCCTTATGTTGATTCTACGTTAATTTAGCCGTTCACCGATACCGAATATGTAACATATGTTACAATTGTTGTGTTTTTTTCCATAATTTGTCACACTATGATTGATGATAGGGCATTTTTCACGGTTAAAACGCGTCGGGCTGTTTTCCGATATCCCCGAAGCTGATCTATCTTTGCTGCTGCAGAGAATACCACTCACCGAAAAAAAATATATAAAGGGGCAAAGTATTCTTCACCAGGGAGCCGAGTATACCCGGCTTTATATTCTGTTGTATGGAACCTGTTACGGTGAAATAACCGATATCACCGGAAAAACAATAAAAGTTGAGGATTTCCACGCCCCGACCATGCTGGCTCCTGCGGTACTCTTTGCTTCACAAAATACAATGCCCGGTTCGGTGGTGGCCAAGAGAGAATGTGAAGTAATGATCATCGATAAATCAAGCATACTGACACTTTGTTCGCTGAATACGCGTATTTTAAAAAACCTGTTGAACCTGGTCTCAAATAAATTTGTCTTTATCTCCGGAAAACTGGCTTTTTTCTCATTTAAAACAATCAAGGAAAAACTAGCCAATTACCTGCTGGGCCTGCCGGAGCAAACCGGCGGGCAGAGAACTATGGCCCATTCCATGGAAGAACTGGCTGATTTTTTCGGCGTCACCAGACCTTCGCTTTCCAGGGTGGTTGCCGAACTTGTTCAACAGGGAATTATTGAACGCCGGGGGAAAAAAGTCATACTGAAAGATAAAACACGCCTGGTAAAATAATCATCTCAACAGTTGACTACCCTACCTGGGTATAGTATATTATTATTAGATGGAAAAGGAGACGAGAAATTATGATGGATGAAAGGCAAAAAGCGGAGGTCGCCCAGCGGCTTAATAAGATCCAGGGCCAACTGGGAGGTATTCAAAAAATGATGGCCGAAAACAGGTATTGTATGGATATCCTTACCCAGACCAGAGCCTGTACCGCCGCC
>Ga0307441_1000912_pt1 | contig 10507 bp, 8 predicted proteins | sample SalMarWE160420MG_FD_202149 | JGI IMG/M metagenome (GOLD analysis project Ga0307441, IMG submission 202149) | Salt marsh sediment microbial communities from the Plum Island Ecosystem LTER, Massachusetts, United States - WE1604-20 | ecosystem: Environmental > Aquatic > Marine > Intertidal zone >... | reverse complement strand
ATCCGGGTTCGATCGCGGCGTCAGTCCTCGAAGTGGCGTCGATAGTCGCTCTGCTCGAGCGACCACTGCAGGGTGTAGACGCCCCTGGCGATCAGGGCCATCAGCACGGCGCAGGCCAGGGTGACGGTGAGGCTCACAACCGCTCCATTTCCCTTGCGAGCAGGGCCTGCTCGAGGAATCCGTAGTGCTGGAGGTAGTGGTGCGGCCGCGGCTGCGCCTCGCGCGGGGACGTCGCAAACCACCGCCGCACGGCGGCGACGAGCCGGCCGCCGACGGTTTCGCGGCGCACTCCCCGGGCGGCCGCAGTGCCGAAGGCCACCGCCCCGGTGGAGAGCAGAACCTCGGCGGATACCGCCTCGGCGGCCGGCGGGTTGGGCGCCGGCTCGTCGACGGGACGGTCCGTGCCACTGAGTTTCGTTCCGGAAAGCAACATTTCGCCTACCTCTTCTCCGGCGTTTCGCTCGTGCAACGACCGTATGGTCGGCGAGCGGCCCGGGCACGAGTAGCCGACTACCTGCCTTCGCGGCGTCGCGCTACTCAGCTCGCGGCGGTGCCGCCAGCGCATCCCATTGCCGTTGCAGCTCCCGCTCGGTGGCGGTGGGAAGCAGGCCGGACGGCGCGAACCGCTTCGAGGGCACCGGGTCGTCCTCGGTCAGCGGACGCCCGGCGCCGCGGATCGCCTTGACCGCGGCGATGATCCCGGCGATCAACACGATCACGACGAGCACCGCGAACAGGATCGACAGGGTGCCCTGGATGACGGTGTTGCGGATGACGTCGTCGAGCTGGTGGGCGTTGCCGGCCGAGCCGAACGCCGTCTTGCCGGCGTTCTTGGCCGCCAGGTACTGCGCGTGCTGGGTCCAGTATCCGACGGCGGGGTCGCCGGAGAAGACCTTCTGCCACGACGCGCTGAGCGTGACCGTCAGGTCCCAGACCAGCGGGGCACCCGGGATCCACGCCCACTTCAGCAGGCCCTTCTTGACGACGACGACCGAGAGCACGGTCAGCGCGATCGCCGCGAGCAACTGGTTGGCGATGCCGAACAGCGGGAACAGCGTGTTGATGCCGCCGAGCGGGTCGGTCACCCCCATCAGCAGGATGCCGCCCCATGCCGCGGTCACGGCCACGCTGCAGACCCACACGCCGGGGCGCCAGCCCGGGTTGCGCAGCCGGGCCAGCGGGCCGCCCAGATTGCCCAGGGCGTCGGAGAGCATGAAGCGTGCGACCCGGGTGCCCGCGTCGACGGCGGTCAGGATGAACAGCGCCTCGAACATGACCGCGAAGTGGTACCAGAACGCCCTGAGGCCGGCGCCGCCGAACACGCGCTGCAGCACCTCGGACATGCCGACCGCCAGGGTGGGCGCCCCGCCGGTGCGCGAGACGATCGACTTCTCGCCCACGCCGGCGGCGACCTGGCTGAGCTCGTCGGCGGTCGCCGGCGTCCCCGACAGGCCCAGCCGGTTGACGTAGTCGGCGGCGGCGCCCGCGGTGCCGCCGGTCTTGGCCGCCGGGGCGTTGAGGGCGAAATACACATGCTGGTCGAGGATGGCCGCGCTGATCAGCGCCATCACCGCCACGAACGACTCGGTGAGCATGCCGCCGTAGCCGATCATGCGCATCTGGCTTTCCTTCTCCAGCAGCTTGGGCGTCGTCCCCGAGGAGATCAGCGCGTGAAACCCCGACAGGGCGCCGCACGCGATGGTGATGAACAGGAACGGGAACAGCGAGCCCGCGAACACCGGACCGTCACCACCGGCGGCGAAGCGCGAGACGGCCGGGGCCTGCAGCAGCGGACGGGCCACCAGAATGCCGACCGCCAGCAGGGCGACGGCGCCGACCTTCATGAACGTGGACAGATAGTCGCGCGGCGCGAGCAGCAGCCACACCGGCAGGACCGACGCCACGAAACCGTAGCCGACGATCAGCCACGACACCGTCACCGGCGACAGGTTCAACCACGATGCGCCCCAGGCGGTTCCGCTGACCCAATCGCCGGACGCCAGGGCGAGCAGGAGCAGTGCGAACCCGACGACCGAGACCTCTGTCACGCGCCCGGGGCGCAGGAAGCGCAGGTAGGAGCCCATGAACAGGGCGATCGGGACGGTCATGGCCAGGGAGAACACGCCCCACGGGCTCTGGGCCAGAGCCCGCACCACCACCAGCGCGAGCACCGCGATGATGATGATCATGATGACCAGGGCCCCGACCAGGGCGGCGGCGCCGCCGATGGCCCCGAGCTCGTCGCGGGCCATCTGGCCCAGGGAACGCCCCCGCCGGCGGGTGGAGATCCACAGGACCAGGTAGTCCTGCACGGCGCCGGCGAGCACCGCGCCGAGGATGATCCAGATGCTGCAGGGCAGATAGCCCATCTGGGCGGCCAGCACCGGGCCGACGAGCGGACCGGCCCCGGCGATGGCGGCGAAGTGGTGGCCGAACACCACCCGCCGGTCGGTGGGAACGTAGTCGGTGCCGTCATCGAGGAGTTCGGCCGGTGTGGCGTGGTCGTCGCGCGGCCGGACGATCTTCAACTCGATCAGCCGGGCGTAGAACCGGAAGCCGATGATGTAGGTGCAGATCGCCGCCACCACCAACCACACCGCGTTGACCGTCTCGCCGCGCGCGAACGCGACGATCGCCCACGCGGCGGCGCCGGTGACGGCGACCACCGCGAAGACGGCCCGGTGCCGGGCGGTGATGGGGGAGCGGTCGACGATCGCGACGGGTGGCAGGTGTTCGTCGGTGCGGACGTAGGTGATATCGCCGTGCTGCTTTGCCACGCTGGAAACCCTACGACGACGGCGATGCCGCCGCCCGCCAGCTAGTACAGGGCCCGCACGGTGTCGATGGTGTCGGCCTCGGCCGGGCCCTTGTCGTCGCGGTAGCGCACCACGCGGGCGAACCGCAGCGCCAGCCCGCCCGGGTAGCGCGTCGAGCGTTGCACCCCGTCGAGGGCAACCTCGACGACCTGTTCGGGGCGCAGCCACACGACGTGGCCGTCGAGCCCGGCAGTTGTTTTCGGCAAGGCCAGCTCGCGGAACCGGGCTGTCTGCCAGTCCAGCATGGCGTCGGTCATTCCCTTGAAAGTCTTTCCCACCATGAGGAATTCACCGGTGGCCGGATCGCGCGCGCCCAGATGGATGTTGGACAGCTTGCCGCGGCGGCGCCCCGAGCCCCACTCCACGGCGAGCACCACCAGGTCCAGCGTGTGCACCGGCTTGACCTTCAGCCAGCCCGCGCCGCGGCGGCCCGCCTGATACGGTGCGCCCGGCGACTTGGCCAGCACGCCCTCGTGGCCGGCGGCCAGCGTCGCCTGCAGGAAGCCGGCCGCCTCGGCGGGATCGGAGGTGAGCAGCCGGTCGACGCGCTGCGCGGGCGGCACCAACGAGTCCAGGGCGGCCAGCCGGTCGGTGGTCGGCGCGTCGAGCAGGTCGGCGCCGTCGCGGTGCAGGACGTCGAAGAAGAACACCGAGAGCCGCTGGGCCGCGACGGCTTGAGCCACGTCGATCGATCGGCCGAAGCGCGACGCGGTGACCTGGAAGCGGTGCGGCCGGTTGTCGGGCCGCAGCGCGATCGCCTCGCCGTCGGCGATCAGGTCGTCGACCGGCAGCGCCAGCGTCGCCTGGACCACCTCGGGCAGCCGGGCGGTGACGTCGTCCAGGCTGCGGGTGTACACCGCGACCTCGGCGCCGGACCGATGGATCTGCACCCGCGCGCCGTCCAGCTTGGCCTCGAAGATGGTTGTGCCGCCGTGCCGTTGCAGCGCGTCGGTGACGCCGGTTGCGGTCTGTGCCAGCATCGGGCCGACCGGTTGGCCCACCCGCAGCCTGAATTCCTGCAGCGCCGCCGCGCCGCCGGACAGGGCCGAGGCGGCCACCGCCGGCAGGTCCCCGCGCAGCATCGCGGCCCGCTGTACCGCGACGGCGGGGAGCCCGGCGGCCTTGGCCACCGCGTCGGCCATGATCCCGCCCAGCGCGCCCTGGCGCAGCTCGCCGCCGAGCAGCCGCAGCAGGAACGTCTGCTCGATTTCGGTTGCGGCGGAGAACAATTCCGCGACGAGTTCGGTGCGGCGCGCCTGGGACCCCTTACCCGATACCCCGCCGATCTCGGTGAAGGCGGCGTCGACCCCGGCGACGGTGAGCACCGGGTCCGCCGCGGGCGCCGGCCGCGACCGCAACGACGCCCAGCCGACACCGATCTGGCGCTGCGGCAGCTCACCGGAGAGCCAGGACACGACGATGGCCGCCAAGCCCGGGTCGGGTGCGGCGCGGCGCAGCAACCCGGCGATGCGCGCGACCTTGCCCAGCCGCGACGAGGTGGCGCCCACGTCGAGCGACGCGACGGCCACGTCGGAAAGGAGCACGAACCCAGCTTGGCACGGCTCGCCGACAACCCTGGGCGACGGACACGCTAGCGTGCCCACGTAACGTTACAGATCGCCCGCATTCTGACAAGGAGAACCGGATGGAGATCAACGGGAAGAAGGCCGTCGTCATCGGCGGCGCATCGGGAATGGGTCGCGCCACCGCCGAGCTGCTGGCACAGCGCGGCGCCCAGGTCGCGGTCCTCGACCGGGAGAATTCCGACGGCAAGACCGTCGCCGAGGGCATCGGCGGGGCCTTCTACCCGGTCGACGTCACCGACTTCACCGGGACCGAGCAGACGCTGCAGAGCGCCGTCGACAACCTCGGCGGCCTGCACGTCGTCGTGACGACCGCCGGCGGCGGCATCGCCAAGCGGACGCTGACCAAGGAAGGACCCCACGACCTCGAATCGTTCCAGTCCGTCGTCGATCTCAACCTCATCGCGACGTTCAACATCAGCCGGCTGGCGGCCGCGCACATGGCCCGCAACGAGCCCGAGGACGAAGAGCGCGGCGTCATCATCAACACCGCGTCCATCGCGGCCTTCGAGGGGCAGATCGGGCAGATCGCCTACACCGCCGCCAAGGCCGGCATCGCGGGCATGTGCCTGACGATGGCCCGCGACCTGGGGTCGATGGGAATCCGGGTGCTCGCGATCGCGCCGAGCCTGTTTTTGACCGGGATCACCGCCATGGTTCCCGACGAGATGGCCACCGCCCTGGTCAAGGACGCGGCGTTCCCCAAGCGGATGGGCCGGCCCATCGAGTACGCGAAGCTCGCGGCGGCCATCGTGGACAACCCGATGCTCAACGGCCAGTGCATCCGGCTGGACGCCGGGCAGCGATTCGCGCCCAAGTAGCCACCGCCGGCAAAGGGCCTCGCCAGAATAAGTACACTCTTTATCCAGCCGCCCCGCTCCCCCTCGGAGCGGGGCAGGCGGTCACATCCAAGCCCAGCCCCGGCGCGAGGAGAGCCCCATGGCTATCGCACTCACCGACGACCATCGGGAACTCGCCGAGGTCGCCCGCTCGTTCCTGACCTCGCACAAGGCGCGTTGGGCGGCGCGGTCGCTGCTCGACGCCACCGACGAGGCGCGGCCGGGATTCTGGCCCGACCTGGCCGAACTCGGCTGGCTGGGCCTGCACATCGACGAAGAGCACGGCGGGTCGGGTTACGGCCTGCCCGAGCTCGTGGTGGTGATCGAAGAGCTCGGCCGCGCGGTCGCGCCGGGACCGTTCGTGCCGACCGTGATCGCTTCGGCGGTGATCGCCGAAGACGGTACCGCGGACCAGAAGTCGCGGCTGCTGCCCGGCCTGATCGACGGGTCCGTCACCGCGGGCGTCGGCCTGGACGGCGCGGTGCGGGTTTCCGACGGTGTGGCGGCCGGGGAGGCCGGGATCGTGCTCGGCGCCGGGCTGGCCGAGCTGCTGCTGATCGCCGCGGGCGACGACGTCGTTGTGCTCGAGCGCGACCGCGACGGCGTCTCGGTGGAGGTGCCGGAAAACCTCGACCCCACCCGCCGTTCCGGGCGGGTCCGCCTGGACAACGTGCGCATCAGCGACGAGGACGTGCTGGCCGGCGCGCGGGACTCGGCGCTGGCCCGGGCGCGGACGTTGCTGGCCGCCGAGGCGGTGGGCGGGGCGTCGGACTGCGTGGACGCCGCCGTCGACTACGCCAAGGTGCGCCAGCAGTTCGGCCGCACGATCGCGACTTTCCAAGCGGTGAAGCATCATTGCGCCAACATGCTGGTGGCCGTCGAGTCGGCGGTCGCCGCGGTGTGGGACGCCTCGCGTGCGGCGACCGAGGACTCGTCGGAGGACGAAGCGCAGTTCCGGCTGGCCGCCGCGGTCGCTGCGGCCCTGGCATTTCCGGCGTACGCCCGCAACGCCGAACTCAACATCCAGGTGCACGGCGGCATCGGCTTCACCTGGGAGCACGACGCGCATCTGCACCTGCGCCGCGCGCTGGTGACGTCCGCGCTGTTCGGCGGTGACGCACCGGCCCGCGACGTCTTCGACCGCACCGCCGCCGGCGCCGTCCGGGAGAACAGCCTCGACCTGCCCCCCGAGGCCGAAGAGCTGCGCACCCGCATCCACGCCGACGCCGCCGAGATCGCCGCGCTGGACAACGACGCCCAACGGGACAAACTGATCGAGACCGGCTACGTGATGCCGCACTGGCCCAAGCCCTGGGGCCGCGCGGCCGACGCGGTCGAACAACTGGTCATCGAGGAGGAGTTCCGCGCGGCCGGCATCAAGCGCCCCGACTACGGCATCACCGGCTGGGTCATCCTGACCCTGATCCAGCACGGAACCGACTGGCAGATCGAGCGATTCGTCGAAAAGGCGTTGCGCAAAGACGAGATCTGGTGCCAGCTGTTCTCCGAACCCGATGCGGGGTCGGATGCCGCGTCCATCAAGACGAAGGCCACCAGGGTCGACGGCGGCTGGAAGATCAACGGGCAGAAGGTGTGGACCAGCGGGGCCCAATATTGCGCGCGGGGCCTGGCCACGGTGCGCACCGATCCCGCGGCGCCCAAGCACGCCGGCATCACCACGGTGATCGTCGACATGAAGGCGCCCGAGGTCCAGGTGCGGCCGCTGCGGCAGATCACCGGCGGCTCGGACTTCAACGAGGTGTTCTTCAACGACCTGTTCGTCCCCGACGAGGACGTCGTCGGGGCGCCCAATTCCGGGTGGACGGTCGCGCGGGCGACGCTGGGCAACGAGCGCGTCAGCATCGGCGGCAGCGGATCGTTCTACGAGGGGTTGGCCACCGCGCTGGTGGGACTGGCCGGCCAGCACGCGGACCGGTTGGCGGGCGCGGACGTCCGGGTCGGGACCTACCTCGCCAACGAAGCAGCACTGCGGCTGCTCAACCTGCGCCGCGTGGCCCGCAGCGTCGAAGGCGCGGGCCCGGGCCCGGAGGGCAACGTCACCAAACTGAAACTGGCCGAGCACATGGTGGAAGGGGCCGCGATCATGGCGGCGCTGAACGGGCCCGAGGTCGCGCTGCTCGACGGGCCCGGCGCGGGGGCGGGCCAGCTGATCATGGGCGCCCGCGGCATGGCGATCGCGGGCGGTACCTCGGAGGTGACCCGCAACCAGATCGCCGAGCGGATCCTCGGCATGCCGCGCGACCCGCTGATCAACTAAAGCTCCGGCGAGCATGCGTGTCTGTACAGCGACACGCCGGTACGGCTGTACATCTGCGCACGCTCGGCGCGCGAGAGGAGGCCGTCAGGCGGGCGCGAACACCGGGGCGCCGCCGCTGCCCGGCTCGGGCTGCAGGCCGACGGGCATTCCGCAGGTCACCGAATCCGGTTCGCAGCCAACGATGTTGGCGGCCACCCGCAGCCCGTCCTGTTCGGCGAGCTCGACGAGGGCGATCACGTACGGCGTCGGGATCTCCGGGTTGTACGGGTGATGGTTGACCGTGTAGGTGAACACCGTCCCGCGCCCGGACACCGGCCGCGCGACCAGCGTCGCGCCGCAGTCGCGGCACTCGCCGGTCGGCGGGTGCACCCAGCGCGCGCAGTCCTCGCAGCGTTCGATGAGCAAGTCGGCCGGCACGGCCAATACAGTACACTCAATTGCTCATGGTGTGACGGGTCGGCCCTACGGCGGTGGTGCATATGACGTATTTCGAAAAGGACGCGATCGTGTCCGGTATCGGCATCTCCCGGATCGGCCGCCGCACCGGCATCGCGGGAATCGAGCTCACCATGGAGGCGGTCCGGGCCGCCATCGCCGACGCCGGGCTGACCCCCGCCGACGTCGACGGGATCGCGACCCTGGGTGACACGCCGGCCGAAGCCGTCACCGCCGAACTGCGGATCGATGCGGCCGACTGCGGCTCCGGCTTCGGCACGGGCGGCCTGCTCAGCCCGGTGATGTCGGCGTGCCGCGCGGTCGCCGAGCGGCGCGCCCGCCATGTGGTGGTGTATCGCACGGTGCAGATGCTCGGCGGCACCGTCCCGGTCCAGCCGCAGGGCGATGCGCCGGCCCCGCCGCTGGCGCGGATGTTCGAGTCGGCCGAGGGCGCGCCGCGGCCCGCCGTCGGCCCGATGGACGACGTCAACGATCTGGTTGCCGCCCACGCCTATTCGGCCGCGAACTGGCTGGCGCTGAACTGCCGTCGGCACATGGAGCTCTACGGCACCACCAAGGAGCAGCTGGGCTGGGTGGCCCTCAACGGCAGACGCAACGCGGCTGTGAATCCGCTTGCGGTGTACCGCGACCCGATGACGATGGCCGACTACCTCGGTGCGCGGCCGGTCTCCACGCCGTTCGGGCTGCTGGACTGCGACGTTCCCATCGACGGGTCGATCGCGGTGGTGGTGTCGCACACCGAGTACGCGCGCGACTGCCCGCACCGCGCGGTGTCGGTGGAGGCGATCGGCGGGTCGGACGGGGCCGGCGGTTGGTTCCACCGCGACGACTACCCGAAGATGGCGATGTCGGACGCGGCACCGCAGATGTGGTCGCGGACCGAGTTGACCCCGGGAGATCTCGACCTCGCCGAACTCTACGACGGCTTCACGTTCCTGACGATGGCGTGGCTGGAAGCCCTCGGGATCTGCGGCGACGGCGAGGCCGGCCCGTTCGTCGACGGCGGGGCCCGGATCGCCCGCGACGGAGCGCTGCCGCTCAACACCTACGGCGGCCAGCTTTCGGCCGGGCGCATGCACGGCTACTGGGCGCTGCACGAGGGATGCCTGCAGTTGCGCGGCGAGGCGGGGGAGCGGCAGGTGTCGCGGCGCCCTGAGGTCGCCGTGGTGTCCGTGGGCGGTGGCCCGGTCGCGGGATGCATGCTGCTCACCTGCTGAACATGGCTGTCAGCGAGCGCAATTGAGCGTCGAGGCCGCACCGGCGGACAAGCTGGCGGCCAAGGTCGCCACCGACATCGAGGCGGACATCGTGCGCCGCGGCTGGCCGATCGGGGAGTCGTTGGGCTCCGAACAGGCCCTGCAACAACGCTTCGGCGTGAGCCGCTCGGTGCTCCGGGAGGCCGTCCGCCTCGTCGAGCACCACCAGGTCGCCCGGATGCGCCGCGGGCCGGGTGGGGGCCTGCTGGTCTGCGAGCCGGACGCCGGCCCCGCGACCCGGGCCGTGGTCATCTACCTCGAGTACCTGGGCACCTCGCTGGACGACCTGCTCAACGCGCGCCTGGTGCTCGAGCCGTTGGCGGCGTCGCTCGCCGCCGAATGCATCGACGAAGCCGGGATCGCGCGGCTGCGCGCGGTGCTGCGCGCCGAGGAGCGCTGGGAGCCGGGCCGGCCGGCGCTGCGCGACGAGTTCCACGTGGCGCTGGCGGAGCTGTCGAAAAACCCTGTCCTGCAATTGTTCATCGACGTGCTGATCAGGCTCACGACGCGGTACGCGCGCATGGCGCGGACCGACTCGGCGAGTGAGGCCGTCGAGGCCATCGAGCACACGCACAGCGACCACTCCGGAATCGTCGCCGCCGTCACGGCGGGCGATTCGGCGCGGGCGACGACGCTCAGCGAACGGCACGTGGAACGGGTGACTGCCTGGCTGCGGGAGCACCACCCCGGCGGTGGCGCGGACGGCGCCGGCGCGGCACGGGCGCGGCGAGCCGACCCCCAAGCGCCCGGGGGCAAGTTGGCAGAGGGGCTGGCGGCCACCATCGCCGACGGCATCGCCGCCGACGGCTGGCGGGTCGGTTCGGTGTTCGGGACCGAGGCGGCGCTGCTTGCGCGGTACCAGGTGAGCCGGGCGGTGCTGCGCGAGGCGGTGCGGCTGCTCGAGCACCACTCGATCGCGCGCATGCGGCGCGGGCCCGGCGGCGGGTTGGTCGTGGCCACGCCGCAAGCGCAGGCCAGTATCGACACCATCGCGCTCTACCTGCAGTACCGCAAGCCGAGTCGCGAGGACCTGCGCTGCGTGCGGGACGCCATCGAGATCGACAACGTGGCCAAGGTCGTGCGGCGGCGCGCCGACGCCGAGGTGGCGGCCTTCCTGAACGCCCAGACCGGCATGCGGCCCGACGCGGCCGGAACCGCCGTCGAGGAGTTCCGGTTCCACGTCGGGCTGGCGCAGCTGGCCGGGAACACCCTGCTCGACCTGTTCCTGCGGATCATCGTCGAGTTGTTCCGCCGGCACTGGTCGAGCAGCACGGGGCAG
>Ga0307441_1000911_pt1 | contig 10513 bp, 9 predicted proteins | sample SalMarWE160420MG_FD_202149 | JGI IMG/M metagenome (GOLD analysis project Ga0307441, IMG submission 202149) | Salt marsh sediment microbial communities from the Plum Island Ecosystem LTER, Massachusetts, United States - WE1604-20 | ecosystem: Environmental > Aquatic > Marine > Intertidal zone >... | reverse complement strand
ATGAGGTTTCATCCCCGAGTTTGACGCCGGTCAGGGGCTGGGCATATGATTGGGGGTTATATATCTCGATCCACTCTCCATCCGGTTCTTTGCTGTTTGGATTTGGATATAATTCTGAGATCAACAAGTTTACAGGGTAATAAGTAACGGACGGAATAATGGTTGCTGCAGGTATGAAAGTGATGGTTGGACTGCTTAATGGTGTACCTGAGGCAGCCTCAGGAGTGAATATTTCCTGCGTACCGGTTAGATCTAACTCACTGGAATAATCTCCTGCTCCCAAGCCCGGTGAAGTTTTCCCCCCTGCGACTTTATAGTCAGACCCTGCAATCAGCTCGAGCAGGTATCCGTTAGTATTCTGACGTAGAATACCTGTCAGGTTTTGGACCAGATCCCCATTTGATAAGTTTTCCAGCGGGATTAACTCCTCCACGTTGGAAAGCTGAAAGGTAATGGATTGGTTTTGTAAGCAAACCATCTGAAGGCTTGAATCCAGATCAAATATCGGCAGGATACGAGGCAGATCCGACCCTATAAACCCTTCCAGGTATTGACCTTCCGGGAATGAGACCAGCATGCCTTCCCAGTTTTCATAATGGAATGTATCTGGATCATGGAAAAATTCTTCCGCCAGGTTAATCCCAGGTGGGAGATCATTCCCCAGGGTGAGGATCTCCATTTGCTCAGAATCGCTCAATATCCTGGTCTCACCAACTGCCTCTTGGACCAGTCCTTCGACCAACACCTCATCTCCTCTATGCACGATCTTGCCGGAGGTCTCTTGCTGAACGAATATTCCCTTCGAGCCACCTTCCTCAACCGGACAGTTCTGATCAACTAAAAAGAAACCAGCAGGAATCTGCCCTTCAATATTAAAACTGACCAAACCCTGAAGGGCAACTTTTTTACCCAGATAGGGTGAGATGTCCTCCATTCCCTGAACCTCACATATCAAGAGTCTTTTTGGGGCAAATCTACAAGCGCCCCAGGTCACCCCAACGCCAAGAATAATCAATCCCAGAATCACAAATCTGGTTGGTTTTCCCCCAATAATAGGCATGATCTCCCCCAGTTAAATGCCAAATCAAGCGGATTTTAATATAATCCCTGATTCGAATAACTACCCTTCCACTATAGAGAATTCTGACCAACAAATCAAGGGGATGGTCCCTTTTTTCAAGGAAGCTAAGGGCTCATTAGCGGTAACCGTGTCTTGAAAAATCCCATTATTTTGCTGGTATAATCAATCTGTTAGAAAAAAGGAGTTTGTAGTGGCATTTTCTCCCTTCGATTGGTTGTTGGGATATTTCTCACTTGATATTGGAATCGATCTAGGTACGGCAAATACCCTGGTACACGTCAAGGGTAAGGGTATCGTTATTAACGAACCATCCTGGGTAGCTATCAACAAACGCACCCGGGAGCCCATTGCAATCGGCGCAGCTGCCAAGGAAATGATCGGCCGCACCCCGGCTGATATCATCACTCTTCGTCCCCTACGGGACGGAGTGATATCCGAATTTGAGATCACCCAGGCCATGTTGGAATATTTCATAGCCCGAGCCCATCAACAGAGTATCGTGCCTGTACCGCGGCCACGAGTAGTGATTGGTATTCCTGCCGGCGTTACAGAGGTTGAAAAAAGGGCTGTTTACGACGCAGCCATGGCCGCTGGTTCCCGCAATACATACCTAATCGAAGAACCAGTCGCAGCCGCCCTGGGGGCAGGACTGCCCATTGATGAAGTTGGTGGCAGTATGATCGTAGATATCGGCGGCGGAACATCCGAAGTTGCCATTATGACCATGGGCGGCATTGTTTCATCACGCTCACTCCGTGTTGCTGGTGATGAACTGGACGAGGACATCATCCAGTACATCCGCAATAAATACAACATCCTGATTGGTCAGAGATTGGCCGAAGAAACAAAAATCACTATCGGATCCGCTTTCCCACTCCCTGAAGAAAAAACCATGACCTTGCGGGGTCGAAATCTGGTTACCGGGCTGCCTGATTCAATTGAGATATCGTCAATCGAAATAAGGGATGCGATATCAAATTCTGTTCAGACTATCATTGATACCGTACGGGATGCCCTGGACGAAACACCACCCGAGATATTGTCGGATCTGATGGATAACGGCGTTTGCCTGGCAGGAGGAGGATCCCTTCTGCAAGGGCTGGATCAACGTTTGACCGAAGAGCTCCAGGTCCGAACCTGGCTCGCTGAGGACCCAATCAGCTGTGTGGCCAGAGGCGCTGGCGTGGCCCTGGAAGATATGGATAAATGGAAGGGTTTATTTGTCGGTTTGGAGCGCAAAAGCGCCCAAAGAGATTAGACTCCAGAAATCTCAAACTCGCCTGCCTACCCCCGACCTTCTTATTTCTTTAATCAACTACACTCACTCCACCGGGTAGCGGTAGAACGCATCATCTCACCCCAGTATGAATATTCGATTTCCAAAATCACTGCGCATAATAGCTCTTAGCCTGGTAGCCATCGGCATTCTTGCCTTGGCCCTCAGTGGTGTTTTCACATCTTTTTCACGCTGGGTGGTATCCCCTCTTACATCTGTCCAGACCTGGGTTTCCCAGCAATACATGGGCGTCGAAAATTTTGTCTCTGCCTCCCAGGATATCCGGGAAATCCGCCAGAAAAATACTGAGCTTGAGGCAGAGAATGCCCGCATGCAGGCCCAGATCGTGGAACTTCAGCAGCAATTAGTTGAGTTTGAAATATTATCGGCCCTACTGGAATTTGCCCGAGCCAATCCGGAATACCAGTATATTGGTGCCTCGGTGATCGGTCGGGACCCGAGTCCTTTTTTGAACTATATCATTATCAACAGAGGATCGGATGATGGACTCAGACGGGGCATGCCTGTTGTCACTCAAAACGGTTTGGCGGGTCGTGTAGTACAGGTCACAGCGACCGGCGCCAGGGTGAGTTTGATCACCGATCCTGTAACCAGGATCAATGTTCGCGTGGAACCATCCAGGAGTGCTGCAGTTTTGACCGGCTCAATTACAGGGGATATCACCCTCGAGCAAATTCCCCAGGATGACGATGTAAATCCTGGCAACTTGATCCTCACTTCCGGGCTGGGTGGTAACTACCCAGCCAATATCATAGTTGGACAAATCACCAGCGTTCGCAGCCGGGAAAATGCCCTTTTTCAAAGTGCATCCGTACAGCCCGTTACAGATTTTTCAGATTTGAGCATAGTATTGGTGGTCACTAATTTTGAACCTGTTGATTTCAGCCCTCTAATCCCTGAATCAGGCACTCCCTGAACTAGATCACTGCCCAGATTATGTCAATTATATTAAGCATTCCCACCTTAGGTCTAATAGCCATACTGCAATCTGCTGTCGTCAGCAGGTTGCCGCTAAATCGCGGCACGGCAGATCTTGTTCTGGTGGTGCTGGTAGCCATTGCTCTGCAGAAATCGGTCACCACTTCCTGGCAGTGGAGCATTGTGGGTGGTCTCTTTATGGATTTTCTGTCAGGACTGCCATTTGGAGTCTTCACCGTGAGTTATCTACTCGCAACTGGCCTGGCAGTGATCATTCGGGAAAGAATCTGGCGTTTTTCGTTCCTGATGCAACTGCTGGTGGTATTATTTGGTACTATGTTCTCGCATGCTTTATCTTTCCTGGTTCTCTTCCTCCAAGGAAGTGAAATCTCTCTCGCAACTGCTTTACAGATAGTGACATTACCAAGCATCATCCTTAACTTCATGCTCTCCCTGCCAATATTCATTCTCACCCAGGACATCCTGGAACAGGTCATTCCTCAGGAATAATATGTTATCTCCAATCTCCTCCCATAATAAAATTACAAACGGCAGAATCCTATCCTTTGCAGGTGTGGTTGGAATCATCTTTTTGATCTTCATCTTTCGCCTTTTTACCATCCAGATCTTGGACGGAGATACCTGGGTAGCTGCAGCAGTGGAGAATCGCTTGCGTGAGATTAGTCTGGCCCCCACCCGGGGTGTGATCTTTGATCGAAATGGAATTGTCCTGGCTCGCAACGTTGCCTCTTATAATGTAGTGGTTCTGGCAGCAGATTTGCCTGATGATGAAGGATCTATTCAAAATATCATCCGCTCCCTTTCACAATTTATTGATGTCCCGGTTACTGGGGGAAACATCACACCCGAAAACCCGTTTGTACCCTGCGTTTCCGATCACGGTATTAGCCAGATCATTGAATATGGAGAACAGAGCTCCCCCTACCGGGAAGTGAAAATTGCCTGTAATATTCCCGAAACCACGGCCAGGATCATCCAGGAAAAGACCATGGATTGGCCCGGGATCTCTCTGGAAATCGAGACGGTCCGGGATTACCCAACCGGTTCTTTGACAGCCAATATCATCGGTTTTTTAGGACCGATCTCAAGTATAGAAGAAGATTATTATACTGAAAGAGGTTTTGTCACCAATCGCGACAAAATAGGTTATGCCGGTCTGGAGCGTTTTTACGAATCCATTCTCTCCGGTAAACCAGGCAAGAGGGTTGTAGAAGTGGACGTAGCTGGCAGGATCATTCGTGACGCAGTCCCTGTGATTTCCTCCATTCCAGGGCAGAATATTTACACCACACTTGATACCCGGCTGCAGCAGGCCGCAGAGTCGATCCTGTTAGGTGAAATCGGAGACTGGAATGCATATTTCGACGAACAGCGCATTACCAGTGGAGTGGTGATCGCCATGAATCCCCAGACCGGGGAAATTTTAGCCATGGTATCCTACCCTACCTACGAGAACAACCGCATGGCCCGCATCATTCCCGCCTATTATTATCAGCAGTTGAATTTGGATGTCCGCAACCCTTTGGTGAACCAGGCAATTGGTGCAGAGCTTCCGGCGGGATCTGTATTTAAGATCAGCACCGCTCTGGGTGCCTTGAATGAAGGTGTTGTTACTCCAGAACAAATCATAACCACACCGCCTGAGATCCAGCTCGCAAATAAATATACACCCAATGACCCCGGCAACAGTAAAACCTACGTGGACTGGAATGAAAACGGCTTTGGAAAGCTGGATTTTATTGGTGGTATCTCCAACTCCAGCAACGTTTACTTCTATCAATTGGGTGGTGGTGACGCTGAGGAGCTGGGTACTGGCATTCCTAACGAAGTACCAGAAGGATTGGGCATTTGCCGCCTGGGCACCTATGCCCGGGCTCTGGGCTACGGAGATTACCTGGGAATTGAGCTTCCGGGTGAAGCTGACGGTATCATCCCGGATCCCAAGTGGAAACGAATCGCGCATGGGGAGAACTGGTCCACAGGGGATACCTATATCACCAGTGTGGGTCAGGGTTTCGTGACAGCCACACCTCTGCAGATCCTCACCTCCGCGGCCACGATTGCCAATGATGGAAAATTGATGCAACCCACTGTCATCGAAAGGATCACCAGCGCAGAAGGTGAGATTGTCGAATCATTTGAGCCGGTAATGAAATGGGATATAACCCAGGATCCAATAATTGATATCTACTCGGATCCCACCAGCGCTGGCGGATGTGAAGCAAAACTGACTGGAGAAACAACTACAGTCCAACCCTGGGTTGTTGATAAGATTCAGGAAGGTATGCGGGCAGCGGTAACTGGCGGTACCCTGGAAGAGGTCTTTAAGAACACCAGCATTGCTGTAGCAGGTAAAACAGGCACAGCTGAATACTGCGATACCTTTGCAAATGAAAAAGGACTCTGCATCCCTGGCAGCTGGCCTTCCCATGCCTGGACTATCGCGTATGCACCCTATGACGATCCGGAAATTGCCGTTGTGGCATTCGCTTATAACGGCGGCGAGGGCGCCAGCGTAGCTGGTCCCATCGTTCGACGGACCATCGAAGCCTACTTCGAACTGAAGAGCATAGATAGCAGAGCATTTCTCCCCTGAGTTCTCATGCTATAATTTTAGGAAGTGCTTAAAACCCTGCTTTTTTTGGTTTTAATGACGGAGTAAACCCCATGCAGGCACATGAAATCGAGATCAAAGGCATTAAAAACGGGATTCTAATCGAACTAAAAAAAGGTGAATGGGAGGAACAGAAAGAAGCTCTTCTCTCTCATATTGATGAAAACCTGGCTTTTTTTAAAAGCGCCAGGATAGTCCTCGATGTTGGGGACCGTTCCTTGAAATCTCCTGATCTGTCAAGCCTGCGAAATACTTTATCTGACCGAGATATCAAGTTGAAAGCTGTGTTAAGTTCCTCCCTTATCACCGAGCGGGCTTCCCAGGATCTTGGTTTGGAGATTAAATTTGATGAATCTTCCCCAGAACCTGAAAAATCTCCTATCAACTCAATGCTGGATGGAGAAGAAGCTATTTTTCTCCACCGCACTTTGAGGTCAGGTCATAAGGTTAATTATCAAGGTCATATTGTCGTCTTAGGAGATGTAAATCCGGGAGCTGAACTGATTGCTGGCGGCAATATCATCGTATGGGGCCGGCTGCGTGGTGTAGCCCACGCCGGCGCTGGAGGAGATAACAACGCAGTGGTGTGCTCCCTGGATCTATCCCCAACCCAGCTTCGAATTTCTGATAAAATCAGTATCTCTCCTCCCAGAAAGGGTAAACCCCGGCCGGAGATTGCCTATCTGGAAGACGGACAGGTTACAGCCCGGGATTGGGCCGCAGGGCAATAATCATTCAACAGGAAACCTACATGAGCGCAAAAGTCATCACCATCACATCCGGAAAAGGCGGTGTTGGAAAAACAACCGCCACAGCTAATATCGGGGCAGCCCTGGCGACCATGGGCCAAAGGGTTGCCTGTATTGATGCTGATATTGGACTGCGCAATCTGGATGTAGTCCTCGGGCTGGAAAACAGAATTGTTTACGATCTGGTTGACGCCGTAGAAGGACGCTGCCGTTTAAACCAAGCCATGATCAAGGATAAACATATCCCAGACCTTTACCTGATCCCTTCCGCCCAAACACGGGATAAAACCGCGGTCTCTCCTTCGGATATGATCCGCTTGTGTGATGAACTCCGGCCTGATCTTGATTGGATCATCGTGGACTCACCAGCAGGAATTGAACGCGGGTTTAAAAACGCCATCGCACCGGCAGATGAGGTCATCGTGGTTACCAATCCGGAAGTATCAGCGGTCAGGGATGCAGACAGAATTATTGGAATAGTAGAAGCTGAGGAGAAAGGGACACCAAGATTGCTGATTAACCGCCTCAACCCGGAAATGGTTAAACAGAATAATATGCTTTCTGCCGATGACGTGGTTGATTTGCTGGCCATTCATCTGATAGGCATCGTACCGGAGGATAAAGCGGTGCTTATTAGTACTAACCAGGGCACACCCATCGCCCTCGACAAAAAGAGTCTGGCAGGACAAGCCTATCAAAATATCGCCCGGCGGCTAATGGGAGAAGAGGTCCCCCTGCTGGACCTGGATAAGAGCAGCGGCTTCTTCAACCGGATTTCTAGCGTATTCGGATCAGGAGATTAACATCATGGATAATTTCATTAATCGAATCTTTTCAAAAGAACCGAGTAGCGCTGACAAAGCCAAGGACCGCCTGCGGCTGGTATTAATCAACGACCGGACCGATCTATCGGCCATAGCAATGGAAAATCTTAAAGATGACCTACTGGAAGTCCTCTCGCGTTATATTCAGATCGATCCCAAATCCATGCGGATCGATATCACCCAGGAAGGCCGCCAGCAACGTCTGATCGCGGATATTCCTATATCAGGACCTGTAAGCCGGAAGTACTGAGATATGCAACCAATTTCTTGGCGCCACTTTGATTTCTGGCTGCTCGGCGCCGTAGCTTTTCTGACCATATTCGGCGTGACGATGATCCAATCCGCTATTGCGGGTAATATCGAATTGGTCGAAGCCAATACCGTTTTGAAGCAGATCATATTCGCAGGAGTCGGCTTTGTCATCATGGTAATTACCGCCATGATCGATTACCGCTACTGGGGTGCATTAAGCACAATATTATTTCTGGTGACCTTCGGCGCTCTGGGTCTGCTTTTCCTGGTTGGTGGTGCACTGTTTGGCTCTTCACGCTGGTTTACTGTAGGCCCGATCCTGATCCAACCTTCCGAGATAGCCAAGATCACCATTGTTTTGATCCTGGCCAATTTCTTTTCCCAGAAAATCGACGAGATTAAAAAACCTCGCATCATTATCCAGAGTCTGGGAATCACATTCTCGATCGTGTTCTGGATCATCTTGCAGCCGGACCTCAGCACATCCATCGTGATCATGGTATTATGGTTCGCCCTGTTGTGGGCCAGCGGTTTGGATATCAAACAACTCTTGATTGCTGGAGGAGCAGGCGCTGTCGCCCTGGGAATCGGCCTCCCGCTGATGTTATTGAATTATGATCCAGCCAATACAGACACCTTGATCAAACCCTATCAACTTGAAAGGATCATCAATTTCCTGTTCCCTGATCAAGAAGCCAGTTTTGGCGCAATCTATAATGTGCAGCAAGCTTTCATCAGTATTGGCGATGGCGGCTGGATCGGTCAGGGATACGGCAGTGGCTCCCAGGTCCAACTTCGTTTTCTGAAAGTCCGGCATTCTGACTTTATCTTTTCTGCGCTCTCAGAGGAGTTCGGTTTTGTGGGAGCACTGCTGGTGATTGGCACACTGGCTTTTATCATTGCCCGTTGCCTGCGCGCAGCCCGCTTGTCAAGTGATACTTTTGGCGCCTTGATTGCCTACGGGGCAGCGACTCTGATCACTTTCCAAACCATAGTCAACGTTGGCATGAACCTTAACATGCTGCCGGTTACCGGACTGACGCTACCCTTTGTGAGTTACGGTGGTTCGTCCCTGATAACACTATTCATTGCTATCGGGCTTGTTGAAAGTATCGTTTTAAGACACAAAGACCTTGAATTTTAAATCTGTTTAATACTATTTCGGAAGAGCTGCAATCATGTCTAATTTACATTCACCTGCACGTGTACGTTTTGCTCCTTCACCAACCGGTTTTCTGCACATTGGCAGCGCCCGGACTGCATTATATGATTACTTGATTGCCCATCAGACCGGGGGCGCTTTTATTCTGCGCATCGAGGATACCGACCAGAAACGCTTCCAGGAAAATTCCGAGGCAGATTTTAAGGACGCCCTGGAGTGGATGAATATTCAACCAGATGAAGGACCCGAACAAGGCGGCAATTACGGACCCTATCTGCAATCCCAGCGCACCAAGATCTACCGGGATCATGCAGAACAGCTGGTAGAGAGTGGAGACGCTTTTTACTGCTTCTGTAGTGCAGAGAAACTGGCTTTAACCCGAGAAGAGCAGACCCAACGCAATCAAACACCCCATTATGATGGAACTTGCCGATCTCTCACTCCAGAGGAGATAACAAAACGGATCGAAGATGGAGAACCCTATGTGATCCGATTCCGTTCTCCAGATCAAGGAAAAACAACTGTCACTGATCTGCTGCGGGGAGATATTACAGTCGATAACAGCACTCTGGATGATATCGTGTTGATCAAATCAGATGGGCTGGCTGTGTATCACCTGGCGGCTATGGTGGATGACCATCTAATGGATATCACTCACGTCATCCGGGGATCCGAATGGCTGCCCACCTTCCCCATCCACGCCTTGATCTACCGGGCGCTAGGCTGGCAGGAGCCGATCTGGGTCCACCTTTCCGTCTTGTTGAAACCAGATGGCAAAGGCAAAATGAGTAAACGGGACACGGAACTGGCCCGGGAGCAGGGATTTCCGATCTTTATGAAAGATATGGAAGCATTGGGTTATATTCCTGAAGCCGTGATCAACTGGATCGTATTAATGGGCTGGAGCTACGACGACAAAACCGAATTCTTCACCCTTGAGGACCTGGTGGATAAGTTCAGCTTGGAAAAACTGAACCCCTCACCGGCTGCGATCAACTTCAGTAAACTGGACCATTTTAACGGCCTTCATATCCGGAATCTGGACCAGGCCGATTTTGCCGCCCGGATCAGACCCTGGTTTGAAAAAGCAGGTTATGCACCGGAAGATGAGGTCTTATTCCAAATCGCCGGAGCAATCCAAAACCGCACCAAAAAACTCACTGAAGTGGTAGATATGGCCGGGTTTATCTTCCACGATAAGGTCGAAATAGCACTAGATAGAATTGTCACCGAAAAACTGAGTGCTACCCAAGCAGCAGATGCTGCCGGTAAGATCCTTGAGATCTTTCAGGGATTGCCTGAGATCACTCAGGAAAACGCTGAAACCCCTCTCAGGAATCTGGCACTGGAAATGGGCCTAAAGGCCGGTCAAATCTTCGGGCTCTTGCGGGAAGCGCTCACAGGCCAGAAAGTAAGCCCACCGATCTTTGATATTATCCCGATTATTGGGCAAGAAAAGGTGCAGACCAGATTGGAAAAAGCGTGTGAGATCCTGAGTAGTATGAAGTAGGAGAAAATGGAAAATAATAAATACTAAATAGTAAGTAGTTAGATATATGTCAATGTGATTCTTGCAAAGGCGACGCACCTGTCCT
>Ga0307441_1000910_pt1 | contig 10514 bp, 7 predicted proteins | sample SalMarWE160420MG_FD_202149 | JGI IMG/M metagenome (GOLD analysis project Ga0307441, IMG submission 202149) | Salt marsh sediment microbial communities from the Plum Island Ecosystem LTER, Massachusetts, United States - WE1604-20 | ecosystem: Environmental > Aquatic > Marine > Intertidal zone >... | reverse complement strand
TGAAAGATCCCGGTCGAACCATGTCGCGAGTATTGGACTTCCGTAAAGTTCGACTCCCAGGACATTGATACCTTCTGTCTTTCTTTCAGGCAGAGGCTTGATCCTGAAACCCGGAAAATCCGTATGAGCGCCCGTTACTCTGCATCCGGCGGTTTTGCAGGCTTCCGTACCAGTTATACCGGCGATAATTGATGAATCCGAGCGAACGGTATAGAATTTTACATTCGATCCAACATTCCAGGAGTCGTACTCCTGAAGTTTTATAAAACCGTTTTCGTCGAGCTTCGATACTATGTTTGAAACGGCCCATGAGGCAGTTGGAGAGTTGTTAAGAAATGAAAGAAGCTCCTGTACGTAATTCTCGGTTTTCATTTTTTCCTTCGCTTTCAGTATTACAGCTTCGTTTCACTGGTCTTAAGGGTTTGTTCTGATTCTTTTGATGACTTTGCTCTGAAATTCTGTTTAACCTGGTACATGAACGCCTGAAGCCTGGCCTCGTTATCCGTGTCCTCCTGGCCGTCGAACGCCAGATTTAGCCATGGAAGGTTCCTGTTCTCTTTTCTTATTCTTTTGCTGATGGCAGTCACGACGGTTCCCGGAAGGCATGTGAAGGGGAATATATTGACGGCGCCGTCGATGGATGCATCCTTTGAAAAGGCCAGCGGAGCGCCGACACAGAGGATGGCTTCCCCTCCGATGTTCTCCTTCATGTAGGGTCGGGCTGCGTTCATTATCTTTTCAGGTTCCGTTCCCGGGCGGTCAGCGAGCATCTCTGCGAACGGGGCTTCCAGCCTGCTGTGGAGCTTTTTCATCAGCTTAGTCCGTGAGTGTCCCTTGAGGAGGTCTATCAGCTTTTTCCTGTCCTTCGATTTTTTTACAAATGAGTAGTTCACATATTCGAACCACTCCATAAGCGGAGTATGTAGCACTTCCCCGCCGAGAGCTTCTATATGCAGGTCTGTATAGGAGTTCGCGAATTGATCGTTTCTTACGTAGATCTCACCGAATACAAGTACAAGAGGTTTTGGAATATCCTTTCTCGGTATGCTGCCGAATTCCCCTGCGGCTTCCTCGAGAACCGGAACAAGCGATTTTCCGCTTTCCATCGCCTTTGATACGGCATCGAGGTATTTCTTCATGGTTCTGTCAGCCGAACCCTTTTCCAGCTCGTAGGGGCGCACTCTGTAAAGAGCGCTTTTCAGAACATCACCCGCTATGGCGGCCTTAAGCATATCTATCTGGAATCCCAGTGAGGAAAGTTCCCTGACATTGGTGTAAGAGTCGCTTGAGGTGGCGGTAATTATCGGTACATCTCCGTATCCCTGTCTGTCAAGGAGTATCCTGTGATAGCTGCAGTACTGGCCGAAGCGGCAGGGTCCCGAAGCGGTGCCCATGAAGAAGGCTACTCCTGAAGAGTCATTGTCCCTCAGAACGGACAGCATGTTACCAGCGGTTATTATTGCGGGATAGCATTCCTTGCCGGTAGTTACGGAGCGGCCAAGCGCAACAGAATCCCTGTTCGTAAGCGGTATTTCAACAGCATCGACGCCGTGCTTTCTTGCGGCTGCTACGGCTATGGGAGTGGCATCGCCAAGCCTGGGAACCCAGACTTTCCTGTTCCCTATTTCCATGTTCCTGTTCCCCAGCTGCTGGCTGAAAGGTGAAGTTCCCTGCTGTCTTCTTCCGGAAATTGCATCCATGAAAGCTTCGCACCTGGTAATTACTCCGGCGTCGGCGGCATGTTCATCGATCTCTATGGTCAGCATAGGTTTTTCACCCATTATTCTTGCTACTTCGTGCTGGATGAATGAATCGGGGCCGCATCCGAAGTTGGTGATGTATACACCGTTGAGTTTTGGATCTTCCCTTATGGCGAGAGCTGCGGCCAATATTCTCTGACCGTACTGCCAGTACATGTTCCTGTGCATCTCCGCGGTGCGTTTCATCGGAAGCTCCAGAAAATCGGTCGGGATGACGGATGCTCCCATTTTTGCCAGTTTATCCGGAAGTTCTACGTTCACCGCCGGATCCGAGCCGTTGTACGGCCTGCTGATTATTACAAATGCAGGCTGGTCGTCACCGATTTCCTCCAGTGCCCTCCTCCCCGCTTTCAGCATTGAATCCCTGAACCGCTGGTGACTCGCTCTTGCTTCCGCTGCGGCCTTCTTCGCGGTTGAAGTATCGATATTGAGTTCACCTGCCATATCGAGAAGACCTTTCATCCACTCTCGACCGGCAAGGGAGAAATCAAGCACCGGGCTCAGTGTAGTTACACTTTCCTCTGAGGAAAGGCCCAGACCTGAATCGATAATGTAAGGTGAAGCTTCGATATATGGACAGTTGTAGGATTCGGTAAATTCACCCTGTGGAAAGGATCTCAGTATCGAAGGAAGGAACAGGTAATCGATATTCTTCTCAAGAAGATCAAGTACATGGCCATGAGCCAGTTTTACCGGGAAACAGGTCTCGGCAGCCACACTTTCAACACCGGAATGTATGAGATTGCTGGTTGATGTTCCCGAAATGATGACATCGAAGCCGCACTCTTCAAAGAAAGTTCTGAAGAATGGAAAGAACTCCCAGAACCAGAGCGCTCTTGGTATTCCTACAACCGGTTTTTTCCCAGAAATGCTTCCGGTGTGGTCTTCAAGGAGAAGCTGTTCACGTTCTTCGAACCAGTTAGTTCCAGGAACAACCGGGTGAGAGGATGTACTCTCAGTTTCGTACTTCTCACACCTTCCCCCGTAGAAGAGGTTTCTCCCGTCATGAAGTATTACGCGGTGGATCTCGCAGTGATTGGCGCAGCCTTTACATACGAAGGTCTCCTGTCTGTATTTCTCATCTGCAAGTCTGAAGCCCTTGAATTTGGAAGGGCCTGGCGCCTTCTCTTCCTTTGCCAGAAGCGCTGCGCCGATGGCACCTGTTACATGATGGTTTTCAGGGATCGTAACCTTTCTGTTTCCCAGTACGGAATTGAAAGCAGCGCCTACCCCGGAATTGAAGGCTGTACCTCCCTGGAAGAATATCCGGTTGCCAATTTTCTTTTCACCCACTACCCTGTGCAGGTAGTTCTTAACAATCGAGTACGACAGCCCGGCAACTATATCCTCCACTGAAGCTCCACCCGCCTGATGGGAAAAGACATCACTTTCCATGAATACCGTACATCTTTCCCCCAGGCTGCAGGGAGCGGGGGCGCCAGTTGCCAGAGGTCCGAATTCCCTGATGTCCAGGCCGAGTTTTTCAGCCTGTTCCTCCAGGAATGATCCGGTTCCGGCAGCGCAGACCTTGTTCATCTCGAAATCAACAACTCTTCCGTTTTCAAGGGATATGTACTTGGAATCCTGCCCGCCTATCTCGAATATCGTATCGACTTCAGGGTCTATTTCCACGGCAGCCCTTGCCTGAGCGGTAATTTCGTTTCTTACCACATCCGCACCGGTAAAGTCCCCGGTCATGTATCTGCCCGAACCTGTCGTGCCGACACCAAGAACCAGCCTGCTGTCGCCGAGGGTATTGGAAAGCCTTGAAAGCCCCTGTTTAACTGCCTCAAGCGGCCTTCCTGCGGTCATCAGGTATTCCGAAGCATGGAGTTTACCCGAGGTTTCACCTAAAGCCACAAGATTGGTACTGATAGATCCGACATCGATTCCAATATAAACCGGCTCATCCGTATTCCCGGGTAATTTATGCTCTGCGGGACAGGGAATCGAGAAATCCCTGAGTGGATGCAGTGTTCGTTCCGATCCGCTCTCGCTTGCGATATTGAGGAGTCTTTCCGTGAAATCCGCGTTCAGAACTCTTGATTTTCCTTCATCCGCTGTAAGTGCAGCACCCGCAGCTGTCAGGCATCTGAAATGCTCGGGGATTATCAGGTCTGACAGATCGTGGCCCAGCACCTCCCTGAATGCACTGACCATGCCCTGGTTTGCAGCCACTCCCCCGACGAATGCGACCGGAGGACGGAAATCCCTGCCGGAGGCAATGGAACTCTTGAAATTCCTTGCCACCGCAAAACAGAGCCCGGCCACTATATGGGATACAGGCGTGCCTATCTGCTGAAGATGGATCATATCCGTTTTAGCGAAAACACTGCACCGCCCGGCAATTCTGGGTGGATGAGTACACTGAAGGGCAAGCTCTCCAAGTTCCTCAGTTTCCAGCCCAAGCCTTGATGCCTGCTGGTCAAGAAAGGAACCGGTACCGGCGGCGCAGACAGAATTCATTGAAAAATCGTCAAATGCCAGTCCATCCGGAGACTTCCTGAAGAGAAGAAGCTTCGAATCCTGCCCGCCCATTTCGATGACAGAACTGACTTCTGGACAGTAAACGGGCACAGCGCCAGCGAGGGCGACTACTTCGTTGACGGTTTCACAGCCCGCTGCCGAAGCCGCGCTGCGGGCCGCACTGCCTGTAAAAGCTGCCGAACATCCCTCCCAGCCGTCAATATCCGAAAGGATCTCAAGCAGCGAATCAACCGGTCTGCCGTGATGCCTTCTGTAAAGTGCTGCTATAATATCGTTTCCATCCATGAGTACGACTTTGGTACTCACGGATCCCATATCTATGCCGAGTCTTTTTTTCATAGGAACAATATCTTTCTAAAATCCATCTGGATTCCATATTTCTATACATTGTATATCGGTTGAGCTATAACTGTGCCTTAAAGGCTACAGTGCTGTTTACCTAACGTCGGAAATGGTGTACCTTGTTTAATAAGATATTCTTAAGTATGGTTCCAGCTTTCAGTTTCCGACAGTTCTGCACTGCGGACGGAACCGTAAGGTTTACATTTACCGGAACTGAAAGATAAACAAATTCGTTATATTACGGTAGATCAACAAGGCTATTATTTTCTGAAACTGCTAAATTATCTCACCGGGAGGAAATACAATAACTCCGAATGACCGGGAAACCTCCAGGTGCGGGCTTCCCTTTTTCATAATTATTCTGCTTCTGATTGCGGCTTCCGTAACTGCATACGTCGGACCTGGCGCAGGCTTCGGGATAGTCACATCCTTTCTTGTATTTCTGAATGCCATTTTCGTTTCACTTTTATCTGCGCTTATATGGCCTATTACCATACTTATCAGGATGATAAAAAGAACACGACGGCAATACGGGAAAAAAGCGAAAAGAGTTGTCATTCTTGGACTTGATGGATTATCGCCTGTCATTGCGGAAAAAATGATGTCAGAAGGAAAGATGCCGAATCTCAGCAGACTGAGTGCTGAAGGTACATTTTCAAAGCTTGGAACAACCTGTCCCGGTATATCACCTGTAGCATGGTCTTCGTTTCAGACAGGAGTCAATCCCGGAAAACACGGGATTTTCGATTTCCTGTCCCCGGACAGGAAGAGGTATCTGGCGAAACTTTCATCGGTAAATACAGGCACAACACCGACAAAAGCAGGCTTGGGACCCTTCAGAAGAACTGTCATGAAACCTTTCGTCAAGCTTCTGAGGAAAAGCACTCCTTTCTGGAATCTGCTGAAACGTTACGGTATAAGGTCCACTGTTCTGAGGGTTCCTATCACATATCCTCCCGAGCCGCTTGACGGACATCTGCTGAGTGGTATGTGCGTTCCCGATCTTCGAGGAACCCAGGGCAGTTACACGGTTTTCACTGAAGAAGAACCGGAAGGTACGATAACGGGTGGTATCAGGCGAGAGCTCAAGAAGCTGGAACGGAAAAGATGGATCGCGGAGATACCCGGTCCTGAACTTGCCGGTGGTGACAGTGCTGTGGTCAGACTGGAGCTTGATGCTTCAGGAAAAAAGACGTTTCTGAGATCGGATAATGGAAAGCTGGAGCTCGTGCCCGGTGTTCTGTCCGACTGGCTTGAAATGGTTTTCCGTCCTGATGGAAGCAAAGTAAAGGGCATTTCGAAATTCTGCCTTACGGAAGACAGTAACGGAAATCCGGTTCTCTATGCGACAGCGATTCATGTTGATCCCTTCTCTCCTTCTGTCCCCATATCGCATCCAGTTCATTATTCAAGGTATCTTGCAGGGCTGTACGGTCCATACGCGACACTGGGCCTTGCAGAGGATACGTGGGCGCTTAACAACGGAGCAGTATCTGAAAAGATCTTCCTGGAGCAGGCATGGTCGATATTCGAGGAGAGAGAGAAGATGTTCTTCGATGCTCTAAAACGCACCCGGGATGGTCTTGTCGTATGTGTTTTCGATACTTCTGACAGAATTCAGCACATGTTCTGGGGTGACGGTTCTTCCGAAGGAACACCCATTCATGATATGTACACCAGGATGGATTCTCTTATCGGAGAAACGGCAGATATGCTGGGCAGGAAGGATATGCTGATAGTCATGTCCGATCACGGATTTACATCCTTCCATACATGCATAGACTTCAACAGGTGGCTTCTCGATAACGGTTATCTTGTTCTGGAGGATGGTGTCGAAACTGTTGAGACATCTTTCAAGGGTGTTGACTGGTCCAGGACAAGAGCATGGTCTATGGGGCTGGCCGGAATAATGCTTAATCTCAAGGGGCGTGAGGGCCAGGGTATCGTGGAGCCCGGAGAAGAAGCTTCGGAACTGCTTGATGAGATATCGGTAAAGCTCCTTGAACTTGAAAACAGCAAAGGAGAAAAGGTTATCAGCTCTGTAAAACGCTCTGACAGTGTCTACAGCGGACCGTATACTTCCATTGGACCTGATCTGGTTATCGGTACGAAAACCGGATACAGATCCGGCTGGGGATGCGTTACCGGAGGCTTGGGGAAGGAAGTTATCTATCCCAACAGAAGGCACTGGAACGGTGATCACTGTCACGACAACACACTTGTTCCTGGTACCCTTGCTTCGAATGTAAGACTGAACAGCGAAAACGCTTCTATTATAGATATAGCGCCAACTGTACTCAGGGCTTTTGGCGTTGCAGCTCCAGCTTATATGGAGGGTAAATCCCTGATTCAGGAAGGTCCAGAGAAATGAAACGCAGGAAATTCCTGAAACTTGCAGCCCTCTCTCCAGCGGCACTGCTTGCCTTGAATACTGGCTGTTCGCGTGTGGCATCTCCGGCAAAACGGGTAATAGTGCTTGGAATAGATGGAATGGATCCCTTCCTGTTGAGAAGTTTCATTTATGAAGGCGTTATGCCAAATGCGGCTCGTATGATGTCATCTGGAGGGCTGAACAGGCTCGGAACCAGCAATCCTCCTCAAAGTCCTGTGGCATGGTCCAATTTCATTACGGGCTACGGTCCTGATGTTCATGGAATATTCGACTTCATTCACAGGAACCCTTCCACCAGGATACCCTACCTTTCAACATCAAGAGTGATCGGTCCGGACAGGATCATCAGTATCAGCGACTGGCGCCTGCCACTCACAGGCGCGAAGGTTGAGCTTCTCAGAAAGGGAGAACCCTTCTGGAACCGGCTTACAGATGAAGGCATACCTGTTACGATGGTAAAACTCCCAGTTGATTTTCCACCTGACAAAGGAAAAGCGAAGATACTCTCAGGGCTTGGAACGCCCGATATGCGGGGCAGTCAGGGCAGTTTTACGTTCTTTACGGATGATCCGAGATCAATTACCGACGTAACTTCAGGGGGAGTAGTTGTCCCTGTCCGTGATTACGGTGATAACTGCTACGTATGCACTGTAAAGGGGCCGGAAAACTCGATGCGGGCCGGTAATCCCGATATGGAAGTAGAAGCGAAGGTCTGGGTCGATCGTGAAGCGGATGCCCTCAGGATCGATATTCAGGGTGAAAGCATTGTTCTGGCTGCCGGGGAATGGAGCCGGTGGGTCAGAATGAGATTTGACGCCATACCGCACATTTCAAGTGTTAACGCCATTGGAAGGTTCTACGTAAAGGAGATAACACCAAGGCTCAAGCTCTACCTTACTCCGCTGAACATAGACCCTCTGAATCCAGCACTTCCCATCTCGGAGCCACCCGATTTCAGCAGCAATCTGGCAAGAGACCTTGGCCCATTTTATACGCAGGGCTTTCCTGAGGACACGAAGGCCCTTTCGAGGGGCATACTCTCAGACGAGGAATACCTGCAGCAGGCCTGGATAGTCCTGAAGGAGCGGCTGGACCTTTTCCATCACGAACTCAGCCGATTCAGGGAAGGTATGTTCTTCTTTTATTTCAGTTCCCTCGATCTGAATATTCATATGTTCTACAGAGCGCTTGATCCCAATTCACCGCTACATGCAAGCACAGCCCCGTATTTTAAAGGTGCGGTTCGTGAGCTGTACGCACAGATAGACAGAGTAATAGGTGACGCGCTTTCAGAAAGGGACGGGAATACTGAGGTCGTAGTACTGTCCGATCACGGATTTGCTCCCTTTAACAGGTCATTCAACCTTAATACATGGCTTGCTGAAGAGGGTTATGCCAATATAACATCGAGCCACCTCCGTAATCAGGATATGTTCGCGGCGATTGACTGGGCTTCCACTTCGGCTTACGGTCTTGGTCTGAACTGCCTGTACATAAACCGATCTGACCGCGAAGAGAACGGTTCGGTACCACCTGAACAGGTTCCCGACCTTCTGCTGAGGTTAAAACGCGACCTGGAAGCTGTTACGGATCCCGCCACCGGAAGGCAAGTTATAAGCAACGCCTATATTACATCTGATGTGTATCCAGGCCCTCTTCCCTCATTCGCTCCGGATATGATCATCGGTTACGCCAGGGGTTACAGGTCATCCTGGGAAACAACCCTTGGAAGTTTTCCCGAGGAAGTGATAACGGATAACCTCGATCCCTGGAGCGGTACCCACTGTATTGATCCTGGAGTGGTTCCGGGAACACTTCTTTCCACAGTTCCGCTTTCGTTGCCTGATCCGAATCTCTGTGATATGGGTAGAAGCATATCCTGGCTTTTTGATGTGCCTGTTCTTCCACCAGGCGGCAGAAATATCTTCTCGGGGAACGGATAACAGATGATTAACGCAATCGCAGTCATTCTGAACGGATTCTTCGATATTCTCCTGTTGCCTTTCAGGATGTTACCCCCTTTCTGGGGCCTTCTGTTCATCTCACTCCTATCTGGTCTTGGAATGATCATTGTTTTCGGGCTGGTATCGAACCAGGAGAAAATTTCCAGGCTGAGAAAGAGAATGGGAGGTGAAGCCCTTGGCATACTTCTTCATGTAGGCAGTCCCGTAACAGTGGTCGAATTTGCGGGGAAGCTCATCTGGAGCAATACGGTATACCTGGGGTACCTGCTTAAACCTCTTCTGTTTATCGCCATTCCATTTATGCTCGTATGGGGCCAGCTGGATGCAAGATACGGAAGAGCCGGAATGGATAACGACGTTCCCGTTACCGTGACTTTGCAATTCGAAAGTGGCCTGCCAGAAAGAGAAAGCATTGAAATTGAGGTGGCAGGGCTGGAGTTTCTTCCTCCTATTGTAATGATAGATACGCTCAATGAAGCAAGTTTCAGGATACTCCCGGAGGGAGATTCCTTGAGAAGCCTGGATATAAGCGGAACAGCTCTAAGAATCGGAAGAACAGCACGCTGGAACGGAAGCAGGATTCTGCGGGGTTTTGATTCGGGAGCCTCGCTCAAAAGGTTATTCTCCCCATGGGTTGGCAGAATCGATCAGTCTGAAGAAGGACCGGGTTCCGGTTGGTATACACTTCCCGATGTCCGCTACGGTGTTCTTGGCGGCCACTGGTCGTGGATTGCGGTATTTCTTGTTTTTTCCTCTCTTTCCGCGATTGCGGGAGCCAGACTGTTTAAAGTGAAGATATAGAGATTGGAGCATCATGGCTAAGCTTAAACTGAAAATCGAAAGCGCAACCGCGGACAGAATAAGAAAAGTCTCCGAGATAGGCGGCTATTCATCTCCCGAAGAATTTATAATGCATGTCATTGAACGAGAGCTTGATACGCTTGATCCAGGTGCAGGTGAATCGGAAGAGGAGATCCGCAGGAAAATGGAAGGCCTGGGCTACATAGAGTAGACCAGACCTTACAAATGTACGTTACGAATATCTTTTAATCTTCCAGGTAACCCAGATCCTGCAGCTTCTTGAGTATCTTCTCTTCCTCATCCGGGTGTAAATCGTATTTTGGTGGGGGTACCAGTCCCGCAAGCTCAAGATCCCTGATAAAACTATCATGTGTTTCAGCCTGACGCAGGTCTGATTCTTCTATTTCCCTTACGGCAAGCTTCTCTCCTGCATTGATACCGGATTCTTCCGTACCCGAAGCGATAACTACAACTCCGTGGCTGGCAAGCATGGCGCAGGCTACAGCCTTTGCACGATCATTCTTTTCCATGCCAAGGCTCTCGACTGCTTCACTGTGAAAAACCTCTACCTTACCTCCGCGGTCTCCGATTTCACTTCCAAGCTCATCAAGAATCGATTCGTTGGATCCCTCTTCAGTCCTTATCCAGATTACAAGCCCCTTCATCAGTTATCTCCATTTCTGGCAGCTTCCATGAGGATTTCAGCTATTTCAGGACGTGTGAATTCCGGAGGTGGTAGTATTCCTTCCTTTAACATAGCCCTAACTT
>Ga0307441_1000908_pt1 | contig 10523 bp, 9 predicted proteins | sample SalMarWE160420MG_FD_202149 | JGI IMG/M metagenome (GOLD analysis project Ga0307441, IMG submission 202149) | Salt marsh sediment microbial communities from the Plum Island Ecosystem LTER, Massachusetts, United States - WE1604-20 | ecosystem: Environmental > Aquatic > Marine > Intertidal zone >... | reverse complement strand
GGACGAGGGGTGCGTGCACGGATCGGTATCCGACGGACGGCGGGACAGCACCACGACCTCGTGCCCGGCCGCTGCCAGCGCAGTCGACAGGTGATGCACGTGCCGGCCCAGTCCGCCGATCACCACCGGCGGGTACTCCCACGACACCATGAGGATCCTCATGTAGCCGCCCACCTGGTGCGCGAGAGTCCGCAGAATGACAGCTTGAGCGGCGTGCCGTTGTACAAACACGCCGCCTGGCCCGCGTCGTTTTCACACGTCTGAGAACCGACCGAAACACCAACCAGCCCTGCCACCAGGCCACCTAAATCCACCCCTTGACACAGGAGCAACGCGCGCTCGTAACGGTGAGCTGTCCTCATCGCGGCAGCCTACGCGCGTCCAGGGCGCCGAAAAGCCCGTCGGCGCGGTTCCACCCCGCAGCGAGCCGCTGCGCGGTGTCGCGCCGACCCGAGGCGAGCGCCCCGGCGATCTCGCGGGTGGCGTGGGCATGCAGGTGGGCGCGGTACCGGGCGTAGTCGGCGGCCGAGTCCTTGCTCACCATGAACGGCCAGTCACTGGAGACCGTGAGCAGGGTCTCGCGCAGGATCTGGTCGGCCACGTGGTCGCGAGGGAGGGGCCCGTTCAGCGACGGCGTCTGCGACAGCGCCTTGTCGACGGTGCTCAGCGCCGTATCGACCACCTCGGTGTTGAGCTGCACCAGATCGGCTACCTTGTCACCGGCCCACACCTGCCAGTCCTTGCCCGAACCCCACGAGCTGGACGGCAAAGCGACCGCGTCACCGACGAATCCGGTGGCGATGGCGTCACTTAGCGTGCCTACCCGCACGCCGGCCGCGGGCAGGGCCCGCAGCACGCGGACCAGCCAGGTCGGCCCCTCGTACCACCAGTGGCCGAACAACTCGGTGTCGAAGGCGGCGACCACGTGAGCGGGCCGTCCGATGCGCTCGGACTCCGACCGCAGCCGGCTTGCGACCACGTCGACGAAATCGGCGACATGGACGTCGACGGCCCGGTCGGCTCGCTCGGGATCGTAGGGCGCCTTGGCCTCCGAGGACACGTTGCGGCCGGTCACCCTGGCCGGCTTGAGCCCGGTGAGGTGGTCATAGGTGTGGAAATCGCGATAGGCGGCATGGCCCGGATAGCCCGATTTCGGCGACCACACCCGGTAGCTGACCTGCAGGTCGCGCCCGAACGCGACCACGTCGGTGTCGCCGACGGGCCGGCCCAGCGCGGTGTCACCGTGCAGCGACGGACCGTCCACCATGAAATGCGTGACTCCGGCGGCGGCATAGTCGTGTTCCAGGCCGGGGGCATAGGCGCACTCCGGTGCCCAAATCCCGCCCGGGCGATGTGCCAGGCGCTGCTGCGCGTCGGCCAGGCCCTCGCTCAGCGCGAACTCGCGCAGCCGCGGCGCGAGCAGCGGCTGGAACGGATGGGCGAGCGGGCCGCCGAGCAACTCCACCGTCCCGGCGTCGATCAGGCTACGCAACAGCGGGCTGCCGCCGTGCCGCCATCCGATGGTGAAGTCGTCGAGGGCGTGGTCGGCCTCGGCGCATTCACGAATCCCCAAGACCCGCAACGCTTCCGGCGTACATGATGGATAGTCGGCCGACTTCGATCGGGGAGCGGAGCAGGCACTGGCGGCTGCGGCGGCGGCTTCAGTCGCCCGCAACCGCCAGTTGGCCAGCCAATGATGCATGCCATCGAGGCAGTACGGGTCATCGAGCTGGGCATTGACCACCGGCGTGATCCCGAGTGTGAGCAGCCCCCGGCGGTCCTCGCTGGCCAACGTGTTGAGCACCCGCATCAGTGGCAGATAGGCCGCCGCCCACGACTGGTAGAGCCATTCCTCGCCGACCGGCCAGCGGCCATGGTGGGCCAGCCATGGCAGGTGTGTGTGGAGGACCAGGGTGAACAGGCCGGGAACCTGCTCGTGCCTCGAACTCATCGTGCTCAAGGTCGCACCGCGATTGCGATCAGATCGAGACTGTCATCTATATGGCGGCCGTCGCTGCCGGCTCGCTCTGCGGAGGCATGCACGATGTCGAAGTCGTCGGTGGTGACCGCGGCGACATCCGCGGCGAGGTTGGCCGACCAGGGCGCATCGTCCACCGCGCGGGCGATCTGCGCGTCGATGATGGAGCCGCCGTGGCGTGCATCCATTTCCCGCAACCGCGGGCCATGAAACAACCCGCTGATCGACACCTCGGTGAAACCCGCGTCGACCAGCAGCGCAGTCAGCTCGTCGGCGTTGAGCTCGCGGGTGTGGAACGGGTTTATCGGGGTGTCGCGTCCCGGCGAGAAGGTGATCCGATTGGGCGTCGACACCATCAGCAATCCCCGGGGACGCAAGACCCGGGCGCACTCCGTCACGAATTGTGTCTGGTCCCACAGGTGTTCGATGACCTGAAAGTTCACCACGACATCCACCGACGCGTCGGGCAACGGTAGCTTGGCCAGGTTTGCCTGCAAGACGTCCACCCGCCGGTAGCGGCCACGGACGTGGGACACCGTGGCCTCGTCGTAGTCCACCGCGAGGACCCGACGGGCGACACCGGCGATCAGGTCGGCGCCGTAGCCCTCGCCGCAGCCGGCCTCCAGCACGTCGGCGCCCGCGCACCGCCCAGCCAACCGCTGATAGACCACCTGATGGCGGCGAAACCAGTAGTTTTCGATATCCAGATCCGGGATGGTGCGTTCGCCGGTCAGCCTCAGCACCGCGTCAGCCGCCGGCGCGGTATCGCCGGGGACGTACTGGGGAACATCGGGGACGGGTGCGCTCATTGCATAGGCAGGCTAACGCGAAGTGTCGGATTCGCGAACCGGGAACTGAGCACCCCCGGTTGTAGAGGGCACATGGGCCGCAAGAACCTGCACGACTACCCGCTATGGTGTGAAGGCAGACCGCACAAAGTTACCGGGTAGTAACACGGCCGTGCGTTGCTAAACGCGTACCGAGGTCGCGCAGTCGAGGACTGCGGGCCCCTTCGAGGAGGACGAACCACACTCATGACGAACATCGTGGTCCTGATCAAGCAGGTCCCAGACACCTGGTCGGAGCGCAAGCTGACTGACGGCGATTTCACGCTGGACCGCGAGGCCGCCGACGCGGTCCTGGATGAGATCAACGAGCGCGCCGTGGAAGAGGCGCTGCAGATTCGGGAGAAGGAAGCCGCCGACGGCGTCGAGGGATCGGTCACCGTGCTGACCGCGGGCCCCGAGCGCGCCACCGAGGCGATCCGCAAGGCCCTGTCGATGGGCGCCGACAAGGCCGTTCACCTCAAGGACGACGGCATGCACGGCTCCTGCGTGGTGCAGACCGCCTGGGCACTGGCGCGCGCGCTGGGCACCATCGAGGGCACCGAACTCGTCATTGCCGGCAATGAGGCCACCGACGGCACCGGCGGTGCGGTACCGGCCATCGTCGCCGAGTACCTGGGTCTTCCGCAGCTGACCCACCTGCGCAAACTGTCCCTCGAGGGCGGCAAGGTCACCGGCGAGCGTGAGACCGACGAGGGCGTGTTCACCCTGGAGGCCACCCTGCCCGCGGTGGTCAGCGTCACCGAGAAGATCAACGAGCCGCGCTTCCCGTCCTTCAAAGGCATCATGGCCGCCAAGAAGAAAGAGGTGACGGTGCTGACCCTGGCCGAGATCGGGGTCGAGAGCGACGAGGTCGGGCTGGCCAACGCCGGGTCGACGGTGCTGTCGTCGACGCCGAAGCCGCCGAAAACCGCGGGCGAGAAGGTCGCCGACGAAGGCGAAGGCGGCAACCAGATCGCGCAGTACCTGGTCGCCCAGAAGATCATCTAACCGACATTCCCCAGACGAGAAGAGCGATATAACCCATGGCTGAAGTATTGGTGCTCGTCGAGCACGCTGAAGGCGCATTGAAGAAGGTCACCTCCGAGCTGATCACCGCCGCCCGCGCGCTGGGCGAGCCGGCCGCAGTCGTGGTCGGTGCGCCCGGGACCGCCGGGCCCCTGGTCGACGGCCTGAAGGAGGCAGGCGCCGCCAAGATCTACGTCGCCGAATCCGACGACGTCGATAAGTATCTGATCACCCCGGTGGTCGACGTGCTGGCCGCGCTGGCCGAGTCGAACGCGCCCGCCGCCGTGTTGCTGTTCGCCAGCGCCGACGGCAAGGAGATTGCGGGTCGGCTCGCGGCCCGGATCGGATCCGGTCTGCTGGTGGACGTGGTCGGCGTTCAGGAGGGCAGCAAGTTCGTGCACTCTATCTTCGGTGGCGCGTTCACCGTCGAGTCGCAGGCCAATGGCGACACCCCGGTGATCACGGTGCGGGGTGGCGCCATCGACGCGGAGCCGGCCGCCGGTGCCGGTGAGCAGGTCACCGTGGAAGTGCCGGCTGCCGCCGAGAACGCCACCAAGGTCACCGCCCGCGAGCCCGCGGTCGCCGGCGACCGCCCGGAGCTGACCGAGGCCACCATGGTGGTGTCCGGTGGCCGGGGCGTGGGCAGCGCGGAGAACTTCAGCGTGGTCGAGGCGCTGGCCGACTCGCTGGGTGCGGCCGTCGGGGCGTCGCGCGCCGCGGTCGACTCCGGCTACTACCCCGGCCAGTTCCAGGTCGGCCAGACCGGCAAGACGGTGTCACCTCAGCTCTACATCGCGCTGGGTATTTCCGGGGCGATCCAGCACCGCGCCGGGATGCAGACGTCCAAGACGATCGTCGCGGTCAACAAGGACGAGGAAGCGCCCATTTTCGAGATCGCCGACTACGGCATTGTGGGTGACCTGTTCAAGGTCGCTCCGCAGCTGACCGACGCCATCAAGGCCCGGAAGGGCTGAGTTCGACGCGCACGGTGTAGGCCCGGCGACCACATGGGCCGCACCTGCACCGTGCGCGCACCACTACAGGCTTTCGGAACCGGATATCGCATCTGATATCGAGTTTGAAAGTTGCCCAACGGTTCCCGCGCGATCCGGTGAGCATGGCGTGCGCGGCTGAACGAGCGGCCGGCAACAGGCGCGTTGCCCCGCCGCGGCCGGGTGACACGCGCCGTTCACCCGATCGTCGAACGAGATGCGTGACCTGCGTCGCGGTGCTGGCGGTGTGCGGCCAATGTGCACATTTCGTCATCTGACGTGCACCGACACGTCATAGCGCCGATGCCGACTAGCTCATCGGTTGCGACACGTTTGTGACATGAGCATTGCTTCTGTCCTGATACCCAGCGACAAGCCGGACGGCGCGGCGACCGTGTCGAGCGCCGGACCGCGCTACTCGCTGTTGCTGTCCACCGATCCCAGCATGATCGAGGCGGCGCAGCGGCTTCGATACGACGTATTCAGCAGTACACCCGGCTTCGCGCTGCCGGCGGCGGGCGGGGAGCGACGCGACGTCGACAGGTTCGACGAGTACTGCGATCACCTCCTGGTTCACGATGACGACGCCGGCGAGCTGGTGGGGTGCTACCGGATGCTGGCGCCGGCGGGCGCCATCGCCGCCGGAGGGCTGTATACCGAGACGGAATTCGACGTCCGCGCGTTCGACCCGCTGAGGCCGTCGCTGGTCGAGATGGGACGGGCCGTGGTGCGCGAGGGCCATCGCAATGGCGGCGTCGTGCTGTTGATGTGGGCAGGCATCCTGGCCTACCTGGACCGCTACGGCTACGACTATGTGACCGGGTGCGTGTCGGTTCCCATCGGCGGTGAATCCGACGACGAGGTCCCCGGTAGCCAGCTCCGCGGAGTCCGCGACTTCATCCTCGGCCGGTATGCCGCACCGCGGCACTACCGGGTGCATCCGCACCGGCCCGTGATCGTCGACGGACAGCCCATCGACGACATTCCGGCGCCGCCGCGGCCGTCGGTTCCGCCGTTGATGCGCGGCTATTTACGACTAGGTGCCCGGGTCTGCGGTGAGCCGGCGCACGACCCGGATTTCGGCGTCGGCGACTTCTGCGCGCTGCTGGACAAGCGCCGCGCCGATACCCGATATCTGAGGCGACTGCGATCGGTCTCGGCGGCCTCCGAAATGACTGGGGCAATGGCGGGCGGCGCGCGATGAACATTCCCGCGAACGCCGCCCATGCCTGGCTTCCCCGCGCATCCTGCGACTCCAGCTGTCTGGCCGCGGGCGGGGCTGTGCAGTCGCGGCGGTCGCTGGTGGTGCTGCGGGTGGTGCTTCGCGTCGTGCTGGCGCTGCTGCTGGCGCCGGGTGTGCCGCTGGTGGCTGTGCCGCTTCCCGGCCGAACGCGGGTGCAGCGCATCTATTGCCGATTGGTGCTGCGCTGTTTCGGAATCCGAATCACAGTGTCGGGAAACCCGATTCGCAATCTGCGTGGGGTTTTGGTGGTCAGCGGCCACAGGTCCTGGTTGGACGTCTTCGCGATCGGCTCGGTGTTGCCCGGATCGTTCGTCGCCCGCGCCGACATGTTCACCGGGCCCGCGATCGGGATCGTGGCCCGCATCCTGAAGATCATCCCGATCGAGCGCTCCAGCCTGCGCCGGCTACCCGCGGTGGTCGACATCGTGGCCCGCCGGCTGCGCTCGGGCCAGACGGTGGTGTGCTTCCCGGAGGGCACCACCTGGTGTGGGCTGGAATGCGGGGCGTTCTATCCGGCAATGTTCCAGGCCGCTATCGATGCCGGCCGCCCGGTGCAACCGCTTCGGCTGACCTACCATCACGTCGACGGCAGCGTATCGACGGTCCCGGCCTTCGTCGGCGACGAGACATTGTTGGGGTCGATCTGCCGGCTGCTCACCGTGCGGCGCACGCTGGCGCGGGTGCACGTCGAGTCTCTGCAGCTGCCGGGGACCGATCGGCGAGCCCTGGCCAGCCGCTGCCAGTCCGCGGTGGGCGTGGGGAGGTCGTCTCGGCGCCCAGGTCACGGGCACATGCTAGTGGCCTCCTAGCTCCGGGGGCGCTCTGGCCTGCCGGTATCGTGGGGCGAGTCATGGTCTACCTGGATCACGCCGCCACCACCCCGATGCACCCTGCCGCCGTCGAGGCGATGACGGCTGTGCTGGGCAGCGTCGGCAACGCGTCCTCGCTGCACACCAGTGGCCGGGCGGCACGGCGGCGAATCGAAGAATCCCGCGAGCTGATCGCGGACAAACTGGGCGCGCGTCCGTCGGAGGTGGTCTTCACCGCCGGGGGCACCGAGAGTGACAACCTGGCCGTCAAGGGCATCTATTGGGCCCGCCGCGACGCCGAGCCGCACCACCGCCGCATCGTCGCCAGTGCAGTGGAACACCACGCCGTGCTCGATTCGGTGAACTGGCTCGCTGAGCGCGAAGGCGCCGAGGTGACCTGGTTGCCGACCGCCGCCGACGGTTCGGTGTCGGCCGCCGCTCTCCGCGAGGTGCTCACACGCCACGACGATGTGGCGCTGGTGTCGGTGATGTGGGCCAACAACGAGGTCGGCACCGTCATGCCGACGGCCGAACTCGCAGCCGTCGCCGCCGAATTTGGAGTACCGATGCACAGCGACGCCGTTCAGGCGGTGGGGCAGTTGCCCGTCGACTTCGCCGCCACCGGGCTGTCGGCGATGAGCGTGGCCGCGCACAAGTTCGGTGGTCCCCCGGCCGTGGGCGCGCTGCTGCTCCGTCGCGACGTCGCCTGTGTGCCGCTGTCGCACGGCGGCGGGCAGGAGCGCGATATCCGCTCGGGCACTGCCGATGTCGCCGGTGCCGTCGGAATGGCGGCGGCCGCTGAAATCTCGGTGGACGGGCTTGAAACCAACACTGCGCGGCTGCGTGTGTTAAGGGATCGTTTGGTCGAAGGAGTACTGACCGACATCGAAGACGTCAGCCTCAACGGTGCCCGGGGCCCGCTTCGACTTCCCGGCAATGCACACTTCACGTTCCGCGGCTGTGAAGGTGATGCGTTGTTGATGCTGTTGGATGCCAACGGAATCGAGTGTTCGACCGGGTCGGCCTGCACCGCCGGCGTCGCGCAACCGTCGCACGTGCTGATCGCAATGGGGACCGACCCGGCCACCGCTCGAGGGTCTTTGCGACTCTCGTTGGGGCATACCAGTGTTGACGCCGACATCGACACGGTGTTACAGATCCTGCCAGGAGCGGTGGACCGTGCACGTCGGGCGACGCTGGCCGCCGCGGGGACTTCCTAAGTGAAAGTCCTCGCTGCCATGAGCGGTGGTGTCGACTCGTCAGTCGCCGCCGCTCGTATGGTCGAAGCCGGACACGACGTTGTCGGCGTGCATCTGGCGCTGTCAACCGCGCCCGGCACGCTGCGCACCGGATCGCGGGGCTGTTGCTCCAAAGAAGACGCCAGCGACGCGCGCCGCGTCGCTGATGTACTTGGAATACCTTTCTATGTCTGGGATTTCGCGGAGAAGTTCAAAGCGGACGTGATCGACGATTTCGTGTCGTCCTATGCCCGCGGCGAAACGCCTAATCCCTGCGTGCGGTGTAACCAGCGAATCAAGTTCTCGGCGCTGTCGACCAAGGCTCTTGCGCTGGGCTTCGACACGGTGGCCACCGGCCACTACGCCCGGCTGTCCGGTGGGCGGCTGCGCCGTGCGGTCGATCGGGACAAGGATCAGTCCTACGTGCTGGCCGTGCTGACCGCCGAGCAGTTGCGCCACGCCGCGTTCCCGATCGGCGATACCGCAAAGCCCCGCATCCGTGCCGAAGCGGCCCGCCGCGGCTTGGCGGTCGCCGAAAAGCCGGACAGCCACGACATTTGCTTCATCCCATCGGGAAACACCCGTGCTTTTCTCGGCGAGCGCATCGGGGTTCGCCGCGGCGCCGTGGTCGACGCGGACGGCGCGGTGCTCGCCGAGCACGACGGGGTGCACGGTTTCACCGTTGGCCAACGCAAAGGGCTGGGCATCGCCGGGCCCGGACCCGACGGCCGGCCGCGTTACGTGACGGCAATCGACGCCGACGCCGCGACCGTGCAGGTGGGCGAGGCGGCCGATCTCGACGTGCATGAGCTGGTCGGACGCGCCCCGGTTTTCACCGGGGGAGTCGCGCCGTCCGGCCCTCTCGAGTGCGCCGTTCAGGTGCGAGCGCACGGTGAAATAGTAAGTGCCATAGCAGAATTGGCTGATCGCGAATTGATCGTGCGATTGCGGGCTCCGCTTCGGGGTGTGGCGCGCGGCCAGACGCTGGTGCTGTATCGGCCCGACCCCGACGGCGACGAGGTGCTCGGCAGCGCGACCATCGCCGACGCGCGGCGCTAGCCCGGCACGTTCGCGGCGATGTTCGTCATCACGATGTCGGACACCGATTGCGCAAAGCCGCAGAAGGTGACTTCGAGCATGGCCACCGACATGATCCGATAGTCGCGGCCACAGCCGCCGGGACGCAGGTGCAGCGAGGTCGCGTCGGCCTGCCAGTCGCCGACGAGCATCGACCCGGCCCTGCCGTCGGCACAGTCGCTGACGGTGGCCACCAGGGCGCCGAAAGCCCGGCGCGCGGTGTCGGTGTCTCGGTAGGCGGCGGCGCCCTCGGAGATCAGCGCACCGTGGGGCGGGTCCTGGAAGGTCGTCTTGTGGAACTCTTCGACGTCGGGCCCGAACGTGGCCGTGTCGGCGAAGAGGAACCTGCATTCCCGCGGCGCGTGATCGGCGAGGGCGTCGATGTCCACCGGGCTGGTGCCGTCCATCGAGGGGATGATCGTCAGATGCTCGCCGGCGCCGGTGATTGCACGCATCCGGGACTGATCGAGCAGGATCGTGTCGACACTGAAACCCCGGGCGCCATCCCCGCGGGTGGCGCCGAACGCCGGCAGTGCCGTGCCGTCCACCACCCGGGTGCACGCAGCCGCCAGCACCACTGCACCGCATAACAGCAGCGGTCGCATCGGTTTCGCCATCTGCCACACCGTTTCGTGCGCCGTTCCTGCGTCGAACCTACCCCACGGTGCCGCGGCAAACACCCCTGGTCACCGGTGTGCGAGGTGGCGTCACTACGGTCGGGCGGGTGAGTGTTTTCGGCCATCCTTTCGCCAAGGCCAGCGGCATCGGCTCGTGGCCCGGCATCGCCGCGCGGCAGGCCGCCGAGATCGTCGTCGGCGAGTTGGCCGACGCCCTGGCCCACATCGTGGAGTTGCCCGCCCGGGGAGTCGGTGCCGACATGGTGGGGCGGGCCGGCGCGCTGCTGATCGACGTGGCCATTGACACCGTGCCGCGCGGCTACCGCATCGCCGCCCGGCCCGGCGCGGTCACCCGCCGCGCCGTCAGCCTCCTCGACGAGGACATGGATGCCCTGGAAGAGGCCTGGGAAGCGGCCGGCCTGCGCGGTAGCGGCCGCCCGGTCAAGGTGCAGGCGCCGGGGCCGATCACGCTGGCCGCTCAGCTCGAGTTGGCCAACGGGCACCGGGCGATCACCGACCCCGGCGCGGTGCGCGACCTGGCCGCGTCGCTGGCCGAAGGTGTCGCCGCGCACCGCACGGCGCTGGCCCGGCGACTCGAGACGCCGGTGGTGGTCCAGTTCGACGAGCCGTCGCTGCCGAAGGCTCTGGGCGGACAGCTGACCGGGGTGACCGCGCTGAGCCCGGTGGCGGCGCTCGACGACGCGGTGGCCGGCGCC
>Ga0307441_1000907_pt1 | contig 10524 bp, 6 predicted proteins | sample SalMarWE160420MG_FD_202149 | JGI IMG/M metagenome (GOLD analysis project Ga0307441, IMG submission 202149) | Salt marsh sediment microbial communities from the Plum Island Ecosystem LTER, Massachusetts, United States - WE1604-20 | ecosystem: Environmental > Aquatic > Marine > Intertidal zone >... | reverse complement strand
GCGTAGCCTGGTCCGCGACGTGCTGAGCGATCCGGTCGCCGTCGAAGTGGGGCGCCGCGAGCCCGCCGCCACCGTCGAGCAGGCGCTCTACCCCGTCGAGCGCAAGGACAAGACGGCGCTGCTCAAGCAGGTTCTCCGTGAGCACGACCCGCGCTCGGCACTCGTGTTCACGCGCACCAAGCACGGTGCCAAGAAGTTGGCGGCCCAGCTCGAACGCGAGGACCACTTCGTGGCGGTCATCCAGGGAAACCTCTCGCAGAACAGGCGTCAGCAGGCGCTCGACGGCTTCCGCGACGGCACCTACCGCATCCTCGTGGCGACCGACATCGCTGCCCGCGGCATCGACGTTCTGCGTGTCTCGCACGTCATCAACTACGACATGCCCGACACCGTCGAGGCCTACATCCACCGTATCGGCCGCACCGGCCGCGCCGAGCGCAACGGCCGGGCGCTCACGTTCGTCACGCCGGACGACAACGCCATGGTGCACGACATCGAGCGCCGGCTCGGACGGAAGCTCCAGCGGGTGCAGGTGGCGGGCTTCGAGGAGCGCGCGGATGGCAGGGGCGCGCCTTTGGCCACCGCACCGGCGCCTGCCCCCAGGCCTTCCGCGAGGCCCGCTGGCAAACGGAGCCGTCGTCGTGGACGCCGATCCTCAGGCACGTACGGCAGTCGTGAGGCTTCGGCCGGCAAGAGCCGCAAGGGCTGACGCAGCGCTCAACGCCCAGGAGACGGGCATCGCAGGCCGTCTGCTCCTTGACGCCCTCCCCTCCAGGCGCTAGCGTGGAATGTCTCACGTCGTGGAGCGGCGTCTTGGGCGTTCCCTGCCGCCCCGATGGGAACGAGCCCTGTTCGAACGGGCGGCGAACCGCCACGCGGGGCGAAGGACGAAAGAATGCAAGCAGGGGGAAGGTAGGTCACTATGTCCGTATCCGCCAAGGTTCGTTCGTTCAGGACGGCCGCCATCGTTGCTGCCGTGGTGCTATTGGGACTGTGGGGAACGGGTCTCGCGCAGGGTTTGACCGTCCACTCGTTCACGGCTGACTTTTCGGCCATGAAGCAGCTCCAGCAGATCGCCTCGCAGGGCAAGGGCAAGATCGGCGTGTTGTTGCCCGAGACGACGACGTCAGCGCGCTACACGTCGTTCGACGCGCCCTACCTCAAGCAGGCGTTCGAGGCTGCGGGGCTCACCAGCGACCAGTTCATCATCACCAACGCCCAGGGCAGTGAGTCGACCGAGTTGACCCAGGCGCAGTCCGACATCGCCAACGGCGCCACCGTGCTGGTGATGGACCCCATCTCGTCGGGCGTGGGCGCGTCCATCGAGTCCTACGCCAAAGCGCGCGGCGTGCCGGTGATCGATTACGACCGTCTGACCCTCGGTGGCAGCCGCGACTACTATGTGAGCTTCAACAACGTCAACGTCGGTTACCTCATCGGCTTGGGCATGGTCAACTGCCTGTCCGAGTGGAACGTTCAGAACCCCGACATCCTGGTCATGCGTGGCGCCCCCACGGACAACAACGCCACGCTCTTCGCCCAGGGTTACGACACCGTGCTGGAGCCGTACTTCGCCACGGGTGAGTTCACCAAGGCGGGCGAACCCGCCGGCACGTGGGATCCGGCGACGGCCCGGACCACGTTCGAGCAGCAGTACACCGCGCACCAGAGCATCAACGCCGTGGTGACCCCGAACGACGACAACGCCAACGCCGTGATCTCCTACCTCAAGTCCCTGAACGTGCCCCCCAAGACGTTCCCGACCACCGGTCAGGACGCCACCCTCACGGGGTTGCAGAACATCCTCAGCGGCTATCAGTGCGGGACGGTCTACAAGCCCATCTACCTCGAGGCGCAGGGCGCGGCCGCGCTGGCCCTCTACCTGCGGGCCGGCATGACGCCGCCCCAGGCGCTGGTCAACGGTGCGACCAAGGACTCGAAGGCCAACACGGACGTTCCCTCCGTACTACTCACACCGATCTGGGTGACCACGAAGAATATGGCAGCCACGGTCGTGAAGGACAACTTCGTCAACGCGTCCAAGCTCTGCGCAGGACACGCCAGTCAATGCACTGCTGCGGGCATCTCGTACTAGGCCCGACGTGACGACTCAAACGGCTCGGCCCGGCTCTGCCGCGGCCGAGCCGCTCCTACGCGTGCGGGGCATCGAGAAGCACTTCGGGGCCGTTCAGGCACTCGCGGGCGTCGATCTGGACGTGCCCACCGCCCAGGTCACCGCGCTGGTCGGCGACAACGGTGCCGGCAAATCGGTCCTGGTGAAGTGCATCGCGGGGATCCACGAGCCCGACGCCGGCGAGATGTTTTTCGAAGGGCAACGCGTACATATCCGCGCCCCACGCGATGCTGCCGCCCTCGGCATCGAGGTGGTGTATCAGGACCTGGCGCTGTGCGACAACCTGGACGTCGTGCAGAACATGTTCCTGGGTCGCGAGCGCGTGAACCGTGGCCTCCTAGACGAGCAGAGCATGGAACGGGCCGCCAGGGAGACGCTCGCCAATCTGCACGTTCGCACCGTCCGTTCGGTGCGGCTCGTGGTCGAGAACCTCTCGGGCGGACAGCGTCAGTCCGTGGCCGTGGCGAAAGCCGTGATGTGGAACTCCAAGCTGGTGATCCTCGACGAGCCGACCGCGGCACTGGGCGTGGAGCAGACCCGACAGGTCCTCGACCTGGTCCGCCGCCTGGCGGATCGGGGCCTCGCCGTGATCATGATCTCGCACAATCTCAACGATGTGTTCGAGGTAGCCGACCGCCTGGCAGTCCTCCGTCTCGGTGAGATGGTGGCGACCGGGCCGGCCTCCGAGTTCGATACGCAGCGGGCGGTAGAGCTGATGACCACCGGTCGCTACTCCGGCGGCAACGGGGGCTCCGCCGCGAACGCCAGCAGCGAGAAGGGCTGATACGGTGACGACACAGGACGACAGGGACGACGAGCGGGACATGGAGGCACCCGAGCGGGAGCCCGCGGGCGAGAACGGCTCGGCCGGGGGAACGCAGGAACCGGCCGCGGCCGGTCCGGCCGAGATCGAACCAAGGACGCTGGCCGGCTACGTCGGGCGCTTGTGGTCGCAGGTCCGGTCGGGTCAGAGCGGCGTGCTCCCGGTCCTACTCGGCGTCGTCCTGATCGGCATCATCTTCCAGTCGTTGAACGCGAAGTTTCTCTCGCCCGGCAACCTCATCAACCTGCTGGTCCAGGGTGCGGTCTACATGCTCCTCGGCATGGGCGAGGTGTTCGTCCTGTTGCTCGGGGAGATCGACCTGTCGCTTGGGTTCGTCGGCGGCATCGGAGCCACCGTGGTGACCATGTTGCTCCAGCAGAGCTGGGGATGGCCGTGGTACGGCGCCGTCTTCGCAGCCCTGGTGGCCACGAGCGCCATCGGCGCCTTCCACGCCACACTCATCACGCGACTCCATCTGCCCTCGTTCATCGTGACGCTCGGCGGCCTGCTCGGCTGGCAAGGCGTCATGATCCTGCTGCTGGGCCAGGGTGGCACCATCCCCATCCAGAACTCGGTGGTGAACGGGATCGCCAACGGGACGCTGAGCCGCCTCGGGAGTTGGATCGTAGTTGCCGTGGTGGTGCTCTTGTTCGCCGGCCTCCAGATCGTCGAAGACGGGCGGCGTCGCGCGAGCGGCCTACATGCGCCGCCTCGCTTCCTCACCTACCTAAAGATCCTCCTTGTCGCGGCGGCGGGCGTGGGCATCGTGCTCATCGCGAACGTCGACCGCGGCGTGGGCCGGTTCAAGCTGTACGGGCTACCGTACGTGCTTCTCCTCGTGTTCTTCGTGCTGGTGCTGTGGAGCCTCGTGCTCGGTAGGACGCGCTTCGGCCGCTACGTCTACGCGATCGGCGGGAGCGCCGAGGCGGCGCGACGCGCCGGCATCAACCTCGCCATGGTCCGCACGGTGGCCTTCACGCTGGGCTCCCTGTCGGCGGGAATCGGCGGAATCGTGTACGCCTCTCGACTGCGCTCGATCTCCACCAGTTTTGACGGCGGCACCATCGTGCTGTATGTGGTGGCCACCGCCGTCATCGGGGGTACGAGCCTCTTCGGGGGTCGCGGGCATCCGCTCCACGCCGTCATCGGCGGCATCGTAATCGCTGCCATCGTCAATGGCATGTCGCTGCTGGGCGCCAGGGCGGCCATTCAGTTCATCGCCACGGCCGTCGTCCTCGTCGCGTCCATCACCGTGGACGTGGTGGTGCGCCGGCGGACCGCGACGGCACGACAATGACCGTGTTTACCTGACGCAAGCTGCGCGTCTCTACCCGGAATGGAGTTCGGCCGCAGGCCCCCGAAGAAGAGCCTGCGGCCGCTTGCGTTACCGTACTGCGCTGAACGCGACGCTCAATCGGTCCGTGGGGCGGCGCCGATCTCCTTGTGGCGCGTACCCTCCCCGACGTAGAGCTGGCGCGGCCGCGCGATCGCCTGCTCCTTGTCGAGCAGGCCTTCCTGCCACTGCGCCAGCCAACCGGGCATGCGGCCGATGGCGAACAGCACGGGGAACATCTCGACGGGGAAGCCCATCGATTGATAGATGATGCCCGAGTAGAAGTCGACGTTCGGGTAGAGCTTGTGCGAGACGAAGTACTCGTCCTCGAGAGCGATGCGCTCCAGCTCCAGGGCGATGTCCAGGAGCGGGTTACGGCCCGTGATCTTGAAGACCTCGTCGGCGATGCTCTTGATGATCTTGGCCCGCGGGTCGAAGTTCTTGTACACGCGGTGCCCGAAGCCCATCAGCCGGAACTCGCCCTTCTTCACGCGCTCGATGTACGAGGGCACGTTGTCGACCGAGCCGATCTCCTCGAGCATGCGCAGGACCTTCTCGTTGGCGCCGCCGTGGAGCGGCCCGTACAGCGCGGCCGAGGCCGCCGCCGCCGCCGAGTAGGGGTCCGCGTGGCTGCTGCCGACCGTCCGCATGGTGGTCGCCGAGCAGTTCTGCTCGTGATCCGCGTGAAGGATGAAGAGCACGTCGAGGGCGTGCTCGAACACCGGGTTCGGCTTGTACTTGAGCTCGGTGGTCTTCCACAACATGTTGAGGAAGTTGCCGGGGTAGCTCAGGTCGTTGTCCGGGTAGACGATCGGGAAGCCCATCGCATGCCGATAGGCAAAGGCCGCCAGCGTCGGCATCTTGGCGATCAGCCGGACGATCTGGGTGCGGCGCTGATCGTCGTCGAACAGGCCCTTGGCGTCCGGGTAGAACGTCGACAGCGCGCCCAGCGTGCTGACCAGCATGCCCATGGGGTGAGCATCGTAGCGGAAGCCGTCGATGAACTTCCTGACGTTCTCATGCACGTAGGTGTGGTGGGTGATGTCGCTCTCCCACGTCGCCAGCTCGGCCTTGTCGGGCAGCTCGCCGTAGAGCACCAGGTAGGCCACCTCGAGGAACGACGCGTCCTGGGCCAGCTCCTCGATGGGGTAGCCGCGATAGCGCAGGATGCCCTTCTCACCGTCGATGAAGGTGATCGCGCTCTTGCAGCTGGCGGTATTCTTGAACGCCGGATCATAGGACAACAGGCCGAAGTCGTCGTCCGAAACCTTGATCTTGCGCAGCTCCATGGCGGGAATGGCCCCGTCCTTGATCGGCACCTCGTACGTGCGGCCGGTGCGGCTGTCGGTGATGGTCAGGTGGCCACCGTTATCGCGAGCGTCCATGCGTCCTCATCCGTCCTTTCCGTGCGAGGCGCCTGCGGCCTCGGCACCCCATTGTGCGACGGTGCGTGTCGGATCGGAAGTCCGCGGCTACGGTAGACGTGCCTGTCTTTGGTCTGCCGAAGGCCCGCGCCTGCCAGCACGTCCGCCTCCTTGGTACCGCGCGCCGGCCGGCCGTTGACCTCCGCCGGCCGGGAGCCGACGTTGGCGGCATGCGACCGGCCACGCCGCCTCGCGGGCGCCTACGGGCGATGTCGGCGCGCGCACCGCGCACGCTTTCGCTCGGACCAGCCGGTAGACGCCGGGCCGATTCGTGCCGCAACGCGCTCAGCGTATTCCTGCCCGAACGGGCCCTCACAGGGGCAAATATCCCACCCCCATATCTCGCAGAAAGGCAATCTCCAACGCAACTCTCACGATACTAGCGGTGAACCGCCCACGTGCACCGATGGTCGAGGGCGGGTCGGTGCGGGACGGACATCCCGGGGCGCGGACACCCGCCTCGCCCACCAACCGCGCCCCTCAGGTCGCAGTCTCGCCCGCCCGCTCGATCTCGAACGCTCCTCCATCGCACCCTTGGGAGCCGCCGGCGCCGCCCGCGGCCTCATGTGTCGGCAGCGCTCAGGCTCTCGCTGAACGCTTTGAACTCGGGGCGCGGCAACGCCCACAGCGTGACGATCAGCACCAGCACGCCGGCCCCGACGAAGAGCAGCGTGAGGTTCCACTTGCTCACGGCGCCCGCGACGGCCTGCGACACGGGCACGAGGCCGGTGCTGGTCAGCATGAGGATGCTCATCATGCGCCCCAGCATCGCCTTGGGCGTGCGGGTCTGCACCCACGTGAACATCAGGATCGCCACGTATCCGTTTCCGGTGCCGAGCGCGAACAGCAGGGCAAAGTCCAGCCAGGTCGAGGTGATGAACCCCAGGGCCGCGAACACCACCCCGAAGCCCGTCAGCAACCCGGCGAACACGAGCCGCATGCCGCGCGCCCCCAGGCGCGGCAGCGACCCGGCGAACAGATAGCCGATGAGGTTGCCGCCCGAGTAGGCCGACATCAACAACCCGAACGCCAGCGCGCCCTGCGGGAGCCGCTGGTCGGCGAGAACCGGGATCCCCACGAGGATGGGCCCGATGAGCAGGAAGTTGACGGCCATGAGGAGGAGGTAGACCAGACGCAACGTCTCGTCCACCCACAGGTGTCGCAGCCCCGCGACGATCGACCGCCACACGCCACCGGACGTGTCCGACACGTCGGCGAGGCGTCGGCTGGCGCTGCCGATCAGAGCGAGGCACACCGCCGAGACCGCGAAGCTGGCCGCGTCGATGCCGAACGCGAGGCCGATCCCCAGATATGAGTGGGCGTAACCACCGATGAGGATGCCGGCCACGGTGGGGCCGACGAATCCGACGAGCTGGCCCACGCCCATCACGACGGCGTTGCCGGCTTGCAGATCCTCCTCCGCCACCAGCGTCGGCACGATGCTGTTGCCGGCGGGGACGGCGAAGCCCGCTACAAGGCCGAAGCCGAGGCCGAACACGTACAGCATCCAGGTGTGCGCGGCGCCGGTCAGCACGACGACCGCGAGGACGGCCGTCAAGCCGACGCGCACGATGTCCGAGGTCAACATGATGCCTCTCGGAGACAGGCGGTCGGTCACCGCTCCGCCCAGCAGCATGAACGCCGCGCGTGGTACGCCCTCCAGGGCGAGGACGATGCCCAGCGTCAGCGGATCGCCGGTCAGCTGCAGCGCGAGCCAGGGCATGGCGACGAGCGCGAACTGGTCACCGAGCAGCGACGTCGCCTCGCCAATGAAGAGCAGGCGGAAGCCTCGCAGCGACAGGACCCGCGCCATCGCAGGCCGGGCCGCCTGGGACGCGGTCACGTCCCACGCTTCCGCACGCAAGCGCGCCGACGATCCAGCGCGCATCGCGTGCGTGCACCGCGCCGCGGTCTGGCGCGGGCCGGCGTGCACTCGTGGTGGGGTAAGTTGGCGGGCGTCACCATGACTCGGCCTCCGTACCGCCGAGGGCCGGACGTCGGACGAGCCACGACCCTCGCAAGCACAGCGAATCATAAGCAAGGCTTTATAATCTGTCAAGAGACGCTTGACAATCTTTGCAATCCGCTCGACGCTGGCTCGTTCGCACCGGGCACGCTCGGCCGCGATCAGCCTGTGCGATCGGGATCGAGCCAGGCGTTCCCGTCGGCCTTGGCGGCGTACATGCGATCGTCGGCGAGCGTCAACAGCCCGTCGAGATCGCTGCCATCCACCGGCAGGCAGGCCGCCCCGATGTTCATGAGGAGCCTCGAGCCCGGCGTGGCAACCTGCTCGACCGCCTCGGCGATCCGCCGTGCCACGTGCGCAGCGGCCACCGCATCGGCATGCGGCAGCAGCGCCGCGAACTCGTCCCCGCCCCAGCGGAAGATGCTGTCGCCCGTGCGCACGGACCGGCGCACGGCATCCGCCACGGCCTGCAGCGCCTCGTCGCCGACGGCATGCCCGAAACGGTCGTTCAGGCGCTTGAACCGCGACAGGTCCATGACGAGGATGGCGAGGTCCTGCGTGTGGCGGACGGCGCGAGCCACCTCCCTGACGGCCTGCTCGTTGAACGCCCGCCGGTTGCCCAGTCCGGTCAACTCATCGGTGCGCGCCACCAGGTCCAGGCGCGCGCGTGCATCGGCCTCGTGCAGGAGGTAGCCGATGACCGGAGCCACGTCCGCCGCGGCCCGGACCGCGGCCTCACCGAAGGCGGCCTGGTCGTGGAGGGCGTCCAGGTTGACGAGAGCCAGCACCTCGCCACGGTAGAGGATCGGCAGGCTGAGGTTCGCCGCGATGTCGTCGATGCGACCCGCCGATTGCATGCGCTGCCGCGGCGCCGTGAGGGCGCTCACGTCACCGATGGTGTGCTCTTCGGTGGACACCAGCACCCTGGGCTCACCCGCCACCCAGCCCGGCTGCTCGGCGCCATACCAGGTGCGCAGGCCATCGATGGACAGACGCAGGTCGTGGAGCTTCCCCAGGTCGTAGCCGACGGCGGCAGCGTAGCGAAAGCGGCCGTCCACATCGCGCACCAGCAGACTCGCGGCCTCCGAGCCGGGGACCATGCGTACGGCAGCCTCCAGCGCGCGCTGGTACATCTCCGAGACGGGCCTGGCGAGGAGCTCGCTCTGCAGCCGCACCAGCTCGGCCAGGCGCACTTCGGCGTCCCGTTGCGTCACCGAGACGTACAGCACGGACGCCAGGCTGGCGAGCAGCACGCGCTCCCGATCCGGCCAGGTGCGCGGGCGGTCATGGAACAGGGTGAGTACCGCGTCGGCACCCGGTCCCGTTCCCATGGGCACGAGGGCCACCGAACGCACGCCGGAGGCCGCCAGCTCGCTGCTGAGGAGTGGGTGATTGGCGTAGTCGTCTATGAAGAGCGGTTCCCCATCACGCCGCACCTGCCAGACTGCGCCCTCGCCATACGCCAACCCTCGGAGAAGACGATCTCGGAGCACGGCCGGGACGGAGCCGGCCAGGGTGTCGGCCACGAAGCGGCCGGCACGGTAGCGCAACACGGCACCGGCCGACAGGCCCGTCTCGGCGAGGACGATGTCCAGCAACGTCTTGCCCATGGGCGCGCTGCCGCCCAGTCCCATCCCCTGGCGCACCAGGTCCAGGATGACGCGCCCCGACCAGGCCTCGTGCAAGCGCGTGAGGACGTGCCCGAGGGTGACGCCGTACTCGCGCACGATCTGCAGCTCCTGATCCGGAACGGGCCGGCGCCTCAGCGTCGTCAGCACCACGACCACGTCCCCACGCTCCAGGACCGGGACCGCCAGCAGGTAACGTCGACCGCCGGCGGTCCCGACCCGTTCCGCCACCTCCCGCTTCGCCTCCGTGACCCGGCGCGCCGCGTCCGCCATCACGTCGGCATCGTCGAACTCGGCGTTGCCTGCCAGCAGTTCGGGCTCGCCGGAGGCCGTGCGCCACAGCAGCAGCCCGCTCGCGCGGCCGCCGCCGACGCTTCCCGGCAACGTCGAGGCGGCGTCCCACGCTCCCTCGGACTCCGCCACTCCACGCAGACCCGAGAGGAGCACGCCGACAAGCTCGAGCCGCTTCACGGCCCGGCGACGCTCGATCTCGGAGGCGCCGATGGTCCTCGCCAGCACCGCGACGAGAAGGGCCATGCCGATGCCGAGGTAGACGGTTAGCGGCCCGAAGCCGGCGACCGCGACGAGCCCGAGCCAGCCGATCAGCGTGGCGACCGCAGCCCAGCGCGCTCCCCCCAGGGCATAGGCGAGCACCGCCAGGACGACCAGCGGAGGAAGGGAAACGACGCCCGAGCCGGAAGCGAGCAGAGCCGCGGCCAGCCAGCCGCACGCCAACGCCAGCGCGACCCACACCCACCAAGACGCCTTCATCTGCTCATTCCCTCAGCCATGGACCGCTCCAAGACCCCGGCCGCGCGGCCAGCCGACCGGCGCGTCGCGGCGAACCCCACATCGTCGATGGTAGTGAGCCCGCCGGCCCGTTTGCCGTTGTCAGTTGCACATGCGCGAGCACCGCCGTGACGGCAAGCCGGCGCTCATGACCGGGCTCTGACCAACCGGCCACGACCCCGTGATATGGTCGCGTCGTCCGCGACCCGGGACGCAGGCGCCGGCCGGGGGGCGCAGCACGGTCCCATGGCAAGCCTCGTCCACCGCAGCCTGCGCCCTGTCGTCCGACCCACGAATCTCACAGGGGGGGTGCGCCAGGTGGACGTGCCGCGGGATTGGCAGGCGATGGTTTGACGGTGCTGCGTCAGGCGGTCCGCAACAGGATGCCGAAGGCCGGCCGCAAGGTGATGAACGCCGTCACGGCGTA
>Ga0307441_1000906_pt1 | contig 10528 bp, 8 predicted proteins | sample SalMarWE160420MG_FD_202149 | JGI IMG/M metagenome (GOLD analysis project Ga0307441, IMG submission 202149) | Salt marsh sediment microbial communities from the Plum Island Ecosystem LTER, Massachusetts, United States - WE1604-20 | ecosystem: Environmental > Aquatic > Marine > Intertidal zone >... | reverse complement strand
CAGGTGATCCTGTTCATCGACGAGATCCATACCATCGTGGGTGCCGGCAAGGCCGAGGGTTCCATGGACGCGGGCAACATGCTGAAACCGGCCCTCGCCCGCGGCGAGCTGCACTGCATCGGCGCCACCACCCTGGACGAGTACCGCAAGTACATCGAGAAGGACGCCGCTCTGGAGCGCCGTTTCCAGAAGGTGCTGGTGGACGAGCCTTCGGTGGAGGACACCATCGCCATCCTGCGAGGGCTGAAGGAACGCTACGAAGTGCACCACGGCGTGGAGATCACCGACCCGGCCATCGTGGCGGCGGCCACCCTGTCGCACCGCTACATCACCGACCGCCAGCTACCGGACAAGGCTATCGACCTGGTGGACGAGGCCGCCTCGCGCATCCGCATGGAGATCGATTCCAAGCCCGAGGAGATGGACCGCATGGAGCGCCGTCTCATCCAGCTCAAGATCGAGCGCGAGGCCCTGAAGAAGGAAACCGATGAGGCGTCCCGTAAGCGCCTCGATGCCCTGCAGGAGGAGATCGGCCGCCTGGAGCGCGAGTACTCGGACCTGGAGGAAATCTGGAAGTCGGAGAAGGCGGCGGTGCAGGGCACCCACCACATCAAGGAAGAGCTGGACCGGGCCCGCACCGAGCTGGAGACGGCCCGTCGCGCCGGCGATCTGGCGCGCATGTCCGAGCTGCAATACGGGCGCATCCCGGAGCTGGAGAAGCAGCTGGACATGGCCTCCCAGGCCGAGATGCATGACATGAAGCTGCTGCGAAATAACGTCTCGGACGAGGAGATCGCCGAGGTGGTGTCCAAGTGGACCGGCATTCCCGTGTCCAAGATGCTGGAAGGCGAGCGCGAGAAGCTGTTGCGCATGGAAGAGGCGGTGCGCCAGCGGGTGGTGGGGCAGGACGAGGCGGTCAAGGCCGTGTCCGACGCCATTCGCCGCTCCCGCGCCGGCCTGTCCGATCCCAACCGCCCCAACGGCTCGTTCCTGTTCCTGGGCCCCACCGGCGTGGGCAAGACCGAGCTGACCAAGGCGCTGGCGTCGTTCCTGTTCGACACCGAAGAGGCCATGGTGCGCATCGACATGTCCGAGTTCATGGAAAAGCATTCCGTGGCCCGGCTGATCGGCGCGCCTCCCGGCTACGTGGGCTACGAGGAAGGCGGGTACCTGACCGAAGCCGTGCGCCGCAAGCCCTATTCGGTGATTCTGCTGGACGAGGTTGAAAAGGCCCATCCGGACGTGTTCAACGTGCTGCTGCAGGTGCTGGACGACGGGCGCCTGACCGACGGCCAGGGCCGCACCGTGGACTTCCGCAACACCGTGATCGTCATGACCTCCAACCTGGGCAGCCAGATGATCCAGGAGATGGCGGGCGAGGAGAACTACGGCGCCATGAAGTCCGCGGTGATGGAAGTCGTCGGCCAGCATTTCCGGCCCGAGTTCATCAACCGTGTCGATGAAGTGGTGGTGTTCCACCCCCTGGGGCGGGAGCAGATCCGGGCCATCACCGAGATCCAGATCGGCTACCTGCGCCGTCGCCTGCAGGACCGCGACATGGACATCGAGCTCAGCACCGCGGCTTTGGACAAGCTTGGCGAGGCCGGCTTCGATCCGGTGTACGGTGCTCGTCCGCTGAAGCGGGAGATCCAGCAGCAGCTGGAGAACCCCCTGGCCCAGCAGATCCTGTCCGGCCACTTCGGCCCCGGGAACCTGATCGAGGTGGACGTGCGCGATGGCGAGCTGACCTTCGGCAAGCGTGCGCGCGCGGCATCCGCGGCCTGATAACCGTCAGGCACGGATCTTTCTACAGCCCCGCTCCGGCGGGGCTCTTTTGCTCATGCCACCGCGCTTGCGCAGTTTTTGTGGGACCTGCGGCATGACAGAATGAGTTATGGACGACTCGGGACCTATCGTACGGCCGGACTATCAGGGCGGCTCCATCGCCAACCTGATGAGTTCCATCCACGGCGCCCTCGGCAGCGGCCCGCGGGACTATCCTGCCTTGACTGCGCTGCCGTCCGAGACGCTGGCAGGCGCCCGTCACATCGTGCTTATCGCCCTGGACGGGTTGGGGTATCACTACCTTCAGGCCCAGGGTCCCGGCGGCAATCTCAACCGCCACCTGCTGGGCTCCATGACCTCGGTGTTTCCCTCCACCACGGCCGCCGCCATCACCACCTTCCTGACCGGTACCGCGCCCCAGCAGCACGGTCTGACCGGATGGTTCATGTATCTGCGGGAGCTGGGCATGGTAGCCGCCGTGCTGCCGTTCCGCTCCCGTGGAGGCTGGCTCAGCCTCGGTCAGGCCGGCATCGATGCCCGTGAGGTTCTCGGGATCGTGCCGTTCGCGGACAGACTGTCGGTCGGCACCCACATTGTGACCCAGCAGCGCATCCTGCACTCGGACTACAGCCGGGCCACGGCCGGCCGCGCCCACCGCCATGGCTACGGCACCCTGGAGGGCTTCTTCGACCGTATCGGCGGACTGCTGGAAGATGTCCGGGAACCGAGCTTCATCTACGGCTACTGGCCCGAATTCGATGCGCTGGCTCACCAGCACGGTGTTGCCAGTCCGTTGGTGGACGAACACTATCGGGAGCTGGATGCCGCTTTCGGGCGCTTTGTGGACAGAGTGCAGGGCGCCGGGGCAACGCTGGTGGTGACCGCCGATCACGGTTTTGTGGACACCACTCCTGCCGATTATGTGGAGCTCGCTGAACACCCCGAGCTTGGCGACTGCCTGGCTTTGCCTTTGTGCGGTGAACCCCGCGCCGCCTACTGCTATGTCCGCTCCGGCAGGGAGGAGCGTTTCGAGCGGTACGTGCAGGAGCACCTGTCCGACTACTGCTGGTTGTACAGGAGTGAGGAACTGTTCCATGCAGGCTACTTCGGGCAGGGCACGCCCCATCCGCGGCTGTTGGAACGCATTGGCGACTACGTGCTGCTGATGAAGGACCAGTATGCCGTCAAGGACACCATTGCGGGCGAAAAGACCTTCCGGCCCATCGGCCTGCACGGAGGCGTCAGCGCCCGGGAGATGCATGTGCCGTTGGTGGTGGTAACCGTCTGAGGCCGTGTTTGCCGACAGCTGAACGGCGCCCGACCGGTCCTATTCCCCCGACTGTGGTTGTTGCAGGTCCGCGCCAGCCGAACAGTGGCCGGTGCCGGCTTGTCGATCGGCCTTACGGGTCTCTCAGCGGCCGGCGCTACCCCCGTCGGCTCCGGCATCCGGACCGGGCAGGACTGCCGCCAACTCCGAAAGCCCGCCTATGGTGGCAGTGGGCTGCAACTCCCAGGGATCGAAGACGGCCTCGGCCGAACGCCGCACCCAGGCTGCATGCATCCCGGCGGACAGGGCGCCGATCACGTCGAAAGGATTGCTGGAGACCAGCCAGGCATCCCCTTCGAGGGCGCCGCTGCGCAGCAGGAAGTGTCGGTAGACGGCGGGGTCGGGCTTGTAGCTCTTGATATCGTCGACGCTGACCACGGCGCGAAAATAGCCGTCGATGCCGGCGTGCCGAAGCAGGCTTTCGACCGCGTCCCTGCGTCCGTTCGAGAAGGCGTACAGGCGGTGGCCCTGTTCGTTCACGGCGGCCAGGCCGTCGGCGACGTCGGCGAAAGCGGGCAGCATCCTGTAGCTGTCCATGAGCGCTTGCCGATCGTCCATGGAAAGGTTCGCGTTCCAAGCGGCGCAGCAGTAGTCCAGAGCCTGGCGAGTGCACTGGTCGAAATCCAGGTAGCTCTGCATCAGTCCCCGGCGGAACGCGTATTCCAGTTGTTTGGCGCGCCACAGCCGGGAGAATTCCCCGGCGGCGGTACCAACGCGGTCGCGAAGAGCGATCTCGACGCCGTTGGTGTCGATCAAGGTGCCGTAAACGTCGAAGGCGATGGTGACTGTCAATAGATCATCCTCCGGTTCGGTAGATGGCTGGTGTCGTCCGCGGTCAGGCGGGACGTTCCGGGATACGTTGCTGCACACAGTGTAGCCCGCATACTGGGCCGGCATCCGGGATGCCGGCCCAGTATGCGGGCTGGTTTGCCGGAGCGGACAGGCAGCACGGGCATGCACGGGCCGCGGTGGGCGAGGGCGATGGCGCTCAGTCGGTGCGGCGGTCGGCTCGGCGCAGGGGTACCTGGAGCTGAAGCGGACGCAGCGGCCGTTTCAGAACCAGCACGCTTGGCCCGTTGGAGTACAAAGGGGCACGGTGTGCTACCCAGCCGTCCGTGCCGACTGCGTCGAACCAGAACACCAGCTTTGGCAGGAACGGTCCCGCCAGGGCCGACAGTAGCGGGCCGAGCTGGAACCGGCAGCGCACCCGCACCAGAGGTGGATGGCTGGCGGCAGCGGGGATCCGGGCGGTTACCCGTGCTTCGGTATCCACCAGGCGGATCTCCTTTCCGCATGCCAGCGTTTGGAAGTCCGCCCCCTGTTCGGCCCCGTCCGCCAGTGGTCGGAGGAACAGGTTCAGCGGTACGTTCAGAACCCGGTCCGGGCGGGGTAGCCTGATGCTGGAGGTGTGCTGGGTCGCATCCGTGCAGGTGGCGACACCCGTCCGGTGGTCGATGGTCATGGACGAGACGGGCGTGCCTTCGGCGTTGTGGCTCGTGCTGCTTTCCATTACGACCCGCAGGGACCTTCCGCGGTGTATGGGCTGCATGCGTGCCTGCAGACGGGTCCGTGCGCCCGTGTCCAGGCGGACGTCGACCTCTAGCAGCACATCACCGCCGGTTGTTCGCTCCAGGCTCAGGCGAGCTTCGCCGTTGCGTTGACCGTCGGAGTCGTAGGTGAACGCCCCGACGCGCCCGAACGCTGTCGGCATGGGCAGGACCAGCGCGGAAGCCCCATGGGCCGCACAACACGTTAGGACCAACAGCAGGGTTGTGCCCAGCCGCAATCGCACCCTGTCGCCTCCCGGCCCGAAACTGACGCTCGAGCTTCCACTGGATTGGTTGTCATCGGGCCCGTTATGGCAGCAACTGCTGCCTCTGTCGGCCCATGGGTTGTCGAGTCGGCCCCCAACGATAACAGTGGTATATGACGGCGCCATGTCATGGCGGCGCGGCCGCGTATTGCACCCGTGGGCAGCGAATCGGATGCGCGCACCGAGATGCCGCGCGGCTGGGCTGGATTCTCCGGGCGGTTGCTCTGCGTGCCGTGGGTTGGGCTGGGCGAAGCGAAGCCCAACAGATTCCAATCGAACCCACCATCTTCCAGCACCGCGCAGGCGTCCCGCCCATGGTTCTGGAAAACCCACACAGGCCATTCCTGCCGCCGCAGCGTTTCCTGCCGGCGGGCGGCACCGATGGATTCACTTCGGGAATCGTCTACTTTCGCCGCCTCTCTCCCCGACCCACGCCCGACAGCACTCGATCGAGGGTCCGCCACGGCAGGACACGTTTGAGGGTGGCGAACAGATAGGTGGGAAAGGTGACGTAGTAGCGGATCCTGGGCCTGGGGCTCTCCAGCGCATGGATCACCTTCTTCACGACGGCCTCCGCGGGCAAGGTGAACGGCGCGGCGGCGCCCTCCTTGTTGAGGCGCGCGATCAGTGACTCGTAGCGGTCCCGGTGAAAGCTGTTGGCGGCCTCGATGGTCCGTTGATACACCGCGTAGCTGTTGGCGCGAAAGCGGCTTTCTATGGGCCCCGGCTCCACCAGACAAACGTGGATGCCGGTGTTCGCCAGTTCCAGCCTCAAGGTATCGTAGAGGCCCTCCAGGGCGAACTTGCTGGCGTTGTAGGCGCCGCGGTAGGGCAGGGCGATCAGGCCCAGCACGGAGCTGTTCTGGATGATGCGTCCAAAGCCCTGGCGTCGCATGACGGGAATCAGTCGGGTGTTGAGTTCGTGGGTGCCGAACACATTGGTCTCGAACTGGTCCCGCAGCACCGCTCGACTGAGATCCTCCACCGCGCCGGGCTGGCCGTAGCCGGCGTTGTTGAATAGCCCGTACAGGGTGCCCCCGGTGCGTTCCAGGATTTGGCCCACGGCAGCGTGGATGGAAGCGGAGTCCGTCAGGTCAAGCTGCACGCTTTCCAGACCCTCCTCGCAAAGGCGTGCCACGTCGGCCGTCCGGCGCGCAGTGGCGAATACCCGGTAGCCCCGGGCCTTCAGGCGGTGGGCGGCGGCGTAGCCGATGCCGCTGGAACAGCCGGTGATCAGTACGGTTCTGGGATCGGTGGTGGCCATGGGTGATCAAGTGCGCCTTACAGGAGGCTGGTGGTCAATGGTAACGGGATCCGGGCCCTCTGGCTTGTGCGTCTCCCATCGCGGCTCATGGGGCCTGGTCGGTGGCATTATGGGTTTTGCGCCGGTTTCGGCCCGCAGGTCAAGCCAGCAACACCGCTACGATGCCGGTGATGAATATGCCGTCGAAGGTGCCCGCGCCCCCGATGGCGGCGACCGGGGCGCCCAGTTTGCGGATATCCTTCAACCGCATCAGGTCGGCTCCGATAAGTACACCCAGGGTGCCGCTGATGTAGGCCAGGGGTGCGCTGTGAGCGGGACTGATGAGCGTGGCGGCGAGGGCGGCGCCCAGAGGGGCGATCAGGATGGGCATGCCGACGCCCAACCCCGGCACCGGCCGGCTGAAGGCGTAGCTCAGCGCGGTCACCAGCGCCACCCCGAGCACCACGTGGCTGAGGTCGATGGGGTTGTGGGTGAGCAGGTACAGGGAGAACAGCACCGGAATGAGCCCGCCGCCCACGTTCACCGCCAGCAGGGTCTTGCCGGTGAAGGGGCGGGGAGGCTGGCGCAGCAACCCCCGCAGTGGGGGCGGAATCTGTTCGGGTGAAGATGCGCTGGCATCCATGGTGGCCAGTGGCAGGTTGATCATGCTGCCGAACAGGGAGGCGAACAGCAGCACGAAGCCTTCGCCCGGCGACAGTCCCAGTTTGTCGAACGCCAGGGTGAGCAGTCCCACCTGCACGAACGCCACCAGCATGCCGAGCACGACGATGAACAGCAGCAGATGGAGGGGCGAAAAAGGTGACCGCACGGTTCGTTTCCTGGTCTGCGATTCCCGGCGTCGGTGGTCGCCGTCAGCGGACAGTGGGTCCTACGACGGCCGCAGGGCCTGAGCCAATAGCGGGGCCAGCGCAATGGCATTGCTGGGGTGGCGGATGCTGTCGGTGCTCCACAAGGCGGAAACGCCGGCGCGTCGGAGGTGCTCGATGGCATCGTCCACGAACAGGGCGTGGACGACCACCGCCTGCACATCGGCGGCGCCTTCGGCCAGGACCTGCTCGGCGGCTCTGGCGAGCGTCCGGCCGGTACTGGCAATGTCATCCACCAGCACCACCTGCCGACCGGCCAGGTTTATTTGCGGCAGCGCGACTTCCACGTCCCGGTCCCCCCGGCGATGCTTCTGGGCGACCCCGTAGGCGCACCCGCAGGATTGGGCAACCGCGCGGGCCCATTGTTCCGATTCTCCGTCCGGCCCCAGCACGGTCGGTGTCTGGAACCGCTCGGCAATGAACGTTCCGATCAAAGCGGCCGAGGTCAGCGCGACGGCGCGTGCGGCGGGCACCGCCTGTCGCAGATGGGGCGTACGGTGCAGATGCGGGTCCACGGTGATCACTTCGTCGAACTGGTCCGCCAATTGGCGTCCCACGATCATCTGACTGACCGCTTCGCCGGGGTGGAAGGCCATGTCTTGGCGCATGTAGCACAGATACGGCGCCGCCAGGGCCAGGTTCTGCACGCCCATGGAACGGGCCGTGGCGGCGGCCAGGGCGAGTTCCACCAGTTTGTCGTTGGGACGGTCCAGGGACCGGCAGACCACCACACGGGAGGGCAGTGCCGCGGGTAGCCGCACCCGGCTTTCGCCGTCCGGGAATCGGTGTACATCGGCAATGGCACAGTCCAGTTCCAGGGCTTGCGCCAGCGCCCGGGCCTGTTCGGGGTACTCGGGAAATCCGAGCACCAGTGCGTCGTCGGTGCTGCTCACTAGCCGAACTCCACGTAGGGACCGGGTACCTGGTCCGGCGTGCCGATGGCATAGCCGTTATGGCGGTCACACTGGGCCCGTGCGAACGCCAGTTCGGCCTTCACCTCGGCATGGACACGATAAAGGGGTTCCCCTTTTTCGACCGGCTCGCCCAGCTTCTTGAGCAGGTCCACGCCGGCGCCCTTGCCCATGGGGGCGCCGGCCAGGCGGGCGACCCGGGCCAGCTGATAATTGTCGATGCCGGTGACCACGCCGCTGTTGGGCGCGGTGATCTCGAACTGCAGAGGTCCGGGGACATAGGTATGCGGTTGACGGCCCTGAGCCTCGATGATGGCATCCATCTTGGCAAGCGCCCGCCCGGACTCCAGGATGTCCCGGGCAATGGCAAAGCCCCGCCCGCCCCGCACGTCCGGATCGAACTCGAGAATCCGGCCGGCCAGATGCAGGGCCTTCTGGCGCAGGTCCGCCGGGGCCGCGGGGTCGTTCTGCAGCACCTGCATCACGTCCCGTACCTCCAGAACGGGTCCGATGCCCCGTCCCACCGGCTGGCGCCCGTCGGTGATGACCACTTCCAGGTGCAGTCCGGTCTGGTCGCCCACGAACTCGAACAGCTTGCGCAAAGCCAGGGCCTGGCGCATCTGCCGCACCTTGGCGGTGGGTCCCGCCGGAATGTCGATCAGCAGATGGGTGGAGCCCGCGGCCAGCTTCTTGGACAGGATGGAGGCCACCATCTGACCCTGAGAGTCGATACCCAGGGGCCGTTCCACGGAGATCAGGATATCGTCCACCGGCGCCAGGTGCGCGGTGCCGCCCCAGGCCAGGCAGCCGCGCTCCTTGCGTACCAGCCGGTGCAGGGCCTTGGGGGTCAAATTCACTTCCGCCAACAGCTCCATGGTGTCTGCCGTTCCCGCCGGCGAGGTGATCGCCCGGCTGGAGGTCTTGGGGATGAGCATGCCGTGGGCGGCCACGATGGGCACGATGAGCATGGAGGTCCGATTGCCCGGCACGCCCCCGATGCAGTGCTTGTCCACCACCAGAGGTTCCTCCCAGTCCAGGCGCTCGCCGGATTGCACCATGGCCTGGGTCAGATAGAGGATCTCGTCCCGATCCAGGCCGGTCTGGGCGGAGGCCACCAGGAAGGCGGCCATCTCGGTCTTGGAGTAGCGGGCTTCGTTGATGTCCCGGGTGATGGCGAGAAAATCCTCCCGGCTCAGCCGTTCGCCGCCCATCTTGCGGCGCACGGCGTCCATGGAACCGGGCGGTTCGGCGTGTTCAACGCGAACCAGGCGCCCCTCGGGCACCCCCAGCTGGGCGAAGGCCTGCTCGGACAGGCCCAGTTCCTCGGTCCCCACCAGGTTGGGGTCATCCACCACGTTCAGGACGGCCAGTATCCGGCGGCCGTCGGTGGTGATTTCCACCTTCGACAGGGCCTGGAAGCCTTCGGCCCGGTAGGTGGCGCAGTCCCGGTGCAGGAAAGCCACGTTTTCCCGGTAGGTGTCGATGCCGACCCGGCGCAGCCGCAGTCGTCCGACCGTTCGATGGCCGGGATCGGATTCAGTCATTGTGAGGCGTCCGGCAAGAATTTTTGGCAGTCTATCACTTAGGCGGCGGCCGGCGGACAGACTCTTTCCCGCATGGGCTGCTGGGGCTTCAGCAAATGCCATGGCGGCCCGATAGACCCAACAAGCACAGACTTACCCGTGTGCAGAACCGATTCACGAAGGTAGGAGGCGTCAATGGCCAGCGAGGACGACGGTAACCCCACGAGCGCAGCCAATCGGCGCGAGTATTTTCGCGTCGATGACAGCGTGGTTCTCGACTATCGGGTGATATCCGACCAGGAACTGCCCGTGCTCGCGGAGCAGTTGCGCGGCCGGCCGAGCCGCTTCACGGCGGCGGCGGAATTTGCCGCCAGTTCCCGCCAGATGAACCGGTTGCTCCACAAGATCCGGAGGCTCTCGCCGGATCTTGTGCGCTATCTGGAGGCCGTGGACAGCAAGCTCAATACCCTGGCGCGATTGTTTCTGATGGAGGAGCTCGATCCGCCCCAGCAGTCGGCCCGCAAGGTCAGCCTGAGCGCTGGCGGCATCGGTTTCTGCGCGCGCAAGCCGCTCACTGCGGGCGATTTGGTGGAACTCAGGCTGGTGTTGTTGCCGTCCCAGACCGGCGTGCTTTCCCTGGGGCGCGTGGTCTACTGCGAGCCTTGTTCCGACGGGGACGCCGAGTTCCCCCATTTCGTCGCCATCGAGTTCGATCGGCTGCGCGAGGCGGACCGCGAACTGTTGGTACGGCATCTATTCGGGCGCCAGAACGCTGTGCGGGATCGATCCGCGGAAGACTGAAGAATCCGGTCCCGGAGCGCTTCCCCGCGGTCAGAGTGCGCTGATCCGCGCGGGCGCTTGGCTGGCCTGTTCGCGCTCTTCCTGCTGCAGCCGCCACATCCGTGCATACAGCCCCTCCCGGGCGAGCAGGTCGCGATGGCTGCCACGCTCGACGATTCGGCCTGCTTCCATGACCAGAATCATATCCGCGTCGATCACGGTGGACAGCCGGTGGGCGATCACCAGGGTGGTATGGTCC
>Ga0307441_1000905_pt1 | contig 10529 bp, 8 predicted proteins | sample SalMarWE160420MG_FD_202149 | JGI IMG/M metagenome (GOLD analysis project Ga0307441, IMG submission 202149) | Salt marsh sediment microbial communities from the Plum Island Ecosystem LTER, Massachusetts, United States - WE1604-20 | ecosystem: Environmental > Aquatic > Marine > Intertidal zone >... | reverse complement strand
GAAACCGAGGTGCTTGCCCGACATCTCCTACCTGGGCTCCGGCGCTGGTCAGCTGCGGTGTTGTCGGCCGCGATCACAGCGGGGGTCGGCGGGTGCGGCAACACCGACTCGTGGGTGGACGCGTCGCCCGCGCAAGGCTGGCCCGCGCCATACGGCGACGCGGCCAACAGCGGCTACACCACCACCCGTGGTGCTACCAAGCTGTCGTTGGAGTGGACGCGGTCGGTCAAAGGAAGTTTGGCGGCCGGGCCGGCGCTCAGCGCGCGTGGCTATCTGGCCCTGAACGCGCAGACCCCGGCGGGCTGTTCGCTGATGGAATGGCAGGCCAACGACAAGGGCCGGCAGCGCTGGTGTGTCCGGTTGGTCCAGGGCGGCGGCTTCGCCGGCCCGCTGCTCGACGGCTTCGACAACCTCTACGTCGGCCAGCCGGGGGCGATCCTCTCCTTTCCGGTGACGCAGTGGACACGATGGCGGCAACCGGTGATCGGAATGCCGACCACGCCACGATTCGTCGGAGGCGGTCGGCTGCTGGTCGCCACGCACTTGGGACAAGTGCTGCTTTTCGACGCCCACCGCGGCAAGGTGGCCGGCAGTCCGCTGGATCTGGTCGGGGGTGTCGACCCCACCGATCCGACGCGCGGGCTGCCCGATTGCGCGCCGGCCCGCCCGGGCTGCCCGATCGCAGCCGCCCCTGCCTACTCGCCGGCAACCGGGATGGTGGTGTTGGGCGTCTGGCAGCCGGGCGCCGCCGCTGCCGGCCTGGTCGGGCTGAAATACCACGCGGGTCAGCTTGCCCGGGAGTGGACCAGCGATGCCGTCAGCGCCGGAGTCATTGCCAGCCCGGTGCTGTCCGCCGATGGGTCGACCGTCTACGTCAATGGTCGCGACCGACGATTGTGGGCACTGCACGCCGCCGACGGGAAGGTGAAGTGGTCGGTGCCATTGAGATTCCTGGCGCAGACACCGCCCGCGGTCACCCCGCAGGGACTGATCGTCTCGGGTGGGGGTCCCGACACCCGGCTGGCGGCGTTCAAGGATGCGGGTGACCACGCCGATCAGGTCTGGCGCCGCGATGACGTCGTGCCGCTGTCCTCGTCGAGCCTGGCCGGCGCCGATGTCGGCTACACGGTCGTCAGTGGGCCACCCGCCAATGGCGCACCGGGGATGTCGGTGCTGGTCTTGGATCCGGGCAACGGCACAACGCTCAGCAGCTATCCGCTGCCCGCGGCCACCGGATATCCCATCGGGGTGTCGATCGGTACCGATCGCCGGGTGGTGGCCACCACCAGCGACGGTCAGGTCTACGGCTTCATGCCGGCCTGAACCGAACGCTAGACCGCCAGCGGCGGAATGGCGTTGCGAGGCACCTCCGCCCTCTGTGGGCCGGAAAACGCCGGCAACATCTCACCCGGGGCGAAGTAGAAGATCAGCTGATCATCGGTGATGGCGAAGTTCTGGTAGCGCGACGGGTCAAGCCCGGTCGAGGGCAGAATCGCTGCACCGAACGGGCTCTCCCGTTCCAAGTCGCGCCGGATGATCGGGAAGATGCTGTCCAGCGGACGGGTACCGGGCGCAAACAGATTGTCGAAGGTGACGGGCTGCTTTGCCCCGAGGTTGTAGTTGAACGCCTTGTACCAGATCGACGGGTGTGTTCCGCCGAGCTCCTGGAAGAACTTCAGCACCACGCTGCGGGTGTCGTGTGGCGGTTGACCGGAGCCGTGTTGTTCGGTGGTGGCTTCCATTTGGTAGGGCTGATCGCGCCCGGCGGAACTCTGTGCGACGTTGACGAACCCGTCGCGGTTTTGCGTGATGTAGTCGGTCAGGGCCTGTTGGTCGGGATAGTCGACGGGAAACGTCATGTTGAGCATGTACGTGGGGCCGGTCGCCTGGACATGGCACAGCTGCCCGGCCTCGATCGTGCCGCCCAAGCTGGCACAAGACGGTGGCGCGGCGGCGGCCGGGCAGCCCAACAGGACCGCCGCTGCCAGCAACAGGGGCGCAAGAAGATAACGCATCGCCGAAAGGTCCTCGCAGACTCGCTGGGGCTGGGCGCCTGGAAGAGTGATGGCAGCCAGCCTACCCGGCGCTATCTGGACGGCCGGCACACGAACGCCCTTGCGTGACCGGCAGACCCGGAGCCGATGCGGGTGATAACCGCCGACAGCGCTCGGCTGCCGCGCAGCCGCATCCGTCTCCGCAGCGCATCCGGGTCCACCCGGACACCCCGGACCAACACCTCCAGCGCCCCGCAGTCCAGCGCCCACAACGCCTGACGGAGCCGTCGCTCGTCGAACACCAGCTGCTCGAGCACCTCGAAGCCCCGGACGCCTGCCGGCAGCCGCTCCCCCGACAAGTAGGCGATTTCGGGGTCGAGTTGCCACAGCCCGTGCCGGGCGCCGTAGTGGCGCACCAGCCCGGCCCGGACCACGGCGCCGTCGGGGTCGACAATCCATCGCCCAACGGGCAGCACCGGGCAGTCGTCCGGTTCGGCGTCGGTGATCTGTTCGCTGCGATCAAGGACACTCGCCCGTCGGCGGACACCCGGCTGCGCCAATCCGGCCGACCACAGGCACGCTTCCCGGACGGAACCGCGATACGAGGTCACCTCGATCTCGCAGTCGAGGCCGAGGCGCCGCACGCGATCGAAATCTATTCCGGGAGCACACTTTACGACGAAACGCCGGCCACGGTAGGCGTCCACCAACCGGCCAAGGCCGGGCTGGTAGCCATCGATACCGAATCGTCGCCGCCCGCCCACACGCCGCGCCGGGTCGACGACAACCACCGCGTCGCGGGTCACCGGATGCAGCGCGTCGGCGCGACACAGCCCGGCCGGCGCCCCCAGGTTGTGGCGCGCCATCGCCAGTCGCACCGGGTCGATATCGCTGCCCAACGCTTGGACACCGGAGGCACGCAGCGCGGCCACTTCGGTGCCGATCGAACAGGTCGCATCGTGCACCACAGACCCGACCCCGGCCAGCCGCTCGGCCCGGTGCACGGCCACCGGCGCCGCGGTGGCTTGCTGCAGCGCCTCGTCGGTGAACAGCCAGTTCGGCACTTGAAAATCCGGGCAGAGCCGGCTCAGCTCGCCCAGTTTCTCGGCGGCGCGACGGCGCAGCAGCGTCGTCTCCACCAGCACCGCTGCCCGGTCACCGAATCGGGCCCGCACGGCCGCGATATCGGCGACCCGGGTGCTGTCCGTCAGCTCGAGATCAGCGACTGCGGCCAGCGCGGCAGCTCCCGCATCCGACCGCAGGTAACCGACGTCGTCCGTGCTGAAGATCAGATGGCTCAGGAGGGTTTGACCCCGGTCACCATCACGTTGTAGAACCAGCCCTTCGGCACCACGTGCCGCCACACGTTGGCATCCACCCAGCTCAGCGCCTTCCAACTGGTGAAAGCGAACTTCGCCCACCCCCAGCCCAGGCGTCCCGGGGGCACCGTACATTCGAACGTGCGCAGTGGCCAGCCGAGCATGGCGGCGGTGAACTCCACGGTGGCGGTCGCGACCTTGGCGGCGCCGGCGTTTTTGGCCATCCGCTCCAGATCACCCGGTGTGAAGGTGTGCAGGTCGACGAGGGCCTCCAGCGCGGCGGCGCGCGAAGATTCGTCGAGTTCGGCCTGCGGACGCCGCCAGCTTTCCAGGCCGGGCAACTTGGTGGCATTGGTGGCGATCCGCCAGGTCAGTGTCGACAATGTGCGGGCGTATTCGTCGCCGGTGGCGGTCGGCTCGCCCGCGAAGACGAACCGCCCACCCGGACGCAGCACCCGGATCACCTCCCGCAGCGCCAGCTCGACATCGGGGATGTGATGCAGCACGGCGTGCCCGACCACCAGATCGAACGTGTTGTCGTCGTAGGGGATGCCTTCGGCATCGGCGACCCGGCCGTCGATGTCGAGCCCCAGCGCTTGCCCGTTGCGGGTGGCGACTTTCACCATGCCGGGTGACAAGTCGGTGACCGACCCGCGCCGGGCAACGCCGGCCTGGATCAGATTGAGAAGGAAAAACCCTGTTCCGCAGCCCAATTCCAGGGCGCGTTCATAGGGCAGCTCACGAAGCACCTCGTCGGGCACGATACCGTCGAAGCAGTCCCGGGCATAGTCCACGCAGCGCTGGTCATAGGAGATCGACCACTTCTCGTCGTAAGACTCGGCTTCCCAGTCGTGGTAGAGCACCTGGGCGAGCTTGCTGTCATGCCGGGCCGCTTCCACCTGCTCGGCCGTCGCATGCGGGTTGGGAACGGCGTCGGTCGAACTCGTCGTCATGCAGGGCAGCCTAACCGCCGCCGGACTCGGAGTTTTCAGCACCGCTTCGACCAGCGGCGAATACCTCGACATAGCGACGCCGTTCGGCGGCGGCGCGCTGGGCCGGTTCCAGTTCGAAAACGGCGTTGATGCCGGCCTTGGCGGCGGCCAGGGCGGATCTTGGGCCGTCGAGAAAGCGGCGCGCCCAGCCCGCGGCGGCGTCGTATACGTCGTCCGGGGCCACCATCTCATCGATCAGACCCAGCGCCAGCGCCTCCTCGGCGTCGAAGAAACGCCCGCTGAACACCAGCTCCTTGGCCCTGCTTTCCCCCGCCGCGCGGGTCAGGCGGGCCATGCCGTCGCCGCCGGGGATCAGGCCGGCCAGGATCTCGGTGGCCCCGAACCTCACGTTGTCGCCGCTGACCCGCCAGTCAGCGGCCAGGGCCAGGGTGAGCCCGGCGCCCAACACGTATCCGGTGATCGCGGCCACCGTCGGCTTGGGGATCTGCGCCACGGCATCGATCGCCTCCTGCCGCACCCGGGCCGCGGTCTGGGCTTCCGGGGCCGTCAGCGTCTGCAACTCAGGCATGTCATCGCCGGCGGTGAAGATCTCGTGGCCACCGAACAGGATCACCGCGGTCACGTCGTCGCGCCGCCCCAGTTCGGCCGCCGCGGCCACGATTTCCCGGTAGACCTGGCGGGTCATCGCGTTGGTCGGCGGCCGCGACAGCAGCAGCATGGCCAGGCCCGCGTCTTGCGTGCCGTCGCTGACCACGACGCTGACGAACTCGCTCAATGCCGCCACCCCATGCCGCCCGATTTCCGCGCCTGGTGGTAGCGGTCGGAGTCGAAGAACTCGAACACCCAGTTGTCGCCCTGGATCTCCAGGTGCGGCTGCACCGGCACGATCTGACGCTCGACGGCCAGCACTTCGGCCACGGTGCGTCCGGCCAGCGAGTCCAGCTGTGTCCATGTCGGCGGCAGCAGGAAGCTACGGCCGGCGGCGAAGTCGTCGATGGCGGCCTGCGGCGTCCTCCAGCCCGCGCTATCGGATTCGGTGTTCTCACCGTCGGCGCGCTGCCCCTCGGGCAGGGCGCCCACGAAGAAATAGGTGTCGTAGCGGCGCGTCCGCTCGGCCTCGGGGGTGACCCAGTTGGCCCACGGCCGCAGCAGGTCCGAGCGCAGCTCCAGGTTTTCCCGGCGCAAGAAGTCCGCGAATGACAGTGTCCCCTCGGCCAGCGCGCGACGCGCTTCGCCGTATACCGAGGCGTCGCCGACGACGCCGTCGGGCGCCGAACTGGACTGGCCGGCCGGCCCGGCGAACAGCACCCCCGATTCCTCGAATGTCTCGCGGGCGGCGGCGCAGACCAGCGCCGCGGCCAGGTCGGTTTCGATGCCGAACCGCTGTGCCCACCACTGCGGCGGCGGGCCGGCCCAGGCCCCCCGCAGACCCAAGTCGGCGTTGCGGTCGCGGTCGTCGACGCCACCGCCGGGAAACACCATCGTCCCGGCTGCGAATTGCATCTTCGCGTGCCGGCGCATCAAGAACACAGAGAGGCCGGACTCCGAACCGGCCTGGGCGTCACGAACCAGCATCACGGTGGCAGCGGGCCTGGGAACCAGCGGCGGCTGATCCTGCGGTGCGGTCATGACCCCCTCCGATGGGCCGCGCGGCTGCGAACGCGCCGCGCGAAAAAACGTCCGTCGACAACTTCCAGGGCGATCGCTTGTCCGAACGCGATGGACAGGTTCTCGCCCGTCAGCACGTCGGGCAGCAACCCGGCGGCGACCACCTGGCCCCCCGACATCAGCATGCAGTGGCTGAAGCCGGGCGGGATTTCTTCGACGTGGTGAGTGACCAGCACCAGCGCGGGCGCGTTGGGGTCGGCGGCGAGGTCGGTCAGCCGCGCCACCAGCTCCTCGCGGCCGCCCAGGTCCAGGCCGGCGGCGGGCTCGTCGAGCAGCAACAGTTCTGGATCGGTCATCAATGCGCGAGCGATCAGCACCCGCTTGCGCTCGCCCTCCGACAGCGTCCCGTAGGTGCGGTCCGCGAGGTGTTCGGCGCCAAGGCTTTCCAGCATGTCGATCGCCCGGCGGTAGTCGACATCGTCGTAGCGCTCGCGCCACCGCCCCAGCACCGCGTAGCCGGCCGACACCACCAAATCGCGCACCACCTCGTCGCCGGGCACCCGCTGCGCCAGCGCCGACGAACTCAGCCCGATACGCGACCGCAACTCCGAAACGTCGACCCGCCCCAGCCGCTCACCGAGTACGAAAGCGACACCCGAGGACGGATGCTCGGCCGCTGCGGCGATACGCAGCAACGAGGTCTTGCCGGCTCCGTTGGGACCGATGATCACCCAGCGCTCGTCGAGCTCGACCGCCCAATCCAGCGGCCCCACCAGAACATTCCCCCCGCGGCGCAGCGACACATCGTGCATGTCGATCAACAGATCGGGGTTGGGCTCGTCGCGGCCGGTTTCGGGCACCCGATCATCGTGCCGTACAGCGACCCGGTGACCGCTGCCGGGTCGCTACCTCCCGCGAGCTCAACCTATTCCGACGGTATCTCCACGCGGCGCACTTCTCCGTCCATCGCGTCGGCCGCCTCGATCTCGCCGCGTGTCACACCGAGGAGAAACAGCACCGTGTCCAGATACGGATAGCTCAACGACGCATCGGCGACCTCACGCAGCGCCGGCTTGGCGTTGAACGCCACACCCAGCCCGGCCGTGGCCAGCATGTCGATGTCGTTGGCGCCGTCGCCGACGGCGACCGTCTGCTCCAGGGGGACACCGGCCTGCCGCGCGAAGTCCCGCAGTGCCTTGGCCTTCCCGGCACGGTCGACGATGGGGCCGATCACCCGGCCGGTGAGCGCGCCGTCGACGATCTCCAGCTCGTTGGCGGCGACGTAATCCAGCTTCAGCTCCTCGGCCAACGGCTGGATGATCCGCCGGAAGCCCCCGGAGACCACGCCGCAGTGAAAACCCAGCCGCCGCAACGTCCGCAACGTAGTGCGCGCGCCCGGCATCAGTTCCAGCTGATCGGCGACCTCGTCGATCACCGTGGCGGGCAGGCCCGCCAACGTCGCCACCCTCTGCAAAAGTGACTGCGCGAAATCGAGCTCACCACGCATCGCCGCTTCGGTGATGGCGGCGACCTTTCCCTCGGCGCCCGCACGGGCGGCCAGCATCTCGATAACCTCACCCTGCACCAGGGTCGAGTCCACGTCGAACACGATCAACCGTTTGGCCCGCCGCTCGAGGCTGTAACCCTCGACCGCAACGTCGATACGCTCGCCAGTGGACACCCGGTTCAGGGCGGTCCGCAGCGGGCCGTCGCCCCCGGGCGGCACCGACACCCGCAACTCCAGGCCGGTGACCGGATAGTCGGACACACCGCGGATGAGGTCGATATTGACGCCCAGGGCTGCCAACTCACGGGCCAGTGCGCCGAACGCACCGGCGGTGATGGGCCGGCCCAGCACGAAGATGGTGTGGGTCGAGGGATCCCGGATGATCGGCACGTCGTCACTGCGCTCGATGCTGACATCGAGCCCCACCCCGTGAATGGCCTCCTCGACGTCTTTGCGCAACTCCGCACCGTCGGCGACGTCAGGCGGACAACACACCAGCACGCCGAGGGTCAGGCGGTGCCGGATCACCACCTGTTCGACGTTGAGCAACTCGACCCCGTGCTGTGACAACGCCTCGAACAGCGCCGACGTCACACCTGGTTGATCCACGCCGGTGACGGTGACCAGCACCGACACCTTTGGTGGTGCGCTCACCCGAGAGCGCCGTCCAGGCAATCCATCAGCTGCGAACGCTCACGTCGTCAGCTCGGGTGACATCGCCGCTCTCGGGGCCGTGCGCCCGGCCCACATGCGCCTCGCGACGGAGCCGTTCGACCATGTGCGGGTAGTGCAACTCGAATGCAGGACGCTCCGAACGAATCCGGGGCAGCTCGGTGAAGTTGTGCCGCGGCGGCGGGCAGCTGGTCGCCCACTCGAGCGAATTCCCGTAACCCCAAGGGTCATCGACGGTCACCACCTCGCCGTAGCGCCAGCTCTTGAAGACATTCCACACGAACGGGAACATCGACGCACCCAGGATGAACGCCCCGATCGTCGAAACGACGTTCAGGCCGGTAAACCCGTCGGTGGACAGGTAGTCGGCGTAGCGACGCGGCATACCCATGTCACCCAGCCAGTGCTGCACCAGGAACGTGGTGTGAAAACCGATGAACGTCAACCAGAAGTGCAGCTTGCCCAGCCGCTCGTCGAGCAGCCGGCCGGTCATCTTCGGGAACCAGAAGTAGATACCGGCGAAGGTGGAGAACACGATGGTGCCGAACAGCACGTAGTGGAAGTGCGCGACCACGAAATAGCTGTCGGTGACGTGGAAGTCCAGCGGCGGGCTGGCCAGCAGCACCCCGGTCAGACCGCCCAGCAGGAAGGTGACCAAGAAGCCGATCGAGAACAGCATGGGTGTCTCAAAGGTCAACTGGCCCTTCCACATCGTGCCGATCCAGTTGAAGAATTTGATCCCGGTCGGCACCGCGATCAAATACGTCATGAAGGAAAAGAACGGCAGCAGCACGGCGCCGGTGGCGAACATGTGGTGCGCCCACACCGCGACCGACAACGCGGCGATCGACAGCGTGGCGTAGACCAGCGTGGTGTAGCCGAAGACCGGCTTACGGGCGAACACCGGGAAGATCTCGGTGACGATCCCGAAGAACGGCAGCGCGATGATGTAGACCTCGGGGTGGCCGAAGAACCAGAACAGGTGCTGCCACAACACGGCTCCGCCGTTGGAAGCGTCGAACACGTGGGCTCCCAGGTGACGGTCGGCGGCCAGGCCGAACAGCGCTGCGGTCAGGATCGGGAACGCGATCAGGATCAGGATCGACGTCACCATGATGTTCCAGGTGAAGATCGGCATCCGGAACATCGTCATCCCGGGTGCCCGCATACAGACCACGGTGGTGATCATGTTGACCGCGCCCAGGATGGTGCCCAGGCCGGCGACGATCAGGCCCGTGATCCACAGGTCTCCGCCGGAGCCGGGTGAGTGGATGGCGTCGGACAGCGGTGTGTAGGCCGTCCAGCCGAAGTCCGCCGCCCCGCCCGGGACGATGAAGCCGGCCGCCGCGACCAGTCCGCCGCACAAGAACAGCCAGAACGAAAAGGCGTTCAGCCGCGGGAACGCCACGTCGGGCGCACCGATCTGCAACGGCAGCACCAGGTTGGCAAAACCGAACACGACCGGGGTGGCATACAGCAGCAGCATGATCGTGCCGTGCATGGTGAACAGCTGGTTGTACTGCTCGTTCGACAGGAACTGCAGCCCGGGCACGGCCAGTTCGGTGCGCATCAGCAGCGCCATCAGCCCGCCGATGAAGAAGAAGACGAAGCAGGTGACGCAGTACATGATGCCGATCATCTTGTGATCGGTGGTGGTGAGCAGTTTGTAGACGAGGTTGCCTTTGGGACCCATCCGGGGCGGGTACGGACGAACGGCCTCGAGTTCTCCCAACGGGGGCGCTTCGGCTGTCAACAGCTTCTCCAAACATCCGGCAGGGGCGCAGAAACAGTAATGTCACGAATCTTAGCCGCCATTCATGGCGGCGACAGGGGTGGTCCTACAAACTGTCGTAAATGCCGCCGCTGTGCGGCGTGTTGTTTCGCGGCCCCATCCCAGGCTGGGTGGATGTTAGCGTCGGACGCGTGCGACTCGGCGTGATCCGACCCACACGACTGCTCGCCGCCATCGCCGTGGCCGCAGCGCTCGTAGCGGCGTGCAGCGGCTGCGGAACCGGAAAACCCGGCAGCAAAGCGTCGACCCGATCCCTGGTCACCCCGACCACCCAGATCGCCGGGGCCGGGGTGCTGGGCAACGATCGCCGGCCCGAGGAGGCCTGCGCGAAGAATGCCGCCGCGGCCGATCCGGGGCCGCCGACACGACAGACCCACAACGCCGCGGGCGTCGATCCGGACGTGGTGCGGGTTCCCGCGGAGGCGCGGCGCATCATCGTGCTCTCCGGTGATCAGCTCGACGCGCTGTGCGCGCTCGGCCTGCAGTCGCGGGTGGTTGCCGCGGCCTTGCCGGACGGCTCGTCGAGCCAGCCCGCCTATTTGGGCGCCGCGGTGCACGGCCTGCCCGGCGTCGGCACCCGCGCCAACCCTGACCTGGGCGCGATCGCGGCGGCCCACCCCGACCTCATCCTCGGCTCGCAAGGGTTGACGCCCAAGTTGTATCCGAAGCTGGCGGCGATCGCCA